>Ga0315289_10004021_pt1 | contig 22083 bp, 19 predicted proteins | sample YL17G11_40_MG_FD_203452 | JGI IMG/M metagenome (GOLD analysis project Ga0315289, IMG submission 203452) | Sediment microbial communities from Yellowstone Lake, YNP, Wyoming, USA - YL17G11_40 | ecosystem: Environmental > Aquatic > Freshwater > Lake > Sediment | place: USA: Wyoming | collected... | reverse complement strand
AAGGTGGTGATCATAACCGAGGTGGAAAACATGCATCCTTCATCCGCCAATTCCCTTTTGAAGACTTTAGAAGAGCCGCCCAAAGACTCCCATCTGATTTTGACCACCACGGATATAAACAGGCTTCTGCCTACGGTGGTCTCTCGTTGTCAACAGATAAGATTCAGCAAAATTCCTTCTTTGCTGATAGAAAAAAGGCTAAATGAAAGATACCAGATTCCTCCAGAGAAAGCTTCCTTTTATGCAAAGATTTCAAACGGAAGTTTAGGGAAAGCTTTGGACTACATTCAGGGGGAAAAAGAAAACATCCGTAACGATGCAATCCTTTTGCTGGAAACATCTGGTGAAAGCAATACCGGAAAGATCATCGATAAGGTAGACGAACTTTTGAATAGCTGGGATAAAAACTCGATTTTGGAGATGTTTGAATTTTTGATTTCCCTTTTCAGAGATATATACATAACTCTGGAGGCATCCTGTAAAGAGCAACTGTTAAATTACGATATAGCTTTTGAGGTGGTCAAACTGAGTGAAAGGTTTAAGCGTCAAAATAAGGTTGAAGAGGCTTTGAAGCTAATTGATCAAATTAGGATTGATTGCAAAACCAAAAATGCAAATTTGAAGTTAGCTTTGTTAACTTTGTGTTTGAAATTAAGAGACTTAAGTCAGAACAAGCCGATCCATTCATGGTGAATCCATTCAGGATGAATCCATTATGATGTAAGATTAGGTTTTGTCGGCTAAAAGGATTCGTTTACCCATACAAGGGTGCGAAAATGCGTATGCATCTTCGATTTGTTACATTCTACTTGTTTTCCCCTCACCTTCCCTCTCCCCTTAGGGGAGAGGGTTAGGGAGAGGGGGCAGAATCGTGTGCCAGAGAATCCATTTGTATTAATAACGAATCATGGGAAACGAAAAAAGACATTAAGGAGAAGTTGTGGTGGAGCTATATTTGGTGGAGTTTAAAGGATCGCGCAAGGAAGTGTTTGCCAATCCCAATTGCTTGGGCTTAAGACCATCCGACTATGTGGTGGTTCAGGCAGAGAGGGGAGAAGATTTGGGCAAGATCAGCAAAAAGGTCCTAAAGGAGCCCGAGGAACCGGAAAGAAAAACGCAGAACATATTGCGTAAAGCCCCAGAAGAGGATTTGAAAAAACTGGTCGCTAATAGAGAAAAGGAGATGGAATGTTTTAAAGAATGTCTGCGGATGATTGCTGAAAGAGGCTTGGAAATGAAGTTGGTGGATGTGGAACTCCAGTTCGATAACAATAAGCTCACCTTCTTCTTCACCGCTGAAAAAAGAGTCGATTTCAGGGAGCTGGTCAAAGAGCTGGCCACTGCTTATAGGACCAGAATCGAACTGCGCCAGATCGGGGTAAGGGATGAAGCCAAAAGGATCGGCGGATTTGGAGTATGTGGTCTTCCCTTATGCTGCACTTCCTTTTTGCGTGATTTTGAACCCATCTCCACTCAGCTGGCGCGAGAACAGAATCTTTCTTTGAATCCAGCCAAAATCTCCGGAAACTGCGGCAGGCTTCTGTGTTGCCTTTTATATGAAAAGGAGCTCTACCAAAAAAGTCTGTCCCAGTATCCCAAAATTGGCGCAAAATTTAAGACCGAAAAAGGTGAAGGGGTAGTGGACCGGATCAATATCTTTAAGGAATATGTTGTGGTAAAACACGAAACTGGGGAGGAAGAGAAACTTAGCCTTTCGGAGATCAAAAAAAGGGAGAAGAAACAGTCGGGCATCTTAAGAAGATGGCTGAAAACAGAAAGCTAAATTAACCAGAGAGTTCTGAAAAAATTAAATTGCCCGGACGAGGTCTTACTGGAGTGTCAAGCTTTAGCTTGACTGGTCGAGGGATTCTGGGCAAAACCTTCGTCCGCAAGATACCGCTTTTGAGGGAAACAGCGAGCTTTTACTAAGGTTCACCTATTTATGGTGAGCTTGTGCTTCGACTTTGCTCACCCTTCAACTTTGTTCAGGGTGACCCTGAATTCATTGAAGGGTCAGCACCATGAGCCTGTCCCTCGACTTCGCTCGGGACGGTGAGCAAAGTCGAACCGTCGAATGGTCGAACCAAAGGTGAACACTCCAAATCTTCCCCTTCAAGCAGTGATAAGTTGGGATTCCAATCCGGCGATTTTGTGTCGAATTTGAAAAGTTAATCTGAATAAAAATAAGGAGGAAAAATTGCCCTCGCGATTTTTGATCACTACCCCCATATATTATGTCAACGACAAACCTCATATAGGTCATGCCTACACCACCATAGCGGCGGATGTTTTAGCCCGATTTCATAGGATGAACGGGGAGGAGACCTTCTTTCTGACCGGAACCGATGAGCACGGTTCCAAAGTAGCGCAAACCGCAGAAGGATTAGGCAAAAGCCCTCAAAAACTCTGCGATGAGAACGTCTTATTTTTTAAGGAGGCGTGGAAGAACTTAAACATATCCTATGACTATTTTGTCCGAACCACCGACAAAAGACACGAAAAAGCGGTTCAGAAGCTGTTGAACGAGTTGAATAGCGCAGCCACCGATGAGGACCAAAATGTGGTTTATCCGGGAGAATATTCAGGGCTTTACTGTGTGGGCTGTGAGAAGTTCATCACCGAAAAAGATTTAGTGAATGGACTTTGTCCGGAACATCAGAGGAAGCCGGAAAAACTTTCCGAAAAAAACTACTTTTTCCGACTATCTTCATATTTAAAAAAGGTGGAGAAATTGATTCTGGACAACAAACTTAAGCTTCTACCCGAAGAGCGGAAAAAGGAGACTTTAGGTCTTTTGAAACAGGGATTGGAGGATTTCTCTATCTCTCGGGAGAAGGTGAAATGGGGCATTCCTTTACCCTTTGATCCCAGACAAAATGCTTATGTGTGGGTGGATGCCCTTCCCAACTATATCTCCTCAATCGGCTACGGTGATGATCCGGAGCAATTCAAGAAATGGTGGAAGGATGCTTATGTGGTGCACCTGATCGGCAAGGATATTCTGAAGTTTCATGCCATCTTCTGGCCCGCCATGCTTTTGGCTGTAGGGGAGAAACCGCCGGATGTAATATTCGTGCATGGATATTTCACCATAAAGGGTCAGAAGATGAGCAAAACTTTGGGAAATGTGGTCGATCCCAACTTTTTAGTTGAAAAATATGGGGCGGATGCCACACGCTATCTCCTTTTGACCCAGTTCCCTTTTGGTCAGGATGGTGATATTCAAGAGCGTAGATTTGTCGAAAAATATAATTCCGATTTAGCTAACGATCTGGGCAACTTGGTCTCAAGAGTGATAAACATGGTGCAAAGCTACGGGCAAGGGAAAATTCCCCAACCCTTTGCTTATGATGAATCTGACGAAGAGCTAAAAAGCGAAGCCATAAATTGTGGAGAGGCAACCCTTGAGCATATAAAAGAGATAAATCTGAACCAAGCCATAGATTGTGTTCTGAGGCTGGTTAGAAGGACCAACAAATATATCGAAAATCAGGCTCCATGGAATTTAGCTAAAAACGACAACAAGGAAAGGCTGGGAACTGTTTTGTATGTGGGCTGTGAGGTTTTGAGGATAATCAGTGCTCTTTTTTATCCCCTTCTTCCCAACAAGTCTTTTCGCATAAGAGAACTTTTGGGGTTATCAGGTGAGGAATCCAGTCCATCCTTAGACAAGGCAAAAATATGGGGCGTTCTAAAACCTGGGACAAAGGTGGGGAAACCTGAATCGCTTTTTCCTCGAATTCAGACTCGTAGTGAGCGAAGCGAATCTATAGAAGCTGAAAAGAAAAGAGAAGAAGCCATGCCAGAGGTTTCCTTTGAAGAATTCTCCAAGATTGATTTCAGGGTAGCAGAGGTGAAACAAGCGGAAAAAGTAAAAGGAGCGGACAAACTTTTGAAACTTAAGATAGATTTAGGCACTGAAGAAAGAGAGATCGTGGCGGGAATTGCACAAGCCTACTCGCCTGAGGAGATGATAGGCAAAAAGATCGTAGTAGTCACCAATCTCAGGCCGGCAAAGATAAAAGGGATAGAATCGAAAGGGATGCTTTTAGCCGCCAAAGACGGCGAAATCTTAAGTTTAGTGTGTGTAGACAAAGACGTGAAAAAAGGCTCAAAGATAAGCTAAGCAATGAAAAAATCAAAAGTCTTAGTAGTATTCTTTCTGATCTTGGCCATGGCGTTAATGACCTGCACAAAAAAGCCAACCAGTATCACAATTCCATACAAAGAGCCGGTTTGCTTTGAGTTGTTCAAAGCTTATTTAGATATGGAATTGCCCCAAAATTATGTCAAGGCAGTCCAAAATGCTTGGAATAACGAACTACGATATGATGAAACAATCAAAAGACATACTTGGTTGATAGGCGATTATACCGTTTTTGTATATGACCATCTCTACACTTTCTATATAGATAGCACTTATAGAGAAGTCATCTTTTTTACCACAACTAACCATAAAAAATGTACCCAAAAAATCTATTCCACCATAACAATTTTCAAAGCCGAGTTTCAAGATACGGTGACTACACTTTCCAAAATAAAGACTTATGCATATATCAATAAGTATGACCCTGTAAAGAATGAGCAAGAAGCAAAGAATATAATGATAAACTATTTGGACGAATATATTGAAAAATACAAAGAAGTCTCCTACGATGGATTCTTAATCGATAATTTGAAGAAGTCTTTTATAGAAGAAAATTATACATGGGATTGGGTTGATCATTTTGTTTATTATCGGTCACCATCAGATTTCGGCGGCGGAATAATAATTAATAAACTATCGTCCAAATTGGATTTTTTGGGAAGTAGTGTTTTTTTTGGGACAGGGAAGAGATATTTTCCTTCGGATTAACATGGACGTATACACTAAACTAAATTTAGTGGTGATGGAGTTTTCGTGATAGATACGCATGCACATTTAGATCTTAAGGATTTTGATAAAGATAGACGCAAGATTATAGAATCCGCTTTGTCCAACGGAGTAGAGAAGATCATCAATGTGGGATTTGACTTAGAATCAAGTCAAAAATCCATTCAGCTGTCAGAAGAATTTGACGAGATCTATGCCGCAGTCGGATTTCATCCCCATGATGCCAAAGATCTAAATGCGGAATCCTTAAAAAAGATCGAAGAGCTTGCCCATCACCCCAAAGTGGTGGCTATCGGCGAGATCGGCTTGGATTTTTACCGGAATCTCTCTTCACACGAAGATCAGATCAACGCCTTCAGAGAGCAAATAGCCTTAGCCAAAAATCTGAATTTGCCCATAGTGGTGCATTCCAGAGAAGCTCACGATGAAACTTTGGAAATCCTGAAGGATACTAATGCTTCCCAGATGGGTGGGGTTCTTCACTCTTTTACCGGAAATGCAGAACACGCCAAAAAAGCCCAGGATATGGGCTTTTATCTGGGCTTCAATGGAATGCTGACTTACAAAGAGTTAAAAATTGTGCAGGTGGCCAGGGGAGTTCCCATTGACTCGATTTTGATAGAGACCGACTGCCCCTATCTTTCTCCGGTTCCCCACCGGGGGGAAAGGAACCAGCCTGCTTATGTTAAGTTCGTTTTGGAAAAATTGACTGATCTCTTTTCGCCCTTAACTTTTGAAGATATAGAGCGAATAACTTCGCTTTCTGCCCATCAGCTTTTCAGGTTGGATAAGAAAAGCCCACCCCAAATCGCTTATCCCATAAGAAACTCACTGTATTTAAACATCACCAATCTCTGTTCCAACTCGTGTTGCTTCTGTGTGCGAAATTATACCGATTTTGTCAAGGGACATAATTTGAGGTTAGACCATGAACCCACCTACCAAGAGGTAATCGGGTCGCTTAATCATTTGGAAAAATATGAAGAGGCGGTTTTTTGCGGATACGGGGAGCCGACCATGCGTCTGGATTTGCTCAAAGAGGTTGCCAAGTTTCTGAAAAGCAAAAAAGCGAAAGTGCGATTGAATACCAATGGGCAAGGAAATCTTGTTCACAAAAGAAATATAGTTCCGGAATTGGTAGGACTCATAGATATAGCCTCTATCAGTTTGAATGTAGATGATACCAAAAAATACGACCAGTTGTGTAAATCCGAGTTTGGAGAAAATACCTTTGAAAAGGTGATAGATTTTGCCAAAGAATGCAAAAGGCTTCTGCCTAAGACGGTTCTGACCTTTTTGGATATGCCCGGGGTAGATCTGAAAAGATGCGAAAAAATTGCCAAAAAATTAGGGGTGGAATCAAGAGTCAGGCATTATAACAAAGTGGGATGAGGTTTTTTTGAGGGGATCGAAGTAAAAGGCTTACGCCTTAACTCCCTCGAAACGGAGTTAATCCGTTCTCCCGCTAAAAGCGGGATCAGGATGGATCCGTTCACGGTGAATCCGTAAGGATTTTATGAAAATAAAGTTAAATCTGCACAAGAATCAAACGTAGGTCGGGTGTTTTCCGCCAAAACATACTTAAAATGTGAGACCCAAGAAGAGCTTAAGCCAGAATTTTTTGATCAATGATCGAGCCGCTAAAAAGATTGTTGACAGCCTGGACATACAAAAAGATGATACGGTCTTAGAAGTAGGGGCAGGCAAAGGGGCTTTGACCAAATATCTTTTGGAAAAAGCCGAAAAGGTGATAGCGGTAGAGATAGACAAAAAATTGTGCCAATACCTTGAGCAGAGATTTCTTGAAAAGAATAATTTGGTTTTAATAAACCAGGATATTTTAAAAATCGAGTTTAAAGAGTTAGCTGGTCAAAAAAGCCATTTAAAGGTGATTGGGAATCTGCCTTATCAGATCACCTCACCTCTCTTTTCTTTTCTTTTGGAAAATAGAAAGTTCATCTCTTTGTCCGTGTTAATGGTTCAAAAGGAGGTGGCCAAAAGAATTTGCGCGCAGCCCGGAAACAAAGACTGGTCCCCTCTCTCTGTCACAGTTCAACTTCACTCTGATGTGAAGGCTCTTTTTCATTTGAAGCCCAACTCCTTTTTTCCCCCACCCGAGGTGGAATCTTCTGTGATTAAAATCATTTTTCAAAGAAAACCGAAACTTATCATTGCTGATGAAAAAACTTTCTTTTTGGTGGTCCGATCGGCTTTCGGGCAGAGAAGAAAGATCATCTTAAACTCCCTTTCCGCTAATTTGAATTTGCCAAAAGAAAAAGTGGAGCTTATCTTAGATAAGGTCAAGATAGATTCAAAAAGACGTCCCGAGACTCTAAGTATTCAGGAATTTGCCGATCTATCAAAAGCTTTAGGCCCCTTTTTGAATTGAACCTCTCTTGGTCACTGAAATGAAAAAGCCTTTTTCTATTATCTTGATTTTTTCGTTTGTCTTATGGGAGGAGAATGTTTTTCCTGCCGGTTTAAGATGTGATTTTTCTCAAGAAAACCGCACCTACATTTGGAACCTCAGGTTCGATTATGATCAGCAAAGGACCTCTTTGTTTTCCTGGGGGGTTTCCAGCTCCATAAATTCCTCTCTAACTAAAAGATCGAATGCTCCGGACTGGCGTAAAGAAGAAGGCAAGATCGATTTAAATGTGGATTATCTTCTGACCCAAAAATCAAGAATTGGTGCCTTCTTTTCACAGAATATATACTCCTCAGAGAAAACGAAAACCACCACCTCGGATTACGGTGTTATCTCTAAATTAAATTTAGCCGGGATAAACTTCATTCAGGTTCTGGGGGCAAAAAATATAGATAGAAGATGGGGTGAGATAAAAAGATCGGAGCAGGGTTTAAACTATAGCCAGACCATCTTTTTTTCTCCGCGGATCTTTTATGGTTCGGTTACCGAGATCTCTTTGAACCAAACCCTCACCCATTTGAAAAATATCCCCATCCTTCAAAGAGATTTTAACCTTTCCTTTTTTAGATATTTCTCCGATTCGCAGGCCCCGGATTCGGACAAAGACAGCCTCCGAGTAGCTTACCTGGAGGCTTGGGCAAAAAAGAAATTCTTTGCCAGCGAAATCGCTGCTTCGCAAATCAATACTCAAAAAAAGAACCAGCGTGTTCTCAATTTATGTGCTTCAAAAAAAGTCCCTGGGGGGCTTAAATTGGATTTCGCTTTTGATTTTTTGTCCAACAGATATAGATACTCAGCCGACTCGGATACCCTCTTGGATCCTCTTTTGACCGATAATTTAGCAAGCTCGGAAAACATGTATCTGGGTTTGAAAAAGACGTTTTGGCAAAAAGTCTTAGTGGGAGGTTTTTATAAGTATATGCGTTCGGATGAGGATTACAAGGATAATAAGAAGGATCAAAAGATGGAGGGGGGCGAATTGGGAGGGGAAATGAAAGCGGAAATCACCAAAGCGGATTCATTGTATTTGACCGCGTCCATTGGGGTAACCTCATTTTACGCCCCTTTTTCCGGACAGTTCAATGATCGAGATATCTTGACCATTTTGTCGTGGGGAGAATATCTGCATACTTTCAATTCATATTTCAATCTCAGGGTAGAAGGAGGGTTCAGGAATTTTCACCAGCTTTATATATCCAATCTGCTCTCCTCCAACAATAATCACAACCAAACCTACCTTTTGTCTCCTGCTGTGACCTGGCAACCGGATTCCAGATTGAGTTTTAAGCAAAACTATAGCATCCAGGCTAACTATATCTATTATGATTATGAAAAGGCAAGCGAGAGCAAAAACAAACTCTTCCGACGCGCAAGTTCAACTTCGGGGGTCATCTATCGTTATAATCAAAGGGTGATTTTTACTCTTGGTTATATTTATAGATATGAGGATTACGGTCAACTTGTATGGAAAAACCAATGGGTTCAAAAACCCAGCTGGGACCGAAGGACCAATACCATAAATTTATCCATAGACTACCAACCCCTAAAAAGAGTCAGCTTTTCTCCCATGTGTACCTATGAGAAAATAAAGTCTTGGGACCACGTGCCTGATGAGACGACTTTGTCCGAAGGAAAAACGGTCAAGGAAAAACGGATTCTCAAAGAAAAGTTTTATCGAAATATGATCTCTTTTTCTTGCAAGTATCTTGTGGACAAAGATAATTACCTGAATTTTTCAGTAGCCCACAGGTTAGAAAACGGAACACAAAATAAACAGGAGACATACGATTATGCTACGGTCTCAGTGGCCAGAGTCTTTTAAATACAAAATACAAAAAGTAAAATTTGAAATAAGGAAGCTATAGCAAACGGAAAAGATTGCTTTGTCGTCCCGCCCTTCGGGTCTGAGCTCTCAGGGTTGAAGACAAAATGCGGGACTCCTCGCAATGACAGTTCATTTAATGCGTTTGTATCCATTAAGTAAATTTTGGCTTAAAACGAAATGATAGTGTTTAAGAAAATAATACCAAAGGTACCTCTTTTCTTGATGTTGGGGAGTTTGGCTTTTTTCTTTTGTTTGTCAGGCTGTAAGAATCCCTTTAAAACAAGGAAATCTCCACCACCCGTAATAACAGAGGGAACCTGGGATACTCCTTATCGCCCGGAGATTGTAATTCAAAATCTCTTGAATGCTTACAATGAGAAGGTCATCGGGAACTTCATCCTTTGTCTCTGTGACTCTTTCAGATTTTCAGCCCCAGAGGATTCAATAAAGGCGGTTCAGGAGAATCGGGAAGAGCTTTTTGCCAACTGGGACAAATCCACCGAAGTCAGCGTAACCGGAAATATTTTTACCACTTTCCGCCTACATGCCGATTCGATAAGTTATGATCTGTCTTTCGATCCGAATCCTCCCATGCCTGATGATATTGGTGACACTCTGGCAGTTCTTTCAAGGAATTATCAACTTTTTATCTCCAAATCTATCCCTTCAGAGACCACACTGACCAGACTGGCCAGAGGAACTGCCACCTTTCATATGAGACAGACATCCCTAAACTGGTGGAGCGTCTATTTTTGGAGCGACATTCCGGATTCGTCAGGAGGATACGACTGGGGAGATTTTAAAGCCGAGTTTAGGTAAGCACCCTTGTAACTTTTTTAAAATCTTATGGGAAGAAAAATTTGTCTTTTATCTTTGATCTTTTTTCTGGTGGCTTTATGGTTTGGCTGTTTTAATCCTTTCTCTCCTTCTGTGGTCGGTCCCGGCACCGTCAAACCGATCGCTGTCCAGACCAGCCCAGACAGCGTTTTGCACAATTTCAAATATGCCTATGAGAATCGCGATAGCATCGTGTATGAGGACTGTTTGGACAAGGATTTCATTTTCATCTATTGGGATCAGTCTGAAGTGGGGGAAGGGGAAACAGAGCAAAGAATTCCCCGAGACGGGAAGGGTGGCGATTTGTATGTCACTAAGGCTTTATTTAGAGTTTTCGACGACATCAGACTGGAGACCTGGATGGTAACGTCCGCTACTGACAGCGTGGATAGTGTGCAAGGGGACACGTTGAAGGTCAGAAATGTGACCTTTCATCTCTCTGTGCGGGATATAGATGGGGACTATGATTTTCAGCATCTGGAAGCCACGGGATTTGCAGAATTTATATTCAGACAATCTAAAGAAGACAATCTATGGAGGATCGTTCGCTGGACTGATAATAAACCGATTTAGATTAGCTATAGCAAACGAATTAAATAAATTGACATAATCACTCTCACCTCGGGGGAGAGGGTGAAGAGGAAACATCATATCAGAAATAGTTGCGTTTATGTTAGGTTATCTTCTACTGATTTAGGTAAAATGGAGGATTTCAATGGCAAAGTTAAGCGTGAATGTGGATCATGTAGCAACTTTAAGGGAGGCAAGAAAGGCGTCGGAGCCAGATCCAGTGGCGGCTGCCATCGCCGCTGAAATAGCGGGTGCGGATGGAATTACCATTCATTTAAGAGGAGATAGGAGACATATTCAAGACCGCGACCTCAAAATCCTGCGGGAGGTGGTTAAGACCTCCTTGAATTTGGAGATGGCCGCAACTGAGGAAATGGTGGAAAAAGCCTTGAAGATCAAACCGGACATGGTGACGTTAGTCCCAGAAAAGGAAGGAGAACTTACCACCGAAGGTGGTCTGGATGTAGAGGCAAATTTCGATCAGCTCAACTTAGTCATCCCCAGACTTCAGCTGGAAGGAATTTTGGTCAGCCTCTTTATAAATCCAGATGAGGAAAGCATCAAAACCAGCGCCAAATTGAGGACCGATTATGTGGAAATCAATACCGACAGCTACGCCTCTGCCAAAAACATAACCGAACAGATCACCCAACTAGAAAGAATAGAGAAGATGGTGAATTTGACACATCGGCTCAATTTAGGCGTAAATGCCGGGCATGGGCTAAACTACAAAAATATCACCAATCTGGTGGTGATCGAACATATTCAGGAGTTCTCCATCGGACACGCCATCGTAGCTCGTGCGGTTCTGGTGGGATTTGAGAAAGCGGTAAGGGAAATGCTGGATTTGGTCAAGAAAAGGTAGAGAAACATTGCTGGATATACGCGTTTTGGAAGGAACAGGGATGATTGGGGAATTAAAGCCCGTCGGCGTAACCCCTTTTTGCAGAAAGAGATAACGTAAGAACCTCAATATATAAACTGAATAGGCGACCAACCTATTAATAGGAAAATTAATATATTCGTGACAAGTGACGATTAAGAGATTGTCCAAATAAAGATTGACATAATACAATTTTGGCTTATCTTAAACACAGGAGGATTGGCAAATATGAATTTTGACGACCTTAAATTGGAACAAGTGGTTTTGGAGTTGAAATATGACTTAGGCTATCGATATTGGGACAAGTGTGGGGAAACGATCATCGAGATTGGGCAAGCCTTTCCAGAGTGGAAGTGGAAAGAACTTCGACCAGATGGAACTTTGTTAGTCAATCAAAAGAATGAAGATATGTTTTTACTCTTTAGCTGGGAGGCCATCCGATTGGTTCAAAACGAAGTCCAAAATTTGAACCAATTTAAAAACTATTGTGGTGAACTACCAAGAATAATAACAAAATGTTTATCTATTGAAAATTATAGGAGAGTCGGAAACAGGTTTTGGTATATTTATAAAGTTGAGGATTTCGAAAACGGGCAGGCGGTCTTAAATAGAAGTAAATTATTGGAAATTCCAGAAAGCAAAACCGAACTTTTTGGTGACAGAATAAAAGCGAGAAGTTTCACAATCATTTTTGAAAAAAATGACTTCAACATTAGGTTGTTTGTGGATGTATTTAAAAGAGAGGATGTGGATATCCCAAAAGAGTTGAAATATAGTGAGGAATTCCATCCGAAGTATATGATTAGATATGATGTTGATATCCACACGGAGAAGAGCGTGAAAGTAGACAGTTTTGATTGTGGTGAGTTTCTTCAAAAAAACAAAAACTTGATCGCAAGCAATTTAACTAAATTTTTCTAAAATGTTATGGCTACAAGAGGTTTTGAAAGTTCAACAGATAAAGCTTCGTTGACAGTTGAAGATTTTGATGCACAGTTAAAATATACAGGAGCTTCCGTAGCACATTTAATGTGGGGAACGCGCGGACTTCGAGAAAAAATACAATACACATCTGGTTCGGGCAGTGAGCAGGAAGCAGAGTCTACAGCTCTCTATTCCTTTGATCGGCTCTATAAAAACATTGTTTCCCCCAAACCTATACACGATCCAATAAAACCTATCAAACAGTGCCTCAATGAATCTATTGACGTTTTGGTTGCTGTGCTCGATGCTTATGATGAGGAAGTCGAAAGAGAGACTTATCTCAATCTATTAAAGGAAAAGATAGAAGATTTGTGGGAGCAAAGGAGCAAATATAACAGGCATTTTCTGGATGTAGTCGTGCAACTGAAAGTGGTGAGTCGTATGCTGGACTATGAGGTTCTTTCTAAAAGTCAAATTGAAAGTATAAAAGAAGTATTTTCATTGTTGAAAAAGATTGAAATAACAAAGGAAGATAGACTGCTTTGCTGGAAAACGTTAGAGTCTTCAGGTATTGATCTAAATGCTCCCATTAAGGGTTACGAAAATTTTGAGCTAGTCCTCAGAGAAAAACCACATCGGAAATGAATGCTTCAGTATTTCTTGATACTACAATTCAGGTAGGCAAAATATGGGGGGACGATTCACACAGACAAGCTGTAAAACAGATTTTGGACAAGTTTGAATCGAGGATGAGTTCTTCCTACGTAAAAATGGAATTTAAAAGGGGGTTTCTGCAGTATTTAGTATATATGTATAACATCCTTGTTGAGTCAAAAGATTTTAGAGAAATTTATGTCAGAATGCAGAAATTGTCTCCTCAGGTGACCCACAGAATAGGTGGCGTCTTCTGTGCTCTTAGTTCTTTCTTTGATATCAAAGAACTAAAAGTCCCTAAGACCTATGACGGTCCGATGTTAGACGAATTATATTTGTTACTGGAATCTTTTCTGAGGCAGAGAATCGAAACGGCCATGACTTCTTTCGATGATGGTCTGGATTCTATAATGGATCAAACACGCTGCTTTCTTGCCACACAAGGACCTATTATGAAAGGAGAGATATTTGATAATAGAAACCCAATTTGCAAAAAGCAGGATATCAAATGCAGCATAGTGAATTTTCTTACTGAAAACAGAGAAGCGTTTCAACTAATCCTTCAAGTTCTTCAGGACTCTCCGACTCTAGATCAAGAATTGGAAAATATGAAAAAGGCTATTGAGAAAGTTTTGAAATATAATGATGAAATTGCAAATAGAAAAAACTGTTGGCATTGCGGAGATGCTATTATAGCAGTCGAGTGTCCAGGCGAAGCAAAATTATTCACAACCAATAAGAAACATTTTCAGCCTATATGTAGTGCAATAAATAAGGACGTTATTTTTCCATAAGGGCTTTTCATCATCCACATCCTCGCTCCACCCGTTGGTTCGGAGTGCCTCCACCCAAAAAAGATTTGAAGTTTTTGTTTGACTTTTAAGTCAAAAAGTGATATTATCGGGTTCAAGATGAATGAAGGGATTCATTTTCTTTGTAGTTGGACAGCTTACCCTAGTGGGTTCACCGAGCTGCAGAAGGTTTTATAGACAAAAGCTTATGGAATTAGATTTCATTTTTTCACCAATTGAAAAAAATCTTTTTTTATTTGAAGAGAAACTTAAAGAGAGTTTGAATTCCGATTCACCCTTAATTTCTGAAGTGGCTTATCACCTTTTAAGCTTGAAGGGGAAAAGGCTCAGACCGGCTTTGGTATTCCTCTCCTTTGGAATGTGTGGAAATTCAAATCTTGAGACTCAGAGTTCGTGCCATGATTCTAAAGCAAATTCTTGCGCTGTGAATGTAGCTTTAGCCATAGAGCTTATTCACAATGCCACTTTATTGCATGACGACGTTATCGATCAATCCCAAAAAAGACGAGGACAGGTCTCGGTCAACCATAAATGGAGCAACCTGGTCTCGGTCCTGATGGGCGATTTTCTTCTGGCAAATGCCTTTAAGCTTTTGGTAGAGACAAAGTCGCCTCTCCTCCTTTTTTCAATCTCCAAAGCGACCAAACAGGTGAGCATCGGCGAGATGAATCAGATTCAGGAAAGGCACAACTTCGAGCTGGATGAAAAAACATACCTTCAGATCATCGCAGAAAAAACCGCCTCACTTTTTGCCGCATCCTGCGAAGCAGGGGCCATGGCGGCTGAGGCAGATCAAAAAAGTCAAGAACAATTAAAAAATTATGGCCTGAATCTGGGCATGGCTTTTCAGATTACCGATGACCTTTTGGATTGGATCGGGGAGACCGAAAAGACCGGAAAAGGATTGGGCAATGATTTAAAAGAAGGCAAGATCACATTGCCCTTGATTCATACTCTAAAGTCGGCGGAAGAAAGTTCCAGAAAAAAGATTTTTAAGCTTTTAGAGAACGATTTTAATCAAAAAGACTTTAACCGGATATTATCACTCATAAAGGGTAACGGTGGAGTTGAGTATTCCCACCAAAAGGCAAAGACCTTTGGCGAAAAAGCCTTAAGCCAGCTTTCTTTTCTCGAAGACTCCAAATATAAAAAAACTTTAGAAAATTTAGTTAGCTTTGTGATAAAGAGAGAACAATAGAAATGGTAGCCACCCATTTGGGCGTTTTTGTCAACTGCCCCAAGGCAGGGCGAATACCGGCTTTCAAATTATTCCCTCGAGTCCCTTCTTACGGATCCAGAATTCGGACAAAAACATAAAAGTCAATCACTGCGTATCTTTGTATAAATCCTGTGAAAGGAGATCATATAATTGTTAGGTGTCAGCAAATTATTAATAAATCTCCAGGAAAAAAATCTGTGGCTTTTGATTGGATTATTCCTCTTAGCAAGTCTTCTGGCTTTCTTAACCTATGAACGCACCTATCCCCCCATAAGCAAAAGGAAAAAAACCTTGCTTTTGAGCCTCAGGATAGTTGCCCTATTTTGTCTTTTTTTGGTCCTCTCTGAGCCGATTCTGACCATTGCCAGAAAACTTATCCAAAAACCGGTGGTGGCAGTGCTTCTGGATACATCCAAAAGCATGGACCTCAAAGGAACGCAGGTAAGCCGAAAGGAGGAGTTGCAAAATTTATTAAAAAGCGATCTTTTGGAAAAGCTTTCCTCCAAAGCGGAGCTGGAAATCTATGGTTTTGCGGACACGATTTTTCCTTTGAATTTAAATGGAGGCTATCCGGATTCATTGGGAAAAGCTACCTCCATCGGAGAAGCGGTAAAGTCGGTGGAGGAGAGACTGAAAGACCAGAATTTAAGAGGAATTTTGATCGCCAGCGATGGTGCCAATAATCTGGGCGAGGATCCAGTCTTTGTAGCCAAATCAAAAGAAATCCCCGTTTACACCTGTGGCATTGGCGAATATACCCCACCTAAAGATATTGCCATAGAAAGAATCATTTATAATGATATCGGTTATGTGGACAACAAAATTCCGATTCAGGTGGACATTTCTCAGGTCGGTTTCGACAATTTGAAGATTCCGGTTTCGATAAAAGAGATATCCAAAGAAGGAAAAGGAATTTTGACCCAAGAGAATCTGACCTTGGGCACCTCGGGAGGAACACAGACGGTGGAATTTGCCATCACTCCGCAAGAGGAAGGAATACATCAGTATGAGCTTTTAGTTCCTCAACAAAAAGAGGAGTTGATTCAAGAAAATAACCGCCGAATATTTTCGATCAAGGTCCTGAAGAGCAAAATAAAAGTGTTATTGTCAAGCGGTAGCCCAAATTGGGAATATACTTTTTTGAAAAGGGCTTTAAAGAAAGATAAAAACATCGAGCTTGAAAGTTTGGTTTATGGCAAAGACAGAAAAATTATCGAAGGCAGATTTCCTCAAGGCGAAAAAGAGACAAGCCAATTTGATATTCTGATCTTGGTCGATCCTCCCAACTTCGTCTTTGCCGAACATAAGAAAGAGATTAACGATTTTGTTTTTAAAAATGGTGGATCTCTTCTTTTTCTTCTAGGCAAAGATTTCATAGAAAGTAAAGCTTTTATGGAGATGAGCCCTATTCTTCCTTTCGATCTTAAGGGTGCAAGCATTCGTTATCTTTCAGCCAATCTCAGCTTAGAGCTAACTCAGGAGGGAAGGTTTCATCCCATTACCCGCTTAGTGGAAAACTCTGAGGAGAACTTGAAAGTCTGGTCAGAGCTCCCTCCTTTTTTGGGAGTTACCAGCCTTGGCACCGCATCCAAAGATGCAGTCACTTTGGCAACTTTTAGAGATCCCTCTAATCCCGAAATTATCTTACCCGGTCTGGTGGTGAGAAATTATGGAAAAGGCAAGATGATGGTCACAACCGTTACCCCCTTCTGGAGATGGGATTTTCTTTTGTGGGGAATTGGAAAAGATAATCAGAGCTACCTGAAATTTTGGAATAATGCGGTCAGATGGCTGGTTACCAGAGAGGACCTGGACCTTATTAATATATTCACTGACAAAAAAATCTATAAGAGCGGAGAGAGGATAAATTTTTCTGCCAAAATATTTGACCAGAACTATCAGAAGATAAAAGATGCCACCGTGCTTCTGAAAATAAAAGGAGGGGCTTCACCCGACTCCGAGATATTAAGCCTGAGCCTAGATCAGCTGGGCGATTATAATGGCACCCTAAGATCGCTTCCTCCAGGTAAATATTTTTTTGGAGGAGAAGTTTTTCGGGATGAGACAAGGATGGGTTCAAAGAGCGGTGAATTTACAGTGGAGGAGTATAGCCTTGAGGATGCAAATTTGACCACCGATTTCGACCTTCTTAAAAAGATGGCAGAAGTCTCCGGAGGGAAGTTTTATGAAAGAGACCAGATTGGAAATCTGGTGAATGATCTTGAATTTACAGAAAAAAGGGAAGAGAAGACGAAAGAGATACAACTATGGAATCACCCCATCCTTTTGATCCTTTTCATCGGATGTTTATCTGCGGAATGGGCGATAAGAAAAAGGGCACAGCTCCTCTAAAGTGCAAAATTCAAAATGAAAAATTAAAAAATACAATTCAAAAAAAATAAATATTGCATCTGACTGTTGGTGCGGGGTACCCTTACCCCGCACCTTTTTATTTGTGGGAGGGGGCACCCCGACACAACGGAATTCTCTCGTTAGTGCGGGGTATCCTTCGGGCTAAGCCCTCAGGGCACGCCTTATCCCGCACCTTTCTTTGTTAGGGGTGAGAATTCACCCTAAGGTCACTCCTGACTAACAAACCAATAAATTGTGCTCCCTCTCAATTTTTCTCTTGAAAAATTGTTTTATTTCATTTAGATTGGCAAAAAAGAAAGGTCGGTTTTAACCTGTAAACAAGGAGAAAAGATATGCCTACTATCATCGGATGTCAGGCCCGAGAGATTCTGGATTCAAGAGGTAATCCCACAGTGGAGGTGGATGTGGTCTTGGAGGATGGCTGTGTGGGAAGAGCGGCTGTTCCTTCCGGTGCTTCTACCGGAGAACATGAGGCTTTGGAGCTAAGAGACAAAGATAGGAGTCGCTATTTAGGAAAAGGAGTCACCAAAGCGGTGGACAATGTAAATCAGATCATCGCCCCGGAGTTATTGAAATATGACCTGGATGCTTTGAATCAGGTGGAGTTAGATAAATTTCTCATCGAATTGGATGGCACTGAAGGTAAAAGCAGGCTGGGAGCAAACGCCATTTTAGGGGTTTCGCTTGCTACCTGCAAAGCCGCCGCCGTATATTGCGATCTCCCCTTATATCAATACATCGGGGGGGTAAACTCCAAAATTCTGCCGGTTCCTCAGATGAACATATTGAACGGGGGTTCCCATGCGGATAACAATGTCGATTTACAGGAATTTATGATTTTGCCGGTGGGCGCCCCAAATTTCAAAGAGGCCTTGAGAATGGGAGCAGAGATTTTTCATAATCTAAAGAGTGTATTAAAAAATAAAAATTATAATACCTCAGTAGGAGATGAAGGAGGGTTTGCTCCCAATCTTTCTTCAAATGAGGAAGCCCTTGAAGTTATTATGGAAGGTATCAAGAAGGCGGGCTATCAGGCAGGCAAAGATGCTTTCTTGGCTTTGGATCCAGCCGCCTCGGAATTCTATGATAAGAATAGCAAAGTGTATTTTCTGAAAGCGGAGAATAAAGAGCTTTCTTCAGAGGAGATGATTAGCTTTTACGAAAATCTGGTGAACAAATATCCCATCATCTCCATCGAGGATGGACTGGCTCAGGATGATTGGGATGGCTGGGTTAAATTGAATCAGAAATTGGGGGACAGAATCCAGATTGTGGGAGACGATCTTTACGTCACCAATATAAAGAGATTAGAAAAAGGGATAAAGCTTAAAGCCACCAACTCTATTTTGATCAAGCTTAACCAGATTGGAACTCTGACCGAGACCCTGGACGCTATTGATATGGCAAAGAAAGCTGGTTTTACTGCAGTGGTTTCCCACAGGTCTGGAGAGACTGAGGACACCACCATTGCCGATGTGGTTGTAGCAACCAATGCCGGACAGATAAAGACCGGCTCAGTTTCCCGCACCGATAGAATCTGCAAATACAATCGCCTACTCAGAATCGAAGAGGAGTTAGGCGAAAGAGCACAGTTTTTAGGGAAGAGGATATTTTATAATATAAGGAATTTGTAGGTGATGCATCCCCAAATTTATCGGAGTACCTGACAAAAATGAAAATGGCAGGCACAAGAGAGAGGTGTTCAACTTGAGGAAGAGTCGATTTGATGATGGGACAGCGAGTGATAAGTTACTCCTAAAGTCTCAAAAAAATGAGGCGCTGGCTGCTATTAAACGCTTCAGGTTAAACCCCATACAATTTAGATGGGAAATTGAAGGAAGTACACACCGCTCGGATTGGTATGTTCATTGTATTTATTATGAAGGAAGCCGTTTCTATTTTAAATTTGACTATGAAAATAACCCTAGAGGACTACGTCTGTCAGAGTTCAGTCCTGGGGAAGATAGGATAAAACAGTTTGAACCAGCTGGAGATTGGGATAAACAGTTGGGTGATTTGATAAAATGGCTGGGTTACTTAAAAAGAGAGGTTAATGCTCCGGATCCTTGGGAACAACTGGGAGAATATTCACCGGGTGAAACATTTATCGGAACGACGGAAATATCTAATGTGCCTTTTTCATATTCTGAAGCAGAAAATATTATCGGATCGTTAGATAAATTAGCGGCACAAATACAAAAAAATTTCAACTTGCAAGGAGAACAACTATCCTTTGTTAAAAGAGAAATTGATTATTTGAAGGATGCCGCCAAACGGCAGGGGAGAAAAGATTGGATGCACACTTCAATTGGAGTTATGGTGGGTATTGCGGTCAATCTGGCACTCTCTCCCGAGAAAGCGAAGCTACTTTGGGATATGGTAAGGTCTTGCTTCGCTCATATTTTGCCACTTCCTGCTCCTTAGTTAACGAGAGGGAAGTATTTCTCCTCTCCTCGTAGGAGAGGGTCAGGGTGAGGTCGGTAGAGCAAAGGTAATTAACCACCATAGGATGAAAAAAAATGATTAAAAAAAGAAAATCAAAAGATTTTTTGCCCAGCGAGTTTTTCCAAAAAATAAAAGAGAGAACTCTTCGAAAGAAAAGCAAGGTCAAAAGAATTTTATTCCTTCTGCTTTTTGTCTTCGTCTGCTATCGCTTCTTTTCCGGACCTTATGGGTTCATCCAGATACATTCCTTCTGGCAACAGAAAAAGAGCTTAGAGAAGGAATCCAAAATGTGGCAGGCAAAAATGGTCGATTTGGAAATTGAAAAGAAAAGGTTAGAAGAAGACAAATTTTATCTGGAAAAACAAGTCAGAGAAAGATTGGGGATGGTAAAAGAGGGGGAAAAAGTTTATAGGGTTATCCCACGCAAAGAAGCTCCATCCGATACGAGTAGACAGATGCCCCCCTCTGGGGAGGTCTACCCAAAATCCGATTCCCTGTCCACCCAGAGAGGCGAACGTCTGCCCAGATGAGCATCACCAAGACCGAAGCCATTGTTTTGAAAAGCTTAAAATTTGGTGACACCTCGAAGATCGTTACCTTATACACCAAAGATTACGGAAAGATCAAGGTGATCGCCAAAGGAATAAGAAAACCTAAAAGCAGACTGGCGGGGACCTTAGAGACATTTTTCTACATTCAAGTCGTCTTTTACAAAAAGCTGACCACCGAGATTTATCTTCTATCTCAAGCCGAGATTATAAAACCATTTCAGAAACTTACAAAGGATTTGAGCCGATATGCTTTCGCCTCCGGAGCTTTAGAGCTTTTGGACAAACTGATCACCGGAGAGGAGCCAAACCCAGAGCTTTTTGAAGTGATCTTAAACACTTTATCTTTTATGGAGAGCTGTCCCCAAAAATCTTTAGAAAAATCCTTTTGGTTTTATGTTTTAAACTTAGCGGATATTTTAGGATATAAGCCCAAATTTGACCGATGTATTTCTTGTAACAAAACTATTCCGGATAAATTTATATTGTTCAGTCCGGAAAAAGGAGGGATCGTTTGCCAAAAATGTGCCAGACCGGATCAAGCCTATCTCAGGTTGTCGAAAGATTCGGCAAGATCGGCACTGGAACTTCAATCTATTGAGTTAGATAAATTGAATTCGTATAATATCCCAAAGGAGCAGTTGCGGGAAATATCAAATGTGGTCTTGAATCTTTTGGATTATCATACCGGAAGGGGAAGGGATTTGAAGTCTCTGGAATTTTTGAAGAAAGAATTTGGTGCAGAGTAAGGTACCCCACACCAACGAGCAAGAAATTCCCTCTCCCCTTGGGGGAGAGGGTAAGGGTGAGGGGGACAACTATGGCGTCCTCACCCCCGAACCAAAGCAAATGACTACATAGATGGTTCGACAAGCTCACCATAAAGGAGGAGAAGTGAAAAAACCAGAACCGGATTTGATGGACAAGTTAGTTTCATTGTGCAAAAGAAGGGGATTCATCTTTCAATCCTCAGAGATCTATGGTGGAATCACCAGCTGTTGGGATTATGGTCCTCTGGGAGTGGAGATGAAGAAAAATATCAAGGATTTTTGGTGGAAAAGCATGACCCAATACCGGGAAGATATTGAGGGGGTGGACGCCTCAATCCTCATGCATCCCAAAGTCTGGGAGACCTCCGGACATGTGGAAAACTTCACCGATCCGATGGTGGATTGCAAAAAATGCAAGCAGAGATTTAGAGCAGACGACATAAATGGCACCGTTTGCCCGGTCTGTGGAGGTGAGTTAACGGAAGCCCGCATGTTCAATCTGATGTTTAAGACACACATGGGACCGGTGGAGGATGATGCTTCCATAGTTTATTTAAGACCTGAGACCGCCCAGGGAATATATGTCAATTTTTTGAATGTCATGGGACCTGCCAGGCAGAAAATCCCTTTCGGCATTGCCCAGATCGGCAAAGCTTTCAGAAACGAGATCTCTCCCGGAAATTTTATCTTCAGATCACGTGAATTTGAGCAGATGGAGATGCAGTATTTTGTCCATCCCCAAGAGGACCAGAAATGGATCGAATATTGGAAAGAAGAGAGGATGAAATGGTATCATGACGTCGGGATAAGAAAAGAAAATTTGAGATTTCACCAGCACGAAAAGAAGGAATTGGCTTTCTATGCTAAAGTCGCCTACGACATTGAATTTAACTTCCCCTTTGGATGGAAAGAGATCGAAGGG
>Ga0315289_10004020_pt1 | contig 22084 bp, 16 predicted proteins | sample YL17G11_40_MG_FD_203452 | JGI IMG/M metagenome (GOLD analysis project Ga0315289, IMG submission 203452) | Sediment microbial communities from Yellowstone Lake, YNP, Wyoming, USA - YL17G11_40 | ecosystem: Environmental > Aquatic > Freshwater > Lake > Sediment | place: USA: Wyoming | collected... | reverse complement strand
TCTGGTCAGACACTTGAGCAGTGTTGTCTTCCCTGCGCCGTTCGGCCCGATAATGGAAAGGAAATCGGATTTATGGACGCTCACGGTTATATCCCTGAGGATGACTTTCCAGCCCAGGGAGAAGGTAAATCTCTCTATTTCGATAACGGTTTCGCTCATTCCGCCTTCCAGTCCACTTCCGGATGAATGGCCCGCGCCATCTTCTCGAGCAGAAGGATAAAACGTGGACCCGGCCTGACCACATAATCCTCCCCGAAAACATAGACTCTCCCCCCTTTGACCGCATCCACTGCCGAAGCGAAATCCCAGGCGCGGATAAACTGTTCTCTGGTCATCCGGCTCTCGTCGAGATTGGGAACCATCTCCAGGATAATCTGGGGATTCAACTCGTTTATGCCCTCGGCGGATATGGCTGGAAAAGCCATGGTGCGCTTGTTGTAGACGTTAACTCCGCCGGCCAATTCGATCAGCTCGTTGTAAAAACCATCCGTGCCCGAAATATAAACATCCTCGAGCGAACCATAGCTCAGGTTCCGCCCGACTGTCACCATGACTCTGGGCCGGGGAAGGCCGGCCGCCTTTCCCCTTATAGACTCCATCCTCCGGCTGATATCCCCGGCAATTTCTCTGGCCCGCTTTTCCGCCCCGCAGGCTTGTCCGATCACCGGTATCGAGGCCATGATCCCTTCCACAGTCGAATGGTCGACAACCAGGGTGCGCAGGGACATTCTCTTAAAAAAGCCGCCAGCTTCCCCCTGTTCCGGCAAAATCAGCACCAGATCCGGCTGGATGGACAGAATAGCCTCGTAGTTAGGGTCAAGATATCCTCCAACTTCAGGCTTGGCCTGGGCAGCGGGAGGATAATCGCAATATCTGGTCACGCCGGCCACTTTATCACCCAGACCCATGGCAAAAAGCATTTCTGTTATACTCGGGGCCATGCTCACTATGCGCTTTAACTCATTCCCCTTCGGCTCGCTTCCAGGCTCTATAGATTCTGCCGCGATAGTATTTTCGGCTGGGCCGTGGTCGAGAATTCTTTTGCCGGAAATGCTCAAGGCAAAGCTGATTGTAACAATCAGGATTATGAAATAGCTTCTGCGCACAGAATAGTTCTCCTGGCTGTCCTGCTTGACGCGGATCAATAGATATCAGGATTTCCGGCAGATAAAGCCGGACAAACCTTCTCTTCCGGCTCAACCGTCATGGTTTTTGAGCATTGGCAATGAAATACCAGCGGTCTGATTTGCCCTTTTTGCCGGAAAACAGAGAACGAAAGCGGTTCCCTCGCCAGGTTTGGTATTCACGGATATACTTCCGCCCAGCGAATCCATAATGGACTTGGAAACGGAAAGGCCGACCCCCATACCCATACCCTCACGGGGATTGCTCCAGAATGTCTTGGTAGTGAAAAAAGGCTCGAAGATATGGGGTATTACATCTTCAGCTATTCCGGGGCCGGTATCGTTGATAGTAAGTTCAACCATTTCACCAGCTTTCCTGCTCGCCAGACTGATCGTTCCTTTATCAGGCATGACCTGAACGGCATTCAGGATCACATTATAGAGGACCTGGGTAACCTGATCCTGGGGAAGATAGAGTCGGGAACCCGATTTTAGCAATTCATTCCGGACAATGATTCCCTGACGCTTGATTTTGGATTCCAGCATTTTCAGGACATTGCCGGCGACCTTGGCCAGTTCGATTGGCTGCACTTGTCTGGCTTTGGGTTTATAAAGGCCGAAAAGCTGAGAAATTATGCGCGCCACCCGGTCAATCTCATCATCCATCAGTTTGATATAAGCATAGTCTTCATGCCCTCGGGAAATGGCCCTTTTCAAAATGTATAATGAATTTTTAATCGCCCCGAGAGGGTTGTTTATCTCATGCGCTACTGCTGCGGCCAGATGGCCGGCGGCGGCGAGTTTTTCAGACTGTATAAGCTGGGAGCGCAATTCCCGGTTATGGATATAGGCTGAAAGGGATGCCGCGGCCTGTTTGACCAGATCTTGCTCGAAAAGGAGATAGCTGCCATTTGAAATTACCGAGCATACCCGAAGAAATCCCCGGTTCATGCCGCTGATCATGATCAGGCTCTCCAGAGAACCATCCTGCTGAAAACTTCCGCTTCCAGCGGATACCCGGTGGCCGTCGAGGTTAATGACCACATTTTTATTCCGATGGTCGCTCAAAGCCTCCCAGATATGAACTGTACATGCGGATAGGATTTCATCCAGAGACAAATCGCGATCGAATTCCTGTCGGATATTGAAAAGACAGGTAAGCTCTTTGAGCCGTTCCTGCAACTTTCTTTCTGATTTGCGGAGTTTCTCTGTGCTCTGTGCTACACGCGCTTCCAGATTGTCCCTTTCCTCCTGGAGCGCCTGTTGGGCTTGCTTGCGCTCAGTTATGTCGCGACCTATGCCTTCTACTGCTACGGGCCGGCCTGATTCATCATATAAAAGGTGAGTGCTGACTTCTATTGTAATCGGAGTCCCATCTTTACGTTTCGCCATTACTCCGCGATTTTTTACTTCGCCGTGTTTCTCAAGCTCTTCCAGGAAAGTCTCTCTTTCCTCCGGGTGGTAATAGAGTTCAGCCACATCCTTCCCGATCACTTCTTCCACGCTATGGTAACCAAAAATAGCAACTGCCGCCGGGTTGACCAGGGTAAGCTTCCCCTCCATGTCTGCGCAATAGTAAATATCCCTGATGTTTTCGAAAATGCTGCGGAAACGCTCCTCGCTTTCCCGCAGTTCCTCCTCGGCCAGCTTAAGTTTGGTGATGTTCGTGACCACAACAACCGAGCCCTGGAATTTTCCTAGATTATCAAACACCGAGCGCGGCGATACTTTTACAAATACTTTTTGATTATCTTTTATCGCCACGGCAAGTTCATAAGGGTCGGCAATGCCCTTTTTACGTTTCTTAATCTGTTCTTTATAAATTCTGGAATTGTTTTTATCCAGAAAATCAAGCATGTTACGACCGGTAATATCGCCGATCACATCTCTAATAGCCTTATTGATAAAAGTAATCCTGCCGGTACTGTCCATACTGGCAAGACCCTCATTCATTGTTTCCACAAGAGTGCGATAGCGTTCCTCGCTTTCCCGCAGGGCATATTCTGCTTTTTTCCGTCGGGTGATGTCGCGGGCATTGATTACTATTCCTGAGACCGCCGGGTCGTGGAGCAGGTTCCGTCCCGTCACCTCCATTGCATGCCATTTACCTTTGCTGTCGCGGACGCGGTACTCCGCCGAGGCCACAATTCCTTTGTTCTTAATCAGAAAGCTGAATTTCTCTCTGGCGGCAGCCAGATCTTCCGGATGTACAAAGTCAAATATACTCCTGCCGATCAGCTTCTTAATCTTATGGCCCAGCAATGTCTCCACGGAGGGGCTGCCATAGTTTATTGCGCCGTTCCGATCCAGGATAACTATAAATTCGTAAACGTTCTCAATCAGGGTGCGGAAATATTTTTCCCGGATTATCAGTTTTTCCTCATCCTCCCTGCGTCTTGTAACATCTTCAAACATGAGAGTATTGAAAACCCGGTCATCATGTTGAGCTAGTCCTAACCGCAATTTGAAAATCCTGCCCGCCAAAGACTTATCCCTGATCCCCACTTCCACATCAAAAGGTATCTGGAATTGATCGATGCCGAACCGGGACTTCCTGGTAAATATCTTGATATCGTAAAGTTCCATTTCACCGGAATAAGTGTGGAATCCGATATAATTTTGCCTGTCGTAAACAGCTTTTGAATCAATTGTTTCCAGGACAGGGGCCGATTGGCCTGTTCTCAGGTTCTTAAGTTTCCTCAAGATTCTGCCGCCTGTTCTTTCTACGGTCACCTGGTACTCAATACCCGGCTCCAGAACTTCGTAAATCGTTTTCATATCGGCGCCCTGTCTCTGGATACTGGCCTCCTTGTTGTCATAGAGACCGTTACAGACAGCATAGCCGATCAGATCCGGGAAAGTGGCCTCCTCACCCGAAGCGGCCGAGAATACAAGCGAAATGCTGCTTATATTACACTCTTTAGCTGGTGTCCTTATCTTATAACTAATTTTCAAATCTTCGTGAGGCCCACCGTATTCCTGCGCTGAAATGAGATAACAATCCACATGGTCATCGATATGTGCCCGATGAATTATTTTCCGCCGACCTTTTTCTTTGACAATCTGCCATTTGTTATTTTCACAGTTTCCACAGGGAATCCAATTGTCCCCGATCTTTTCCCCAGATTTCGGCCCTTCATACTTTTTCTGCCAGGAGGCATATCCGGAATAGGACAAATCTTTCAAAGACCGCACCCGTTCAAGATAGGCGGCAATTTTATCAAAATCTCCCGCTCTCAGAAAGCTCTTGAGGGATTTTTTCTTCGCGGCGAATTCGACGATTTTTTTAGTGAGGTAGACGAACTGGCCGGAATAACCCACAATATTCCAGTTTTCGTTGAGATAAAGCTCGGACATGTCAAATACAGAACGCAGTGTAAATATTTCCTTGGCCAGTCCGGCCATCCTGTTAACCAGATGTAAATACTTTTTTTCTTTCATAATCGGGTCAGAATGAGTGAGAGTTGCATTTCCGTTTAGAGAAATTGACTTTTCAAGCACCTGTTGGCGGTTTTTGTTCTTTATCCTCTGTCCAGACATGGGCTAATCCTTCAGTCAGGCACCGGAGTTAACCCGGCAAAGGGTTAAAATCAGGCTGGTGAAAAAAACCGCTGAGTTTCCAATGAAAACCGTAAAAGAGGAAAACATATCATTTTCGGTTTGGGGAGATAAAATCTTCATCGGAGATATTCTCACGAGGCGGGTCAAAAGGCAAGTGGAACTGCCCATAAAGGCGAGCGACAACCTGAATATGAATTACTTTCGGTCCTGAAACAATGTCTACCTCGTCCTGGTTCCGGGTCGACCGGCATGGTTATTTTTCACCGAAGAGAGCAAGAGATCAGCCTTCAGACAAACCTATTCGCCAAAAACTTGCGAACGGGATTATCGCCCTTGTTGATTCCGCCTGATCAATCCTCAGTTAGAAAGTGCCGGATCCGCTCTCCTTTTGACCTATCGGCTATTTAACACGCTTGAAATAAAACGGATACGCTTCCGCAACCAGGGTCTTTCAGCCCGGATCGAAATTATTCCCTCATAAACCAGATAAGCATCATTTACCTGCCGGCTATTCTTCTGGCCTTGCGGCCTCTGGCCCGGCGTGGTTTTGCAGATTGAAACTGACCGCGTATCAAATCAATCAAGGTATTGACATCCAGCGGTTTGGCCAGGCATTCATTGGCTCCGGCTGCTCTTGCTTGCTGGAAAACATTCTCATCCGGGTAGCCGGTGACGGCAATGATTTTTATGGCATTATCCTTATCGCGCGACTTTATGTCGCTGCAGACCTTGAAGCCATCTATGCCAGGCATGACAATATCCAGGACCAGCACATCCGGGTCGAACTCGCCGATCATCCTCCCTGCCTCATATCCGTCAGCGGCTTCCTTGACATTGAAATAAGTCTCTTTTTGAAGAGCTCCGACCAGGCTTTTACGGAAGGCATCCTCATCATCCACAACCAGAATCTTTATCGGGGATACCTTATCTGTAGGGGGCAGAGGAAAGCCGCGTTCTTTGAGAAATTCAAGAACATCCTGACGGCGGAAACGCTTATGTCCTCCAGGAGTAGTGGCAAACTTGATCTGCTTACGGAAACACCATGACCTTACTGTATCCGGCGATACGCCGCATAATTCAGCAAGCTCTCTAGGGGTTAATAAGTCTCGCATCGCTTATTATCCTTAAATAAAAGTAGGAATTTGGTTAATAAATTATATAAAACTAATATAAAAATAAAATTAATTTCCTTTTTTACCAAATAATTTCTCGATTTTTTTCTGCAAGCTGGATACCAATTGTCTGTCGAAAAAATCAGACCACCGGAGATTCTTCCGCATAAACCGATCGCCAGAGCAGCTTGAGCAGTCTGCGGTAAATGAAACGCAAGGCCTGTGGAGCATTTTTTTTCCTGGTCAAGGGCACGCCTACGAAATAAGAAACGAGGACAGTCACCAGGAATTCCTTGTCAATGCTGGCCGGGAGCTCTCCGTGTTCCACAGCTCTTGCCACATAGGCCTCGAAGATTTCTTCCAGAGGCTGTGGATCAATCTCCAGTGCCTGCGGCAGGCCGGGGAATGCAATGATTCGTTCGGCACGGCTGAGCGGCGGGAATTCGAAGGGCGTACGGGCCGCAGCCAAAAGAGAAATAACCTCGAGCATCAAGCGCGGATTATTATCGAATTTACGTGCGGTGAAATCAAAAATTTCCTCTATCGCAGTGAGGCCACTGGATGAACCTTCCGCTTTCAGCGCACGGGCAGCAACCTCTATGCTCCAGAGTTCGAAGAAATAAATGAGCAGATCAGTTTTTCGAGGAAAATATTTGAAAAAAGTCGGTTCAGAAACCTGAACCTGGGCGCAGAGATCTTTTACGGCGATTTCGGCAAAGGAGTTATCTTTCATCCGCTCAAGGGTTGCTTTGAGAAGGTTGAGTTTAATCTGGGCGGGCTTTCTCTCCCGGAGCGGGATATTCTCTTTGCGAAAGCTTTTCAAAGGAGCCTCCTCAATAGCCTACAGAAACGATTTTACCCTTTAACGCTTTTATAGTCAAGTTAATTTCTGGGGCGAGAAAGAAGGTTAAAGATCTTGTCCGCTCAGGGAGAAATTATCCAGGGTTTTGCCTCTTGCCGGGAGAGAATGGCCCCGTTTTTCCGGAGAATAACCTGCAGCTCGGGGATCGGAATTGCAACCGCCTCGCATTTGTATTTCAGGCAAAGTGTGGCGGCAGTTCCGGCAGCCTGGCCCATGATCATGTAAACAGGCTCCATGCGCAGAGTTCCGTAACCGACATGGCTTGCCGAGACGCAGGCAGGGACAAAGAGGTTTCTGATCCAGGTGGGAATCATGATCGAGTGAGGTATCTGGTAAGGCCGGCAGGGCATGATAAAGAATCCCTCGGCCCAGGGGCAGGAAAAATTCCAGGGGCCTGTGGCATGGGAATCCAGAGGATAGCTGCCCATGCCGACAGCATCTTTTTTCAAGGTGTCTGTGGTGGCGTCATGCTGGGTGAATGTATAAGAAGCTCTAAGTCTTCGGGCTTCGCGCACATATATCTGGAAAGGGAGGTGGCGGTTGTCGGCAAACTCATCACTGGCCGGGTTGAAACGGTTGAATTCGTCTCTCAGGCTCTGCGGGAGGCCCGGATCGGTCCTCAGGAATTTCAAAAGCCCGAGTATATGCTCCATGTGCGTTTTCTCAATCTCCGCTCTTTCCTCGGAAGAGGCTTCGGGATAATATCTGCTTCCGCCGATCAGATCGGTTGACATCCAGCAGTAGCCGTTGTTGTTGACATCGTATTTGCGGTTGGGCAGAGGGCTGAAAATCATAATATCCCGGAAGGAGACTTTTCCCCTGGCCAGGATATAATCGTAGAGAATTTTATATTTTTCGGGGTCGTATCTTTCCGGTTCAGGCAGGGGAGCCATGTTTTCCACGCTGTCAGTAAGGCAGAGCCTGTAATTGTAAGCCTGGATGAGGCTGTCTTCCCTGCCGGTACTGCCGGGGAGCGGCTGGCGGGTTTCCGGATCCTGGAAAATATGGCCGGCCAGTGATTCGTCAAAGGCTTCCCGGCCCTCTCTTCCCAGGATGTAAGGCGCGCTGGCTATGGAAAAAAGGTCACCGGTGTAGGTGGCATCGATAAATATGCGGCCGCCGATTGTCTTTTTTCCACCTCCTATAACATTAAGGATAAAGAGCTTGGTGATCCAGTTCCGCTCCATGTCGATATCTTTAAGCACAAAGCCGCGGAAACTTACAATCCTTTCCTTTTGCACAAGCCTGTCGAAAATCTCCCCGGCCACATGGGGCTCGAAACAAAGCCCCTCCCTGCAATCCTTGAACTGTTTCGATTCCGGCCCGTATTTCTCCTTGTAATAAGCAGCTATCGATTGGAAGATCTCTCTGGCCAGACCGCCGATAAGCTCAGGATTCCCGGCATCCGTGTTCCCGAGGCCCGAGGCCATCATCCCGCCAAGGTGATTACGCTCCTCGATCAGGCAGACTCTTGCGCCGCCCCTGGCCGCTGTTACCGCCGCCGCGATACCAGCCGGGGTCCCCCCGAGAACCACTACATCATACCTCAATACCAGATTTTCCTGATTGCAGGAAGAAAATACCGTCGCCAAAAGAAGCGCACAGGCAGCTCCTGTAACTTTTCTCATCATCTACCTGCCTTAACTAACGGGCAAGACAACAGCACAGCAGCCGGCATTGGAATCAGCCGACCAAGCGGAGGAAAAGGGCGGGAGTTCAGACCACAATCCTTCGGCGCAGGAACCCTACAGCCAGGGGCCAGAGAATAGCGCACCAGGCCAGGCATATTCCCAGACTGAAAATTAGCGATGGCTCCAGGCGACCCTGGCATGAGGCGCGCATCATGGTGACCAGATGGGTCAGGGGCAGAGCCAGACAGGCGCCACGCAGAAGGTTCGGCAAGTCATGCAGGGGAAAGACCGTGCCGCTGAAAAAAAACATCGGGGTGATCACCCCGGTCAGGTAAAAGTTGAAATTGTTCATTTCTTTCACCTGGCTGGTCACCAGAATCCCCAGCAGGGAGAAAAGCATGCCTCCCAGAAAGCCCAGGGGAAGTACCAGTAAACACCACCAGGAACTCACCAGTCCGAAGGTGCTGACCACAATGAGCACCCCCAGGCTGAACATCGCCGTCTTGGTAGAAACCCAGAGCACCTCGCCGAGAATCATTTCGAAAAAGGTCACAGGACTGGCCAGGATCGCCTCATAGATCTTTTCGTATTCCATGCGCACGAAGGTTCCGTAAGTGGTTTCAAAGCTTGCCGACCACATGGCTGTAGAGGCGATCATGCCTGGGGCGAGGAAAACGGCATAGGGGACATCGGCCACTTTCCCGATATAAGCCGCCAGGCCCACGCCGAAAGCGAGGATATACATGAGCGGCTCAAGAAAAGGCGGCAGCACATTGGCGATCAGGAATTTGAAATAGACCCGCTGATGGCGGCGCCAGACCGCGAAGACTTTCCGCACCCGATTCTCAATCCGCGGAAGGATGAATGTACTGTTATTCATGAAGCGACCTGCCTGTCAGCTTAAGAAAGAAATCTTCCAGGTTAGCCGGCCTCAAGATTTTCCTTCCCTTATCGGAAAGGAAGGGTATGGTCGAGAATTCCTGTTCGCTATCGGCCATAAAAAAAACCTGGTCTCCGTAAAATTCAAAATTAAGCGCCATGTCCTGCCAGCCATCTACCAGATCACGCTGGTCGATTTCGAGCACCAGGCGCGGCAGGTTGTTTTTAATCAGCTCCTGGGGTGAGCCTTCTTCAATAATCTTCCCCTTGTCCATAATCACCAGGCGATTACAAAGCCTCTCCGCCTCATCCATGTAATGGGTGGTAAAAATCAGAGTCGTGCCTCCGGCTTTGAGCTGGCGCAGGAAGGCCCAGATATGATGCCGAGCCTGGGGATCGAGCCCGGTTGTCGGTTCATCGAGAATAACCAGGCGCGGTTCCTGGACCAGGGCGCGCAGGATAGTCAGCCGGCGCTTCATTCCTTCAGAGAGCTGCCTGATCCCCGAATCAGCTTTACCGGTCAGCGACATCAGCTCGAGCAGCTTATCAACCTTCCTCTTGAGCCTGTCTCCCCTGAGTCCGTAATAACTGCCGTATACTTCGAGGTTCTCGCGTACAGTAAGCTCGAGGTCCAGGTTGTCCGACTGCGGCACCACCCCGATCACCTGGCGCAGCCGCTCGCCCTCCCGGGCGGGATCAAGACCGAAAACTTCCAGCTCACCCCCGTCACGCGGACTGAAATCATAAAGCATGCGCATGGTCGAGGTCTTGCCTGCCCCGTTCGGGCCGAGCATGGCGAAGCATTCCCCTTCGTAGACCTCGAATTCTATCCCGTCCACAGCGGTGACCGGGCCGAAAAACTTTTTCAGGCCCCGGGCGCGAATCACTATATTCCTGTCCATGATTAAAACCTGCCGAATATTGTCAAAGTTAATCCTTTCCTGCCTGAGGGCTCGAGCTCAGTGGATTTTCCCGTGGGCCGCGATAGACCAGACCTCTTCCACGACACCCTGCCTTACACCATAAAGCACATGGTGCATGTTCACCGTAGTGCACACATGGTTAGGGATCACATCCACCAGATCCCCTACTCTTAAAGTAATCGGGGCATCTCCCGGCTTGAGGTAACCGTGTTCCTCGTTCATCTTCTCGCAGAGCACCTCCGGGCACTGGACCAGGCGGCCGAATCCTTTCTGCTCCATATTCTGGGCATCGGAAAAAGTCTTGCTTCCCCCGTCAATGATCGCTCCCCCGGGCACAGAGATACTCACTACCCGGCAGCGTACTTTGAGGGCGCAGTCATTCCAGGTGAATGGGCCCCGGGCCACAGTGTTACAGTCATTGAATATGTAAGTGCCCGGGCGGATTTCAGTAAGACCATCAAGGAAATGGGAATAGAAGGCTGTGGGCGTGCTCCCTCCGGAAACCACATCAAGCGGCACTCCGGCCTTGCGGAAGGCGGACAGGGCTATAGCGAGCTTCTTATTAAGCTCACTCATTATCTGTTCATCGGTCTTCCCTATCTGTCCTGGAAAAAACATCATCCCACGGACCGGTATGCCGGCTTCGGCTATCCGGGCGACTTTCCCGGCCAGGCTTTCATCAAGAGCCAGTCCTGTGCGGCTGAACCCCAGGTCGACCTCGACCAGCAGGGATATTTTTTTTGAGTCCTCTCCCAGTGCCCGGGCCATGGCCCCGGCCTGTTCCTCGCTGTCCGTAGCCACGGTCACCGAAGCGCGGGAGGCCAGTACCTTGAGCCTGCGCCACTTCTGTTCGCCCCACAGGGGGTAGGCGAGGAGAATATCATCCAGGCCGGCAGCGGCCATTACCTCAGCCTCGGTCACTTTGGCCGAGGTGATCCCCACTGCTCCGGACTGGAGCTGGCGGAGAGCGAGCTCGGGGGTTTTGTGGGTTTTGATGTGCGGCCGCAGGGCCAGCCCATGGCTCAGTGTATATTCAGCCATGCGGGCCAGATTTCTTTCCATTACCTCCAGGTCGACCCAAATAGAGGGTGTGTCGAGCTGATCGATATTCATCATACACCTTTCCCGGATTTAAGTATTGTTGACCATAGGGAAAAGCTCTTTGAGGATTTCCGCCGCCGACCTCACCAGGTCAGGGAACCCGCCTGTTCTATTTTGCTCATTTTCTATCCTCTTTTGATCAGATAAGCACTGTCACTAACAGCTTCCTGGCACTGTCTTTTCATTTTGACCTGCGGTTGGCGCAGCTTATGGTCAATCGAACTCGAGCCGGCACAGGGCGCCGAGGAAAAAGATTCCCATGCCGGCCACGGATATCCAGCCAGCGGCGCTGACTGCAGCCGCCCCCATGAGTACTCCGGCAAGGAAGGCGGCGCAGCCGGCGAACATCACTCCCAGCCAGAAACGGCCAAAGAAAGAGACCGGCCAGATGTGGTAGGTCATGCCGGATACGCTTTCTTCCTCAGATCCATGCCTCATCGACCAGACAACCCTGACCTTCTCTGCATCCGGCGGGCTGGTAAAAAGGCTGACCGCAATGCCGACAGCCAGTGCACCGAGAGCGCTGGCCAATGTTCCGGCCAGCATGTGGTTTTTGGCGAACCAGGAACCGGGATCGAAGCCGAAAAAGGCTGCATACTTGAAGGGAAAGATCACCAGTGCACCGATAGTTATGCCGCCCAGATAGCCCCAGACCGCTCCTTTGCTATTAGCCCTGCGCCAGAGGAGCCCCATAAGTACCGCGATTACGAATATCGGCATATCCATGAAGCTGACTACTGTGAGATAGGCTTCCACCGCGTTTTCGAAAAAGGGGATGAGAAAGGAGAATAGGATCATGAGGATACCGATGACCAGGGTTACGGAGCGGACTATCCAGAGCACTTCACGGCCCGTGGCTTCCCGGCGAAACAGGTTCCGGTAGATATCATTGGTGAAAATAGTGGCGGCACTGGTCAGGTTGACATCGATAGTCGAAAACGCCGAGGCGAGCAGCCCCACGCAGACCATACCCATCAATCCCACAGGCAACAGGTTAACCATCAGGGCGGGATAGGCATAATCCTGATGGGCCAGATTCGGATACAGGACCCGGGAGGCCAGGGCCGGGATAAAGGTCAGCAGGCAGTAGGGCACAGTGATCACCCCGGACAGGACCAGCCCTTTAGCCAGGGTTTTAGTATCCCTGCTCGAAAAAGATTTCTGCACCAGTCCCGAGTCGCAACTCGCCCACTGGATGCCCAGGAAAAAAATGGCCAGGACGAAACTCCAGCTATAAGGGCCGGAAACAGGCATCAGGTCAAGGTGTTCGGGGCTTATCCGGGCCAGGGCCGCGGTCATGCTGTCAAAATTGCCTACCGCTCTCATGGTCAGGGGAAGGACTATCAGAGCGCCGATCATAATGAAGACGAAATCCAGGGAGTCGAGGATAGCCACGGACCACATTCCCCCCAGAAAAGTGTAGATAATGACCAGGACAGAGAACAACCCGACCCAGAAGATATAACTGCCGCCGATCACCCAGCCTTCCGGCAGGCCGAGCGAGCGGCCGTAACCATTGAGAGCTGCGGTGACCGCGGGCCCGGCGATCATCTCCGAGGCCCGTACCGATGCGTTAAGCACCACTCCCAGCCAGAAAGCCAGCCGTATCACTCCGAAAAGTCCCACTAAACCCCGGGTGCTCCTGTCGTAACGCCGTTCAAGGAACTCGGGAAGCGTGGCAATGCGCAGCCTTCTGAAAATCGGCAGAATAAAAAGACCCGCCAGAGCCAGGGCCATACAGCCGGTCCATCCCTGCCAGGCGATGGAGATTCCGTGCCGGTATATGGTGCCGCTCTGGCTGATTATGCCGAAAAGGTTGTTATTGGAGGCCGCCATGGTGGAAGCCAGGATGAAGGGCGGCAGGTTGCGGCCTGCCAGAGCGAAATCCTCCGCTGACCCTACCCAGCTATAGAACCAGGAGCCGAACCAGAGAATGCCGACCAGAAAAATGACGATAAGCAGTAAATCGATCCAATGGATATTGAGCCCGGAAGAATTCAGGCCCTGACCATCAACCGCAAAGACTTCCAGGGGAACAAACAGAAGAAGAGAACCCATTGCCAAAACTATGGCCCTCTCTTTCCTGTCCGGAACCATGCCGGGATTTCCTTTCAGCCAAGTTGTATCTTTTCAATGTCCTTCTGGTTCGGAATCCGATTTATCGTGATACCAGGTTTTTAACAAGCTAAGCTCTGTTAGCTCCTTTGTCAATTCACATACAATTTCGTGCCTTAGCTTGCTTCTGGCATGCTTAAAGCTTAAATTTAATAAGGGAGAAGTCGAAAATCGATTGGAACATTTATCCCGGTTAGTGCAGTATAAAATATGTACATGACTTTTTCGCGCGAGTTTTGGAACCATGTCGCAGGATATCTCTCACATTATCGCCGGTTGGGATTTCGATCCCTCGAGGACATACCGCAAGATTGTCGGAGATAACGGGCGGGAAAAAATCCAGGTCCGGGTGGATAACGCCGCCTTTCAGGGTATTCTGCAGATGGAACTGGACGGGCGCCCGGACGGTAAGAAACCTTACGGCCTCGATTTTGCACTGGATTACCACCGCCTGGCCTTGAAACGTTTCCAGACCGCCCACGGCAATACCAAGGGTTTCGCTCTCGATCCGGCAACCTGCGCCGAACTTTTCGATGAGAGCACGCGGATATACAACCGCTACGTTTTCCTCCTTCAGCTGCAGGACTACCGCCGGGTCGTGCGCGACACCGAGCGCAACATGGAACTCTTCCGCTTCATTAACCGTTATGCGGAGACCGAACAGGATCGGATAAACCTGGAAAAATGGTGGCCTTATATTCTGCGGATCAACGGAACGGCGCGGGCTATTATGACTATCCAGGAGAATCATGACTTTGACGAGGCGCTGCGAATTGTTAAAAGCACCCGCGAAAGTATCAGAAACCTTAAACCGGTCGAAGCCGAGGAGTTCACCTCGGAACTGGAGCGATCGGACAAGGCTCTGGATGAGCTTGAGAATTCGATCAGGCTCCACAAACCCTTGAGTGAAAAGGAAAAGCTCGAAGAGGAACTCGAACTGGCCATAAATGAGGAACGTTTCGAGGATGCCGCCAGATTGCGCGATCAGTTGAAATCATTCATTGAAAACAATGGGAGTTTTACCGGCTGATTTTTCAGGTAGGCAGGCTGGAAAAAATCAGTGAGTTTTAGCTGATCCCGGCCTCGGGTATCAATTTGAATATTTAGATCAGGCTTCCGTCTAAATAAGAGCAAAAACTTAAAGCATCACACTTCAAACCCCGTATACTTATCCTTGATTCTTCAAGGAGGCAAACATGCAGGCGAAAAAGTTTATAAACCATGCCCATTTTCTGCTGGCGGCATTGTTCTTTAGCGCCCTGTTTCTTATCGGCTGCTCCTCCTATGCCAGAAGTACATCAGTGCGTACGGAAGGGAGCGCAAGTGAAGAAGAATACAAGGCTGACGAATTTGTCGGCACGCCGATAATGGTTGATTACGATAACAACGACGACCTGGACTTTGTGCTCGGGGTGCACGACGGGGACAGAGTTTTCAAAATCAATGTCCATGAGGATGCAGGCGTAGGCAACAAGGAAATTCTAGACCGCATCCGCAAGCGGATCAACGAGATGGAGGACCGCAACACCCTGCGGGTAATCGGCTATTACAGCCCCGAATACAAGGGCACGGGAAAGGAATACGGTTATCTGGAGCTCAAGTGTATCGTTTTCTTCGATGACGAAACAGGTTATGAAGAGGCTTATTTTACTGATCCCAAAGGCTCGCGATTTTACGATGAAGGCGATGTGACTGTAATTTACGCCCCCGGTCACCACCTCAACAGGATCTATTATCCGCGATTCTGCACCCCGTGGTGGGACATTGACGGCGACGGGATACCCAACCGTTACGATCCCTGGCCTTATACCTACGACACCTGGTACGATTACAACCTGAACGGATTTCCAGACTGGTACGACCCTTATTATTGCGACTACTATCCATATTGGAACAACTGGGATCTTGGTTTCTGGGTCGGCTACGGCTGGTACTCCCCGTCTTACTTCCACAACTATTATAACGCAGGCCGTTATTACGATGATTATCGCTGTTATTCCCGCCTCTATGACCGCCGGGTAGTCGGCTCGAGCCGGGTCAATTACCATCTGGATGTCAAGACCGAGGCTCGCTGGAGAACGGCCCAGGGCAATGCTCCCCGGGCGTCTTCCGCAGCAGCGGACCCGCGGGGGCGCGGTTATTATTCCCCGAGAACCACGGACAGCAGGATGCTCGTGCCGACCGTTTCGAATGAAGGCGGACTGGATGTCAAGAGTTCATCCCGTACCGCTTCTTCCGGAGACATTTCCGGAGACTCTTTCACCCGCAACCGGGCCATGACTTATGATACCGGTGAAACCGGCAGGGAAAGGGTCCCATCTACGGAGGGTGCTTACACCGGCAAGACGAAAACTGAGGTACCCGCCTCTGCCCCGGAAAGAGATTACGGTACTGTCGGCCGCAGCCGCACACCGATAGAAGGTGGCAGCGGTAATCTGACAAGGGAGCGTTCTACCGGAGAAAACCGGGCTTATGTTCCTTCCGGCTCGAGCCGGGAGAGGAATGCATCTTCCGGAAACATAGCTCCGTCCTCGACAACCCGAGGTGATTACAGCAGAAGCAGGGAAGGTACTACCCCGCGGGCCGACAGCCCGTCTATTTACGACCGCAACCGCACCTATACCCGCGAACGCAGCTCGAGCGAGCAGGCGCCCAGCGGATCGTATTCGAGTCCAAGCCGCTCGCGTGACACAAGGTCCGCTCCCAGCCCGAGCGCTACTGTCCCAAGCTCAGGCCGTTCGAGAGGGAGCGCACCGGCTCCGGCTGCGCGTGCTCCGGAGAGATCGCGCAGTTCTAGTCCTGCGCCGAGTGCCAGGTCTTCCGGAGGGTCCTCGCGTAGTAGCAGCAGCTCAGGGTCATCGGGCAAATCCTCCTCATCCTCTGGTGGCGGACAACGAAGGAGGTAGGGGCCGGAGAACAGAATTATTCCAGGCCAGTAGTGGAAAGTAGAATTTTCCCGTTACCGGCGCAGGTAAAGCCGTAAACAATGCTATGGGATTACTCCTTGTTTTACCGCAGGTGTAATGATAGTGTTTTTTTTCGCTCCAATTTACCGGAAAAGGTAAAGAGTAATTCAACAATTAAATCTCCCAGGAAGAGGTAATCTGATGAAGCGTAAGATTCTTATAATCGTTCTGGCCACGCTGGCTCTTATGGGTGTATTCATTTCATCCTGCGGTAAAGACAAGATCGTGGAGCGACAGGTGTATTTGCTTTACAGGGATATTTACGGAAATGCCGAGTTCGAAGAAGACAACGACTATCCTCCGCCGGATAACCTGGATAATTTCGATGACGGGCTGATTACTGTTACCCTGCGCTTCGGTGAGACAATAGACATTTTTGATGAAAACGATGTGTACGGGTACTTTATTACCACTGACGATAAAGATGTCAACTACGCCTTCAAATTTGTCCCTTCCGGCAATTATTGGCTGGAAGCTGAGCTTACCATAGCCGACAGTTGCTTCTATGTCAAAACCGATAAGTTCTACCTTAGCGATACAACGGATGTGGTGAAGGAATTAAGACCGGTGTTCCTCGGCCTCAACAAGGGCTGTTTCACAGTGACCTTAAGCGGAGTGTCTGAAGGCGAGTGTGTGCAAGTGGGCGACAGGTTCTATGTGACCAAGGAAGTCTACGAGCGTTTCTATAAGGGCCGGGAGAATCTAAACACCCCTACTGCCCCATGAACTGAAGACCATTTAAAAAGTGTAAGGTAAATCAATGTATTGTTGGGGCGAGACATTCCTCGCCCGCAAACAGCCTTAAATCCCGGATGGCTTTGGCTCAAGTCATCCGGGATTTTTATTTCCCCTTTTCTTAATCAGTTATTGCAGGGGCACGGCCTGCCGTACCCTTACTCCGCTTTAAAAAGATTGTAAAGGCTTGACACGAAAGGCGAAAATTTGCGCTGGAAAGAGGTTTTTTCCGATTTTTGCGTATAAAAAGCCTTAAGAGACCATATTTCAGGTAAATTATTTTTAATTCCCTTTCTTTCAATCTGTTAGAACTGAGAGGGGAAAGCAAATCCAATCCCGCTGCCGATTGCACTTTATTTTATTATATATCAAGCAGTTACAGTTACAGTAAAATCACCATGAAAAAAAGATGACATATATAACCAGTTAAAAATCAAAAGGTTCAACAATTTTTCCATGGAAAATTCCTTGACAAAAACTCGTGCTCTGGTATAATCCAGGTGCCATTAACAAGGAGGCGCCTATGGAGCATAGCTTTTTTTGATTTACCGCTTGCGGTAAATCCCTAAAAAATACCCCGCGATAAACCCGCTTTGTTTATCAATAAAGCGGGTTTTCTTTTTATCTCTATTTTCAGGATATCCTTTAGGGTCAATTCGCCGACCGCCCCTGTCTTTTTTCTCAATAATCTTATTCCAGCACTACCACTCCGTATGTCTTCACCTCTGGCAGGAGCACCATCCAGCCGCCGCGGCAGGAAACAAGGTCGAGCCTTAACGGCTCATGTTCCGGGGAATAGAGCATGGCCCCTCGCGGCTTTAAATCCCTCTCGTTAAAAATTACCGGGATATTCCTCGCCGCATGGTTCGGCCAGTAGTTCACCAGATGCACCTGGCGCTGTTTTCCCTTGCGGTATTGCGCTGATGCCACCCAGGGCTTTGTCTCCACGGTCACTGAAAAATCCCCGCCGTTAGCCCAGCAAACACCATCCAGGAACTCTTCCCAGTTCAGCGGCAGGTGCCAGTACTCGGGGCTCACTTCCTGGTCTATAGCGGGCAGGCGACGGTCCGCCTCTAGACGAGGCAGATAGAAAATGCGCCCTTTCCCCACACCCAAACGGGCCGCTTTCTCAGGATTCAGCTCCGGCCCCTTGACACCTAGCAGGCTCCAGAATCCATCCCCACCGCTCCTCGCTCTCCGCCACTCATCGTACGCCCCTGTCAAACCGACAACAACCAAACCTCCGCCTGAAGACAGATAATCCCTCAACAGGCCGATCTCACGGTCGGACAGGTTCTCCTGCGCGGCCAGGATAACTGCCTTGTAAGAGGAAAGGCGCTCCCAGTCCTGTTCGAAAAGGAGGGTGAACGGAATCCGGTTCTGGATCAGAGCCTGCTCGGCCTGTATGGTGGAGAGAAACGGCACCCAGCCGCCATAAGTGAGCGAGGCGAAATCGCGCATCACCCCTATATCGTCGATTGTCTCCAGGTCCCGGTACAGTTCCTTGTTCTCGTGGAAAAAGCGCAAGGCAGAGCGGTTCACCGCCTTGCCCTGGCCCTCGGGGGAAGGCTCCAGGATAGGCCAGCCGACATCGCCCGGGCACATGCGGTTAAAAGCCAGAGCCTCGGCAAGTTCGAGCGGACTGTTGTTGTAAGTGAACAGGGCATTGCCGAAATGGCGGCCGAGCTTGTAAGAGCGAATCTTCGACACCAGGCGATTTTCCTCGGGATAATAATGTGCATGATCCGGGTCCTCGCTCCAGAAAATGTCGGAGTAGGGCAGGAGGCGCGCGTGATCCATGCCATTCGTGTAAGCGGTATTCTGGCCCCAGATCCCGTGCGGGTTGAACTCCACAATGGTCTCAGGATTCAAGGAGCGGATATGGTCGGAGAGTTCATGGACAAAATCTGTCAGCACCTCGACCCGGAACTCGATCCATTCCTGGACCAGGGGATCGGTTACCGGATCCATGGGCCGGTTGGCCACCCGTGGCGGGCGGACAAGGGAGACATCGGCGAAACCCAGACGCTCTTTGCGCTTTTCCGGAGCGTATTTTTTCTCCAGGTACTCGCGGAAAAGTTTCTGGATGTGTTCGGTATATCCGGCATCCAGGGGAAACATGGTGTAGAAGTTGTCGAAATGGATAAGGTCCATCCTGTACTCTTTGATCGCTTTAGTGACCATGGATTTGATCAGATTGCGGTAGCCTTCCTGGGTAAAGTCCGCCCGCTCGCGGTAGTACTGGTCGGAGTAAATTATCGGCTCACCGCGGCGGTCGAGCTGGACCCAGTTTGCGGCTTCGGGTATCTCCCGGTACAGGGTCTCGGAGAAAAGCGTGCTGCCGATATAAGCTCCGGCATACATCCCCTGTTTTTTCAGGGCCTGGACCAGTTTGCCCGTATAAACCAGTTCTTCCTCCTCGAGCTTCGGGCCCAGCCCCTTATAGAAATGGGTAATGACCGCATTGACTCCGGCTTTTTTCAGCTCGAGAACCGTGCTTTCCTCGTGTTCCCGTTCGTAACCGGCGCGCAGGTCGTGGGGCACATGGCCGTTCCTGATCCGGAAGCTCAAAGGCTCCCAGTTGCCCACAAAAACTATACCGTCTTTCAGCCACCATCCGGGCCGCGCCTCAGCCAGGCCTCCGTCAGGAATGAATAAAAGGGAGAAAGCCAGGAATACCAGCCAGAAAGCATTCTTTTCGCTTTTCTTTAACATTTTACCGCCTCCGATTATTTGACAGGTACAAGGCATGGCCTGTTGTTTTTTTCATATCCGGTAAATATATTAATGCACTTTTTTAATCAATGTACCGGAAAACATGAATTTCCGGGCAGGAGATAATTTAATATTTTATAATAAATTACACGATTACACAAATATCAGCTTTACAATAAAGAGTCAGAAACTGTTGGAGGAAAAAAAATGCTGCGACAGATGTTGAAAAGTAAGATACACATGGCCACAGTGACCGAAACTGTGCTGGAATATGAAGGCTCGATCGGCCTGGACCGCCAGTTGATCGAAGCGGCGAACCTGCTGCCATTGGAGAAGGTTCAGGTAGCCAATGTCAACACCGGGGAGAGGCTGGAAACCTATGTTATCGAAGCCCCATCAGGGAGCGGCACGGTGAGCCTTAACGGTGCAGCGGCGAGGATGGCTCAGCGGGGCGACCGGGTGATCGTCATGGGTTTCTGCCTGATCGATGACCGCGAGGCCGGGGATTGGAAGCCGGCCATAGTTTTTGTCGATGACCGGAACAGGCTGAAAAGTTAATTTTATCTGCTGTCTGGCTCCCCGAGCGAATTTTTCAGGGCCTGGCTGGCCAGCATGTCCGCACGGCTGTTCAGTTCGCGCGGTACATGTCGGGTCTGGAACAAATCCAGCACAGAGATTATTTTCCCTGCTTCGTCATAAAGGGTTTTGAGTTCAGGAGACCGGACCTGGTAGGAGCCTTCGAGCTGACGGACCAGGAGCTCGCTGTCGGAAAAGTGCAAAACCGAGCGTGCTCCTCTATCGAGCGCAAGCTTAAGACCTTCGACCAGGGCCATGTATTCAGCCACATTACTAGTTGTCCGTCCGATATAGCGGCTGAATTCTTCTTCATAGCCATTCTCTTTCTGCCTCAAGACTATCCCGATGCCTGCCGGTCCGGGATTCCCCCTGCTTCCTCCATCCGTATAAAGCTCGACCTCTGACTCCGGGTCAAGCTGGTCGGCGCAAGGCCGGCCGCTTCCGGATTCCGACAAGAAGAACCAGGAATACCCGCTGTCCCGGAGCGGAACTTTCTCCGACAGGCTAACCCGGAGATTGATACTGAGCGCCGGTTTTGTTTCCGGTATAGTTTCCGCTTCTTCCAGAACAGCCTTGTAAGGCACCTGGCCGATGACCCGGGAGAGAAAGGAATCCAGAGCTTCAGGCCAGCTCTGGCCGTGCTCGAGGCTTATTTCCGGAAGGCCCGGGGTATTCGCTGGCTGAAGCCTGAATCCACCGGAGGTTATCGTCATTTTCAACCGTACATCGAATTGCGCCATCTGGCTCTCTCCTTTTTCCGGCCACCGGGCCTTAATTTATCCCCGCTGGCAGAAAGAAGCAAGCATACCGGCGCACCAAAATCCGCCTTGACCTCGGATTGTAAACCAATTACCTTCAGAATAAAGAAACCGCTTTTAGAGACAAAAGTTTAATTGCCTTTAATTGAAAGCCTTACAAGAAGTTAGAAAGATAGATATCTCCCCGCAATTTTTATATTTCATGCTTTTTCTCCAGGAGCAGTAATGACTATTCAAGTCCGGTTGATCCGTATCGCCGGCTGTATATTGTTATTTTCAGCCTTATTCCTCTCCTCCTGCACAACGGACCCGACAAAAAAACCCAGGGCTTTAGGCATCGAGAGGGAAAAAGAAATACTGGTTATCTGCACCAATAAAGTATGGCGAGAGGTTGAGGATACTTTGCGGAAAAAGATCGAGGTTCCCATACACGCCGTGCGCTGGGAGCCTATTTTCGAGATAGCGCAGGTAGAGCCCCAGGTGGTAAGCTATTACAAAGAATGGGATAAAATCATCCTGATCGAGTCTCTGGAAAACATGCAGCTCCTTTCCCAGGTCGTGGATAAGGAGATCCTGAAAAAAATCGGCGAGGGCCAGGGACTTTTTTTCACCAATGTGGACATCTGGTCGCGGGGACAGCGGATAGCGGGCCTTGCCGCGCCCAAAGACGACCAGCTCCTGCCTCTGGTTAAATTCCACGGCGACCGGATATTCAAAGACTTCCTCCGTCAACTGGAAGAGCGGGAGAAGGAGCGCATGTTCCTTAGCGGCAGAAACTCGACTCTTGCCGATTCTCTCACCCGGTGCTGCGGCTTCTCGATCATGCTGCCCAAAGTTTACGAAAGAGTACTCGTGGACACTCTCCCGGATAACCAAATACTTTACGTGCACCAGGACCCTGTGCGCAGTATTTTAATTAGCTGGCAGGATGATAGCCAGCCGTTTGATTTGTCTCCAGAGGGTCTGGCCGCCATGCGCGACAGTTTGCTCGCCAATGTTTTTCCGGGCATGCACACTCTTGCCGAG
>Ga0315289_10004019_pt1 | contig 22085 bp, 16 predicted proteins | sample YL17G11_40_MG_FD_203452 | JGI IMG/M metagenome (GOLD analysis project Ga0315289, IMG submission 203452) | Sediment microbial communities from Yellowstone Lake, YNP, Wyoming, USA - YL17G11_40 | ecosystem: Environmental > Aquatic > Freshwater > Lake > Sediment | place: USA: Wyoming | collected... | reverse complement strand
AGATTCAGGGTAAATATCTTTTATCAAAGAAAGGGATTATCAGGCGCATTCAGAACTATTCCAATGAAAATAAGGACTATTCAGGAATTAGGTATGCCAGAAGTCCTCGCTAAAATCACTGAAAGGGCAAGAGGTCTTGTCCTTGTCACAGGTCCGACCGGTTCTGGTAAAACTACAACCCTTGCCGCAATGATTGACCACGTCAACAGAACCCGTTGCGAACACATTATCACTGTTGAAGAACCCATCGAATACGTCCATGAACCACAAAAATGTATTATCAACCAGAGAGAAGTAAAAGTGAATACAAAATCTTTCGCAAATGCTCTCAGAGCCTCTCTAAGAGAAGACCCCGACATCATTATGGTTGGAGAAATGCGCGATTTGGAAACCATCGCACTCGCTATAACAGCCGCAGAAACTGGTCATCTTGTCTTTGGTACACTGCATACATCAAGCGCTCCAAAAACCTGCGATAGACTCATAGATGTTTTCCCACCAGAACAACAAAATCAAATCCGAACGATGTTCTCTGAATCTATCGTCGCAGTCCTCTGTCAGGCACTTATTCCTAAAAAAGATGGGACAGGAAGAGTTGCCGCCCTTGAAATTATGATTGGAACACAAGCTGTGAAAGGACTCATCAGAGAAGGAAAAACATATCAATTATCATCAGTTATTCAGACAAGTAAACAAGTTGGAATGCAAAGCCTTGACCAGGATTTGCGTGACCTCGTAATGAAAGGTGTCATTGCCAAAGAAGAAGCCACTAAACGCGCCAATAATCCCGCCATTTTTGAACAACCATAACGTAGCGGTGCGATTTATCGCACAAAACAAACTAAATGTGGAGTGCGGTAACTTGCTACCGCTTTTAATGGCAATAACATAATCTCGTAATTTCGTAGGGAATGTTGATTATTCAGGAAATTTATCCTGAACGGGAAATACTTTGGGACATTTCTTCCGCATTTGTATTTCAAGATTTTAGAAACAGACATAATATTGTTTATGACTTGATCCCACTTGTCTTGATCTTTTAAATTGTATGATTGTTCAGAATGTTTATCCTGCACCATCATACACTTTCATTCATAAATCTTCCAATTATTCACATAAGTTTGCTTTTCATAAGATGAATACCACACATCATTAAGATAATGAGTCCAATACCCACCTATTACCCATATTTTATTGCTGTATTCCACACTCGTGTTACCATATCTTGCAGGGAATTGAACTGAACCTATAGCCTGCGTCCATACCACACCATCTGATGAATACCACACATCATTAAGACAACTACCACCACCATCTCCGCCAATTACCCATATCTTATCGTCGAATACCACGCTCGTGTGACAATACCGTTTAGGGAATTGAGCTGAACCTGTCGCCTGCGTCCAGATGACTCCGTCTGATGAATACCACACATCATTCAAATCACGACTACCATTCCACCCGCCAAAAACCCACATCTTATTGTTGTATACCACACTCGTGTAACTGCCTCGTCCAGGGAATGTACTTGATGCTTGCGTCCAGGTTAATCCATCTGATGAATACCAGACATCATCAAGATAACCACTATTCCCAGAGCCTCCAATTACCCACATCTTATTGTCAAATACCAAACTCGTGTGACCAGCCCGGGTAGGGAATTGAGCTGAATCTGTAGTCTGTATCCAAGTAACTCCATCTGTGGAATACCAGACATCATTTAAATAACCACTACCATTCCACCCACCTATTACCCACATCTTATTGCTGAATACTATGCTAGTGAAACCATCTCGCCCAGGAAAGGTAGCAGAACTTATCACTTGTGTCCAAGTTACTCCATCTGAGGAGTACCAAACATCATTAAGAGAACTATAGTTCCCATACCCGCCTATTAATCAAATCTTATTGTTATATTCTACACTCATGTGACCCCATCGTTTTGGAAAAGGAATATCAGTTACGCATGTCCATTTGATACCATAAGCCACTTCACTAACCTGTGGAAGAACATTTAATATTGTTAAAAAAGTGAGAATGAAAATATTTATTAAATATCTCACTATAACTTTGATTTTGTTTTGAAATGATATAAATATCCCCATATTTTAATATCCCTCATTTCAAGGTAACCCAACTACAATATTTTTAAAATAATAATAAAGAAATCAAGGGAAAATGACGGGAAAATTTTGTTGAATGGAAACCTCTGAAAAATAAACAAACTACGAGATTCTTCGCTGATCCTTCACTGTATTCAGGACTTCGGCACAATATAACAATCGTAAATCAGTGCTGTTCCCTTAATTAAAATTTTAGTTAGGTCTTGCGACTTTCTCTCTGATTTCTTTTAATAATACATTAATCTTCTCAATCGAATCAATATTCTTGCATTTGGGGAGGGAATTGAGGAAAATGACACCATAGCGTCGTGTGCGAATTCGTGGATCAAGTATCCCTACAACGCCAATATCTTTTTTGCTCCTGATAAGTCTTCCAAAACCCTGTTTCAACATCAGAACCGCTCTCGGTAATTGATAATCTGTGAATGCATTCTTCCCGATTTTCTCTAAATATTCTGCCTTTGCTTGAACGGTCGGCTCATCAGGAACTTCAAATGGCAATCTTGTAATAATCACACATTCCAGTGATGGTCCCTGCACATCCACCCCTTCCCAGAATGTATCCGCTCCTAATAAAACAGAATTCGTATCTGCTCTGAAATCCTCCAATAATTTATGCCTTGGCGCATCACCCTGTTTTAGAATCTTATAACCGCTAAAACTTTCTCCCAATCTTTCGGATAGTAAATTAATTAACTTATAACTCGTCGATAAGATAAATGCCTTCCCTTCTGTTTTCTGAATAATCTTCTTCACCATATCGTCACAATAATCTATATACTCATTGCTATTAGGGTCAGGTGCTTCTGAATTCGTATAAAACAAAACATTATTTTTATAATCAAACGGTGAATCGAGAAGAATCTCCACGGCATCGTTTAATCCAATTGAATCCTTTAAATAATCATACTTGCGATTGATGGCAAGTGTTGCTGACGTAAAAATACAAGGTTTCGTCTTATCAAACACCATCTTTTTCAACAAATCAGCCACAACTATGGGATTAATATTCAAGATAATCCGTGTAAATCGTGCCCTCTTTTCACTTTCAATCCAGTAAACCCAATCCTCTAAGCCCTGTTCCAGAAATTCGTTGATAGTCTTTGCACTAACAACACACTTTTCTGCAAAAGCATTAAACTCAAATTCAGATTCTTCATTACCAGCCTGCTTCTTTAACCCTTTCAATATATCACCAAGCTTCATCAACGGTGCTGAAAGATAATTCTCAATAAAATATTTTTCAGTTATTCTCTGTTTAAAAGAAGTGTTACCAAATTTCGATAATACCTCATCAAAAAATTGCTCGGATGCCTTCTCACAATCCTCTATTTGCGATTTTATTTTTCCAATCTCATCATTTGACAATCGACTTTTCGCAACTACTCCTTTCCCTGTCTTCGGATTATAAATGGTATTCAGCAACCATCTCAAACCAGTATTAGAAAACTGTGAACCGAGATAATTTATCGCCACCTCTTCGATATTATGTCCCTCATCAAACACAACTGCATCATATTCGGGAAGAACATTTCCATCCGTCGAAAGATTGGCAAAAAACAGATGATGATTCGCTACAACAATATTCGCTTCTTTCAGAGAATTCCGTGCTTTAAAATAAAAACAGTCCTTATAATGCTGACATTTCCTACTTGGACACAAATCCCTCTCACGAGCAATGTGAGATTGCAAATTCCCTGAAGGGATAAATGGCAACTCCGCAAACAAGCCAGATTTTGTATGTTCCACCCATCTTCTTATTTCCTGTAAATCCTGAAAATCATTCGGAAAAAACAAAGTAACAGTAGATGTAATCTCAGCATTAAACCTTCGTAAACATAAATAATTTGCAGAGCCCACAGCAAGTTGAGCTTTGAAATCAAGATCGCACTTTTCTTGAAGAAAAGGAATATCCTTCTTTAAAATCTGCTCCTGAAGAGTCTTTGTATTTGTGGTGATTAAGACCCGTTTCTTCTCAAACTGAGTCCAGAAAACAATCGGCACAAGATATGCAAGACTCTTACCAATCCCTGTCCCAGCCTCGCATATCAGATGCTCACGATAAGCAAGCGAATGACAAATCGTCTTTGCCATAAATACCTGCTCATTCCTGAACTCAAATCCCTCCATCACCTTCGACAAAGCGCCATTCTCTCCTAAAACACACTCCGTATGTTCAATTAATGATTCTAAAAGTGAATTAAACATTTAAGGTTCCTTAATTAATATCTCTGAAATACCATGTTTTTATAATTGTGGTCATTCCGATCCTGAACCAAGTTCAGGATGATATTACTTGTTTCGGATTCCCTGACAAAAGAGTTAAAGCTACAAAAATTGGATTTTTCAAGACCAACTAAGTAACATTAACCTTAGCTATTTATTCTTTTCATATTCAATCATTTTTTCTTGACATTGTTTTATTTAGTATTATTTACTTTTTTGCGAAATCAAAGCTTGGAAGGTTAATTTTACCCTTTTCGTGGGATACCTTAACATCTCATAAGAGTAAGTTATTATAGACTGTAGGCAAGGGTTAAAATATAATGGAAACTATTCATTAAGTCTTTCAGGTCTTGATAAAACTCTCTTGTTCTAAATAATTTTTCCATTAAGGGGATAGAGTTGCTGTCTTGCATCTGCCTCGAAAAGGAATCTTATTAGACAAAGAGAAAAATAATAATTTAGGAGGCTATGACTATGCAAGGTAGCAAACTTTACGTAGGAAATCTTTCGTATTCCGTAACAAGTCAGCAATTGGAAGAAATGTTTGCCAATTATGGTAAAGTCAAGGAAGTTAAAATCATTGAGGGCAAAGGATTTGCCTTTGTCGAAATGTCCACTCCAGCTGAGGCTGAAGCAGCAAAAGATGGACTGAACAATAAGGATTTCTCAGGTCGGACATTAAGAGTTGATGAAGCCCGTCCACCAGAAAAAAGAGAAAAAAGAACTTTCAGAAGATATTAAGATAGTCGGAAAATAACTTGAGACCTTTGAAAAACTAAGTAACTTCATAACAATCCCCTTAATCCCCCTTTTATAAGGGGGACTTAGTGGCTTAAATTACCCCTTAATAAAGGGGGGAAGAGGGTTGTAATATCTTAATTTGAAGTTTTTCAGAGATTTCAACTTAGAATTAAATCTAATGTTATTTTAATATGCTGGCTATTGTTTATAATTAATTGTATAGTCTGAGAATGACATATATGCCGTTCTCAGACTACTATCAATTAATCTTTCCCTTTTCAAATCAATTTTTAGTGATTTAAAGCAATCTTTCAATCTGCTTTTTGTAAACGTTGGACTTGACACTAAACATTTTTGAAAGGTCCCCATCCGAATCTAATCGACTTCTTCTATTATTTCCTGAACGTCTATCCATCCCAATTTTAACGTAAGGACTTGTCAAATCCAAATGTTTTCTCCTGTTGCAGACTCTTTTCTCTACGAATTCATCCATTGCCTTTCCCCCACATAAATAATATAATTGTAAATTTGCTTGTATAGTAAAAAATGTGTCTTTTGTCAAGAAAAATATCTTTCGTATATTTTTATACAATATCTTTACAACGACACTTTCAATTACCTCTCTCCTCCTATGGGAGAAGAAAGAGTGATGGCGTGTCATTCTGAGCCGAAGTCCTGAGCGTAGCGAAGGAGCAGCAAAGAATCTCGTATTTTGTTTAATTTTTCTTAGTAGAGACGCAATGCTTTGCGTCTCTACATAAGTATAAACCTAAAATAATATTTAATTAGTCTCCCAATATTCTTTGTAGGGAACGCATATATGCGTTCCCTACTTTGTTTCCAATAATTTCTTCAGACTTTTATAATTCATCCTAACTCGCCAATTATTTTTGTAGGATGAATACTTACAATAGAAAAAGTAAGAATCCTACATGAAAATCAGTCAAATACCGATATGATTATTATTTTTTATGTGATTAAATTATAAATGTTTTTAATTAATAACAATAAACATTATTAACGAAAGAATGTAATGGGGATGAAATCGCTGATAATTGCAGTACTATGTCTAATTTTGACTGTAGGAGTTATGGCTGCAGATCCTCCCGATGATACGGCGACTTGTGCTGTTTCTGTAACCGTTGATAATATTATGGAATGGAGTGCTAATTTTCCAGCCATAGCTCTGGCAACAATGACTACCCAAGCCGCAGCTCCCACAGGAACTCAATCAATTACTCCTGATAATATTATGGAATGGAGTGCTAATTTTCCAGCCATAGCTCTAACAACAATGACTACCCAATCCGCAGCTCCCACAGGAACTCAATCAATTACTCTTTATACCTATGGTAACGTGAACATCACTGCTGACAATACTAACGCTTCTCAGCTCACAAAGACAACAGATACTCTTGTGACATCTTATAGTTTGACATACGATGGTGATGGAGTAACGGCAACAGGTGGTAGTTCTGTGGGCTATACAGTTTATAGTTCATTCTTAACAACCGCTTCGGTAGTAAAACATATTCCTTTGGATGGTGCTGTTGTCGTAACACTTAGTGTTAAGGCTGAAAATGATTCTGGAAAAGTAACTGATGCCGGTGATTATGATGCCACGCAGACTCTGACCGTCAGTTGGGGTTCTCAGTAAAATCTTATTGTATAATAATTTGTTATATTACTGGTTATTCTGCAAAAATTTCATTTCAAGAAATCTCATAGAGAACAACGAAACAATCCTGCTTTTTGAGTTTTTAAACACTTATTTTTTAATATATTTTAGTAAGAACTGTCAGGAAACACAAAATCCACTACGGAGATAGTAAAATATTATTATTAAAGTATTGAATTCATATTGTCGATAAGACTTATTGTCGATATCAAATCGATACAACCATAAGTAAATTATTTTAAATTAAAGGAGGTAATGGGGATGAAATCATGGATGATTGCAGTAATATGTTTAGCTATGGCTATAGGAGTTATGGCTCAACCTCTCGATGACACAGCGACTTGTGCAATTTCTGTCACCGTTGATAATATTATGGAATGGAGTGGTGCCTTTCTCGATATAGAACTTTTAACAATGGCTACCCAAGACGCAGCTCCAACAGGAACTCAGACAACGACTCTTTATACCAATGGTAATGTGGATATCACTGCCGACAATACCGACAATTCTCAGCTCACAAAAACAACAGATACTCTTGTGACATCCTATAGCTTGGCATACAATGGGAATGGAGTAGCAGCCACAGGTGGTAGTTCTGTTGCCTATACAGTTCATAGTTCGTTCCTATCAAGTGCTTCGGTAGTAACCCATGTTTCCTTAGATGGTGCTGTTGATGTAACGTTAGGTGCGATGGCTCAACATGATGCTGGAAACGTGGCTGATGCCGGTGATTATACCGCCACGCAGACCCTGACCGCCAGTTGGGGAACTCAGTAAAATCATATCGTATAAGAAGTTGTTATATTAATAGGTTATGTATTTTACTCTAAGTGAGGAAGTGTAGAAGTAGCAAACAGAGTGGAGTAAAGCTATGTTCTTAAAAAAAAACAATATTAGATATTGTTCTCTTCAGCTTTGTTTAAGAAGATCTATCTTTCTATATCTATTTTCCCACCCTCTTCTCCTTATATTTGCAATGATTTATCTCCTTAGTATTTCAACTGTTCAAGGGGGAGTCGCAGTCTCACCTTTGCAACAGCAAATAGACATGAAACCGGGACACAAAGCGGAGTTTTTTATTACTCTCAGTAATGTCCGTCGTTCCCCCCAGCAAGAACCACAGAAACTTCAAATTGAATTAGTCGATTTTACGGTGACTTTGGATGGAACTCTAAAATTTGGTGAAGAGTATAAACATAATCGGTCAGCGATTCAATGGATTACACTGGATATTAAGGAACTCGTGCTTGAACCCGATAAGGAGCGAAAAATAAAAGGAACGATAACTGCACCTTACCAAGTAGAAGGAGACTATTGGTGTGCTGTAATGATTACTCAACCCCCTCCCACGAAGGGTCCAGGTGTAAATGTCGCTTTAAGAACAGCTTGTGGAATTTTTGTTCGTGTCAATCGCAGAAATTATATAGAACGTTTTTCGATTGAAAAGACAGAGGTCTCATTACCCGATTTTCAAACAAAAGATAGCAAAAACCAATCAAACCCTTCAGAAAATTTAAAAGAAGGTTTGCAAATTTATGCGGATGTTAAAAATACAGGTATTATCAGTTGTCTTGGTTTGGGAACAGCATCCATTTATTCGGAAAATGGCCGCAAAACAGCATCCATACCAATGCATTCAAATAGACGGCATATACAACCCGGGCACACACGCCAATATCAGGGAGTTATGTCGGCACCGTTGCCACCTGGAGATTATACTATTAAGTTTATTTTTGATTCAGTTTCAAAACGTGGACGTAAAGCGGTTGAAGGAAAAAAGCTTCATATAGATACAACACTTGCACAGGAGTGGGATAAACAAAGCAAAGATAATCCTGAAGATGTGAGTTTAAAGGTCGATCCTGCCAATATTGAAAAAGAATTAGCGAATGGTCGGTTCACAACAATATTCATATCTGTATCGAATCCCAACTCATCCACTCTCCGGGCTAATTGTGAATTACAGACTGACTCCGCTCTTAAGAAATGGTTTCAAATAGAATCCAAGGATTTTACACTGGCACCCGGAATGCGCCATTCTATAGTTAATCATATCAATATTCCAAAGAGTGCTCTGAGTGGTGATTATGAAGGTAAACTAATTCTTAAGGTTCAAAAAGCAGGATTATCTGAGCAGAACAATGAGAAAGTAGTGGAAATACCAATTAAGATTAAAGTGATACAATAAAATAGTCGAGAACACATATATGCGTCCCCTACACAATTGTAAGCAAAAACATTGACTACGACAAGTAAAAGAAAGGGTATTTACAAAAAGTATTTGTATATAAAATTCACATAAATCACATTGAGAGGAAAGTCTCATGAAAGAGACATTGAAAAAAAACAGATTTATTGTTATCTTTGTTTGGCTTTTAGTATGTTTTTATCTCTCATCATTGGTAAATGCAGAGGAAGAGACACTAAACCCGCAAACACCTGCAACCACAAAACTGGTTAGCAATATTTGGATTGATGAACCATTGAGCCAGGTAATGCGTGATATATCCACGCAGTTACACATCACTATAGCTGTTGATCCTTCTGTCGGAGATTCACTTATTTCTCTCGAAACAGATAATATGCCCCTGGATGAGTGTCTTAACAAGATTTCTACAGGACAAGGACTGGTAGTAAAAAAAGTCAATGATACCTTTTACATTGTCGGAAACGGGCAGCCTGGTTCAGTATTGTTTGACAAATTGGTTGAAGTCCAGCCCATCTCATTAAAATACATATCAGCTCGTCATCTTTTAGAAATCCTACCCAAAGATTTAGTCGTGTATGTTACTAAAGGAGAAAGAAATACAGAAGCTCTTATCTATGCACCTGCTGAAAAGTTAAATCAGATAATGGATATTATCAAGAAGGTGGATATTCCCATACCTCAAGTGGTTTTGGAGGCATTGGTTATCGAACTTACTGATGAACGCGGCAGTGAATTCAGTATGGATTGGGAACGAATGGGCTCCAAAACTTTCTTCAGTCTGAGAAATGCCGGTGAGCTATTCACTGGAACAGCTGCCTATACAAGTATCCCGGAAAATGAGGTACGGAACTTTATATTAAGCCTTCGTATGCTTGTCAGCAAAGGATTGGCTACTATCAGGTCCCGACCTCGTGTCGCCACCCTTAACGGAGAGCAAGCCACAATAGACGTTTCATTAGAAGAATATTACAATATCATTAAGGATATTAATGGAACCTTTTTACGAACTGAACTTCAAGTAGTTAAGTCCGGGGTGGTCCTGAAAATGACTCCGCAAATTGGAGATGAAGGCGATATTACGGTTAATGTCTCTACTGAGATTGGCGATGTTATTGCTCGTAATACGAACGTAAAAGGATATGATCAAAATTCTACTGGTGAGCTTCCTGCCATTCGTCGTAGAAAAGCAGAAACAAAAGTTAGAGTTAAGGATGGGGACGCGATAGTTATTGGTGGGCTTGTAGAAACACATGAAAATTCTTCTATTAAACAAGTACCTATTCTTGGTTCGATACCAGTCCTTGGTATTTTATTTAAAAAAACTGTCAAAACAAATATTGAAAAAGAAGTTGTAATCTTTATTACGCCGCGTATAATGAAACCGGGTTCTTCCCCTTTTACAGACCGTCATAAATTCTTTGATATCGAAGAAGAAATCTCTAATATGGGCTCAAACAGTGTATTAAACCCTACAGATAGCAATAAAGATAAATAATAACTTTTGCAAAATTATTGTTCACAGATAGATATCTCTGAAAAACTGTGATGCGACATTTATGTCGCAAAAATATGCGAGATAAATCTCGCACCACAATATTAAACTTTGTCAATCAGTAGGTGACAGGCATGCCTGTCACCTACTAACCTTTACGTGCTTAGCGTCTTCTTTGCGACCTTTGCGGTTAAATTATTATAAAATGCTTAGAAAATTACATAATATAAAATGGAGAAAAATCGGGATAGCTGGATTAGCTTTAGTAATAGCTTTTCTCTTTTCTTTTCCCATTTTCACACAAACTATGCTCTGGAGTGGCAACTTTCCTCCCATTACATTAAGTAACATAACAACTCGCGAAGGAATTGTTGAAGGAAATTCGACAACTACTCTCCAACTAACAGGAGATGTCGATCTGTCAGCTGATAACACAAATAACGCAAGGTTATCGGAAGCTGGCGGTGATTTTCTTGTCACAGAATACAAGATGACATTTGACGGTAATGGTGTTTCAGACTCTGGTGCCTCTAACGTTGATTATACTCCTTATAATTCTTTCCTGAATCCTTCTATTACTATTACACATATAGGAGGAGATGATTATGTAGATGTGACTCTTTACGTTCTGGCATCAAATCAGGCAGGGAATCTGGCAAATGCCGCTTCGTATTCTGCTGCACAGATTATAACTGTCTCCTGGGTCGGTCCGTAATATCTTACTTTAGTCGGTCTTGAAAAATCCTTCCCTGATTAAAGCTTGTCCTCGACATTATTAATCGAGGAATGTCAGGGACAAGATTTTTGAAGTTAAAAACAAAGTATGTCCATTCCATAAGGCATATTTGTTACCAATCGTATCAAAGCTCTGAAAGAGCGAAGGATTATAGCCTATGGCTTTAGCCATAGGTCTGGAAGAGAACGCAGAGGTATAAAAGCCCTGCGAGGGCGAAGGAAGAATTAACACACTTTTCTTTTATTTATACCCAGAGCTTCGCTCTGGGCTATAATCCTTTGGGCTTTCAGCCCTAAAAACATTATCTCTCATTTTGAGATCTCTGAAAAACTAATAACTTGTATTGTGTCATTCCCACGAAAGTGGGAATCCAGAGATTATTTAATTAAATTTGATATGATTCTGGATTCCCGTTTACACGGGAATGACATATTAGCCAGTATTTCAGAGGTCTTGTTTTGCAAGCTTTTTATTCATCCTGACTATTTTCTTGCAAAATATATACACCCCTTTTTATCTTAATCTAACTACTTTCAATATGCTAATCACTTTTTCAAGACCGACTATTAAGAAAATCGAAAGAAATTTTACATATTTTTGTTGACATTAGCCCTTTTTTTGATAAGAGATAAGGCTTAAATGAAGTGTTGGGTTTTTTTTAAAGAATTGGAACTAATTCAAATCTTATGTATAAGTGTATTATGGGAATTATAATTTTAGGAAAGGAGGGATATTAGAAGAAAGAAATTAGATTTTTTGCAGTATCTCTTGGATACTACAAGATAATCACACTGTTTTTTATGAGTTAGTTTAAAACCCCAGAAACAACTCAATAATAAACTACAACAAAAAGCCCACGAAAAAATGCCCACGAAATCGCCCACGAATTTATAAAATTATTTTAGGAGGGATTTATGAAACACCCAAACAACTCTCAAAACTATCTCATCAGGATAGTTTCGCTCTTATTTATTTTATTACTTTCATCCACTTTTGCTTCTGCTCAAACAATCATCAATCCTGGTGATACTTTTAACTTCGATACTTATAGTGGAACTCCCTATGTGTCAAATTTTCACAATTTTCTCGACCCATTGAATCCTCTTCTTGATGGTGCCGGAGCTCAAATTTTCTATGATGCATTTTTTGTTAAGTCAGTAGCCACTTTGTATGCCAGAACAGAGACAGCCATTGCCAGTAAAACATATCAGTTTAAAATTAGTGAGGGTCCAATAACAACTGACCTTGATTCTCTCATCTCTATAACAATTGATTATGATGGAGAAATTGATATAACTGACATATTGGGATATGGAGAATTTTCATTCGACCTTATCCTAAAAGATGAAACAGAAGGCACCACAGTTAAAGAGCTGAATCTTGCTTATGAGCATATATGGAATGGGTTATGGCATTATTTTGGACCAGTTTATACACAAATGAATGTCCCTATAACTCGTGGTCATACTTATAGCTTAGAGTTTAAAGTGAAAGCAGAAGCGAATATAGGTTTTATTGGTGTAACAAATATTGTGTCTTTTGCTCAGGAGTTTCTTACTCCTTCTTATGGCATATTTTTAGAATCCCTTTCCATTCAAGTCCCGGAAGACCCTCTTAGTTCTATTTACAACATAGTGCAAGCTATTGATCAAAAAGTAGACTATATCAAGTCAGAAGTAGATGCAATCGAGGTCAAAGCTGATTCGATTGAAACTAAGGTTGATGCTCTTCAAACAAAATGTGACACAATTGAATCCAAGATTGACGATGTTGAATCAAAAATTGATAATCTTCAGGACGATGTTGATGAGACTATGGAACGAGAAATTGAAGAACAACTCTATTTAGGCACGAGCCTTGTGAGTTTATACTTACCTGCCTCAATGGGTGGGCGACTCGAATTAGTTCAGGCTGTTGTAGAAAAATGGATAAATCAATCTGAAGCGGCTGGATTTGATGTAACCCAAGCACGAAAATTCTTCAATGCTGGAATAGGATACTTTAATGCGAATAACTATAAAGACGCTTTTGATAACTTTTCTAAAGCCTATAGACAATTAGCTTTTAAACCAAAGGCTATGTTGTAAGACAACATAAATAAATGTGATGTTTTTTGTCTCACAAACTAATGAGAGATGACCGAGTATCCCTGAACACAAATTTTCAAGGTGAAAGCAATCGTGTTTCAGGGTACTCGGTTTCTTAATTTTGTTCACCATTTCAACAAGATGTTTAAACCAACAAAATCTTACCATTAGACCTCTTAATAATAACACACTATCATAAATTATAAAAGATATCCCTAAGATTGTAGCGGTCGCATTTTTGCGATGCTTATGTTTGATAAATCAAACCACTACAATCTGACATACGATGACACTCCACCCTATCCCTCTCCCGCAAGGGGAGAGGGATAGGGTGAGGGGGAAATATTATTATGTCCACTCCTGCTAATTCATATCTTTCTTTGCATTCTCTGCGCCTCTGCGTTAAATATAATCTGTAATTGCATATTAATTCCCCTCTTGAGAGAAGTCAGGGGTGTGTAAGTTATATATTTTCAATATTAAAAATTAGTATCTTTCTCTGTGTCCTCTGCGCCTACTTTGCGCTCTTTGCGGTTAGATTATTTATTACCAGAATTTATTGTGTTTATTTATGGTGTTGACAAGATATTTATTCGCAGGCAATGAGGAAGAAGGGAATTTCTATGGTGGGTTGGAGGGGATTATCTGTAAAAATCTCTATTTTATCATTATACTTCCCTAATTTTAACTCCTTATCACAAATAAATGTAACTTCATAATGTTTTGCAGGAAAATGCGGGGGACGCATATATGCGTCCCCTACAGCAGATATAGAATAAGACAATACATTATTCGGAATTTTCACCTCTTTAATATTAAATTCATCATCATTCGAATAAATCTGCACCACTCTACTGACATTCTCATCTGATTTTTTTACTAATCCGAATGAAACCTTATCCGGATAAACCGTTATCCGATTCTTTACATCTCCATAAACATATATCTTTATCTCTTTCTTTCGTGGATGATTCGTATGGAGAGTAAACCACTCCTTAAAATGCCCTATTTTATCCTTTGCATTCAGTTTAACAAAAAGTTTATATTTACTTCCCGATTTAGATTCACATTTTTCTTGTTCAATATTTGTTTTTATTGAATTTGAAGTCACATCTATCTTATCAATGATAAAATCCTTTATCTCTGGAACGGTTATATTAATCTCTTTAACATATTCAAAACCAGTAACAATATTTCCAAAATCAACGTTTAGCGGAGAAACAATTAAATCCACATACAAATCCGCATAACAGTGAATGCCAAATGTGGGACACTCCTTATCATTGGTTAAAAGTGATATTCCCACATCCTGAAATCCTGTATATCCATTCGGATAATAAATCACCTCAAGCTCAGTACTATCCCCAGGTTTCAAAAACCATTTGTCGGACTTAATCATCACATCACAATCACTTCTTCTTAATTCATAAAATTTTAAATCCTCATTCCCAATATTTCTCACCCTAAAAATATGCTTTAATTCACCGAAACAGCTTTGTCTCCCAAAATCATAATAAAGTTCATCAACATAAACTTTAGGACCGGAAGCTAAATTTGCACTGTTATCAGAATTAATTTCATCTTTATTTTTATCTTCAGCACCCTCACCTTTACTTATCAAAAGTATTTCCCCCTTCCAGATATTTTCAAAATTATCTCTATCTATCTCAATCGTATCTTTAATAGGAGGATTCTCAAGAAATACCTTATCTTCAATCGCCCTATTTACAACAACAAAATGATTATTATTAATGAAAGCAATTACTGGTGACTCGATATCCATTAATCTATCATAGTCTATTCGTAGCCCTTTAGCATTCAAACCAATTTTTTTCGCTGCCTTAGATATTTCAAGCAGACTTGTTCCCTTTTCATTATAAGGCAGAAGCTTCTCAACCTCATCCATAGTAATTTCCACACCCAATTTTTTACAAACCTCAAAGAAACACATCGCCCCACAGTTCTCTTTCTTCTTCTGATTATTACCATCCTTGTCCTTACTCAATGAAAAGACATACAGAAATAAAAATATTAATATTATTACAACAAAAATACGGGTTAGAGTCTTTAATTTAATCATTTTTTATTTGTAAATTTGGATCTCTGAAATACTAACTGTCATAACCTGAAATCACACGAAATTGCACTTTGTAGGGAACAGTCGCGACTGTTCCCTACAATGATTCCCCTAATGTAACGGTGGTCATTCCGAACCTTGCCCTGAAACAAGTTCAGGGTCTACGATTTTTGAATCTCAAGTGGGATACTCTGAAACAAGTTCAGCATGTGGTGCGAGATTTAGTTTGTAGTACCTGCTTTAGTAGAAAACAATATACTTTGTAGGGGCACGTTGCACGTGCCCAATAATTACAGGGCATATGCAATATGCCCCTACAATTGGGGACTACAAACAAACATAAATGTCGCACCATGTCGTCTTTGAATAATATCACCTATATCACTTCATCTCATTAATCATATTCACTAAATCATTATAAGACAATCCGAACAATCTACTTGCTACAGAAAGCGCCTCAATCTCTTCCTGAGGTAATTCTCTTATACGCGACTCCCCACTAATACTAATTTCCCGTGTATGATTATTATATACTTCAGCCCCGCGAGGTATCTCGAAACTGATGGCATCGACTGAATCCTCTTCTTTACACAGAATTGCATTCCTAAAAACAGTCGTTCCATACCCTCTAACCCTGAATCCGCTACCATCAGGATTTTTCTCAAAACTCTTAGACGAAACTTTCATTGGAAAATGAATTCCGGGAGAAATCTCTTCTGTTTCATCCACATCCAACACTATATGACAGGGTTCATTGATATACAGTTCGCGGTGGGTAATAATGTTCTTATTCACATTATAAACGCACTTAAAAACAGTTTTATTTTGATCCAATGTTGCCCATTTCGATTTATCTATATGTTTCAGGTCTTCCTTAACATAAGAATGAACATTTGTCTTAAAAACGACATATTGCTCATTATCCTTCACATACGATTCAACGATTTCAGGGTCATCATCATCCTCGAGCGTTTTCGTTAAAGGGAGACCAATACTCCAATCCGTAAAAGGAAGTAAATATTCACCAATTCTTGATTCAGCAAAGGGCTTAAAACCGAACATTGTTATGGAATTCGTTTTAGGTGCCCAGTAATAACCCTTTTCGCCATCAAAAAAGTACATTGACCGAAAAATGTCGTTTGATACATCTTCTTTAAATATTTTCTCTACGCCTACTTTATTACCTGCTCTTCCAAAAACGATTATTGATCTATAATTATATTCTGGATATCTCGGTTGTTCACTTCTAAGAGTATAAATAAACTTGATATTCCTTAACACACTTTCTCTGCAGAAAAGAAAAGACTTTATGTCATCAATTGTGATATGAAAATTATCTTCTTTTATTTCATTTTCCATAAACTAATTTTAAGCAAAGCTCCTACAAAAGATAAAAGATAAAGGATTGTAAAATTCATAATTATTGCATGAATTATTCTATCTCGTCAAGCATATTTAAAAGATCCTGATAAGACAATCCGAATAACCTCTTTGCTACAGAAAGAGCCTCAATCTCTTCTTGAGGTAGATTGTTTATACGCGACTCCCCATTAATACTAATTTCCCGTGTATGATTATTATATACTTGAGCTCCACGAGGAATTTCAAAACTAATGGCATTGACTAAGTCCTCTTCTTTACAAAGTGTAACGTTCCTAAAAACATCAATTCCATAACCTCTGACCCTGAACCCGCTACCATCAGGATTTTTCTCAAAACCCTTCGAAATAATCTTTATAGGAAAACAAATCCCTGGTGATATTTCCATCATCTCCTCAACATCTTTCACATAATGAAGAGGCTCATTAATATAAAATTCACGATGAGTAACGATATTCTTACTAAGATTATAATCACATTTAAAAACAATCTTATTCGTGTCTATGGCAACCCATTTTGATTTATCCATCTTCTTCATATCATCCTTATCATAGGCATGAAGATTGCATTTAAAGTCCACATAATAATCCCCATCTTTTTCGTATGTCTTGATTATTTCCGGATTATCATCGTCCTCAAGTGTTTTAACCAAAGTCTGACTCGTTGTCCATTCCATAAGAGGTGCCATATATTCTCCCACCTTTGACATCGCAACAGGTGTAAAACTATATAGCGTTACAGAATTTGTTTTAGGTCCCCAGAAATAACCTTTCTCTCCATCAAAAAAATATAAAGAGTGATAGATTTCATCTGATACATCTTGTTTATATATCCTTTCCCCTCCTAATTTGTTTCCCCACTTACCCAAAACAACTACTGATTTAGAATTATATTCAGGATATCTAGGCTGATTACCCCTTGTTGTGTAAATAAATTTTATATTTTGTAACACACGCTCTTTACAATATAGAAAAGACTTAATATCTTCAATTGTTATATTATTTTTATTCGTCATAAAGTTTTCACTTAAAACAGATTTAATACAAAAAATAATAAAAAAACAAAAATATATTATTTTCATAATTATATCCCCCTTCTTTTAATTTAAAACTAAATGAGTTAAGTTTCAAAAGAATATAATTCTTTAAAAAGTTAATTTTAAGAGAAAGCGTTATGTTACTGATGACTTCTTAAAACACTCTCTAAGAAATTTCTTACGCATTTTAAACTTAATTAAGGAACCGGCCATTGCTCACAAAATTGCCATCCCCAAATACACATACCATAATCAGGAGTTGTTTCACCTCCAAAATCACAATGTGATAAGTATTGTTCAGTTTCCTCGTCATATCTGTATCTACAAATACCTTTTTGTTTCTGCCCACAAATATTATCTGCACCCCAAACACGACACATAATATGCACTACATTTGTTGGTTTACAAAACTTACCCGAGTTTTCTGGTTGCCCCGTACAATAATCACAAAGTTTTTCTGTGTCTAAGCCTGGACCAGTCCATTGGAGACAATTATCTATTCCCGGAAATTCAGGCTGGCAACCATAGCTCCAACAATATAAATAGACTCCGGCTTTACCCACTAACTGACTCATCTCTTTTTCATCAAGGACTTCTTGCTTTTTCGGTGTAAAGCCTGAAAAACAAAACAAAACTAAAATTATTATAATCGCACACTTTTTCATTTTTTATTCTCCATATTTTCTTATTAATTCACCCAAATTAAAAGTAGACGCTAAACTTTCTCTTGTTTTCGGATACTTCTCCTTAACATATCTATACATCTCTTTTGCCTTCTCAATATTACCAATTTTCTCATAATACTCTGCTTTTGCAAAAGCTGCCATTGCCTGAACATTCGCGTCTTTGAATAATTCTTCTTCTTTCACATCATCTGCTAATATCTCATCAAAATACTTTATCGCTTCGTTACAATTTTCTGAGCTACCTTTCTGTAATAATGCAGATCCAATAGTATATTTAGCCATATAGTATTCTCGCTTCTGATCAGGATAATTTTCCAAAAACTTTTTCCCCAATTCTATGCACTTATCTAATTCGTTTTCATTCAAATACGTCTCAAAATACATTAGTTCAGCCACAGCCTTTGATTGCCTATTTGCTTCATAATCAAAAACCTTCATACATTCCTCTCTTGCCTTGTTTAGCCATTCTAAAAACTCTTTGGAATCTTCTGGACGATAATTCATATCCTCTCCCTTAGCGATTTCAAAGGTTAGCCCAGCAATCTCGACCTGTCCCTTTGCCTTTTCTTCAGAAGTTTGTGCTTCTGCTATGATATTCTTATATGCCTCAATAGAACTAAACAAATCTCTGTTGATATGTTTCATTGCCGCAATTCTTTCTTTTGCATCTGAAATCATTTTATGATTTGGGTATTTATCTACGTAATATTGAAATGAATTCAACGCATTGGCATAATCTTTCTTTTGTAAAAATGTATAACCAATCATCCAGGATGCCGCAGGTGCTTTCTCTGAATCGGGATACTTATCAATGACCTTCTGAAATTCTTCTCTCGCCTTCTGATAATATCCATCCTTGTAATAAATCCTTCCCAACTGATACTGGGCATAGTAAGCAAATTCATTATCAGGATTATTCTTGAGAATATTACTAAAATAAGTGAATGCCTCTTCATACCCCTTCCCTGAATCAATAAGACTCTCGCTTTTCTCTTTCATTTCAGATAAGGTCTGTGAAAACGCATTAGACTCAGCTAAACAATTGATCAGAAAAATACAAAACACAGTCAGAATCCACTTACTCATTATTGTTCCCCTTATATAAATTATACTTTAGATAAATTATATAGATATTTCTATAAAATAAAATTCATTATGTCAAGAAAAATAATTAATAAAATAAAAATAATTTATAAAATATAATTTTGATTACAATATTTATAGAACTACAATGGATAAGCATTTCTTCCAATCATTTTCATTGGATTTGTGAAGATTCGTGAAATTTGTGGTTGATAAAAATGTTTTTGTGGTTAATATTGGTTTGTGGGTTTATGAATTTGTTAAACAGAGATTGCTGAAATATGAATAATGCTATATTAAAAGAGAGATTGCCACGCCTGTTCTCGACAGCCTCGCAATGACAGATTATATTTCACGCAAAGTCGCAGAGTTCGCAGAGAAACACTGAAAATAAAGAATCTAACCGCAGAGGACGCAGAGAGTAAGAGAAACCACGAATCACACAAATTGTCAGGTATATAGTTATAGAATAGCGCGGTGTGTTCTAAAGCCGGGGCTCGGGAACAAGACAAATAGAATATAATTATAGTCACGAAACTATACGTAATATCACAAAAGAAGAAAACAATAAATATTTTTTTTAGTGTGACTTAGTGTCTTTTTGTGGCTAAATGTTTTTTGTGTTTCTTTCTCCGTGTTTCTGTGCCTCCGTGCTTTCGTGATTAATGTATTTAACCACAGAGAGCGCCAAGGAGGCGCAAAGGACGCAAAGAAGATACTATAAATAAAAATCAAACCACAGAGGACATAGAGAAACATTGAATATAAAGAACATAAACGCAAAGGACGCAAAGACGCTAAGAGAATAAATTAAATCAATGTGAAATTGTTTATTAGTTAATTGTTCTTTGCGTCTTGGCGGCTTTGCGTTTCAAATTTGGTTTCGTTTCAAGCGTATGCGAAGCAATATCGTAGTTAGAAATGTATCTTGACTTATTTGATATTTTTGTTAAAAACTCTTTTAGTCGTGAATTTTACTAAAGGGGAATTATTGATATGAAAACAATAATATCTTGCCAGGTCAGGTTTAAATTCATTCGAGGTATAACAATAGCTATTTTTGTTTTTATCTTTCTAATAACATCAAATCTTCTCCCCCAGGTAACTCAAGAATGGGTCGCGAGATATGACGGTCCTGGGAATTATAATGATAAGGAATATGCGATAGCGATTGATAGTTCAGGAAATGTGTACGTAACAGGAGGGAGCTATGGTTCAGGAACTGATTACGATTATGTAACAATAAAGTATAATAGTGCAGGTGTTGAGGAATTGGTGGTAAGATATAATGGTCCAGGAAATGGTGAGGATAAAGCAAAAGCAATATCTATAGATAATTTGGGGAATGTATATGTAACAGGAGGGAGCTATGGTTCAGAAACGTATTTGGATTATGCTACGATAAAGTATAATAATTCAGGGATAGAGCAATGGATTGCAAGATATAATGGTCCGGGAAATAACAATGATTATGCAGAAGGTATAGCTTTAGATAGTTTAGGTAATGTATATGTAACGGGATGGAGTGATGGTTCGGGGACTTTATATGATTATGCGACAATAAAGTATAATAGTTCGGGGGTAGAGCAATGGGTGGCAAGATATAACGATCCAGAAAATGATTATGATTATGCATATGCGATAGCTTTAGATAGTTCAGGGAATGTATATGTAACAGGGGTAAGCTATGGTTCAGGAACTTCTTGGGATTATGCGACGATAAAGTATAATAATGCTGGTGTTCAGCAATGGGTAGCAAGATATGACGGACCGGGAAATGATTATGATTCGGCATCTGCAATGGCTATAGATATTTCAGGAAATGTATACGTAACGGGATGGAGTATTGTTTCAGGAACTAATTATGATTATGCGACGATAAAGTATAATAGTTCAGGGGTAGAGCAATGGGTGAAAAGGTATAACGGCCCGGGAAATAATGAGGATTGGGCATGGGGGATAGCTTTAGATAGTTCAGGGAATGTATATGTAACAGGAGAGAGCAATGGTTCAGGAACTGGTTCAGATTATGCGACGATAAAATATAATAGTTCAGGGGTAGAGCAATGGGTGACAAGATATAATAATCAGGGATCTGATTCGGCATATGCAATAGCTTTAGATAGTTCAGGGAATGTATATGTAACTGGTGATAGCCATGGTTTAGGAACTTCTTCAGATTATGCAACAATTAAATATAATAACAATGGAATACAGCAATGGGTAGCAAGATATAACGGTTCGGGAAGTGGTGAGGATTGGGCAATAGCTATAGCTTTAGATAGTCCAGGGAATGTATATATAATGGGATGGAGCGATAGTTTAGTATATGATTGGGATTATGCAACAATAAAATATTCTCAAGGCACCTTTTCTGAATCTTTTTATTTGTATTAAGATTATTCAAATCTATTTTGGGGAAATTTGAAAGACGAGATTGCTTCGTCGCTTCGCTCCTCGCAATGTACTGTGTCAAAAATCAAGTTATTTTTTAACCTACAGAGAGTAAAGGGGATTTAAATTTCAGTTCA
>Ga0315289_10004018_pt1 | contig 22086 bp, 19 predicted proteins | sample YL17G11_40_MG_FD_203452 | JGI IMG/M metagenome (GOLD analysis project Ga0315289, IMG submission 203452) | Sediment microbial communities from Yellowstone Lake, YNP, Wyoming, USA - YL17G11_40 | ecosystem: Environmental > Aquatic > Freshwater > Lake > Sediment | place: USA: Wyoming | collected... | reverse complement strand
AATGAAGCGGTTCATGATACAGGCCGGGGTGTCGCAGGGACTTTGCGGAAAGCTCTTGCGGGAATCTCATTATGCAGGAAACATGGATTGAATTGCTATATCTCGGTGATTGCCACCAGGGAAGGCTTGCGCAACGGCGATCTTCCGAACATCATCACGCTGGCCCGGGAGCAAAAAGCGCGGGTGCGGATTTTGTCGCCGATACGGTGCGGGGGCTGGGAAGGCCGGGAAGATATCCGGCTTTCATCGGATGACATCCTCCTGCTCCGGGGATTGCTGCAACGGGGTTTCGTGTTCTGGGATTCCGAGTTCGTTGACACAAGGGATGCGCCGTTTCTTTGCGCGGCCAGGGCGCGGAGAAGCCTGCATATTTCCGCCCATGGAGAAGTCCGGCCATGCTGCTATGTTCCGGTTTCATTCGGCAATATCAGAAATGAACCGTTGCCCGGGATCCTGAAACGGATGCGGCGGTCTGATATGCTGGAAGACCGGGATCACGGTTTTGATTGCCCGACGAACAGCGGCTGTTTGGTATCTGCTTAACTATAGGCTACATGCAATTTTCTGGCTGTTGCCAATAAAGATTTATCATGAGTAAACAAGAAGTTGCCGCTTACTGCCGCCGCGGCAAGCAGGTGGATATCAACAAATCCTAATCCCCGGCCCCAAAGGCGGTGGTGATCGAGAAAAGTCATATATTCAGAACTCGAGACTTCCTGAATGCATGGCAATGCATTCAGCAACTCCAGTATTTCTTTTCGGTTGGTGAGGTTCCCGCACGCAAGCTCTCCCAGTATGAACGGATGAATAGCAACGGTTTCATCGAGCAGAAGACCCGCAAGAACAGCATTGCTATTCCTGAAATGATCAATCCATATTGAAGTGTCAACAAGAATCATGCTTTATCAGGGCCTTCTTCGCGGTACATAGGCAAGCTTCTTTTCCGTTCCGCCCAGGTTCGCCAGCCGTTTGCCGCTCTCCTTTGCAACAAGCGCTTGCAAACCAAGCCGGACCAGAGAGGTTTTTTCTGTGACACCAGTCAGATCTGATGCCTTTTTGATGATCTCGTCATCGAGCACAAGCGTTGTTCTCATATGACCTCCTTATGCATATAAATATGCATTATTTATACATACACTATCAAGCTTGTTTCAGGCATGATGGAACAGTGATTCGGATGGCATAGGGCGTTTTCAGCGGCCGCGGCCAGTGAAACCTATTGCGTTTTTCTTGATTATCAGCTATTTTGGTCAAGGAGGTGTTGCGGGATGGCGCACCCGGCAAATGCGGGATGACAAAAGCGATGCGGCGGCAAAGAGGGTTCATTCCTCCGCCCGCTTTGCCCCAAAAACCAGACCTCACGGCATCTACAGATGAAAAAGTTCGATACAATCCGCACTATTATTCACGCTCATAGCAGCGACCTTCGAAGCCAATATGGGATCACCGGCCTTTCGGTGTTCGGTTCGGTTGTCCGTGATGAGGCGCAGGAGGGCAGCGATGTTGATATTCTTGCGACATTCAATAAGCCTGTAGGGCTTCTCAAATTGATCGATGCTGAATATTATCTCAGCGACCTCCTTGGATTAAAGGTTGATCTTATTCCCTCTGATGAAGTCCGTCCCGAACTGCAGCAGCAGATTTATAGCGAGGCCGTGCCGGTATGATTCGGGATGTTACGCTGTGCAACGATGGAAACTCATGGCTGGAATGCGTGACAAGTGCATTCATGCCTATTTCGGCGTGAAATTCAAGACAGTATGGGAAGCAGTGAAGAATGAAATCCCGCCGCTAGAACCAGCAATCGCCTCGCTGCTGGAAGACCTTCGGAAACAAGCCAGGGAATAATCCGGCCGATCTTTCCCCCGCAATAAAATCCCGCTATCACACCAGCCACACCACCGCAAGCCCGGTGATTACCATCAGCAGAAATCCCGGCAGGAGGGCCTTTTTGATCCCCGCGGTCCCGGTGATCATCACGAAGCCGCCTTTGAGCACTGTGTTGGCCACCATGGCGATGACCACGGCTCGCGCGGCGACAAGCAGGTCGATGCCGCCCCCGGCGCGCGAAAGCTTTGCCACGGAGAGCGCGATGGCGTCCACGTCGGCCAGGCCGGAAAAGAAGCTTGACAGATAAATACCCGTTGACCCAAGGTACACCGCCGCCGCTTTGGCAATGAAGAGGATGATGACAAACAGCAATCCGAATTTGATCGCCAGGCCCAGCTCGAAGGGGTTGGCCATGGCCATTTCATGTTTTTCGTGCTCGCGCGATTCGGAACGCCAGAGCACCAGGCTCCAGATCAGGCCCGCGGCGACGGACGCGGCCACGGGAAGCCAGAGAAGGCGGACCAGCGCGGGATTGAGCACTGCCACCGCCACCAGCACCCGGCCGTACATGACGGTCCATGCCACGGTCACGGCCAGCGCAAAGGGCCGCCCGAGTTCGGGATTGATTTTGCTGCGCCGCGCAAACGAGAGGGTCACGGCCGTGCTCGACGCCAGCCCGCCCAGCAGGCCGGTAAGACCGATCCCGCGCTTAGGGCCCAAAGCCTTGATCAGCACATACCCCACGAAGCTGATGCCGGAAATCAACACCACGAAGAGCCAGATCTTGAATGGATTGAATATCGTAAAGGGGGCGGGCCCAAAACTGCGGTTGGGCAGCACCGGCAGGATGATGGCCGAAATCGCCGCGAACTTGAGCGTTGCGTAGACGTCCTCGCGCGTGAGCCGCTCAACGAACCGGTGCAGCTCAATCTTGACCGATAAGAGGGCGGTCACGGCCACGGCCAGCGCCGCGGCAATGGTAAGCTGGCCCGCATAGCACAGGGCGCCGATCAGCACCGTGAGCATGCCCGCGGCCTTGGTCGTCATGCCGATGCGACCCGCCTGCGCTTCGATGAAATAATCGACGGCAAAGAAAAGCGCCACCACCGCGATCACCGCTACCAGAATGAGTGCGCTGCCGGCCTTGTCCGCCAGCATGGCGCCGCAGCAGCCGATCAGCGCGAACAGGGGGAACGTGCGCACGCCGGCAGCGAGGGGCAGGTGCGCGCTTTCCGATGCGTATTCGCGCTGCATGCCGATGAGAACGCCGATGGCCAGCGCGGCGCCGAAGCGGAGGAATAATGCGGTGTGTTCCATGCGGATCAGGATTTTTGCTTTTTAACCGCGCGCGCGATTGCTTTCATGATGGAAAGCCCGTTTTTTTGCAGCAGCAGATTGCCGGTGACGATGATGTCGGCGCCGGCCGAAAGTTTGGCCACCGCGGTCTTGACATCGCGGATACCGCCGCCCACGATGAGCGGAATATCGGTATAGGAGCGCACCATGCGCACCATGTCGTCGGGCACGGTCTGCTGCGCGCCGCTGCCGGCCTCCAGGTAAATCATCTGCATGCCCATGTACTGGGCGGCCAGCGCGTGCGCCGCCGCGATCATGGGTTTGGTCCTCGGCAGCGGACGCGTGTTGCTCATGAATTCCACGGAGGTGACCATGCCCGACTCCACCAGCATATAGGCGGTGGCGATCGGTTCGATGCCCAGGCGCCGGATGAGCGGCGCGGCCTTGACGTGCTCGCCGATGAGATTGACGGGGTTGCGGCCGGAAATAAGCGAAAGATACAGGAGCGCGTCGGCATGGCGCGAAAGCTGGGTGGCGTCGCCGGGGAAGAGCAGGACCGGCGCTTTCACGGCGCTCTTGACACTGCGCACAAACGCGTCGAAATGATCGGTATGAAGCAGGCTGCCGCCGATAAGAAAACCGTCGACCCCGCAGGCCTCGCACGCGCGCGCCGTGCGCACGGCTTCCTGAATGGAAAAATCGTCGGGATCCAAAAGCACCCAGTGCAGCTTGCGTTTTTCGCGGATCATCCGGCGGATGTAATCGAACACCACGGTACGCCTCATGGGATCATGCCTTTGCTTTGATGAGTTCGGAAGCTTTTCCCAATGCATCATCAAGCCGGGCCGGGTTGTTGCCGCCCGCCTGCGCGCGCAACGGGCTGCCGCCGCCGCTGCCGCCGGCGATGGTTGCTATTTCCTTGAGGATCGTGCCGCTGTGCACGCCATGCGTTTCCACGGCTTTTTTGCCCGCGCCCGCGGACAGAAATACCGCGCTGCCGTCGGTGGCGCCCAGCACGAAGGCGAGGTCCGGCGGGCCGCTTGACTTGATGGTGTCGGACAGCGCATCCGTGATGGTGGAAAAGGCGGGACGGTCCATGGTGCCCAGGTTCCGCACGATCCAGGGGAATTTGCCGTTTTTGTCCGCCGCGGCGATCAGGTCGGCTACCGAACGCGAGGCGCCGTCTTTACGCGCCGCGAAAGCGTCGGACTCCAGCTTTTTCTGGGACGCAAGCAGCGCGCCCACGCGTTCTGCCAGCGCCGCTTCGCCCACTTTGAGTATCTGCACAAGAGCGCCGATGGTGGCTTCGTGCGCGATGAGGCGGTCGAGGGTGTTGAGCCCGGTGACCGCGGTAATGCGGCGCACGCCCGCGGCAATACTTGTCTCTTCGGTGATGTGGAACAGCCCGATTTCGCCCGTAAAGGCAACGTGCGTGCCGCCGCAGAGTTCCCGGGAAACGCTTCCCATGGTCACCATGCGGACCACGTCGCCGTATTTTTCGCCAAAGAGCGCGATCGCGCCCTCCTTTTTTGCTTCGTCAATGGGCTTGAGCACGCAGGCAACAGGAAGGCAGGCGACGACCCATTCGTTGACGCGGCGCTCCACTGCCGAGAGTTCGGCAAACGTCAATGCCTTGAAATGCGTAAAGTCGAAACGCAGCGCCAGCGGGTCCACACGGGAACCCGATTGCTGAACGTGTGGGCCCAGCACGCTGCGCAGCGCCGCCTGCAGCAGGTGGGTGGCCGAATGGTTGCGCCGCGTGGCCGCGCGTTTGTCCGCATCCACCTGCGCGCGCAGCGGGGCCGCAAGGTCGCTTGTGGCAAGCCCGCCTTCGACGGCGGCTGTATGGATGATCGCATCGTGCAGCTTGACGGTATCGGTCACTTGTACCCGGCGGCCGCTTTCGGTCAGAAGCTCGCCAATATCACCAACCTGGCCGCCCGACGCCGCGTAAAAGGGCGTGGTATCCAGCACCAGAAGATAGCCGCTGTCACCCCGCGGTTTGTACCGCACGATCCGCACCGTGTCCGCAAGCCGGTCGTATCCCGTAAAGGTGGTTGACTTGACCGGAAGTAGTTCCACCCAGCCGGCGGAATCCGCGGCATCGTCGCCTTTGGCCGCGGCATTGCGGGCGCGCACGCGCTGCTGTTCCATGAGGCTGTCGAACTCCTCTTCGTCAACGGCAATGCCCTTTTCCGACGCCATGAGCCGCGTGAGGTCCATGGGGAAACCGAAGGTATCGTAGAGCTGGAAAACGTCCGCGCCGCTTAGTGTTTTGCGCGCGCCCGCCTGGATGACCATGGCGTTGAAGCGCTCGATACCCTGTTCGAGCGTGGCGCCGAAACGCTCTTCCTCCGCTCGGATGACCTCTTCCACATAGGAGCGGCGCTGACCGATCTCGGGAAACGCGGCGCCCATGACATCGATCACCGTGGGCACAAGGCGGTAGAGAAATGGTTCGCAAAACCCCAGCTCGCGGCCAAAACGGACCGCGCGGCGCAGCAGGCGCCGCACCACATAGCCGCGGCCTTCGTTTGCCGGGAATGCGCCGTCGGTGATGGAAAAGGTCAGGCTGCGGATGTGGTCCGCAATCACGCGGAAAGGGGTTCCCGCGATGTCGGAGGAATAGCGTTTGCCGCTCATGGTCGAAAGCGCCGCGATAATCGGCGTGAAAACATCGATGTCGTAATTGCTCTTTTTTCCTTGCAGCAAGCGGACAATGCGCTCAAAGCCCATGCCCGTGTCCACATGTTTTGACGGCAGATCGTGGAGCGAGCCGTCTTTTTCCCGGTTGTACTGGATGAAGACCAGGTTCCAGATCTCCATGAAGCGCGTGCAGCCGGGAGCATTGGGCCCGCATTGGTGGGTGGAGGGATCGGCGCAGGCGCCTTCGCCGCAGTCGAAGTGGATCTCGGTGCATGGCCCGCACGGCCCGGTTTCGCCCATCTCCCAGAAATTGTCTTTTTCCCCATGGCGGGAAATATGCGAAGGGTCGATGTCGGTCTCGCGCTTCCAGCAGGACTCGGCGTCGTCGTCTTTTTTGTAAACCGTGGCATAGAGCCGGTCTTTGGGCAGGCCCCACACGCGGGTGAGAAGCTCCCAGGCCCAGCCGATGGCCTCTTTTTTATAATAATCGCCGAACGACCAGTTGCCCAGCATTTCAAAAAAAGTATGGTGATAATGGTCGCGGCCAACCTCCTCAAGGTCGTTGTGCTTGCCTGATACGCGCATGCATTTCTGGGAATTGGCGGCGCGCTTGAGTCCGCGCGAATTGTCACCCAGGAATATGGACTTGAACTGGTTCATGCCCGCGTTGGTAAAAAGGAGCGTGGGGTCATCCTGCGGAACCACGGGCGCGCTGGGCACAAAGGTGTGTCCCTTGCTTTTAAAGAATTCGATGAATTCCCCGCGTATCTGGTGCGCAGTTCTGTTCATGATCGTGCTCATTGGATTACGATGCCGCGACTTCGGCCTTGACCTCGCCCGTGGGGAGATCAAGTTTTTCGCGCAGTTTCTTTTCGATTTTGAGCATCAGGTCGCGGTTTTCCGCGAAGAACTCCTTGACCTTGTCGCGGCCCTGGCCCAGGCGTTCGCCTTCAAACGACAGCCACGCGCCGCTCTTTTCAATAATGCCGTGTTCGATGCCCAGGTCGATGATGTCGCCTTCGGAGGAGATCCCTTTGCCGTACATGATATCGAATTCCGCTTCCTTAAACGGCGGCGCCACTTTGTTCTTCACCACTTTCACCTTGGTGCGGTTGCCCACCACCACTTCGCCGTCCTTGATGGGCGCGATGCGCCTGATGTCAAGGCGCACCGAAGCGTAAAATTTGAGCGCGTTGCCGCCGGTGGTGGTTTCGGGATTGCCGAACATGACGCCGATCTTCATACGCAGCTGGTTGATGAAAACCAGGCAGGTTTTGCTTTTAGAAAGAATGCCCGTGAGTTTGCGCAGCGCCTGCGACATGAGCCGCGCCTGAAGGCCCATGTGGCTGTCGCCCATTTCGCCCTCGATTTCGGCCGCGGGCACGAGTGCGGCCACCGAGTCGATCACGATAATGTCAATGGCGCCGCTGCGAACAAGCGTGTCGGCGATTTCCAGGGCCTGTTCCCCGGAATCGGGCTGCGAAACCAGCAGGTTGTCGATGTCCACGCCCAGGTTTTTCGCATAATTGGCGTCGAAGGCATATTCGGCGTCGATGAGAACGGCAATGCCGCCGCGCTTTTGGGCATTGGCGATGGCGTGCAGCGCCAGGGTCGTTTTTCCTGATGATTCGGGCCCGAAAATTTCGATGATGCGGCCTTTGGGAAGTCCGCCCACGCCCATCGCGTTATCGATCGCAATTGACCCGGTGGGAATCACGGGCATGTCGGCGGCAAGTGTATCTTCTCCCATACGCATGATGGCGCCTTTGCCGTGCTGCTTTTCGATCTGCGCCAGGGCCTGCTCCACTGCCGCGTTCTTTTTGATCATGGTTTCGCTCGGCTCTTTGGCTTCTTTTTTTGCCATAATTCTGCTCCTTGCTGGAAAGCGTGTGCCCGAGGTCCCGGGAATCGGCGCTGTTTGCGCCGGTATATAAAGTTTATACAATATATTAATTGGCGCGGCTATCCCGCAGTTCTCCGGCGGGTCTGCGATCGATCGAACGTCAGGCGTCATCGATGCAGTCGAAAAAAGAACGGCGGCTATTCGAGGAGATGCAGCAATATGGCGACCGGCTTATTCATGTCGTGCAGCTCATTATACTTCAGCATGGCTTCGGGCGTGGACATGTATTTAACGAGAAAACCTTTATTGAACAGCATCCCTTCTGCGGTTTCCGGGAGTTTGAACGCGGCGCCGGGAGAGAAGCCCGTGCCCACCAGAAGCAGCACTTTGGCGGTGCCGGGATCTTCGGGAAGGCTCTGGATTTTCTGTTCCATCCAGGTTTGAATATTGCGCTCCTGGCGGAGATTTTCAAAGGCGATCTGCTTGCCCTCAGGATCGACATAAAGGTCGAAAAACATGACCGGGACTTTATTGAATACCACCGCCGAAGGGCGGCCCAGGCCGAACTTATGCCACGGGTTGGCGAACCAGTAGACAATGCCGGCGATGATAAAAAGCGAAAGGATTTTATGGTGCCAGAAAAACTGCATGGCGGTTATTCTTTCGCATCCTGGATAAACGGCGCGAGCTTGGCGCGCGACGCGGGGTTTTTGAAAAGTTTTTTAAGCGACCGGTCGCGGATAAGGCGGACGCGCTCGCGGTTGAGACTGAGCTCTTTCCCGATCTCTTCCAAAGTAAATTGATGGGAAAAATTAAGGCCGTAATACATGCGCAGGATGCGCTCTTCGCGGCTGGTGATATTCTGCAGGCAGCTGTCGAGCACCTTGCCCAGCTCGTTACGTTCGCTCTCTGAATCCTGGTTCGCCTCCTGGCCCAAAACGTCCTGAAGGGTCTTGGTGCTTTCGTCGTCGCTTTTCTGGCTGGCGATGGGCGCGTCAAGCGATATGCTTTTCATACGGTCAAGCACTTCGACGATCTCCTGTTCGCTCTCCTTGAACTCTTCCTTTTCCATGGTCTTCTGGAAGTCGCCGGAATTTTCATCGAGCGCTTTTTTAAAGCGGTTGATGAGTGCGATTTTATGCGGCGGTACACGCACCGTGCCGACCTGTTCAAAGAGCGCCCTCTGGATCGACTGGCGTATCCACCATACCGCATACGAGATGAATTTGACGTTCATGTTCAGATCGAAGCGCTTGGCGGCTTTAAGAAGGCCGATATTTCCTTCGTTGATCAATTCGAGATAGCTCAGGCCTCGGCCGCGATAGCGGCGGGCAACACTCACCACGAACCGCAGATTGGCCGAAATCAGCTGGTTGACCGAGCCGGGCTCGTTTTTCTGCACGGCAACAACCAGTATGCGCTCCTCATCGTCGGTGAGGACTTTGTACCGGTTGATGTCCCTGAAGTAAAGAGTTTCTGAGCGTGAAAGCATAGGGATTTAAGCGTTTGAAAATTTGCAAACCGGAACGCCTGCCGATTTCCGGGGCGCTCCGGCATTCCGACACCCCTTAAAAAGCCGGGCGCCTAACTTCCCGCGGCCGAGACCGGGGCCTCGAGCACCACAATGCCGCTGTCGCTTACAAAAAACCGTTTTCTATCGTTGTCCGCATCAAACCCGATTCTATCGCCCGGTTCGATGGTGACGCCGCGGTCGGCGATCACCCGCTTGACATGCGCGCCTTCGCCGACGTCCACATCGGGAAAGATGATCGAATCTTCCACTCGGGCGTTTGCGCGCACGCGCACGCCGCGCGAGAGCACGGAGCGCAGCACCTGTCCTCCTGAAATAATACAACCGCCCGATACGATTGAGTCGAGCGCGTCTCCCCGCCGCTTGTCGCTGCCTTCGCCGGCAAAGACGAATTTGGCCGGCGGCGACTGACCCGGCGCGGTACGGATGGGCCATGCTTCGTTGTAAAGATTGATCTGCGGCACAACGTCCCGCAGGGTCATGTTCGCTTCGTAGTAGGCATCCAGGTTCCCCACATCCATCCAGTAGGTGTTCTGCTGGGCATTTTCGCCGGGGATCCGGTTATTTGAAAAATCGTATACGTAAATCGGGTAATCCTTGAAGATCTTGGGGATCACGTCTTTCCCAAAGTCATGCGACGATTCGCTCATGGAGGCATCGTGGAACAGTTCGCGCACCAGGAACGATTTATTGAAGATGTAATTTCCCATGGAAACCAGCGCCATGCGCGGGTTATCGGGCATGGCCTTGGGGCTTGAAGGCTTTTCCTCAAAGCCGATCATCCGGCCGTCGCGGTCAACCTGGATGACGCCGAAACGAGACGCCTCTTCGATGGGCCGGGGAATGGCGGCGATGCTGCCGAACGCGCCTACGTTGCGATGGAAATCGAGCATCTGCGAAATATCCATCTTGTAAATATGATCGCCGCCGAACACTGCCACATAGTCGGGTTTTTCATCGCCGATAAGATTGATGTTCTGAAGAACCGCATCGGCCGTGCCTTTGTACCAGTCTCTTCCCATGCGCATCTGCGCAGGCACGGGATCGATATACTGCCCCAGCATGCGGTTGAGGTGCCAGCCGGTGGTAAGGTGCTTGAGCAGGGAGTCGGACTTGAATTGCGTGAGTACTTTGATCTTGAAGATACCCGAGTTGATGAAGTTGTTGAGGACAAAATCGATGATACGATACTTGCCGCCAAAGTATACCGCGGGTTTGGCTCGGTCTTTGGTCAAAGGGTGCAGGCGCGATCCTTCCCCCCCCGCCATGATCATGGCTAAAACATTCGGATACCCAATCGCGGACCGGATCATAGTTGGTCAACCTCACAGATGAAAATGAATTCTAAAACAGGGTAAAAATAGTTCACCGTCATATAAGCCATCAAAGAAAGATACATATCCATTTATATGTCGAAGCATATTGACAATCCCATTGCCAGAATGGATTTTGTATCGATGATGAAAATCGCCCTCTTTAGTATATCATTGCTGTTTGCGATGTTGCCAGTGTCGGCGCAGACCGATTCGGCCGGTGCAACCGTCCGGAAAATCAAGGTCTTCGTGATTCCGGTGGAAGGAACGGTTGAGCCGGGCATGGCGGCATTCCTTGGCCGCGCCGTGCGCGAGGCACGCAGCGAACCGGATGCCCTGCTGGTGTTTGAAATGGACAGCTTTGGCGGCGGCGTGGAAGCCGCCTTCCAGATCGTGGACACGCTTCTGGGCGTGCCGAAAGAAAAATCGATATCCTACGTAAAGACCAAAGCCATTTCGGCAGGCGCGCTTATCGCCCTTTCCTGCGGACGGCTTGTTATGCAACACAATACCACCATTGGCGATTGCGCGCCCATCTCCATCAGCCAGGAAGGGCCGCAGATGCTGGGCGAAAAATTCCAGTCACCCTTGCGCGCCAAGTTCCGCACGCTGGCAAAACGCAACGGCTTTCCAGAAGCGCTGGCCGAATCCATGGTTTCGTCAGACCGCGCGGTATTTCAGGTCACCATGGGAGATTCCATGATCTATCTGGATTCCGCGGCCATCGCCGACCTTTCCGCGCAGGGAAAGAAAATCGGCGCTAAAAAACAGATCGTAGCGCGCGGCCAGTTGTTGACTATGGATGATGTCGAAGCGCAGCGTCTCGGTTTTTCGCGCATGAGCGTGGGAAGTATCAACCAGATGCTCGACAGCCTGGGCATTAAAAACCGGGAGATCGTGCGAATTCAGGAAAACTGGTCCGAAACCTTTGTGCGGTATCTCACCGCAATCGCGCCGATCCTTATGATGATCGGCTTCGCTCTTCTGTATCTCGAATTCAAGACGCCGGGATTCGGCATATTCGGCATTACCGGCATCCTGATCCTTGCCCTGGTGTTCCTGGGCCAGTATATGGTCGGCCTGGCCAACTATACCGAACTTCTGCTGATTCTTATCGGCGTTGCCCTGATCATGGTGGAGGTCTTTGTGACCCCCGGCATGTTCATCCTGGGCATTGCCGGCGTGGCATTCATCGGCGTGGGGCTGATGCTGTCGCTCCAGAACTTCGTGATCCCCAGCCCCGAAGCCCCATGGCAGGCGGGACAGTTGACGAAAAATGCATTGAAGGTGCTGGGGAGCATCGTGGCCGCGGGCGTGGTCTCGTTTCTGCTGTTCAAATACGCATTGCCGCGCCTGGGCATGGTGGTCAAAGGGCCATATCTTTCCGCCACGCTGGAGACGTCGCATGCGGATTCCGAAGAAATCAAGAACATCGCGCCGGGTGATGCCGGCACGGCACTCACGCTCTTGCGCCCCGCGGGCAAAGCGCGCTTCGGCAGGGACCTGCACGACGTGGTGAGCGAAGGCGGTTTCATCGAAAAAGGTTCGCCGATTGTCGTGCGTGAAGTAAGTCGCAGCAAAATCATCGTTGCGAGGAAAAAAGATGTTTAAGAACCCGGTTATCGTCCCGATAATCCTGCAATTCCTGGGCGTGGTCGTATTGATCGCGGAATTCCTGATTCCCTCCGCGGGCCTGCTCTCCATCGTCTCGGTCGGTCTCTTCGGCTATTCGCTGTTCCTGGTATTCACTGATGTGTCAACTAACGCCGGCATCGTATTTCTGGGCGCCGACCTTCTGGTGATCCCCGTGCTGGTGATCGTGGGCCTCAAACTTCTGGCCCAGTCGCCGCTGGCATTGCGCCGCACGCTCTCGAGCCAGGAGGGCGTGACCTCCCAGAGCGCCGGGCTCGCCGCGCTCATCGGCAAAGAGGGCGACGCGATTTCGCTTTTGCGTCCCGCGGGCATCGCGGAGATTGACGGAAAGCGATACGACGTGGTGAGCAAGGGCGATTTCATCGAAAAAGGCGCGCGCGTGGTGGTGGATGCGGTCACGGGGAACCAGATTGTGGTGAGGAAGAGGGAGCAGTAATCGGTGTATCGGTGGTCGGTGATCGGCAAGATGAATACAACAGGCGGGTGGAATGCGCCCGCACATACGAACATAATGCAGCGTAACCAATAAACCCGAAAGGCGGCCCTCATGAGCACCAACACTATTTTTCTCGTCATCCTTGCGGTGGTGGTCATCATCGCGTTCTTTTTCATCGGATCGGCGTTGTCGCTCTGGATCCAGGCGATCGTCTCCGGCGCGCATGTCAATCTGCTCGACATTGTCTTCATGCGCTTCCGCAAGGTTCCGCCGCGCCTGATCGTGTCGGCCAAGATCATGGCCGTCAAGGCAGGGATTAAAATCACCACCCCCGAGCTCGAATCCCACTTCCTGGCCGGCGGCAATGTGATGCGCGTGGTGCAGGCGCTTATCGCGGCCGACAAGGCCAACATCACCCTCGATTTCAAACGCGCCGCGGCCATCGACCTGGCGGGCCGCAATGTGCTTGAGGCCGTGCAGATGAGCGTGAACCCCAAGGTCATTAATACCCCGCGCGTGGCGGGCGTGGCCAAGGACGGCATCCAGCTGACCGCCATTGCGCGCGTGACCGTGCGCGCCAACATCGACCGGCTGGTGGGCGGCGCGGGCGAGGAGACGGTGCTGGCCCGCGTGGGCGAAGGCATCGTCACCACCATCGGCTCGGCCATCACCCACAAAATGGTGCTCGAAAAACCCGACATGATTTCCAAGACCGTTCTGGAAAAAGGCCTGGACGCCGGAACGGCGTTTGAAATTCTGTCAATTGACATCGCGGACGTGGACGTGGGAAAGAACATCGGCGCGGTGCTGGAGACCGACCGCGCCGAGGCCGACAAGAAGATCGCCCAGGCCAAGGCCGAGGAGCGCCGGGCCATGGCGGTGGCGCAGGAGCAGGAGATGAAGGCCCGAACGCAGGAGATGCGCGCGCAGGTTGTCAAGGCCGAGGCCGAGATCCCGCTGGCCATGGCCGACTCGTTCCGCAAGGGCAATATGGGCATCATGGATTTTTACCGGATGAAAAACGTCATGGCCGACACGCAGATGCGCGAATCCATCGGCAACGCCGGGACGAAAGAGGAAGGTCGGAAGTAAAAACGGAGTGCTGCTCCCGCTAAGCGGGATGGAGTAATGGAGTCATGGGAAAACCGGGTCGGTGCCTGGGCCCGTAATTGCCGTGACATTCCTGTCTTTGCAATACTCCAGCACTCCATTGTTCCATCGCTTTATTTCCCGGAAACCACCTATGGACCACAGCAACATTCCAGCTCTGTTCAAGACGCTTTTCCCGCTGATCGTGCTGGTGTTGTTCATGTTTTTCGGGAACAAAGGCAAGAAGCGCCCGCAGCAGCGCGCGCCGCACCAGCCCCCTGCTCCCGGAAAGCAACCATCATCCGGCGAACCCACGATTGATGAGATCCTGCGCGATCTGGGCATTCCCATTCCGCATCAGCCCGAACCTGCGCCTCGGCAGATGAAAAAGCCGTTGCCGGAACGGGCGGACGATTCGCTTGAGAATGCGGATAATGTGCTGGATGATTCGGGAAAAGAAGAGCAATCGCTGGAGACCGCAAGCCTGGAGGAAGAACCGAAACCGGCTATCAATCCCTCGCCCGCCGATCCGCATAATGCCTATTATCAGGCCCCACAGAAAAAAGTAGCGGAAGACCAGATCACCAGATCAGAGATCATGTTCGAAGAGGCTGCGCTTTCCGCATCCGATCGCGCTCATGAAGCGGGCGCACTTGCCGTGGGCACTGATGAAGTGCGCAAGGGCGTGATCTGGTCGGAAATCCTGCAACCGCCGGTGTCGATGCGATAATCCCCGCGCGCAAGGCTAATCCGCGCGCTTGAACGCGCCCGCCAATTCAATCCCCGGACCTTCCAGGCGCACCCGCGCCGTCAATGTCTTCGCGCCTTTGACGGACGGCAGACATCCGCCAACGAACAGATCATACGCTCCCGCTTCCACCATGCGCCGGCCGTCGTCCGTGACCACCGAGAACGCCGATGCCGGAAGATCCAGCGCGACAGTCGTTACAGCGCCGGCCTTAAGGTGCACGCGGTCGAATCCGCAGAGCTGGTACAGCGCCGCGCGCGTTGATGGATTGACGGGCCGGATATAAACCTGCACTACCTCGTCGCCGGCCATGGGCCCGGCGTTTTTCACATCCACTGACAGATGCACCGGATCACCCGCAATGGCCTGTTTACAGACCGTAAGCCGGGAATAGACGAATTTCGTATAGCTCAGCCCATACCCGAACGCGTACAGCGGATCCCCGCCGAAAAAGCGGTACGTGCGGCCGTCCATGCGATAGTCCGCGAAATCCGGCACCTGGTCCATGGAGGCGTAGAAGGTGATGGGCAGGCGTCCCGCGGGATTGTATCTGCCGAACAGCACATCGGCGATTGCCGTCCCGCCCATTTCGCCCGGGTACCAGGCCTCGATGATGGCGCTGACCTTGTTTTCGATCCCGCCCAGGGTGATGGCGCTGCCGTTGAGCAGCACGAGAACCACCGGCGTTGTGCTCTCAAGCGCCGCTTTCAATACTTCAAGCTGCGCTTTGTAAAGCGCGATATCACGCTTATCGCCGGCCAGATCAGCCTCGAGCGTGCAGCCCTCCTCGCCTTCCACCAAAGGCGACAGGCCCATGCAGGCGATCACCACATCCGCCTGGCGGCAGATATGGCGCACCTCGTGGATGCTGTCGCTGATGGCCCGGCTCATGTCGCATCCCGGATCATACAGCACGCGTGCTTTTTGTGGCAGCGCGTCCATGATGCCTTTGAGCGGCGTGACCGGCCTGCTGGGCGTGCCGTAGTAATTGGCCGCAAGGCTCAGGTAATTGTCGGCGTTGGGGCCGATGACGGCGACGGACCGGATCTTCTTTGCGTCAAGCGGGAGCGTCCGACCTTCGTTTTTCAGGAGAATGATGGATTCGCGCGCGGCCTGCAACGCAAGCGCGCGGTGTTTGGGGCTGCCCACCACGGCCATCGGCGTGGAGGCATAGCGGCAGCGCTTTTCGGGATCGAACATACCGAGCTTGAAGCGCGCCATAAAAAGCCGCTTGACCGCCGCATCGATATCGGCTTCGGCGATCAATCCTTTTGCCACGGCCTCGCGCAGCATGGGATACGTCTCCCCGCAATTGAGTTCGCAGCCGTTTTTGACCGCGAGCGCCGCTGCTTCGGCGGCCGTGGCCACGAGTTTGTGATGGCGGAAGATATCGTCGATGGCGCCGCAATCGGACACCACATAGCCGTCGAATCCCCACGTGTCGCGCAAAATGGTTTGCAGCAGCGTTCTGCCGGCGCAGCAGGCCTCCCCGTTGGTGCGGTTATAGGCGCCCATGACCGAATATGCCTTGCCGTCAACCACGCATTTGCGGAACGCCGGCAGATACGTCTCCTCCAGGTCTTTGTTCGACACGCGGGCGTCAAACCCGTGGCGCAGGCCTTCGGGCCCGCTGTGCACGGCAAAATGCTTGGGCGTTGCCACGAGCTTGAGGTGCCTGGGATCATCGCCCTGCAAGCCATTGACGAACTGCAACCCCATTTCGCCGGTGAGATACGGGCATTCGCCGTAGGTTTCGTGGCCCCGGCCCCAGCGCGGGTCGCGAAAGATATTGATATTGGGCGACCAGTAATCGAGACCGTAATACTGGTCGACCTTTTTCCCTTTGTTCGCGCGCAGGTTGTCGTGATACTTAGCCCGTGCTTCGTCGGAGATCGCCGTGGCGGCCCGATGCATGAGCGCCCGGTCCCAGGTGGCGGCCATGCCGATGGCCTGCGGGAACTGCGTGGCGAATCCCGCGCGCGCCACCCCGTGCAGGCACTCGTTCCACCAGTTGTAGGCCGGGATGCCCAGGCGTTCAATGGGCGGCGCATCGTGCACTGTCTGCGATATCTTTTCGTCAAGCGTCATGCGCGACACCAGGTCGTCCACGCGCTGCGACAGGGGGAGATCGGGATTGAGATACGCCGGCTTTGCTTTGGCGGCCATGCTTGAGGCTCCTTGCAGGTGAAGGGGAAAATGCCCGGTCCTTCGATCGCCGGGGGGAGAAGAAAAATAATGCAGCGCAGGCTGTAATGCGGGTCGTGCTTCGGAAGCGGAAAAAAAGACCGGATTGCCGGCACATTCCGGCAATCCGGTCTTTCATTCGTTCGCGGGAAAAGGGGCTATTGCTCGCTTATGGTGATCGTCGTCTCCCGCACATTGCCGGTGCGCCTGTTGGTGATGTCCACCTGCGCGGTGCTGTTGCCGGTGAACTGGACAGCATAGGAGAACCGCGGGAAATCGGCGGAGATGGTCCCGGCGCTCGGGAACCGCCAGCCGCCGCCGGTGTACTGGCGCGTGACCCCGGCGATGGTTCCGGCGGCGCATGATTCGCCGTTATACGTTCCGGAGATCGTGCCGTTCTTGACATAGGTGGTTTCCGCCGCCGCGGTGAGTGAGCCGTTAATGATCACCAGGATGTCGGCGGTATTATCGCCTTTGGTATGCGTGACATGGCGCACATGCTTGACGGTTGACACTGTGGCGAAGGTCGGATACTGGACGGGATCGCCGGCCGCGTTGCTAAACCACACGGTATCAACGCGATCGCGCTGATAGCCTTCGGAGGTCGTGTAAACAGCGGTCCGGACCCAGCCCTGGATCGCTGCGTCCCACGTGAAGGGATGGATCAGAAGGTCCGCGCGGAACGTGTCCGCCGCCATGTTCGCGGCAAGCGATTTTCCCAGCCCGCCGCTCATCATGGCGCCCGAAGTGCCGCCCATATTGGCCACTTCCTGCGAAAGATATTCCGCTGTGTCGTCAAGCCGGTCCAAGGGACGGAAAAGACAGCCGGGGACCAGCGCCGCAATGCCGATTGCCGCAAGGACCGTTGAGAAAATGCGAGAGCCGATGCGCATGGAAACCTCCTGAAATTGGTGAATGTCCTGGATTTGCGGAATATAAAATGCAAACCTTATGCCAGAGACGGCCGGCGCTTTTTCCCTTGGAATTCAGGCAAAAGCCGGCAGAAAAGGCGGGTCGGACGTACCGGCCGGTACGGCAGTGAACCGGGCGGTATGCGCGCGCGAAAGCCGGGTGGTTCCCGCGTATCGCCGGCGATACGGGGATGGATCATCGGTGATACCGTTGCGCATCATCGGGTGCGGGCGGGTACGCGGATCAACGACTTTCGCTTATATGTCGAACAACTATTTTAACCACCAACCGGGAAGGCCTTCAATGTCCGTTGCCATATCCGCGCGCGCGCTCACGAAGAACTTCGACGACTTTGTCGCCGTCAAGGGCATCTCGTTTGACATCCAGGAAGGCGAGTGCTTCGGCTTTCTGGGTCCCAACGGCGCGGGCAAGACCACCACGGTCCGGATGGTGCACTGTGTGTCGCCCACAACCTCCGGGACGCTCACGGTCTTCGGCGAAAACGCGCATATTGACAACCGGGTGATAAAAAAGATCACTGGTGTGGTGCCCCAGGAGATCGCGCTGGATGTGGACTTGACAGTGTACGAGAACCTCATGGTGTTTTCTCATTTCTTTGATATCCCGCGATCAGAAGCCAAACAGCGCATTGCCGAATTGCTGGCCTTTACCGAACTCGAGGCCAAGAAAGACAGCAGGATCGACGATCTCTCCACCGGCATGAAGCGGCGCCTGCTGATTGCCCGCGCGCTGTTAAACCGGCCGCGGCTGATCATTGCCGACGAACCCACCACCGGCCTGGATCCCCAGGCGCGCCATCTCATCTGGCAGCGGCTTCGGCGGCTCAAAACGCAGGGCGCCACGCTCATTCTCACAACGCAATATATGGAAGAGGCGGAGCAGTTGTGCGACCGCATCGTGATCATGCATGACGGCCGCATTCTCAAAGAGGGCGTTCCCGCGGCCCTCGTGCGCGAAGAGATCGGCGCCGAGGTCGTGGAGATACGCATCGGCCGGGAAGAGGACGCGCGCCTGATCGGGCTTTTATCCGGCGCATCCCAGGGTCACGAGCGCGCGGGCGATACGCTCTATTGTTACTGCCGCGACGGCCATGAATGCATGAAGCGTCTTATGGAGCTCAACCTGCCTTCGGTGCTTCACCGGCCCGCGACCCTCGAAGACGTGTTTCTCAAACTCACGGGCAGGGGGTTGATCGAGTGAACCTTTCCTATCGCATCTACTACGTCTTTCTGCGCAACATGGTATCGTTCAAACGGTTCATCCTGCCCACGTTCGTCATCAGCATGGGTCAGCCGCTTTTTTATTTATTGACATTCGGTATTGGTATGGGCGCCTATATGGGCTATCTGGGCGGGCAGCCGTACCTGCATTTCCTGGTCCCCGGCGTGCTTGTGTCGTCGGTCATGATGTCGTCGACCTTCGAATGCCTGTATGATACGTTTGTCAAGATGGTCCATGAACAGCTGTATGATTCCCTTATAGCAACTCCCGTGTCCGCGGACGACGCCATTGCCGGCGATATCGCCTGGGGGGCGTTCCGGGGCCTTATCAGCGGCACGCTCATGATGATCGTGGCGGCGTGCATGGGCGTTGCTCCGGTCTCGCCGGTCGCCGTGGCGCTGCTCCTGGTATTCATGGCCTACCTTGGTGTGGTGTTCGGCTCCCTTGCCATGATCGTCACCTCGTATGCGCCCAATTTCGATTTTTTCAGCTATTATACGGAATTGTTCATCACGCCCATGCTGTTTTTCTCGGGATTATTCTTCCCTCTCGACAAGTTTCCGCAATGGTTGAAACTGCTGGCGCAATGCCTGCCGCTCACGCATGCCGTGACCGTTTCCCGCGCCATCTTCCGGGGTATTCCCTCGCCGGGGTTGATGGCAAGCCTCGGGTATCTGCTGGCGGTGGGGGTGGTCGCTTTTTATCTCGGCATCAGGCTGATGAAGCGCAGATTGATCAACTAGCAGTGCGCCGGCCGCCGGCCAGGATGTCAACCCGCTTCTGCAACCACCATTTCCGGCTTCCACGCGCATTCCAGAGACGCGGCGTACAACGCGTTTGCATTCTCCAATGGCGCTCCCGCGGGCATGTTGTTGCCTTCCCTGAGCACGAACTTTTTGTTCACGCCCGAGCGAAGGATGCGCGCGGCTTCCGCGCGGATCTGATCGGGCGTGCCGTGCTGCATGAGCGCGGCATGCGGCCCGCCGTTGATCTGGACATCGGGCCCCAGGATTGCGCACATCTTCGCATGATCGATGGGAAAGCCGGTATCGAAGGCGGTCACGCCCACATTGTCAAGGAGCGATTTGAAGTGACGCGTGGCGTCGCCGCAGAGATGAATGCCGCGGCCGCCGCCGTCGGCAAGCGCATCGTAGAGCCGCCGGTGGTACGGGAGGACGTCGGTTTCGAACTGCTCAACGGACAGGAGCGTGATCGAATCGTCCCCGATGCCCAGCCCGGCGCCGGCATCGATGCCCTGTGTTTCCTTGACATACGCGCGCCATGCCCCGATGCGGTTGATGGTCGCGTTCGTGATGAACTCCATGAGCGCATGCGCATAATCGGGATCGGCCAGGAGATCGATGCAGAACGCTTCGGCCCCGCGGAGATTGCATGCGGTTGTAAAGGGACCCGCGTGCCCCAGGCACTGCATGGGCGTGATGCGGGTCACGGGCAGGTTGCGATATCGGAACGACGCGCGTTTTTCAAGCAGGCGATCGTACCGGCGCCGCACATCGGCAAGAAAACCGCCGAACGGATCCGGCAATCCCGCATCGAAAAGCCGGTTCTTCGTATCATCGGCTAAAAAGGCTGTCGCATCGGCGGTCAGATGGCCCTCATGGTACCGAACCGGCGCGCCGTACCAGGCGGGCTCAAGATAATTGCCGTAATCCAGGGAAACGGTCCATCCCGCGTCCGGAATCCCCTTGGGCGCATCTTCCAGTATGTAAAGCCTTCGGAATTCCTCAAAGCGCACCTGCCATTCGAACATGGCGTCGTCATTCGTCAGGTATTCCTTCATGGAAACGCCGGAGGGATTGACATCCGGGTTTGCCAGCATCCATTCGGGGCTGAGGCCCAGCACCACCGGCGGCTTTATCGGATCGCCCGCATTGAAGCTCTCCCAGGTTCGCTGCGCGAGCTCGTTGTAGCGCAGATAATCGAATTGCCGGGGCATGGGGATCTCCTCTGGATTTTCAGACGTACGCGCTGCGCATAGTGAATATACAGTAAGAAGGCGTGCTCCGCGTTTCAGGGAGTATCGTGATACGGGGGTGTTGGGAAGGATTGCCCTAAATCGCGGCCGAATTCGTGCGCGTCGGCGTTTCGGTCCAAGAAACCGGCCGAAGTTGCGGCAGTGCCGGCCCTCATGATTGAGCCGCGCTACTCGATCTCGTAGAACAGCGTCTTGTAGGCCGCCTTGAGGTGCACCACCGCCGAGCCGCTCACGATCGGAATCGGGATCCCGGCTTGCCGCGTTCCGTCAACATTCACCGGGTAGAGCGTCAATGCGGTCCTGTTTGTCTTGAATGAAACCGTGCCGATGACCGGCTCGGCGATCACCGGCCCGCCGCCCTCAACCGCAACCGCGGTCATGCCGATGGTGTATGCCATCCCCGTGTTCCGCGCCTGGGCCGAAGCGATCAGAAGGAGCCTGGGCGCCTGGGCCAGGGAAGCGGTTGACCTGCTGGTGATGACCACGCTGGCATAAGGGTTGTCGATTGAGAACGAGCAATCGCTCGTTGTCAGCGTCTGTCCCGCAAGTTTCCCGAACGCCGATTGCGTGCGCGGAGTGTTGATGGTGCCGATCCCCTTTGCCCAGTCGCGCCACAGCTCGTCGGTGTCGCTCTTGAGGTGCGTTGTCGGCTGCGTGTAGCTGAAGCCGGTGTTGACGTCTAGAACATCCGCTCCCGCGAGCGCGCCGGGGACCGTATCGCCATAGACCGAGACCACGCGGTGCGTCTCGATTGCGGCATTGAACCCGGGCAGGTTTTCGGTCGCCTTCTCCCCGCCGTTCTCCCAGTGAAGGACGTACCACTCGCTCCTGGGAACTTTCATGACCACGGTCTTTTGGGCCCTTTTGACATCCTGTCGCCGGTAGATCAGCGACCCGGCTGCGATGCCGGCGATAGTCACGGGGTCGGACTCCCACCCGTATGCCTCGAGTCTGGTTCCGGCCGACCCGCCCTGCGTGTAGGCGTACCCGGTGATCCCGTCCCACCCCTGGAAACAGGCCATTGCCGCGAACGAGGGATAGTAGGCGCCGCGATACAATTTGGGCGGGTTCTGCCCGCATTCGCTGATCGTCATGGGTTTGCCCCAGATCGCGTGCTTGGCCATCTTGCCCCAGGGCGTCCCTCCTTTGAAGATCGAATGCTCCACCCACACGCCGCCGAGGTCGCTCCCGGACCCGACCACATCGCCGCCATAGTAGTGGTGAATGTCCATAAAGTCAAGCTTCGTATTGGGGACGACGTCCCAGTTCCAGAATGACCAGTTCGTCGCGTTGATGGGAACCTTGACGCCCAGGGTCCGGAAGAAATCGTAACTCGACGCGTAGTAGGTGTCCTGTACGTACCGGTA
>Ga0315289_10004017_pt1 | contig 22086 bp, 17 predicted proteins | sample YL17G11_40_MG_FD_203452 | JGI IMG/M metagenome (GOLD analysis project Ga0315289, IMG submission 203452) | Sediment microbial communities from Yellowstone Lake, YNP, Wyoming, USA - YL17G11_40 | ecosystem: Environmental > Aquatic > Freshwater > Lake > Sediment | place: USA: Wyoming | collected... | reverse complement strand
GAGACAGACAAGGCGGGGTTAACCGTGACTCCTGCAACATTTGATTTCACCCGCGTAGAGGAACTGTCTGTCACGTTGACATAAACCTGATAGTAACCCACCGAGGCCGACGTGAAAATCCAACTACCTGACGTGGCCCCGCTGACGGTTGAGCCGTTGAGATACCACTGATAACTGTATGGTGGCGTTCCGCCTGAGGCGGTTGAACTGAATGATACCTGCTGTCCGAGGTCAACGATGGCTGAGGCCGGACCTATTGAAACTGAAAGTGGCTGGGGTGCATACTGGTACTGGACAGTTGAGTCTTCGCTGTTCGGAGACCATGTTACTTGGGACCATGTGATTGGCTCACATCCATGACCATATGCGTCAAAGTGTATTCTGGCGTTTGTGGCGACCGAAAACGTTACAGAAACTGTCAAGACCGTGTAGCCCTTAGGCAATATCGTTCCAACATTTACGTAAGTATCATTAAACCATGTCGGATAAACACAGTCTGGCCAATATTTTGTGCCGTAGGGTTTGGGTGTGCCGTATTGAAAAGCGGTTTTCGGTATGGATGTGCCGTTTATTGTTAGGCTTTGAAGGTTGTTGTAGGATACATTGTTAAGAGCCACTATCAAATGTGTGTCATCGGATTGAATTCTATTGCTGGTATCATATATCTTTACGTTGAAACTCCACGAGTTCCCAGTCTTGTTTAAGAGCCAACCTTCGTCTATCCAGGGATCACCAGTATGTTGTTTTACGTAGATTCCTTCAGGCAGGGAAACTCGCAGAATTGCCGGGTCAACCACTTCTACGATCTGTGCTTGGGAATTGTTTAACCCGCCGTTGTCGGTCACTGTCAAGGTTACTGTGTAATTGGCGTATGTTGCGAATACATGTCCAATCGTTGGGGTCATTACGGTTGTTATGTTTCCGTCTCCGAAATCCCAAGAATAGGTTGCAATGTATCCGTCTGGATCATAGCTTGCCGAAGCATTGAAAGCAACCGTGTCATTTGCGACTGGGTATGTTGGTTGGTAAGTGAACGAGGCTGTTGGAGACGTATTTTCGTACGTCACTTCCAGATATGGGTCTTGTACTGTGCCTGTATACTCCTTGCTTGCAAAGTACCTTGCAAGGTTTGGATTGTTTTGGGTGGGATCGTCTAAAAGAAGTTTTACAACCGCACTCAGCAGCTTGTCTCCGGAGTATTCGGCTTGTCCATAAGGTGTGATGTCCCAACAGTAGTATCGTCCAGTTCCTCCGACAGAGATGCTCGTGATGAGTGAGCCTACGGCAGGTGCATTGTTCCACGTGATACTTGATTCGTCCCAATTGTCACCTGTTCCATGAACATAAATTTGGACGTTTGGATTAGCATCCGTGGATGTGCAGTACAAGTAAAGCTTAACAGATGTTATGGTTTTGCCGTTTGGAATGGAACTTAAATCGAATCTAAGATAACTTCTTCTCGTTCTGGAATCAGATTTGACGCGTAAACTTGTGTCGTACCCGTGATTGTCATTTGGGTACTCGGCTTCGACCCAAGAGTCATGTGTTGGGTATATGTTCGAAGCGTAAGAAGATGAAACGGGGATTACAAGCAGAAAGGAACATGTCAGAAGCAGTACTAGTATTATCGTAACTATCTGTCTCGATGGCGAATCCACTGCTCCTCTCCCCTCGGCACAGTAAGATGGCGTTTGTAACAATTTAAGCCTTTTGGAATTATCTTCTATGGCACAGTGGGGAGCCAACTTTGGCTGTGTATGTGTAGAAACTGCTAATTTCCTAAGGGACCAGATAAGACAATCGGTTACTATGCGATTGACGAGACTATTGCAGCTGGCAATTGCTCTACCAGTCTTGCTGGTTTTTTCGGTGAATGTTTAAGATTCAATGTCAGGTTTGGAGATATCTGGTTAGCATCCGCTTGGACATAATCATTCAATTGCAGTGTAAGAAAATGCAAAAGATTAATAATATCAGAGTATATCCAATTGGTGATCGGTATGCCGCGAAAATGTGTTGAAACGAACTGTGGAAGTGAAGGTAAGTACAAGGTAACTACTCTTGATAATTTGACCCTTTTTGTTTGCGGGAACCATTTGGACTCGTGGGTAGGTGACGGGTGTGTCCTTGCCGAGAAGACTTCTACCAGAATTAGAGAGGTAGTTGTAAGATACGTAATATATTCCGCATTCCTCTTTACGGGTTTTTCTTTGATGCTATATGAAATAGCGACATGGATAGGCCAGTATGCAATATCGCTCTACTCGGTGGAACTCTGGCTTGGTGTCGTTTTTGTAATTGTGTCGTGGGTTGTGTCTCTCATGAGTTTAAGAAGGGCTTCACGAAAGAAATAGGTTGAGAATTCGGTTTTTTGAGTTCGATCATTGGCATTAAGGGTAAGACGGCAACTCTCGGTTTACATTGGTTTTGGCGGTAATAAAAAATGGGGAATGGGGAACGTGCTTTGCTACTGCTTAGAATGTCTGGAGCCTTTTTCGGGGGAGCTTTTTGCAGGCAACTGCGACCATCAGAGAGAGTGTGAGCAATATCAAGTATATAATGGAGTTCGGAAACTCTGGTATGACGATGACGGAAGAATCAACGGCTGTGTAGTCTGTGATTGACTCTCCTACTCCATTCGAGAGCTTGACTTTGGCACTTGACGGTGGCAATGGCTTGAATGATAGGGGGGAAGTCCCGGGTATGTCTGTGGCGTTGAGAGTTATCTTGCAGATGACTCCACTTCCTGTGAGCGGTAAGTAGCCAGCATCGTAGCCTGCCGCTAAATCTGAGCACGTGATAAGGTACCATGCAGTATTGGGATCAAGGGTGTCGTTTACTGTTTTCTTGATTGTCCAGAGGTTATCAGCATCTTGCGCTGTCTGGAAGATGTGGCCTACAGGCAACTCCATTTTTACTCCTGTCACAAGTGTTGTGTTCCATTGGATTTTGAACTCGATGCCTACTAGGTCATGTTCTGCATCTAGGTTGCTTATGGTGACATTTACGTAAAACTGTTCTCCTGGGGCTACATCGTCCGTCGAAGGAACTATCTCAACAAGGATTGTGCCTGCCTTGGATGTCGGAAATGAAACAGCAGCTATGGAAAATGCTGTCAATAGAAGGCCGATTAGCAGTTTCTTTCTCACGTTAGACATGTTTTTTACCTTCGTCTTTCTATGTATGCGCGGTTTCGTTTTTAAGCATTGCGAATCATAGATACGTTGAAAAAAAGAAAGGACGTTTGCGTTTAGCAGGTTTTTCCAGAATTACTCGACAGGAGGACGGCATCGAATATGTCGACGTATTTGCTTCGGTCAAGATCTGCGTCTGGGTTCCATCTTTCATGCCCAACGTATGAACCTGCGGCGTCAGCGAGTAGGACTGCATCGAATATGTCGACTTTACCGTCACCGTTAATGTCGCCCATAAATCTTACCTTGACTTTTCCATCCTCTAGGAAGTTGTCAGCTGTGTTCATTTCGTATGGCACTTGGGTTGCTTCTGCACTGATGGTGTAGTTGTGGCATGGAGTCACGTTTTTGGTGTCCCAATTGAATGTGGCTGTGAAATTCGCGGAAGGTGACAGATCGGTGACAGTTACTGTTCCTATGAGTACGCCATCATAGTACGCTTTTGTATCGAATGTTTCTGTGAGGTTGCCTTTGTTCGTGACAGTCACGTTGATTTGCACAATCCAGCCTTGATAAGCAAAGATGACTTCAGGCGTGATGCCAATCACTGCTACGTCGCGAATGAGTGAAACGAAAAGTCCGTCCCCAACTTCGTGGGGAATCTCTTGTTCACCGGGATCTGTTAGATGAGTATCGTGTAGGTCAAGGACACTGACGCCCAGGGTCTTGGTTCTGAATTCTATCGTGACCAGTGTGATGTTTTCGTGGCTTGTGATTGGTGTTGCAGGCGGATAGTAGTCAACTTTGACCCATAGGAATCCTTTTGTGTTGCTTACCATGAAGTCGGCAGAGTAGTTTGTTTCGTTGAGGACGTCATGTATTGTCACTGATAGGCATGTTAGCACGTCTTTGTTGAAGGTTAGATTGAATTCGTAGCCGTACATGTTTTCTATGTTGTACAAGTTGATGTCTATGGTGAATGTTGCTGGAGGGACTAGCATTGGGTCGATTACTTCTGGCGGGTTGACGTACAGTTTGGCGAGTATCACGTTGTTGAAGGAACCGTCTGACGACGTGTATGGGATAGATTCGCCGGTTGAGTCTAGAAGCTGGATTTCGGAAAGCTCGAGCGGAGTTGAGCCTAAGCCTGTGACGTTAAAGTATATCTGGGCCAAGGTTCCATCGCCGGTTATCGACGGTTCTTCAATAGGCAAAGTTGCCCCGAAGTCTACGTAGCCTTCAGTGTTATCTATCCATGGCGGGTCGGTTATTGTTGATGTCGGTGGGAATAGGTCTCCGAGGGAGACGTTTATGGCGTTTAGGATTGATGGGTCGAATGATAGTCTGAAGTGGAACTGTTTGAGGTCAGCTGCGTTTAGGATGCTAACGTTCACTGGGAATATTGATGAGGGAACCAGAGAGAAGTTCGTTATTGAATGGGGATCTACGTAGACTGTTGCTGAGGTGAGCTCAACGTTTCTGAAGTATCCGTTTTCTGCGTTGTGCGGAATCGGTTCTCCTAGTCCATTTGAGAGTTTGTGAACGCTGAGTTCCAATGGTGTCTTGCCGTTTGCGTTTACTTTGAAGGTTATAGTTGCTAGGACGCCGTTTCCGGTGAGCGGCAGGTAACCATGGTCGTAACCGAGTTGCAGGTCGGAGCAAGTGACTAGATACCATGCTATGCCTGCTGCCTTGTCTATTGTTTTCTTGACTATCCAGATGTTTCCGTCATCTTGTGCTGCTTGGAACATGTTGCCAGCGGGTAGAACCATGGTGGTTCCGTTCAGTATTGCTGGATCCCAGCTGAGTTTGAATTCAACTCCGACTAGATCGTTTTCAACTGATACGTCGCGGATGGATACGTTCACTGTGAATGTGGAGCCAACAACTAATGAAGTGTTGATTATGCTCGGTGGGTTCACATATATTGTTGGTTGTGTTTGGGCTCGGATAGGGTTAATCGTTGCCATCGTTGCTCCAAAGATCAGCATTACCATTATGAGAATTGGTTTGAGTTTCATATCTTTCCCTTTCTCCTTGTTTTGTAGTATGAAGCTTAGGTTTGTATTAAGAGTTTCTGGAATAATCTTCTGGGCAGTGCGCGCTCCGTAAATACAATACTTGTGTGAAGGACGCGCACGCTGACTATACGAAATCAGATTCTCTGAGTTCTATGCCTTTTATTACGCAGATCATAACCATAGTACCAAGCAGTCCAACCAGAGTAGAAAGCTTGTTCAGATTTGTGCTTCCTTCTACAGTAAAGCCAAACGATCAATAGGATAATCAGGACTAGGATCAAGATGAATAGCAGAAGCCAGTAAGACCATTCGGGAACATACCAACCTTTCGGAGGCGCGACAACCTTCACAACGCCATCGACGTAACCATTGTTTTCGAGGTTTTCTTCGCCTGGAACTGTGCTTGCCAAGGCCCTTAAGGTGTAATTGCCTTCTGCGACATTCTTTGTGTCCCAATGAAAAACCAAGCGCTCCTTGTTGCTAGGCTCTAGATTTATTATGTCTAGCGTGCCGATAATGTTGGAGTCATAAAAAGCGGTGACGTTGAAGGATTCGGTGTAGTTCCCTTGGTTCTTGACGTCAACATAGATTTCAGCAACTTCGCCCTTGTACACGATGGTTGTTTGAGATGAGACACTCAAGACGGCAATATCATGTGCCATGAACTGCGGAAGAACAGCTATGACTTGGACGATCCCATCATAAAAGACGTTATCTGGAACACTAACGTCATTTGGAAGCATAGCAGATGCGCTTATTTGGTAAAACCCTGCTTTTACGTAACTCGTGTTCCAAACAAGGGTCAATGCTGTTTGGGCTCTAGGTACGAAGTTGGTGACAAGCAGAGTTCCGATCAATGAAGAGCTGTAGTAAGTGCTTACGTCAAACGTTTCAGTTTTAGTTCCCTTGTTGACAACAGTGACGTTAATCAGAAGTGATTCTCCGACATAAAGGCTGTTTTTTGAGATACGGACATTAGTTATTGCGATATCAGTAAACACTTGGGGTTGTCCAAGCTTGATTTCTATGATTCCATCGACCAGTATATTGTCTGTGAGATCAGCCTCGTCAGGCAGGTTGGGTATCGAAGCAGTTAATGTGTAATTTCCTTCGTCAACTAGTGACGTATTGAAGCTGAAGCTTAAGGCTACTCGAGAAAAAGATGTGAGCTGCCAAACTTGTAAAGTTTTGATCAGTATGCTTCCAAGATACAAGTTTACGGTGAGATTTTCAATTTCTGTTCCTTCATTTCTAACAGCAACGGTAATGTCTACAAGTTGACCTTTTTCGACTGATGTGCTGGAAGGAGCAGCTTTTACGATTGCTGCATCATGGAAAGCGATTGTTAGAGCCCCGCCTGTTATGACATAAAAGTCTGTTGATACAGACGGGCAGTATGCGGTACCGTTATCACTCGCTGGCGCCGTAAGTGCAGAGACTGAAACGGTTGCCCATCCGACGACTGCCCATTTTGGGATAAATAGCTTGCAGTACAACAGAATTAGTTTTTCATTTGGCTGAACTTCAAAATTCTCTGTTCTGAAATAGCCAATAGGGTAGTTTAATTCGTCATGCATGAAAATTGAGATTGTGGCATTCTTTTCCACCATCGCAATGCTTCTTAGAATTATCTCTAATCCCACATCTCCTCCTTTTCCAAAGTCACTTTGGTAGTTAAGATGGCTGTCGATTGTTCTTACTGAAATCATCTTAACAATCCAATCTACCTTGAAAGTCAAGGTATCTTGACAAAAGCAGTCTACAATCAGTGCTTTTGCTGAAACAGACCAGTTTCCAGAAACTTCGGTTTGATTATCACTTTCTGGTACCGTAAAACTAGCTACTGCAATTCCACTTGTATTTGTTTTCGCAACGAGGTCAAATGACGTATCATTAGGAACGCTAACGTAGTAGGTTACGAGCAAATCCTGGAAAGGGGCTTGGTTGTACGTTACTAACGCATATAGGACAACGACATCTCCGGGACCGAATGCGTCACTTGTCATGTTTATGCCTTTTCCGCTGTAAGGTTCCTTTTGCGTGAATAGGTCTATCTTGCCGCCAGTATCATCTGAAAAGGCTATTTTCAAGCCCATCGGTGCAAAGCTTAACAGAACAGCCAATATTGTGAGCGTCACGGCTAGCTTTCTCAGCGTTGCATCCATCGTTATCAAGTATTCATTCAATGGCAGATTCTTTAACAAATGTTCCGCAATCATAAATATTACTAGAACCGATGCATTTTTGTCCTGACACGACAAGTCTTTTTTATTCAAAAGTGTTAATCAGATCTGCTTGCCGTGAGCTTGGGCAGGCACAGGCGAATACTGCATAAATGCATGAAAGACTCGCTAGTTGTTGAACAAGAGCGGTTTGTCTCTCACTAGCGAGGGATAGAGCGAAAACTGGAGCATTGTGGGTGCTCAGGGGTAGTGTTTTCCAGCGTTTGCGGCTAGCAATACGGCGTCAAACAGGTCGATGACGGTGTCGTGGTTTAAGTCACATGCTGAATTCCATTTCGGATGCCCTGGTTGTGAGCCTGCTGCGCCTACCAGCAATACAGCATCAAAAATGTCGACTATCTGGTCACTGTTTATGTCTCCTCGAATTACCAGGGTTATGGCTCCATCCGCAAATGTATTGTCTGCGGTGTCTGTTTCTTGTGGAACTTGTGTTACGTTTGCAGATATTGTATAGTCGTTGTAGATGGCGAACCCTGTTGTGTCCCATGTCAAGTTGAAGTCAGAAGGAGTGGATTGACCAGTCTGCAGCGAGATAAGGTTCTTGGTTTGAACGAGAGTTGTGTTGATGTATATGCTCACATTGAAAGTCTCGGCATAATGGCCATTGTTCTTAACGGTTACGTATATTGGCAATTTGCTCTTTTCCCCAACTATTATGTTGTAAGGATGGACATCGGTTATCGCTATATCGTGAACGCCAATGTAGACGAGCCCATTGACAGTGGTGTGCTGAATATAGGCAGGGGGAGTGCTGTTGTCTGCCAGTCGTGTATCGCTCAAATAGACAAGTGTATTGCCTTTGGATGCTTTCGCTTTGAATGCTATCGTTGCTAGTGTACCTGCGCCATTTTTGCCAGATGTCTTTGCGTTTAGGGAGCAGTTTGCCCAGATTCTTCCGTGAGTTGAGTTGTAGTTGTCGGTAAACTGGTATATTTGAAAGGTTGTTGCTCCGATTGTTGACAGGAAAGGACCTTCAACTATTTGTGTGGCGTTTAGTATTGTTGAATTATAGTATACCTTCATTTCCCAGCTTGTGAGATTGAATACGTCAGCAATTGACATATTCAATTGGACTGTCTCTGCTGGTTGCATAATGCTCAGTCTGGGAACAACTCGAATGCGTGGTAACTGAACGACCTCGAACTGCGTGTAAGCAAATCGGAATTGTTGGCTGTAGCTTGTCACTGCATACGCAGTGTAGTTGCCAAGAGCAGCGTCTTCAGGGATTTCAAACGGTAATCGGTAGGTTCCTGAGGGTGGTGTGGCAGGTTGTTCTAATATTCCTGTTGATGCCACAGATTCGGTTATCATAAAATCTGCGGACGCTTCTGGACAGTAGGGAACACCGGTGCTCTCCGGAGTTTTGTCGTAAGCACTACAATATATTCGGGCAGCACCAATAATTGCGTCAGTAGAAATAGGAAAAGAAACGATGCGCATATCTTGTGTTGCGATAGTGTCATTAAAGAAGACAGTAGCAGTAAATGGTATGTTGTAAGGCTCATAATAGCACGTCAAAGCTAATACAACGTGAGTCTCTGCTTGAATGGTGTTGCGCACGGTGATTCTGAAGTTGAAATACGATCCAGCTGGAAATCTGAACTGTGGATTTCCTAGATCATCACATGGAAGAACTTCAACTATCTCTATTCTTTGGGCTGTTGGCGGATTGCCAGTGGTTGATGTTCTGTATGTGATCGAATTACCAGCCTCATCATTTATCTGAATTCCTACGAGAGCATCTGTTACTGGGGAACCGTCAAGGTTTAGGCTACCGCTTAAAGTAACCTTTTCTTCCAAGTTATATTTCGCCTTGTCTGTTTGAATTGTTAACGTTAATGCTGGTGAAGAGCGCACATTTGCCATGTTTGCGGATGTCAAAAACAGAATCATCAATATTATTGCTATAGCATATAGTTTGCCTTTCACTTCTAGTCTCCTTCAATCAGATCTTATTGATTATGTTTGTTATAAATGATGTGGAATTGTTTTCTAGAATGTAAAAAAATTGGGAGGTAGATGGATGTTCTAAAGCTCTTATGGCCTTACGATAGGTACTTCGGTTGTGACTTCTGGGCAGTATGCCCATCCGCCGAGCATTGGGAACGTTGTGTATGCGTTCACGTGTGCTGTTGACATGCCGATGTAAGCCCATTTCGGAATCTCGAGGCAGACCATCATCTCTTCGTAGAATTTCTCGCCGAGTAATGGTGCGCCGCCAACGGTGTAGTCGACGATTGTCAACTTGCCTACTGGAACGATGAGTTCGTCTTGCAGCAACAGTGTGAAAGTCACATTTCTGTCTTGAGCAGATATCGTCTTGAACGTGATCTTCCATTCGGTGTGTTCGCCCTTCAAGTAGCTGTCATGCATCGACTCTACTGAGATCAGCTCAACGAGCCAGCCTACACGGAACTGCAAAGTGTCTGTAACCAACAGGTTGGCTACATATGCATTCGCGTAAACTGTCCAGTTTCCGAAGATTTCGTCTTCAGGCCAATCAGGGCACGGCCAAGGTATTCTGAAGCATACTGTGGCGTATCCTGTTGTGTTTGTAATGCCTGTCAAGTATATTATGTGGTCGTCGTATGGGCTGTGTATTTCGAACGAGACTAGCTTGTTCTGTATTGGGTCAAGGTTGTAAGTTAGGTAGGCTGTTAAGCACACGATGTCTTGTGGCATGAAAGCGTCGCTTGGTTCGTTGGGGCCTTTGCCGTTGAATGGATCTGGGTATTGAGTGAATACGTCTAGTTGTCTTCCGAGAATGTAGCCTTTGATCGTGTAGAGACCGTCAACTTCTGGTTCTTGTGGTATTGGCATTGCTAAGTCGTCTGCGATTTTGACGTCAGTTAGATCTAGCGCGCAGCTTCCAACCCACGGGAACTCCTGTGCATAGATTCCTTGGAACGTTATTGTCGCCAACACGCCTCCGCCTTCCGGCCAGCTAACTGGGTTCGTTACGTCGATTGGGTAGAACAGCACCAAGACGTAGACGTAGTCAAACTCTACGTGGGTGACAAACCATGTGGTTCCGAAGCCTTGCAGGAATGGTCCTTCCGTAACGTCCTTGACTTCTAACAGAGTGGTGTTGTAGTTGAGCTTGAATTCGGCTCCTACCATGTGCCACTCTATATCCAAGCCAGTGATGCGTACGTCGATGTCGAATTCCGGAGTGTACGGTGGGAATGGTTGGGCATTGAATGTTTTGGATGATGGGTCAACGCTCAGGTACGGTTGTGTCGATGGAGGAGACCATATGTACCTGTAAAGGCCGTCATCCTTAGTGTGTGGAATCGCTCCAGCACCGCCGTCTGAGAGTTTAGTATCAGCCAACTGTAACGGGCATGTGAGCTCTCCAAAGCGGTCTGGGAACGCGATTATTTTCAGCGTTATTCTTGCTGCGATACCGCTTGGAGTTGCGTCAAGTGGCAAATAACCATCACCGTAGCCTAATGCCAAATCAGAGCATGTGACTATGTAGTGGCAATAACCTGCCACCTTGTCGACTAGCATCTTGACTTTCCACAGGTTGTCAGCATCGACGGCTTCTTGCCATATGCTACCGGCGGGTATAACCATACTCATGCCTTCAAGCATTGTTGGGTCCCAGTACATTTTGAATTCGATACCGACCAGATCGTCAAGAGGGTCAATGTCCTCCAGAACTACATCAACCGTGAATGTGGTGCCTACAGAAGTGTAGCTAGTGTAGTAGATGCTGGAAGCGGGGTCTATGTACATGTGGATGTTTCCCGGAACTGCTAGGCTTTTTTGAATTGGTATTGCAGAGCAAAGCATCATTAGCACAAGCAGACTAACAAGTATTTTTGAAGTTTTCAATTTTTATCTCCCTTCTCCTTTTCCTTCAGTATGAGAAGTACATGTCTGTGAATTTAAGTCTTCTGGAATTATATTCTACTTCTTTGAAACAGCAAAAGAGCCTTCTGCTTCCTTGAAACAAGAACAAAAAAAGGAGGAGATGTTGCGTCTTATGTGTCTCGTCTTTAAGTTGGCAGCGTAGTCCAGCCGGCGTGACCTGCAAGCTTTACTGCGTCGAACAGGTCAACTATGTAGTCGGCTGTGATGTCAGCTAGGCCGTAGTTCCATCTTGGATTTCCTGGTTCAGCTCCAGCAGCACCTGCAAGCTTCACTGCGTCGAACAAGTCGACTATTCCGTCGAAGGTCAAGTCTTCTCTGACGAAGCTGCCTGCCCAGTAGCCTGGGTTACCTGCCCAGATTGCGCCTGGACGGTTGGCAACTAGGTGCGATGCTCCTGCGGCTGGGTCACGGTCAGTGAATATCCATGCGCCTGTTCCGATCAGGCACGTCAATGCGCCGTGGCCGGATGAGCCTGTCCAAGTGTCGTAGTTTTCTGTCCAAGGCGTGAATGATGCTGCGCCTGCCGGATCGTCCCAGAAGCCGCCCCATACGTTCTCTGAGAATAGCATCCCAGAGCCGAAGTACAGGTAGACTGTCCATATGCCGGTGCACTTTATGTATATGTCGGCGGTGTAGTCGTCGATTATCGTGGTGTTGTGGTAGGTGAGCAAGACGTCGCTGTAGCGGCCGAACTCTGCGTTGTAGATGAAGTCGTAGTTGAACTTCAAGTCCTCTGTCGTGTATGGGTCACCGTCGTGCCAGTATATGCCATGACGTAGGTGAACGGTAACCTTCTGTCCGAATTCCACAACGCCTTCTTCTATCCATGGAGTGATCTCGTAGCCAGTCATACCCCACATAACGTCGTTATGCAGGAACGAGTCGATGGAAAACAGGCCGTCGTAGATTCGGTTCATAACCGCCCACTCGTACACAGTGCTTGCGATTCCAGGGTTCAGGCTGCCTATGGGTCCTGTGTTGGCCTGGTCAATAGTGTCCTTCGACAGGTCTGTCCAGTAAATCCAGTTGTACGTGTCGCCGTTGTCTGAGCCGTATCCTAGAGACTCTATCCATGACTTGAGACCTGGGCTGAACGCGTTCGTTGCGACTGCACAGTACTTGACCATGTAGGGCGTCAGGTAGTACAGGTATTCCTCTGCCTCCCATGCTATGTCAATCATGTCCTGTATGTCGGTTATGTAGGTGTCGTTGGTGAACCGCCAATATTTTATTTGGTAGAGCAGCGCATCCAACTCAGCGTTGTGGATGCCTGGCAGGTTGTAGTCGTCTACTCCGTCCTTGCTTGAGTGGAAGAAGTCGAACAGGTAGTCGGGGTCTCTGCCCACGTTCCATCCTGCACCTTCGATGTCGAAGCTTCTTTCCATCCAAACAATGTCACCCATGGAAACCCATGCAATCAAGTCAAACGTAAAGTAGTTGCTTACATCGTCGCTTTTCAGACCGAAGAACGCGTTCCATGCAGCGAAGTATCTCATTGTCATTGCGGTTGTTGATTCGATGGCCTCAGGACAGCCTAACACGTACATGTCCCTTAATTCGCCTACTGGACCTATGGCCGCGTTAGTGTTCTCCCAGTGGCCAGTGTCGTTGTTGATTCCTACGCTATCGAGCAGCTCAAGCGCCCCTTCTGGGTCGAGTGGCACTGGTGGAAGCTCAGAGTTGTACCATTGGCCTGCGGCTGGCGCAGGAATGGTGTCAATTCTCTTCTGAGTCCATCCGAAAACCTCTGACAACGCATTATCTGTCAATGATCCTCCGATCAGCAGGTGCAATGCAAACCTGAACTCGCTAACGTTAAGTGGGAAGAGCGACATTCCAGGTACCCGGTTGTGGTAAGCAGGAGGACCGTAGTATGCGCCTGTCTCAGGAGTCGTCACGTCTCTGCAGTTTATGGCCCAGTAGTGGAAGCCATAAGCCTCGTTCGTGCTAATAGACCAGCCCAAATCGTCCAACAACTGGACGTTGTCTGGGCTCCTGATGTCAAAAGCCGTATCAATAACGTCACCTTGAGCCTTAATGATCATGTCGGCTTCGTCCTCGCATTCTCTTGAGGTCATTTCGTTTAGCCTTGGGTAATTGTCAACGTTCACGGTAGCAGCAAATGCAGGTGTTACCAAAAGTAGAGCGATAAAGAGCGAAACAGCTAGTGCTTGTAATAGTTTTTTCATTTCCTTCACTTTCTCCCTTCAGGTTCAATTATAACCAAGCACGCATTTAAAAAGCTTATGGAACATTTTTCCACTTGAAAAAAACGAAAAGAAAAGAGAAATAGCTCTACTTTCCTTCAGGGAAATGACATGCCACGAATCTTCCTGCTTCAATCTCCCTTAACTCTGGTCTCTGCACTCTGCATACGTCTTGAGCTTTTGGGCATCTAGGATGAAAACGACACCCAGGAGGCGGCGCTACCGGATTCGCAACCTCTCCTTTAATAACCACCTTAAGCCGCCTTGCAGTAGGGTCTGGAACAGGAACAGCGAGCATAAGAGCATTTGTGTAAGGATGCAGCGGCTGCATCAATACTGCTTCAGTTGAGCCCTGTTCAACGATTTCCCCCAAATACATGACCGCAATTCTGTCGCACATGTACCGCGCCAGAGCTATATCATGAGTGATGTAAAGCATAGAAATACCGCGGTTTTTCACCATGTCAGCCATAAGCTTAGAAACCTCAACTCTAATAGACGCATCTAACATGGAAACGGGTTCATCTGCGACCAGAAATTCAGGGCTGGTGACCAATGCTCTTGCAATAGCTACCCTCTGCCTCTGCCCCCCACTTATCTCATGTGGAAATCTATAAAGGAACTCCTCTGGAGGCACAAGTCCCATCTGCGACAGAGTATCCTTAACCATCTCAGTAATCTTGTCCTCATCAGATTCCAGCTCTTGAACGCGAACAGGCTCAGAAACTATGTCAAAAACGCTCATTCTCGGATTCAACGATTCATAAGGATCTTGAAATATTATTTGCATGAGCCGACGTAGCTTCCGCATTCTCTCTTGAGCAAAGGAAGTTATATCTTCCCCTTGGAAGAGAATCTTACCGGCCGTAGGCTCCACTAACCTAAGCGCCAAACGGCCAGAAGTTGTCTTTCCACAACCGCTTTCACCAACAAGACCGAAAATCTCGCTTTTCCCAATCTTAAAGCTCACATTATCTACTGCACGAACAAGGAGAGCGTCTCCCCTCAGCGACTTGAGAAAACCGACCCTTATCGGAAAGTATTTTCTCAGATTCCGTGCTTCAAAGATCACTCCATTTTCTGGCATATCATCTCACCCGTAAAGATGGCACGTTACAACCCAACCTTCTTCGACCTTAGTATACCTAGGCTCCTCTTTCCTACAAACTTCCATAGCATAAGGACACCGAGGATGAAAACTGCAACCCTTTGGCGGATCCAGAAGATCAGGAGGGGAGCCAGGAATCGACTTCAGAACCTTCTTTGGACCCAACACGCTTGGAAAAGCACCTATCAAACCTTGAGTGTATGGGTGGCGGGGCGAGTTAAACACTTTCTTTATGTCTCCGTTTTCAACCATTTTTCCCGCATACATTATTGCTATCTTTTCGCAGATCTCCGCCACCATTGAAAGATCATGAGTGACCACAATTACAGAAAGGTTAAGTTTGCGCTGAAGATCCTTTATCATCTTCAACACTTGAGCAGAAATTATCACATCCAACGCTGTCGTGGGCTCATCCGCTATGACCAAATCAGGGTTAGAAGCCAAGCTCATCGCAATCATACAACGCTGCTTCATTCCCCCGCTAAGCTCATGTGCATAACGGGTAATCCTTGACGCACCTACGCCAACAAGATCTAAGAGTTTTCCAGCCCTTTCAAAAGCTTCTTTTTGGCTTACATGTTCATGCAGCAGTATTGCCTCAGTTATTTGTTCTCCGACCGGCATCATGGGATGAAGAGCATTCATCGCCCCTTGGAAAATCACTGAAATCTTTTTCCAGCGGATATTCTCGTTGAATTCCTTCTTGGGGATTTCCAACAAGTTTCTGCCTTCGAAAACTATCTCCCCCTTAATAACCTTGGCGTTATTAGGCAACAATCTGAGAATGCTAAGCATGGTGCTCGTCTTTCCACAGCCAGACTCGCCAACAAGACCCAAAGCCTCTCCTTTCTTCAGATTGAAACTTACTCGATCGACTGCTTTAACAGGTCCCCTCAACGTCTGATAGTACATCACTAAATCATTGACCTTGAGGAGCTCTTCCTGAGCGTTCGCCATCTACCTTCGCCTCCTTAGCCTTGGATTCATGATTTCATCCACGGCATGGCCTATGAAAACAAATGCCAGACACAGCATAGTAATAGCTATTCCAGGCGCAAGGATGTCCCACCAGGCAAAGTTAATCGGAGAATACGCCTGATCAAGCCGAGCAAACTCAAGCATTTTCCCCCAAGTGGGTGAAAAAGGATCACCCATTCCTATGAAACTGAGTGCAGCCTCAAGAATTATAGCTCCCGGGACGGCAAGAATAAAGGAGGTTATAGCTGCAGGAAAGACGTTTGGAACAATATGTCTAACCATTATGTGGCCCCTAGAAGAGCCAGATGCCACGGCACTTTCTACAAAAGCCGTTTCCCTTATAGAGAGAGTTTGAGACCTGATCACTCTCGCTAATCCTTGCCAGCCAAAAAGGGAAATAATCAAAACTATGTAGTATACGCTGTAACCGAGCAGGTGTATCAGAACTAAAAGCATGGGCAATATTGGCAGACAAAGAAGTATATCTACAGTCCTCATCAGTACCTCGTCAACCCCTCCTCCTAAGTACCCTGAGGCAACACCGACCAATATGCCGAACACCGTGGAAATCAGCGCTGCAGCCAGCCCAATGAGTATCGAAATTCCAGAACCATAGACGAGTTGAGAGTACACGTCATGTCCTTTACCATCAGTGCCAAGAAGACCCCAACGACGTCCCCAAACGGTAAACTTACCAGTGCCTATTGTAACGTTTCCTGTGGCTTCATTCAATGGAACTTCCGTGACTTTTCCATTGGAATCCACTAAGCTGCCGGGCTTCAAAGTAACATTTAGCGCAAAAGTATAAACTCCCCTTTCGGCCATCAGCATGTAAGGCAGCTGTCTAGCGTCTTCAGGCCTGAAACCCAGCTTCTGAGCCAAGACTGCCAAATCTGACGTAAAATCTATCCTTCCGCTACCCATACTACTCCAGAAGGCAGGCGCAGTTGATACATTGCTAACTGCATATTTGTTCCAGTTTTGGTCCCAGAGGTCATATCTTGTACCATTGGGAGTAATCAAGGAAAGCTGCAACTCGTAGGCCATCGTTCCTGTTTCCCCAACTTTGATTTTCCATCCAAGTACATTGGTTTTCCAAATCGTCACAACTGCATCTGGGGTCGCACTCCAAGCGATTCCGACGGAAAATATCCTCATTGGCTGATAAGAGTAATCAAATGATGCGCTTAAGCCAACTATGATAGGCTGGTCGGTTCCGCTGACGCTTGCATTGTAATAAAGTACCGTGTCACCCGACGTCCCTTCAAGGTCAACACCTGCCGGGACCTGCACTGCACTCCAATTCAACACATGCTCTGCCTGAGTAGGAAGACCAGCAAGGTTAGGCGCAATCAGTCCAATCCAATCCGGATAGGCAAATCTGTCCGCCTGTCTACCTGAATATTGAAAAACTGTTTCCTGACTGAAAGGTGCTATAAAAGGTGCAAAAACCGCCACAATAATGAACAAAGAAAGGAGTGCTATACCCAAGATTCCGATTTTGTTATGGGAGAAATCTGTCCAGAAACCTTCGATCCTTCTTTTCCACACGGCGCGTGTAGATTTGCCAATTACCATCTAGTTCACCTATCTCCTTTGCCCAACTCGTATTCGTGGGTCAAGCAGCCCATAGATTATGTCTACGAGTAGATTGCAGACAATTGTCAAAAAGGCAAATAGAAAGAGAACTGCTTCAACAACAGGATAATCAGCATTCACTGCGGCTATTGACTCTATATACCATTGACCTATACCTTGAAGACCAAAAATCGTCTCAGTTATTATCGCCCCCGTAATCAAACCCGGAATGCTCAAACTTATAAGTGTGACGATAGGCGGCCTTATCGACTTAAATGCGTGCTTAAACAGCACAGACCTCTCACTGACTCCTTTCGCACGTGCAGTCAAGACATAATCTTCAGTGAGTGAATCAAGGAGAAGGTTTCTCGCATAAAGTGCCCATCCAGCAAAACCAGTAATGACCAGAGTCATGACGGGCAACGCAAAATGCCACATCACATCGGTTATAAACGGCAATAGACCCTCGACACGCGGATAGGTATACCAACCGCCCGCAGGAAACACCAAGATACCAAAGGTTTGCTTCACATAAGCTACGAATAACAGCAACGCCAAAAGCTGAACAAAAAAGGTCGGCACGCCATACGTAAAAAGACCCGAAGCCATGATTGTAGCATCTGTCTTTGACCCTCTTTTCGAAGCAGCGAACATCCCTAATGGAATTCCAATGAGAATTTCAAGAATGAGCGAGCAGCCAAGAAGTGCCATCGTCAAAGGCAAACGCCAAGACATCTCGCTAGCAACAGTCAAATGAGTTTTAAGTGAAAAACCAAAATAAGGAGGAACGATCCCAAAAGAGAGCAAGTTTCCCATGTACCTAACGTATTTCACTGGCCAAGAGTCATTAACACCATACCACAGGCGTATCAGCGCTTTTTGTTCCGGTCTCATCTTAGGATCCATCATATATCTTGTCGGATCGCCAGGCAAAACTGCAAAAATAGCAAAATTCAACGTTATCACAACCCACAACGTAAATACGGCAAAAACTATCCTTCTGGCCAAATAACCTTTAAATCCCAAGACCCTCCCCTCCTAACGAGGGAATAACACCAAAAGTATTTAAGCTTTGACTCAAACGTGCAAATATTCGAAAATCAAGCGTCTCCTTCTCCAAAGTGCTTCTCTTCTTTCCTGCCACGATAAGACCTAATGGATTTATGGTAGAGAATGATTTCAGGAATATTAACGCCAGCCATAAAACTCGTTATAATCAAAAACCATATCAGCGGGTCAACAAAAAACAATAACAGAAACGGCAAAGAAAGACCCAAAATCAAGACTAGAATTATGAGCAAAACATACCTTCTGGAGCCTCGCTCTTCGTCTTCATTCTCGCGCGGCTGACGAGTACTTGCAGAATACAACCTAGCTTTTATAAAATAGAAGAAAACTGTGAAAACAAAAGAAAATAGAATGTACAAAAGTATCGAAAACAAATCACCTAAGACAAATAGCACAAAAACCACTGAAAGCGCGATAAGCAAACAACTAAACATAACCCACTTCCTTGTATGAGGGTATTTGAACTCCAAATCTAGCGGATACCCCCTTCTCCTGAAGCATTCAATGGAAGACTCAGGTATCGAGTGAAATACATGGAATCAATAATGGGAATGCCGGCAAATCGCATATAAACCTTTATGAACAAATCCTCCGTTGAAGGGGCCTCGCCAAGAGAAACCGACATGTCTATAGTGGAGTTGGAGAGCCCCATCACAAAGACGACATAGTCGCCTGAAAACCTGGCGATATATGATTCACCCAACCTCTTTTCGAAATTCGAGTCATCATAAACCTCCTCTCTTACATAGGTAACCTTGAAACTCAAAGAAGAAGGATTCTCTAGAAGAAAAACATTCTTCAAAACCATGCTAGAATTGCTCTGTTCAATATCAGAAGCTTGAATTGAAATACGAACACCATGTGCCAAACTGTATGTCTTGAAATATAGGTCGCCAGCATAAACTAGAAAAATCGCAGAAAAGAGGACACTTGCGATAAATGCCGAAGTCACTATTTTATAGTTCACAGGGATACCTTTTCTACTATTCTACTGGAAAACTGCTTAGGCAAGGCTAATATAGTTTTCTAACAACGATAAAGACAAATGATAGAGAAAACGCCTGCCACTCAAGAATCGAAAAATGCTCAAATCCTAAGGAACTCCTTAAGATTCCTAGGTATTTGTTTGAATCAGGCCGCTGCATATTTCGGAGTAATAATCTTTCACTTAGAAATTCCATATTATCTGGTTATAGTGTTTGTCTTCACGCTGATTTTTTCTTTATCTACTAGGAACTTGTCGAGAGCCATTCTATACACAATTGCCTCCATGATTATTGGAGCATTGATCACGCTGGGAATCTTGCTAACTCCGTCAATAGCTTTTGAATTGGATGTAGACTACACAATGACCGTGTTTTCCTCCTACGCTGCAAAGCTGCTGGTATTCAATCTCGTAGTGAGTATCCCATCAGCAATCATTGGCGGCATAATCAGTGAAATTTGAATGAAGGGCAAAATCTGACTGAAACAACCAAGCAACACATTATTCTCTTTTACAAACTGAACCATGAGTAATCAAAACCCTCTTTGCCACGCATGCCTTCTTCCAAGTGTCTTCTGGGAACGGAATTTCAAACCTAACCATCAGCACTGTTCACTCTATTGCAATTGGCTATCACCCATTCAGGTGCTCACTGACACTTGAAGCCGAACGTCCCTTTGAAAGCTTGCCTCTTACGCTGTGCTTCCGTTTCTTATACCTCTTCCGCAACAAAAACAGACTCAACGCCAACGCTGCTATGCCAACTATTACAGCGGCTGCAATCGCATAGTTGACCCAGTCATTTTGGCTCTTTGCAGAAAAGATTACTTTCTCTGTTTCCACACCATAAGTCCACGATTCCCCAGTAATGATGCATTGGACAACATCAGACGCATTATTAATAACTCTCGTAAAACAGCTAAATGGACCCGTACCATTTGGTTCTAACGTGCTGATTGCCTGGTCCATATCAGTAGCTGCAACGAAACCATTCTCATCGTAGAGAAGCGCAAAAACCCCAATATGAGAGACGTTGCTTGACACTATGTTCTTAACAGTGCCCGTTACTTCAGTGCGGTCCGCATACAGGACTGCCTTTGAAGATAGTATCGAAAAACCGGTCGGTTTTGGATTTTCCAACACCACATATGACGACACTACAACGTCATAATACGTATAATTCTCTATATCTTCATTTCCAAAGGGGTATTTGAAAGCACTCCTCCTGCTAGGCGGGATAACATCCAGAAACGCCATGCAGTAAGCTTTCTCCAGCTCTTGCGCACCTTCACCGTAAAACGTAACACTGACGTTCACTTTGCTGATTGCTGTTCCCAAATTGTTTATTACTTCACCCATAACAAGGACCCCATCGTTTTCAGGACTTGGATACAATTTATGATTGACGGCCACGGATTCCTTGCCAACAACAACCTCTACCGAAACGAGAGGAGCCAACATCAAAAAACTGAAATTAAAGAACAAAAGCATGAGCATTAGAAACGTGAAATGCTTCGACAACTACATCAGACCATCGACATCTATTCTTTTGAAGTTAATGAAAAAGCACTTATTTAAACTTGATGATGGACAAATACTAGAATAGGAAAGAAAAAACGATGAAACTAGGAAGAAATAGTAACATTCCTAAAGCAACAAAAAACACTCCAAGGCTCTTTCCTGAGCCAGTTGCCTTGCCAGAACCTGAATTCCTGTCACGTTTTGGACTGCGTCTTGCTTCCTCTGCAGGCCATTCGATGTATTTCTTGAACCCGAAAAGGGCCGCACATCCCACAAGCATGATCATCAAGCCTTCAAGCATCGAATAAGTCAACAGCAAGCGCATGAAAGTTGCCCAAACTAGTTCTTGATTAATGAAAAGATATGCCGCTAGACCGATCACATTCACGGTTAGGATTACCCCTCCGACTGTGGCAGTCCATTTTATCAAATGCTTAATATAAGATGAAAGCAAGCTCCTATCTCTTACTAGGTTTAAACTGCTCTTGTTCAAGTAGTTCTTGCCAAGAGTTATAAACATAGCGCGCCCCAATAAAAAATGGGGCTACGAGTAGTGTTCTCCGGCGTGTGATGCGAGAATCACTGCGTCGAAGAGATCGACTATCTGGTCATTGTCTATGTCGGCGTTTGGGTTCCAGTTGGGCCATGTTGGGTTTGCCCCAGCCGCACCAGCCAACAACACTGCGTCGAGGACATCTACGAACCCGTCACCGTTAACGTCGCCTGGTATGACCACCTTCACTGCTCCGTCAGTAAACAGGTTGTTTGCTACATTGACTTCGTTTTGAACAAGGGTGGCATAGGCGCTAATAGTGAAGTTGCCTTTGGCAAAACCACTGGTGTTCCATGCGAGAATCTTCACGCAGGACCTCACAATCTCGTGGACGTCATTTGTCATTTTCCCCTCAGCTAAGTCTCAGCCATTTTCTTAAGCTGATTCCTATACATCTCCACTATCTCTGTTGAAGCAGTCGCATCTTCAGCTGACTTGTCAAGCCTGTAGTTGCCCGTGAAACGCGGAAAGCGAATGGCAAGCCCGCCTCCCTTTCTGACGACGTTCATCGCGCAGGTGTGGATCGGGCTTAACGTTATTTCTGCCCCTAGAACCTCAATGACGACAACGGGTTCAAACCAAACGTCAGCTTCAAGGGTTGAGTTGATCCTCGGCTGTTTATGCTGAATAACATGCTTCTGCATCATCTTGGGAAGCTTGGCCAGATCCTCATCGCTGAATCCGGTCCCACATTTTGTGACTGTTTCAAAAATGTCGGTTTCAGCGTTGTATGTTGCGAGAAGCACGGCACCGTAGGTTCCAGCGCGTTTCCCTCTGCCATGGAAAGCTCCCACTATAACTAGGTCGACGG
>Ga0315289_10004016_pt1 | contig 22086 bp, 16 predicted proteins | sample YL17G11_40_MG_FD_203452 | JGI IMG/M metagenome (GOLD analysis project Ga0315289, IMG submission 203452) | Sediment microbial communities from Yellowstone Lake, YNP, Wyoming, USA - YL17G11_40 | ecosystem: Environmental > Aquatic > Freshwater > Lake > Sediment | place: USA: Wyoming | collected... | reverse complement strand
TCCGTTGAGTACATGTGTGTATATCATAGTCGTGCGCACATGCTTGTGTCCAAGCAGTTCCTGGACGGTCCGGATATTATACCCGTCTTCCAACAGATGTGTCGCAAATGAGTGCCGGAAAACATGGCAGCTTGCATTCTTCGTAATGATCGCGTTGGACTCCGTCCCCATCGGTGTCATACTCAAGCCGAGCGGAGTTATGAACAGTTTTTCCTATAGCAAACAACTGAGACGTATCCGCTTATCAAACCGTATTCCACATTGTAGAAAAAGAATTTTCAAGGAAAAAACGTGCCAGAATGTGCAAGCAGCACTAACTTGACTGGCGTCAATTAGAAATTCCCTCCCCGTTGCCTCAGCTATGAATGTTACTATAACCAGAACCCATAAGCAGGTCAACGCCTCGGGGTAAGCCCGCCCCCATGGGGGCGGCGAAAAATCGTGAAAGCGATTCGGCACCTTTCGAAAAACATCCCCCCGTGAAACGTATGGGCCTCAACTGCATAGCACGCCGCCAGCACCGACGACTCCAATTTCCGCTGTCTCGGCCTTTTCGTTCATACAGGTATACACAAGCTTTCTTGCCATTATCTCTCGCCATTGCCGGACGCGACGCTGGAGTGTCCTGAGCTGACCGTCGGGGAACCGCCCGGGGTACTCGCGCTGCAGGCGATAGAACAATGCCTTTGCTGTAGCATCGGGGTCATGCTGTAGCCAACGAAGTACATCATACCAGACCGCCTCGAATGGGTCTTTTCTGGTCCGCCAATGACGGGGCTTCGTGGGTTGAGCCCGATGTGTTGGTCGTACCTCTCCGGCCTGCCATAATCGGGGCAACTGGGCCAAGAATTGATCGAGACTCTCGCGTCCGGGTCCTTGCAGGGAGCCGTCGGTAGATACCAGAGCAGCCAAAGCAGCCTGGCCTTCCCGAATGCGATGCAGCAACTCTACAGGATCAAGCTCTGAACGCTGCAATCGTAGTCTTTCCTTGATTTGGTCCTCCACCGCTGGATGCCTCAGTAGCCGATCACAAGGTGTCGCAGGTTGGTCGTAGGACCGTCTCACCCTGGCTCCATCCCGCATCTTCTTGCGTAATTTGAATGATGGCTGAAAGTAATTCACATAGAGGCGAGCGGCCTGGTAAAGATGAGCAAGGGCTTGGCCAGCAACAACTCCCGAGAATCTTTCGTGCCCCACCATTCGTCGAACCACAGCGCCATTCTTCTGTTCTACCCATGCCTGGTCATTTTTATGATATGGCCGGGACCGTGTGAACTCAATGTGACGCCTTTCGCAGAATGTCCAAAGCGTATCGTTTATGAACGCGCCGTCATTATCTGAATCGATGCCAAGCACCGGAAATGGAATCTGTTGAAGAAGTGCCTCAAGCCCCTCGACAACAAGGTACTGTTCTCTGGCGAGAAGTGGCATCAATTCGGTCCAACCGGAGCTGACATCAGTTGCCACGAGAGTCTGGATGAAAGATCCAGCCATCAACCCTCCGCAGTGAGCAACGAAATCAATTTCAAAGTAACCAGGATTTGGACCATCCCAATCCGCAAATGTACGAACCGGAACCTGCTTACTGACTCTTGGAGACTTGCGTCTTTTTCTGCGCGATTGTGACCGATTACGGATAGGCGATAACAAGCGATCAATAGTTGCCGCACTGGCCTTAAGCAGTCGCTTGCGAACTTCCGAATCGAGATTTAAATGACCGTGATGTTCCATCGCATTAACCAGATCGGGCAAAACCGCCTTTAACCGCTTGCCGCAGATCCGGTCCGCAGCCTCCCACGTCACAATAAGAGCTTCCTTCACTGCCTCATCGTATATCCGCCGACTGTGGTAAACACCACATGAAAGCATCTGCATATGGCCATTGTCTCCTTCGCTGCTAAGAAGACGAATCGCATGCTTACGGTGATACCCGCTCACAGCAACCAGCTCATTAAGAATGAGGGTCTTTGCCATTTTCGAGGAATCATGGTACCGGCGTCCCAAAACTCTAACCAGTTCCCCTCTTATCTGTGTACTGATTCTCATGTCCATCGTATACCTCCAGTTTTCGGTAACATTCTAATGAGGCAACGATCGGACTTCGGTAACAAAAATTATGAGTCAATGCGCCTCTGACGACAATTATTTCTACCGTTCTCTGATAACATCCTTCTTACGGTATAAGTCTTTCTGGGGTGGCCGCTATAGGGGGCAGCATTATGGACTTTGCATGTCCTCATATTTTCTCTCTTTAGCTTGCTCAGCCGGATACCGCTGAAAATGAAGGGTTGACCCCGGAGACGGGTCCAGATATAAATACAGGCGCACTTATTATATAATATTGCTGTAGGTGGCGTGAAATGGAACTTTCAGCAAACAAATATAAGAGCACTCTGGGCAAGAAGGAGGCCTTTCTGGTCAAATCACTTGCCGAACAGCGGAAGGCAATCTTTACAATCGAAGAGGCCTCGCACCTGGTCGGCCCAGGGGCAAAAAATATCCTTCACCGGCTCGCCCTGAAGAAATGGGTGCTTCCCCTGAAACGTGGCCTTTACGCCATGGTTCCGTTGGATGTGGGCGTGGAAGGTTCGGACGCCTTCGTGGTGCACAGCTTTGTGGTTGCAGCCATGCTTGCAGAGCCCTACTACGTTGGCTTTTGGTCAGCATTGAACCACCATGGTCTAACGGACCAGATTCCACGCACAACCTTCATCGCGACAACGAAGGCGAGACATCCCGTGCAGGTGCTCGATGCAGAATACTACTTCGTGAAGCTCGCTCGAAGGAAGTTCTTCGGGTGGCAGGAAATTAAGATTGAAGATCGCACCGTCCGGATATCCGACCCTGAAAAGACCATCGCCGACTGTCTGGACCATCCCGAGCATTGCGGCGGAATAGAGCAGGTCGCGCGTGCGATTTACTTTTCCGAAAAGGAAATCAAGCTCAAACTTGTGACCGAATACGCACGGCGCATGGGTAATCGCACGATCCTGAAGCGACTCGGTTACGTGCTCGATGCGACAGGTTTGCTGAACAGTCATAAATATCTGTTTAAGGGGTTTGAACCCTCAGCAGGGTTTCCCAAGCTCGATCCACTGTCCCCGAAGATGGGGAAGTATAACGGCCGCTGGAAGTTACTCGTAAATTACGAACTTGACCCAGAGGGGTGGAGATATTGATCGACAGACGCGAATTGCTTGCAAGAGCGAGGGAACGGCGATTGCCGCTGGTGATGGTAGAAAAGGACTATGTGCTGGGCTGGGTTCTTTTCGGGCTGATGCGTATCCGCGGCTTGGTCTTTAAAGGAGGCACAGCTCTATCGAAGGTATACTTTCCCCAGACTTGGTGGCTTTCGGAAGACCTGGATTTTGTTACCGCACCAGCGAACTGGGAGCGATTACCGGGACAGATCCCGAAGGCGCTCGATAAGGCCACGGCAAAAAGCGGAGTGCAATTAACTATAAAGAGGCAACATTCTAACCCTTGGTATTTGCAGGTGAAGATTCAATACTCAGGGCCGCTGGGAAAGAACTGGCTAAAGGTTGACATGACTCCGGAACCTCCTATTGGAAGAGTCCTGAGCAAGCCGCTGTCCCGCTCATACTCGGACTATCCCGACTTCATGGTGAGGGCTGAAAGCCTTGAAGAGATTTTTGCTCAGAAACTTCGTGCCTTGGTGCAGCGCAAGAAGGTTCGTGACTATTACGATATCTGGAAAATAGGAGAACAAAAGGTCGACCAAGCGGTGGTCGCCAAACTTTTTACTAAGAAGCTGAAGGCAAAAGAGATTAAATGGAATGGGCTTCAGGATGTATTTCCTTCTGATTTAGAGGCAGTTCTGGCAGGCTATTGGGAAAAAGAGCTTGGACGATTGGTACATCCTGTTCCAGCAATGAATACGGTGCTCAGGCAACTCAAGGCGAGTCTTGGTTGGCTGAAGGCCATAAAGGTCCGCTGAGCGAGGTTCATGCCCAGTTTCGGTGCCCGGGCCGATGACGGGTTATAAACAGACGATAGAGTGATTACCACCTCTATACTAAAAAGGTTCGATTTTCTTACGAGAAGCGAAACTTCTCTATCCGACGAGGTCTGCGTCTATATTAGCGCAGCCTTCTAATAGACGTTTCGGGATTTTCAGAATCCTTTTTTTGGCTTTGATTGGAACAATAAGTTCTTTCTGTTCCTTCTGGCCATCTTCTTCAGTTGTAGCCAACTTGTAGTTTTCGGACCGTACCGATAACGGGGTGGTCGTAGGTTCGAAATGCTCCCCCGCTATTAACCCCTGGAGATGAACCCAGGTCCCTTTCTGTTTGCCGCGCTCCTTTGGTTTCCAATCCCAATTATGCCACATCCCCCGCTATTAGGAACTGGAGATAAACCCAGGTCTTTTTTGTTTGCCATGTTCTTTTGGTTTCCAATCTTGTCGAGCGTGCCGTCAAAAGCGGCTGCTGAATGTTACCAGGAGCAGGTGAGCATCCTTTGTCTGCTGGTGTATTTCTTGGGACAGCACCGCCGCCTGGTCAGGAAAATATCAGCCCCCCATTTACAGGGACGATGCTGCACTAACCAAGAATCGGCGAACGATAGTCTCTTAAAGAGGTGGTTATCTTGGCGCAGTAAACAAGCTCGGCAAGTTATCTAATTGTGCATCCGGTCGCTCTGGTGAGCTGTGACTGCCGACAGGTTAAAACAAGCCCGGCGGCGGCATAAGAGGACGAGGTGTTAGCCAGGCGTTCAAACAGATAGGTGTTCAGGATTCGCTTTTTGTAAGTCTACGCTCTTTACGCTGGCGTGCATCGCGCAACCTCAATATCATCATCGCTGCGGCAAGGGCCATATAGGGCAAGAGAAACTCGACAATACTGCCGTTACCAGTGGCAGAGACCGAGCAGCCTCCGCCTCCACCACCTCCGCCAGTTCCCCCATTCGTGCCTTCAACTACGTAGAATGGTGTAAAGTGCGTTGTCTCGAAGGAAAGAACGTGTAGTGTTGGTGATATTTCCATATCCTGAATGTTGGTCATACCTTGTTGACTGAGTGCTCCGGTTAGAGAATTGAACCAATATGGCTTAGGTGCCCTGCCAGAAAAGGTATATGGTATCATAATTTTAACTGGCTGATTAAACTGCACTCCGCTTGGACCAAAATCATAAACCGCAAGACACTGCGCGGCAAATCCCTGTGGGTTTTTGATTTCGGAAATCGTAATCTGCAGGTCATAAGAACATGCTCCGGGTGGGATAATGACAGAAACATCGTCCACGCTATCTATATTTTCCGGCCTCGTTCCTACGATCGCGCCCACAGAAGCAGCAACGAGTTCGGAATCCACAGCCTCGCTGTCCAGATAAGTGCTTCCAGCATAGTAAATCTGCGCATTTGCGCTTCTACTATCACTCCAAACCAGATACGGATGACCTTGCGCATCCACGCCGATTGCCGGCTGGCTCTGATTGCTATTTGTACTATCGTCACCTACGAAGACGTTTGTCCCACCATCTGAACTGACTTCGGCGAAATACAAGTCTGTATCGCCAATTGCACCGGCAACATTTCGTCGATCCTGCCAGCAAGCAAAAACCTCTAAGTTATTGCCTGTGCTGCCGGTCACCGCAATTGCGGGCTCGACCTGGTTGCGGCCGGAGCTGTCGTCGATAATACTACTGCCGGTTAATGGACTGCTCGGCAAACCATTTGTAGCCGCGTGGTATATGTCGCTGTTGCCGGACACGTCATCTACCCACAATAGATGCAGAATTGACCCGGCAGTCTCCGCGGCAATAGCGGGGCTGGACTGATTGCCTGCCTTATTCACGATGGGCACATTCGTCCAGGGGCTGCTGTTCGAGGCTGCTGCATAAATGTCGTTCGAGCCATTCCGCTTATCAGTCCAGACGACATATACCGTCTTAGCAGAATCCACAGCAATGGCAGGGTCAGTCTGGTCGGAAGCGTTAGCGGTTATTTGCGAAACTGCTTTCGTTGCGAAGCCGTCGCTGGAACTGGCTACATAAATATCCTGGTTGCCGCCCCGGTCATCCTGCCAGACGACATACGCGCGACTCGGAGATGAACCGTCGATAGCAATAGCGGGGTTGATCTGATTGTCGTTCGAGTCGGTAACCAGCCTTTCTGCCGACCAGTTCACCCCATCAACAGACGTCGATACATAGACATCCCAATTGCCTCGACGGTTGTCCTGCCACGTGACGTACAGACGGTCATTGCCGTCCACGGCAATGGCAGGATTACATTGATCAGTGGGATCGGCTATTAACTGAATACTGCCGGTGAAATTGGCTGCTTCGTCCGCAAGCTTGTTGACATAAATGTCTCTGCTGCCTGCTGGCCCTGCGTGCCAGACCACCCAGACATTACCGCTGCTGTCACGAACTGTTGCGGGTGCTGCGCTGCCGAGGTTATCTAAACCCAAGCTGACCCTTTTATTTTTGCCGAAGGAACGCATCTCGGTCCAGAAGGAATATGTGTATTCGGGCATCACATTCCCGCCAAGGTCTGCAGCATTTACCGTGACGGTTATCTCCTGCTCGTAGTCGAACTTCTCGTCCGCTTGATAAGTAAACGTATACTCTTCTTGCGTGCCCGTTCTTCGGCAATTATTGTTGCCAGGATACACGGTATCACCGCTGACTTGGATTGTCACCGTGCTGGCATCGACACCCTTGCCAGCATCCACAATATGCAAGGTTATCAGATTGTTTAGTGGCACCTGTATGGAGTCAGGCGCTGGCGAACAATTAGTTACGCTTGGCGGATTATTGTCAGTGCTGCCGCTCGCGTTAACTGCTATTGTCACCGTATCTGTATCCGTCAAACCGCCGTTATCGGTGACAGTAAGGGTAATAGTATGCTGGCCAACTGACAGCGTCACAGTTGGGTTTGCACCTGTCGCGATCTGGCTGCCGCCTTCTCTCCACACGTAGCTCCGGATGGTGCCATCTGGGTCAGATGAACCGGACCCATTAAGAGCGACCTGTTCGCTGCCATTGCCGTCAGAATCGGTAATGGCCTGATCCGGTCCAGCATTCGCAATAGGAGGCTGATTGGTGCCGGATTCATTGACCGTGATCACCACCGTATCCGTATCCGTCAGACCGCCATTATCTGTGACTGTAAGCGTGATGGTATGCTGACCGACAGCCAGTGTTACAGTTGGCTTCGCGCCCGCGGCAATCTGGGTGCCGCCTTCAGTCCATACGTAGCTCTGGATGGTGCCGTCCGAGTCGGTAGAACCTGACCCATCCAAAGTGACCTGCTCGCTGCCGCTCCCATCAGAATCAGTAACAGTCTGGTCTGGCCCAGCATTGGCAGTGGGAGCTTGATTGGTACTTTTCACCGTGATTGTGATTGTCTCGGAATCTTGCTCTGAACCATCGCTTGCAATGAATGTCACTTGGTAGGTGCCAACCTGCCCGCCTGTCGGTTTCCAACTGAAGGTTTGGCCCTGAAAACTCGCACCGCTCGGCCGATTCTGAATGGAATATGTTATAGGATCACCGTCAGGGTCAGTGGCGGATACCGTAAAGCTAAGAGGGCTATTTACATAAACAGACTTATCTCCAATATTCTCGAATACCGGACCGTGATATTCATAGCAGCCGGCATCGGGAGCTCCCACACGGGAGTTGCCGAGAATATCTGTGGCAGGGCCATAATTGGGATTGCCGAAGTTAATCGCAAGGCTGCCGGGAGCCAGTCTGAAATCGGACACACCATTTCCGTCTGTATCAAAATCAACAAAAAGAGCTTCCAGATTTTCGTCTGTTCCCAGAACTTTCTCGGAACTATTAAGCGTAAAGGTGTTTCCAGAACCCATAACCGGAGTCAGTTTGAAGATATTGTTTCCATGTCCAGAAAAAACAATAGTATATTTCGGATCGTTTGCAGACGTAAACTTTTCAACTATATTATTATAAAACTCAGTAATAGTCGAATTTCCCCAACTTGCAACAAACGACAGTCCAGAACCATCTCCCGTAAATACATTGTTGTTAATTTTGGCATTACTTAAACCATCAAAATTGGTATTTGAGGCACTTTGTGGCCCTCTGTTTCCTTTCCCCAAGTTGACTATGTTGTTTTCAAAAACAGGATTTAACAAGGGCTTGCTTGAAGTCTCTGCTTTCATTTTCCAACCCTGACCCGCTGCACAATCGTGGGCGAACTGTTGTCGAAGGTCGATTATATTATTTCTTATAACAAGATTGGCTAATTGACAATAGCTATCCCAATCTATGCCGTCTGGGCCTACCGTATCACAATGAGTTATATTGGTTACTGTAGCGCCTGACCATTCGCCTCGAAGATAATTAGGGTCTAATCCATGCGGGGTTCTGGCATAGAAATAATCATAAGGAGTTTCCTCACTCGTTGCATAGGAGATAACACGACCTGGATACGTGGCTATGTATATTCCTGTTGCATCTGTGCCAACTAAAGTAACTGGTTCATGCGACGTAAATGTGCCAGTTATCGTGCCTTCTATTCCTTGGTCGCCCGAATACATCCGAATGTCATATATCAGATTGCCTTCGATAATAATATCATTCTGGTCTTCAGGAGTCGAAATAACTATACCATCAGAAGAAACGTGATGTATTGTATTATTCTTGATAAGAATATGGTTGCCCATAGTTTGTAGTCCACGAGCAGCGTTATGAAGATGGCACCCTTGCACGGTCAAATAATTAACCTCTCCATTGCAGTGGACCGCGCCGATCCAACGATAATAATATGGCGCATAATACCCTGATATTTCCACTCCATTGGAATCGGTAGCGGGTATCATAGAAATATCACAATTCAGAAGTTTGACGTAATTTGTGTGTTCAAGAAGCACAGGATAATCATCACTGGCGTGCGCACTTACAATTGTAAAACCATCAAAGATAAGATAATCCTCTCCTATATCCGGCGAATTCCAATACTTATTATCAATATGAATATGATTTAATTCAGGAGTATGTCCAGGAGCGGCCTTATAAGTAACCCAATCAGTTCTATGTATCACTTGCCCTGACGGGCCAGGAAATGAATAAGTAACATCTTCCTCATATGCACCGTAACTGCCGTTTCTGAAAAGAACAGTATCGCCTTCCTGCACCTTCGGCCCCTCGCCACTATACCATGTATAAGCCCGATCCAGCGTCTTCCAAGGCTGCCCACTCGTACCTGGATTGCTGTCGTTGCCGTTAACGGCGTCGAGATAATAAGTAGCTGCGCCTGCGATGGCCCCCAAAGGAGCGATGAAGAACAGGCCAGCGATTAGCAAGTAGAAGGCGGAAAATATGTGCAAGGACTGCCGATGACTGCTGCGCAGCAGCCCACATGCACCGGTTGAGTTTACCATACTGTTCACCTTCCACCAGAAGATTATCATGCGTGGTCCAACTACCAATCAAATTGTAATAATAAATTTCGTCGCAAGCAAACAGAAACTTACGCCTATGGGCTGGCACATGGCTGATTACATTATAGGACTTTTTTCACACAGACAAACAAAAAACTGAACAACGTGGCGAATGCGAGGATATTTGGGATACTGGGTGTAAGGCAAGAAGGTTTCTATCATGAGGGATGGGTGCCTCCTTGGGCAGATCAGCGAATCAGGCATCAGGAACGGTTGTCAGTCGCCTCGGTTCTTTCGATGTTATCGGAAGATGTGCGGAAATTCGTGCGAGCGGACCTTTTTGCTAAAATTCGGTTGACAAACGGACGATTAGCTGAGTACTATCATAGTTTAGTGGCGTGTGTCTCTGAGGAGGTGCCTACAGGTTTCCACTGTCTGGATGGTCATAAAAGAAAATGCGTGTGATCGGGCTACCCCAAAAGGGATATGGAATTTGGCTGATAACTTTCGCGACGCTCCAGTGGTGGATAGCTGTCATCTCCGGTGAGCGTTACTGGGCAGGCAGAGACAAAGGCGACTAAGAGCGGCGTAGAGAAGCGACCTGACCTGTCTTTTGCAAACGGTTGTATCAATTTTTGCCATGCAACCGACGGGGACGGAGTGCAGATAGACAGAGTCGCATCAGAGTCAAACAAAGGGTTGCAAGCCCACTTTTCAAATCATTTCGGAGGCAAGTTAACCTGAAAAAGCTCAAGAGTATTCTGGCTGCTAAAGGGGTTCTCTACTTATTGACTCGGTACGCCGGTTCTGCTTTGCGTCGCTGTTCCTTTGACCAATACTACAGAAGCGGACGCTGGGATTACCTTGACGAAGACCACAGCAAGGAAATGGTAAGAGTTGTCGAAAAATACGCCAAAAAGGGCCGTATCTTGGATATGGGCTGCGGAACAGGCATTCTTGCTTCTATGCTAAACCCAGATTGTTTCGAACATTATTTAGGAGTGGACGCATCCCAAGAGGCAATTGCCTTGGCACAGAAGAGGAAAAACGTAAAGGTCAACTTCGAAGTTAGCGACATCCAAAGCTACAAGTGCAGGGGAAAATTTGACCTCATTATGTTTGAAGAGTCATTGTACTATGTGCCCTTTTTCCGCCGGCGTCTTCTCATGCGTTTTGCTCAATCTCTTTGTCCTGAAGGGCTATTCATTGTTACAGTTGCAGACCCGAATCGTTTCAGGCGAATGATAAGGATGATCCGGAAGAACTTCCAAGTAGTTGAGGACAGATTCACCTCTCCAACAGGTAGACGTCTGATTTTGGTATTTCGCTGACAAAACTCTACTTCCGATCAGGAACTGCAGAGACAAGAGCGACTAAGACTGGCGTAGAGAAGCGACCTGACCTGTCTTTTGCAAACGGTTGCGTCAGTTCTTGTCATGCAACCGACGGGGACAGAGTGCGTCTGGTCAGCAGTGAGGACCGTATTTTGTGTGTGCGCTGTGGAACCGGCTTACTCGCTTCCTTGCTGAACACAATGTGATTAAAAGGGTGGCCGAGGTATTTTCAGAAAGGTGCAGAACAAGAAGAGCAGCATTGTTCTGTCGATATCTACATCCGACACAAGAAGACAAGATACTGGATTTAGGTTCGGAGGACGGAGATTTCATCGCCGAGATAATACCGTTCAGAGAAAATGTATTCATAGCAGATATAGACGGGGAGATGCTTTCGCGTGGTCGAGCGCGCTATGGATTTGAGACGGTGCTCTTGGACGAAAGCGGCGTATTGCCGTTCGAAGATGATTACTTTGACATAGTCCATTGCAACTCGGTTATCGAACACGTCACGGTTGACAAGATTCGACGGTGGTCTCTCCAATCCCAAAAAGACTTTACTGAAGTCGCTTTCGAGCGGCAGAAGCAATTTGCGAACGAGATACGCAGAGTTGGGAAGAGTTACTTTGTCCAGACGCCCAATAAGAACTTTGTCTTTGAGAGTCACACGTGGCTGCCTCTTGTTCAATTTCTCCCACGCCCGCTTTTGATAAAAACAATAAGATTGCTGAATAAATGGTGGGTCAAAAAGACCTCGCCTGACTGGAACCTCATTGTGGAAAAGCAAATGAAGGAGTTATTTCCTGATGCGATAATTGTCAGAGAAAAGGTGTGGGGATTAACAAAATCACTCATAGCGATTAGCGGAAGCAGGATAGGGGACAGGCAGGCAAAACATTACCCAATGTAATGTAGCCGACGGGGACGTGGTATGGCTGAGGGCGTATAGGAGAAATTCCATGGCCAGGAACTGAAGCTGATAGTGAGAGAGTGTGAGTGTTATTGGATATACCTCAAATATTTAAGGATATGCACAGCGATGAATACGTGTACACACTTTTGTTTTTCGTATAGCCGGAGGTTGATAAATACGATGAGACGGATCATAGTAGAAGAGCCAAAGATGTCCATAAACCGGGTCATGTCAGCTCAAATACTGATTTGCGTTGTTACTGTCACCGCTGTCCAAGCATCTGCTGGTGCCCGCGGGGCTGGGAACATGAGGGCTTACATTGACCCAGGGACTGGCAGCCTCATCATTCAGGTAATTCTCGCAAGTGTTGCCGGGGGGGTTTATCTAATAAGGATATTCTGGAACAAGATTAAGGAGTATGTTCTGAGACTTCTTCATAAGAAAACTGGATCGAAAAAGATCGATGGAAACTGATTTCAGCATTCCCAGTTCTTTCCGAGACCCGAGCGGATTCGTATTCTGTGAGCATGGCTCGGTTTATAGGCAGGTAAATAGGATATATAGGGACAACTATGATCACCTGATGAGTTCAGGCTTGTATGAGGCTCTCGTTAACGCTGATCTGCTTGTGCCCCACCATGAGGTTGGCCTTGCGTATGCCAAAACTAGTGACGCTTACAAAGTGCTTAAACCTAACCTAATACCTTTTATATCATATCCTTATGAATGGTGTTTTAGCCAACTAAAAGACGCAGCTTTGATAACTCTCAGAATTCAAAAGATTGCGCTAGATTTTGGAATGATTCTAAAGGATAGCAGCGCTTACAATATACAATTCTTGAAAGGAAGACCCATACTGATTGATCTTCTGTCCTTCGAAAAGTACCGGGAAGGACAACTGTGGGTCCCTTATAGGCAATTCTGTCAGCATTTTCTCGCCCCTTTGGCTCTTATGAGCTACAAGGATATTCGGTTAAGTCAGTTACTTCGAACATATCTGGATGGCATTCCTCTGGACCTGGTCAGCATGTTACTGCCGTTCCGGACGCGATTCAGGTTCACATTGCTTTCTCACGTTCATCTTCATGCTAAGAGCCAAAAGCATTTTGCGAACAAGGCCCCACAAAAACGGCACTATAAGGTGAGTCGTGTTTCACTCTTAGGACTTATCAACGGTTTGGAATCTGGCATAAAGAAGCTGCGTTGGCAACCCGTGGGCACTGAATGGGCTGATTATTACAACGAAACCAACTATATTTCGGAGGCAATGACATACAAGAGAGAACTTGTGGCTGATTTCCTGAACAGGATTAACCCGGAGTTTGTATGGGACCTTGGTGCAAACACAGGTTTGTTTAGTCGGATATCTGCCGACAAGGGGATAGAAACTATCTCTTTAGATATTGATCCTGCTGCTGTTGAAAGAAACTATCTTGAATGTAAAAAAAAAGGCGAGACCAATCTGCTGCCTCTGTGGGTGGATTTGACTAACCCGAGCCCTGGTATTGGCTGGGCAGCTCTTGAAAGAGCACCCTTATTTGAACGCGGCCCTGCAGATACTGCGCTTGCTCTTGCGCTGATTCATCATTTGGCCATTTCCAATAATCTTCCCTTCTCCAGAATTGCAGAGTTCCTCCACAGAATCTGCGAGTCGCTTATTATTGAATTCATCCCAAAAAGTGACTCTCAGGTCCAGAGGCTTTTGTCCACAAGAGAAGATATTTTTCCTGGGTATACGCAACGAGCCTTCGAAGGGATATTTGGCGAATACTTTGCAGTAGTATGTTGTGAAAAAATCAAAGGTACAGAGAGAACTTTATTTCTTATGCAGGCAAAGCGGTTCACGCGATGATGAACGGCAAGAGATGGCATCTCTTACATCCATTCTTATTTGCGTTGTTTCCAACAATATTCCTTTATGCTCACAATATGGGCCAAGTTCTAATTGCTGAGATTCTGCGGCCAATGCTAATTTCGTTGTGCTTGGTGGTCATTGTGATATTGCTCTTGTGGTTCCTTTTCGGGGATATTGTTACAGCAGCATTAGGGGCATCAATATTTGTTGTTTTCCTGTTTGCATATGGACGTATTTTTGAGCTAATAACGCGACTGTTGCCATCATGCTCAGCTTACCACATACACGGTGGTTTAATGTCTATTATGGTTTGCGGCCTAGTTTTTAGCGAATTTCTTATTAAGAAAACTCGTTGGGATTTAAGCAACACTACAAGAGTCTTAAACATTATGTCGTCCGCTCTTATTATTATGTCCCTCACAAATATCGCGGTTTACAAGTTAAGGAATCTAGCGTACAGAAATTACGCGATAAACTCGGAAAGCATAAAGAGCCATACCGCCGCTCCAGCGACAAGCAGTCGGTTGCCTGATATTTATTATATTATCTTAGACAGATATCCAAGTGCAGATGTTCTGAGGGAATTCTACGATTTTGACAACAGCGAGTTTATTGACTATCTGGTACGTCACGGATTCTATGTGGCATCGCAAAGTCATGCTAACTATCTTTGTACCGCTCAATCATTAGCATCTTCTTTAAATATGAAGCAGCTGACTTACTTGGGCAAAGAGGTAGGTGAGAATACAGATAACTGGATACGAACCTATGCGATGCTGCAAGACAATCAAGTGTGGCGGTTTCTGAAATCAAAGGGTTATAAGTTCATACATTTTGGCTCAGAATGGTATCCAACGAGCAGGAACAAAAATGCCTACATAAATATCAATGTATTTGGGGCATCCGAGTTTGCGATGTTGGTGTACAAAACAACAATGTTATATCCTATAACTCGCTTACTCGGAGTCATTGATCCTTACATGGAGAAACACAAGAGGGTACAATATGAGTTTGATAAGCTTTCAACACTGCCAAGCATAAGAGAGCCGATTTATGTTTTTGCTCACTTTCTTGTTCCGCATGAACCACCTGTCTTTGATGAAAACGGAAATTTTCTAACACCCGAGAAAGCAAGCCAAAGAAGTGATAGAGAAAACTTTGTAACCCAGATAATCTTCATAAATAAGAAAATGAAGGCGTTAATTAACAAACTGCAGTCGGACTCGGACCCCAAACCAATAATCGTTGTGCAATCAGATGAAGGCCCATACCCGCAAAACCGAAAAATAACGTTTAACGGTTTTGACTGGGAACATGCCACTAATGCTCAGATCAGAGAGAAAATGGGAATATTGAATGCGTATTACTTACCCGACGTGAATGAGAACGCCTTGTACCCATCTATTACGCCAGTTAATTCTTTTCGGGTAATCTTTAATCTCTACTTTGGCACAGAACTTCAGCTATTGCCAGATGAGAGTTACGTATTCTCGGACGCTCATCATATCTACAAATTTATCAACGTAACCGACAAGCTAAAGTGAGGCAGCCAATAAAGTCAACAAGCGCGATGACGCGAGGTGTTTCAGACTAATCCTAAGAAGAATGAGCCGGAAAAATTCCAGGCCGTCATCTTTTGTTTTTTTGTTGGCATCATATCATTCCTAACGCGTAATCTGGGTTAATCTTTTATGGAAGGAATAACTTTATGTGTCGGTTTGGCGGCTGCAGCACTGGTTTTGCTGCTACCGCCGCGCTACGGCATATTAGTCTTTCTTGCCGTTCTGCTGTGCTATCCTGATTATCTCCGCATCATGGTATTTGGGTGTACTGTTTCCGCGGGAAGACTCGTCGTGATAACACTGCTCACGCGATGCCTGCTGGATGAGCAACTTCGGCATGGCTTTCGATGGACAAAACTCGATACCCTTGTAATAGCTGCTGATGCCGTGTATATGCTCGCCTTCTGTTGTAATCATGCAGATTCTCTTACAGCCGGTATCAAATACCAGTCTGGTGCAATGGTGGATACCACCTTTGCCTACTTCGCGTCGAGACTTATCATCAACGATCGGGCTGTTCTCGTCCGTTTGGTTAAAGCGGCGGCTATTGTTCTGGTTATTATGGCTTTCCTCGGTGCATTCGAGGCCGTGACAACTATAAGCCCATACAAGGGGTTGCTAAAGTATCATTTTTATGCGGATCGTTCTCTAGGCATTGTGTTATTCCAAGACCAAGAAGTACTTGTAGGCCATGGCCATGAAGCTCGTCTCGGTTTCTTCCGGGCACAAGGTCCTCATGGCCATCCGATAATATTTGGCGCGAGCTTTGTTTTGTTTTTGCCGCTTGTCTGGAAGCTCTTTTCACACACACGGTGGAAAAGCTTGCGCGCACCGGTTTGTGGAGCAATCGTTGTGGGTGGGGCATCAAGTGTGTCCAGCACTCCCTTTACAGGGGTTTTCGCTGTGCTGGCAGGTTTGGCATTTGAGCGATTCGAGCGATGGGGAAAGCAGTTATTCGTTCTTTTTATTTTGTCTTGCGTCTTCCTGGAGTTCTACACTGACAGACCGCATTTCTATTACGTATTTCTGGGCAGACTTAGCATTCAGCCCAACACGGGATACGCAAGAGGTCGGTTGATAGACGAAGCACTGAAACACTTTCCGGAGTATTGGCTAACTGGCTATGGTAGTGACCCCGGATGGGGCCAGGAAGTATCAGGGACGACGTTCACTGACGTAACTGTCAATTACGTTGCCTTGGCTGTTAAGCACGGTGTTTTTGGGCTGCTTGCGTATCTGGCAATCGTTTTCAACCTACTTTTTTCTCTTTGGCGTAAATACAGACGGTCGGTAGAAACCTTCGACCGCAATATCTGTTGGGCGCTGATTGTGAGCATCGCGGTGACTGTTGTTCTCGATCTGGGAGTAACTCCATTTGGGGTTTTGCCTTCTCTATATAGCATTGTTTTTGGAATCGGCGGGTCAGTAACGTCTCCAGACTTTAACAGACAATACGTACTATCAGACACCCCCGATTTGCTGGCTGCGAGCGCCGCATGACATTAGAAAAGGTAACATCTGTAGATAGGGTGCGTCTACTTGATGTGGACAGGGCTAAGGGATTAGCGATCTTCCTCGTAGTTCTCGGGCATCTTTTTATTAATGAAGTTCCCACTGGTAGCGATTGGTACTTTGAGCTTAACCGTGTGATATACAAGTTTCATATGCCCTTTTTTATGTTTCTCGCAGGGCTGGTTATGTTTTATACGTTACCCAACCTCAGCACCCTTGCCGACTGCGCAAGGTTCGCAAAGAAAAAGCTGTTCAGATTTATGTCGGCATATCTGCTATTTGCGGCAGTGGTTTGGGCGAGCAAATTTGCAGCCGCCAGGTTTCTTTATGTGGAGCGTCCGGTGAGTGGTTTGAGCGACTTCATCACCGTCCTGGCACGCCCCAGATACAGCTTCTGCGGCAGCCTTTGGTATATATACGTTGTGTCCATCTACTTTCTGGTGATCCCGCTGCTGCTGAAACTAGTCAAGCAGAAACTTGAGCTTCTGCTTATTTTCGCCTTTGCACTGTATTTTGTTCCGAGCACTACTTATTTTGCCCTCGAACAGGTCTTCGAGTATATGTTTGTATTCCTCTTAGGCGGCTATGTCGCTCGCCATCTCGAACCGTACTACTGGCTGCTCGATAGATATTTCTGGGCGTTTCTTCTAGTCTTCGCAGGAATTCTAATCTTTGCGTTCCAAATGGAAATGCCGAAACTGATAGTAGGATTAGTCTCGCTACCCGCCCTTCATTCACTTGTCCGGTGGGGAGTTTTCAAAGAATCATCCTTGCTGAGACTGCTTGGCAAGTACACGTTCCCCATATACCTGATGAATACGCTGGCAATCGGCCTGCCCAGAGCTCTTATTTACAAATATGGGTTGTGGGATAATATGAACTTTCTACTAATGTGCCTGATACTATCACTAAGCGGAATTCTCATACCTATCGCGGCGCAAAGGTACTTTATATCCAGGACCCCTGTTCTTAGAAAAATTGTTTATTGAATCTCAGGTGCGTCTGATTTCCCATTGCACAGCGGCGCAGACAAAATGCGTTTCAACCCGAGCATTTATAATGATGTCTATTAAAGCAGTAATTTCCGGTTTGGCCGCTCATTTATGCGGCAACACTCTCAAAGCCCGGTGTGCGCGCAGCAGCGTTATCTTAGGGCTCGGAGCTTTCGTTGCCAAGTTTCTTGGGTTTGGGAGCAAGGTTGTCCTGACCCGGCTGCTCGTACCTCAGGAGATGGGGCTGATGGTGATGATACTAAGCCTCACAGGGTTGTTTGAAGTCCTCACAGAGATAGGTATCAAGCAGTCGGTCATTCAGCACAAAAGTGGTGCTGAGCCTGAATACCTTAATACGGCCTGGTGGTTTCAAAGCCTGCGAGGAATAGGACTGTATGCGGTTGCATTTATCGTGGCCCCATGGCTGTGTGAGTTCTATTTCCGCAGCAGGCCCGAGGTATTGACCCGTTATTCAATGGAAGAATTAAGGACCCTGGTCCGGGTGGCTTTTCTTACCATACTTCTCAATGGATTTGTAAGTCCGAAGGCATACATATTGGAAAAGACGTTTAGATTTGGCAGAGCAGTAATAATAACACAGGGCGGCTCTATTTTAGGGACTATTGTTACCATCATATTAGCTTTCGTCGTAAGAAATGTTTGGGCTATCGTGATAGGATTTGCAGCCGCTGGGTTTTCCAGATGTTTGATGTCATATATTCTGTGCCCTTTTGTGCCAAGATTTGCTTATCATAAAGAGAGTTTTCAGGGGCTATACCGTTTTGCGAGGGGGATGTTTGGTCTGCCGGTACTTGCATACATTGCTTTCAGCATAGACGTGCTGGTCGCCGGCAAACTTGTTTCAACTTCCTTGGTCGGCCTTTATGGTATGGCTGTGATACTGGCAATGACACCGTGGGACCTTTTTGCCGGCATGATAGGCCCTGTTCTACTACCAGCTTTTGCTGAAAAACAGGATGACAGAAAAGCTCTTTGCAAAGCGATTCTGCAGATAGCTAAATATACGGCATTACTTGTAATTCCTCCAGTGGCATTGGTTGTGATCTGCAGCGGAACAGTATTGACCATTGTTTACGGTGCAGAGTATTCGGCAGTCGCCGTTCCGTTTGGTCTGTTGTGCGTTTACATTGTCCTTCTTACACAAGGGGCTGTATTTACCAGTATGTTTTTCGGCATCGGACAACCAGCCAAGAACCGGGCCTTTGTCGGGCTTCGAGCTTTAGTTTTAGTTGCGTTAATATATCCGGGCATAAAGCTCTTTGGGCTCACAGGCGCTGCAGCGGCTGTGGTGCTGGCAAGCTTTGTTGCAATATGTCTGCAACTTACCGTGGTGCGCAAAGCAATCGGATTGAATATCCTCGACTATTTGAACTCCTGGCTGCCGGGACTGATTCTGGCCATCCCCGTATTGGTGCTCATAATAGTTGCTCGAGTTCTCAAGCCCGGCTGCCCGATGGCACATTTGACAGTTGGAGCATTGTCATGCATTGTTGTTTGTCTGGCTGGTTTGTTCTTGCTTAGACTTTTTGATAGGTCGGAACGGCATGCATCAAGAAGTATTGCGCCTGTCAAGTTTACAATTGGGTAGGATGCACAACGTGTCTAAGAAACTTAATACGAGGCACGAACCAAGAATGCCAGCAATTATACATGGCCGGCTATTTGACGGCATAAGGTAAGACAAACATGTGCGTGCATTTTGAAAAGACCGAGCGAATAGGAAACGTCGTGGTTAAATATATCCGGACGGAGGAAGAAGATGCGCCGGTCTATAGTGATGGGGTGGCTGAAGACCAGTTGTATATGAAGTTTAAAAGCAACCCGAATTACGGAGCAGACACCGAAAGGACCAGATTTTCGTCCTGGGCGGAAGAATACCACCTCTCACCGCTTCGTCATAATCTCCTAAAATGGTTCCCCTTTGAGCCACATGGCACGGTCCTCGAAGTCGGAGCAGGCTGCGGCGCGTTAACCGGGCTTTTGTGCCAAAAATTGGGTAAAGTAACAGCGTTAGAGTACAGCGGACAGCGAGCTTTGATTACGGCCATGAGGCACGCTCAACACTTCAACCTTGAGGTAATTGTGGGAGGACTTCAGGATTTTGTGAGCGACCAGAAATTTGCCTATATTACCGTAATTGGTGTCCTTGAATACGCCGGCAAATTTTACGGAGGGAAGGACCCACATAAGTCCTTCTTGTCCAAGCTGAGAAGTATGCTGAATCCCAACGGCGCACTCATCCTGGCGATTGAGAACAAGATTGGTCTGAAGTACTTATGTGGGGCTCAGGAAGATCACACGGGTAGAGTTTTTGACTCGATTTATGATTACCCCTATCGTGAAGACGTACGAACATTTAGCAAGAAAGAACTCACTGACATTCTACATGCCGCCGGTTTCCGGGGCTTGGAATGGTATTACCCGCTGCCTGACTACAAGATGCCACAACAAGTCATATCGGAGGAAATTACACCGACAGATTTGGATTCTATCTGGCGATTATTTCCAGCAAAGACTGGGGGGCAACGCCGCAAGGAAATTATATCGGAGAGAAGACTGGGCAAAACCTTAGCACATGCAGGGCTGTTCGGCGAGTTTGCAAACTCCTTTCTGCTCGTCGCTTGGGCCGAAGATATTCACTCAGAGTCCCAATGTGTGCGTTTTTTTGGCGCAAATATGGAAAGAAAAAGGGAGCTCAGGACAAATAAACGAATATGCCAAAACGGCCAAGAACGGGTGTTTGTTCTGAGCGCAGATAACGACGATAGCATGAAATTTCTACTTGAGATTGTTGGTCGGGAAGCTCTCGCAAAGAAATATTTCGGCCATGAAGCAGAGGTGATTACCGGAAAGCTGAACGGTAATAGTCTAATCTACCCTTACATGCCATTTCCGACAATAGTTGAATTAATGGCTCAGGCTGTTGCCAATGGCGATTCGGGGTTTGGCCGATTCTGGATAGATGAGTACTTGCGGTTTTTGTCGAGACTACCGACAAAACAGTGTATACCCCACGAATTTATGAAAGAAATGGGGATTGCACACAGTGAATTCAGGAGGCCCCTGCGATGTTTATGTTGTGGAATTCTCGATTGTATTCCCCATAACATTCTGGTCGATCAGAATGCCGGGAAGTGGTACATCGTGGACAACGAATTCACATACGATTTTGCGGCTCCAATTGATTTCTTGATCTGGCGTGCTCTCGGTTCGTTGGTGGTCGATCTTCAAGAGCAGATACAATCTCATGTCTGTGAGAAAGACCCGGTCGTTCTTTTTAGTGGACACGCAAAGAACCGCGAATATATTCCACTTACTTGGTTGGATGTGCTGGGGAGTCTCGAGATTTCGCTGAAGCAGCAGGCACGGCTGTCCTCAGCTTTTCAGAATAGAATTGTGCGTCATAAATGCAACCTGAGTTTCAGGCTGAAGTGGAAGCCCAGAGTGCTCAATCACGTGTCTAACGCTGAGATAAAAGTAAACGAGGGTGTGACGGAACCAATCTACAAGATTCTGCGAAGGGCTAAGCGAATACTTTATTGACAGTCTGCGAGTTCTTATGGAAGCTACTTTGGGTGCGCCGACGTTTGTGGCCGGTACGTAAGTAAGTTAGTGATACAAACTGGCATGCTGTATGACAAAGCTTGTGCGCTTTCATTCCACAGACTGAGTTCTGGTTGTGATGGAAAGTCGATTTACGGGTTATCACGTATATGGGTCTTAATTGTTATCGTGAACCGCAGGAGAGGTGAGGGGCAGGGCACAAGTTTTGTTTGCACACAACTGCGATAGGGAACTTTTTGAGCGATTAACGGATGTCGAATAAGTTGCATGTCCTTTTCACCGGCGGGAGTGGGCTATTGGGTTCGGAATTCAGGAAAATACACCCTGATATAGACTATCCCTCTTCAAAGGAGTTTAATGTTACAAACTTTGATCAGATGAGAGAGTATGTAAGAGCAGATGGTTGTGATTTGATTGTCCACGCGGGGGCGTTTATATCACCGCCATTGATCGAGAAGGATCCATTGAAAGCGATTGAGGTGAATGTCGTCGGCACCTCGAATGTCGTAAAACTATGTATGGAGATCGGTGCTCGGTTAATTTACATCTCTACCGATTACGTTTTCAAAGGTGATAAAGGCAACTATAAGGAGGATGACCCTGTTTATCCCGTCAATAAGTACGCGTGGTCAAAGTTAGGCGGCGAATGTGCGGTCCGGATGTACGATAAATCGCTGATTCTAAGAACGTCATTCGGCCCCAACGTATTTCCTTTTGAGAAGGCTTTTGTCGATCAGTGGACAAGCAGAGAAAGCGTCTCGGTCATTGCCAAGAAAATCAGCAAACTGCTTGATAAAAATATAACGGGCGTTATACACATCGGCGGAAAACGCAAAACCGTATTTGAATATGCAAAAAGTCTGGACCGGACTAAGGATATAGGAAAACTGACTGTAAATGATGTCCCTTTTGCTGTTCCGGCCGATACCTCGCTTAATTGTGACAGGTACAATGAACTGATGA
>Ga0315289_10004014_pt1 | contig 22093 bp, 10 predicted proteins | sample YL17G11_40_MG_FD_203452 | JGI IMG/M metagenome (GOLD analysis project Ga0315289, IMG submission 203452) | Sediment microbial communities from Yellowstone Lake, YNP, Wyoming, USA - YL17G11_40 | ecosystem: Environmental > Aquatic > Freshwater > Lake > Sediment | place: USA: Wyoming | collected... | reverse complement strand
ACTGGCAAGTGGCCGATGGCAACCGCGTAGTTCTGCACGGGGATCAAAAGGGACTAAGCGCGCCGGACGGGGCGGTGAGCAGCCTTGAAGAAGTGTCGTTTGACTGGCCGGCCCTGGATGCGGCGCGAAAGCTGACCTTGTCGGTCACGGTGAAGGGTGCGGATTACGATCTGGCCAACCAGTGGGATTTCTGGGTATTTCCTAGACGGCAGGCTCCGCGGATTGCGGCGGGGGCCGACGAGGAGTCCTTGCAGAAGCTAGAGGGCAGGTACGCCGGCGTGGTGCCCATTCGCACCAACCCGGACCTGCGGACGCGTGTGGTGAGCAAGCTCACCGGCGAGCATGTTCATCATCTGGGCGGCGGCGGCGACGTGGTTCTTCTCGGCAGCGAACCATTCTCTGCGGCGGACACCACATTCCAGATAGGCCGGTCCGGACGCAGGCATATGGACCTGGCTACGGTCGTAAACCAGCATCCGATATTCGCTTACCTGCCTCATGAGGGCTATTGTGACTGGCAGTTCGAATCGCTTCTGGAAAAGGGCCGCGCCGTCCTGTTCGACGAGAAGCTGCCCATCGCCTTCAACCCCATCCTGGAAGTGGCGGGGTTCCATGTGCAACCAGTTTGGAAAGCAGCCATCTGGGAAGTGCAAGCGGGGCCTGGCAAGTTGTTGGTCGCGTCCTGCCGTTTTGACGTGAACGATCCGGCGGGCGCTGCGCTACTGGACGGCATCCTGGAGTATGCAACCGGAACCCAATTTGCCCCGCAGACCAAGGTGTCGACAAAAGAGTTGCTTTCTCTCATACCCACGCCCGCCTTTCCGCCGTGGTGGGAAAAGGTCCAACGAATCATCACGCCGCAGTGAAGGGCAACGGCACGGAGGCCTTCGGCAAAGTCCAAAACGGAACGAGTCGTTGGAAACCCGGGGAGACCGGGTGCAAGGTGCGGGATTGCACAGTTAAAGGAGCTTCGTTATGTTCGCAAAGATGCTTATCGTCTACGCGGTCCTGGCAGCGGCGTTCCTTTCTCCGGCCCTGCTTTCCGGCGCGGACACCGCGCGGCTTTCGGGAACGATCCACGATCAGCAGGAAGCCGCGGTTGTGGGGGCGCGAATCACCCTGACCAACGAGTCCACCGGTTTGCGCAGGGAGGCGGCATCTTCCGCCACTGGAGAATATTTATTCCTGGAACTGCCCATCGGCTCGTATCGGCTCGAAGTGGAGGCGGGTGGGTTTCGCAAGTACCTACAGGCCGGTATAATTCTCTCGGTCGCCCAATCAGCCCGGAACGACGTCACCATGGCCCTCGGGGAACTGGGGCAGCAAGTCACCGTGCATGCTGACGCTCGCATGGTTGACGCCGACGTGTCGGAGGTCAAGTACACGCTTGATTCGGCCCGCATGACCGAGATTCCGCTGGTGGGCCGGAATATCCTGGCTCTGGCCGGCCTGATGCCGGGTGTGGTCACTAGCGCGCCAGGCATCGGCGTCGATGCGCCCAATGTGTACGCCAACGGCAACCGCTTCCAAAACAACGATTTCCAACTGGATGGCGCAAACGCCAAGAATGAGGCTTTCCAACACAATCCCAATCGATTTCCGCCCCCCGACTCCATCGAGGAGTTCACGATTCTTACCAATTCATTCAAAGCCGAGTACCGTTCGGGGGCGGCGGTCATCAACGCGGTCTCAAAATCGGGGACCAATAGTTTCCACGGAAGCGTGTGGGAATTCGTGCGCAACAACAAGCTGAACGCGGCAAACTTCTTTCGCGGGCCGGTCAACATCCAATACCAGTTCAACCAGTTCGGCGGTACGCTCGGCGGTCCGATCATTAAGAACAGGACATTTTTCTTCGTAAGCTATGAAGGGTTTCGTGGAAGACTCGGGAACGTTGTAAGCAACAGTACGGTGCCCAACGCCGCGCAACGCGGGGGCAACCTGTCCGACATCACGAGGGCCGTGATTGATCCACTTACCAGCCAGGCTTTCCCCGGCAACGTGATTCCGACCGCTCGGCTGGATCCCCTCGTTCAGAAGGTCCTGGGCGGCTACATTCCGCAGCCGAACGCCGCGGGCAACCAATACGCCTTCTCCTTTCCCACGCGCAACACATACGACCAGGGGATGTTCAAAGCCGACCATCAGTTCAGCAGCAAGTCCCGCCTCTCGGTGCGCGGCATGACTACACCCACGCCGGTTCTCTCCGCGTATGCGAATGTTCCGGGTTTCAGGGGAGCCAACGAGGCGCTCACCAAGAACCTCACCGTATCGCACACCTATGTGTTTGGTCCGAAGATGCTGAACGAGTTTCGCGCCACGGCGCAATACGCCAGCAGACTTCTTGAGTACTTACAGGACGATCCGGTCCCTCAGCGCGAGCTGGGATTCAAGACAAATACAATTCCCGCATCCAATACGCTGCCGTCTACCGCGGTCGCGGGGTACTTTACTGTCGGAGCCGCCAACCAGCGGCAGAAGCTCCTGGATGGCAAGAACTTCATTTTCCAGGACTCGCACAGTGTGGTTGCCGGGCGGCACACCATCAAGATGGGCGGCCAATACTGGACTCGCGCTACCGGCAATTGGGGCGGCTACACGACGAATGGCTCGTTTAGCTTCAGTGCCGATACAACGGGGAACGCCCTGGCAAATTTCCTGCTCGGCCGGGCCGCCAGTTACGGCCAGCGGTCGCCCACGGACTTCTCGGTTGTCAGTCGCTACCTGATCGCCTACGCGCAGGACGATTTCAAAATCAACAGGAAACTGACGCTGAACCTGGGCTTCCGGTACGAATTCGGCGCCAACCCGAAGGATGAAAAGGGAGAGACTAGCTTCTACACTCCATGGAACTTGGCGAAGGGCATTCGCTCGACCGTTTATCCGACGGCTCCTCCAGGGGTGCTCTTTGTCGGCGACCAGGGCATGCCCGGCATGGGAGGCTATAATCACTTCTGGACGCTCGGCGTGCTTGGCCCTCGTTTGGGCTTCGCTTACGATTTGTTCGGCAACGGCAAGACGGTGGTGCGAAGCGGGTTCGGCATCGCCAACATGCCCCTCGATATTCAAGGCGTGAGTAATGGAGCGCAATCACCGCCCTTCGTTCTCTACACGACTTTATCCTTTCCGCCAAGTTATGCCGACCCCTTCCGGGGAGCCTTTGATCCCTTTGCCTCTTGGAAGCCGGGGGACTACAAGGGAGTTGACCTGACCCGTGTCCCGCCAACGGCGGTTTATAGTCTTGATGACCGAAACGGGTATTCCGAGCAGTGGAACTTCGCTGTTGAGAGAGAGCTTCGCCGGGACTTGAAACTCTCGCTTTCGTACGTCGGCATGCACGGACTGTATATGGTGAACAACTATAGGGTCAACGCGGCCAGATATATCCCGGGCACGGATGCTGCGGGCAGGCCGTTGTCTACCGTGCAGAACACGAATGCCCGCCGGCCCTGGGCGCCTTATTATACGTCGGAAATCATGGTGACAGTCACAGATGCCAGCCGGAAATCAAACTCCATGCAGGTTGTCCTACAGAAGCGTTACACCAAGGGTCTGCTCCTGATGGCCCACTACGTACTCAGCAATACCATGACGTGGTGCGACGAGGGCAGTTGCAAGAGCCCGAATGAGGACAATCGCTTCGGCGATTACGCCCGTAGCGCCATGGATGTCCGGCATCGCGCCGTCGGCTCCTGGATTTACAATCTCCCCAAGTTCACAACAAAGCGAGGACTCGGGTTTCTCGCAAACGGGTGGGAGATCAGCGGGGTCATGACCGTCCGGGGAGGCATGCCGTTCAACATCACCAGCGGAGTGGACAACTCATTAACCGCGAGGGGCGTGGACCGTCCCAACGTTGTCGGCGACTGGAAGCTGTCCTCAGACCGCCCGAAGGGCGAGAAGGTGGCGCGCTACTTCAACCGGGCGGCGTTCGTCGGTAACAAGGTCGGCGAATTCGGCAACCTCGGATATAACGCTCTTCGCGGGCCGGGCCTCTTCAACCTAGATCTAGGACTGTTCAAGAAGATCCAGTTATGGGAGAAGCGCAGGATCGAATTTCGGGCGGAAGGATTCAACGCGCTGAACCATGCCAACTTTAACAATCCGGACGGCTCGCTCGCTTCACCGACTTTTGGGGTGATTCGAAGCGCAGGCGCGTCGCGCCTCGTGCAGTTCGGCTTGAAGTACGTTTTCTGAGCCAGATTCGGCAGGTAACAGTTGGCCAGACCACCCAGGTCAGAACTTCGAGGTGCTCGCGCGGTCGGTGCGCGCTTTAACCAATTAGCAAACAAGTGAAGAAACATAGCCAGTTCCGCTGGTGGGTTGCATCTCTGCTGTTTGCCGCCACGGTGATCAATTACGTTGATCGGCAGGTGCTTTCGCTACTTGCACCATTGCTACGGGACGAGTTCAAGATAAGCAATACCGAGTATTCTCGCATTGTGTTTGCTTTTCTCGTTGCCTACATGGTCATGCAGGGGGTGTCGGGCAAGCTGATGGACCGTCTGGGCACCCGTGTCGGACTCGCTCTTACCGTCAGCTTCTGGTCGGTGGCCGCCGTTCTGCACGCAACAGTTCGATCGGCGATCGGCTTCGGCGTTTTTCGTTTTCTGCTCGGAGCCGGGGAGGCCGGGAACTGGCCGGGCGCCGTTAAGACTATTTCGGAAAGGTTTCCGGCCAGAGAGCGGGCGCTGGCGACCGGTTTCTTTAATTCCGGATCAATAGTGGGCGCACTGCTGGCGGCACCTGCCGTACCTTGGATCGCTGTTCGCTATGGCTGGCGCTCGGCGTTCGTTGTCACCGGCGCGCTCGGGTTCCTATGGCTGGTTCCATGGCTGGCATTATCCGGGAGGCAACACTTGCAGCCGGCAGAGTTTGCCGAACAATCAGGCGCGCGCGAAGCTTTGCCGGCCGGCGGCCAAGCCCCCGTTGTTGCGCCTGCGCGTTGGCGCGATCTGCTGGCGTATCGGCAAGTCTGGGGCTTGTTTTTTTGCCGCATGTTCGCGGATCCAATCTGGTGGTTCTACGTGTTCTGGCTGCCCGAATATCTGGCGCGCGAGCGGCAATTCACCTTAGCGATGATCGGGCATTCAACGTGGATGCCATTTTTTACCGCCGGCTTGGGTAGCTTTGCCGGGGGGTTGGTTTCCGGTCGCCTGGTCGGTCGCGGTTGGCCGCCCGTGCGGGCTCGCAAGACAGTTATGATTGGAAGCGCGGTCGTAATGTTGGCGGGCACGCCTACCGTATGGGCATCAAGCGCATTGGGTGCACTGGCGCTGATCAGCGCGGCCACGTTCGGGTATTCCTGCTGGGCAACGAACGTGCTCAGTCTGCCCGCTGATCTCTTTCCCAGTTCGGTGGTCGCCTCTGTTTCCGGGATGTCAGGTACCGGCGGAGCACTTGGGGGAATGCTTGTTACCCTCATAACCGGCGCACTGCTCGACCGGTTCTCGTATACGCCGGTATTTATCATGGTGGGCTTCATGGCAGTTGCTGCCGGCTCCGTGCTCCTGGTCCTGGTTTCTGAGGCGCCTGCACCAATCCGTTTAGGGGCACCGGGAACAAATTCATAACCGCCGAGTGACCGCACCTTATCAAACCGTTCCAGAATTGGCATTGCGCGTCGCCGCCTGTCTGCCGTCGGCTTGTGGTCACTCGGGGGCGTAGTGCAGATTGAAGTGACCGCGTGCCCTGGAAGCCCACCCGTTCCCGCCTTCTTCCAAGCGCCGCAGCGATCGTGGTTCCGAGAATGATCCATCGCTGAAAGCGATCACAAGCTTCGAAATTATGCGTGACATGAATTGTTGCGCTTGTGGTACAAGTGACCGCCAGGCAAGGGATTCTCGGTCCGTGTGGCGTCCAGACGAATCGGTTCTGGCAGGGCTTAGTCGCTGAGCCTCGCACTTGCAGCTTCGGGAAGCACATGTTGAACTGCAGGCAAATCGGTCTGCGTGGCTGCCTGGCCCGCCATCCTATCGGCCGCCCCGGTGACAGCGCCGGTTTCCAACGTCAAAGCGCCACAGCATATTCCTTCAGCGACCGCTGGCAGTTCGCCTATAGCCGGGAGCTTACGGCGGAACAGTCGTCAATATCCCGGGCAAAGGGACGTGCGCGATTGCACGGATCAAGACGCTTAAAGGAGTTTCGTTATGTTCGCAAAGATGCTTATCGTCTACGCGGTCCTGGCAGCGGCGTTGCTTTCTCCGGCCCTGCTTTCCGGCGCGGACACCGCGCGGCTTTCGGGAACCATCCTGGATCAGCAGAGAGCCGCGGTTGTCGGGGCACGAATCCTCCTAACCAACGAGTCCACCGGTTTTCATAGGGAGGGGGTATCTTCCGCCACGGGGGAGTATCTCTTCTTAGAACTGCCCATCGGCTCGTATCGGCTTGAAGTGGAGGCGGGTGGGTTTCGCAAATACCTACAGGCCGGGATAATTCTCTCGGTCGCCCAATCAGCCCGAAACGACGTTACCATGGCCCTCGGGGAACTGGGCCAACAAGTCACCGTCCATGCTGACGCTGGCATGCTCGAGGCCAGCGTGTCGGAGGTCAAGTACACGGTTGATTCGGCGCGCATGACCCAGATTCCGCTGGTGGGCCGGAATATTCTGGCTCTGGCCGGCCTGATGCCCGGTGTGGTCACCAGCGCGCCAGGCATCGGCGCCGATGCGCCCAATCTGTACGTTAACGGCAACCGCTTTCAAAATAACGATTTCCAACTCGATGGCGCAAACGCCAAGAATGAATCCTTCCAACACAATCCGAATCGATTTCCGCCTCCCGACTCCATCGAGGAGTTCACGATTCTTACCAATTCATTCAAAGCCGAGTACGGAGTGGGGGCGGCAGTCGTCAATGCGGTTTCAAAATCGGGGAGCAACGCGTTCCACGGCAGCGTGTGGGAATTCGTGCGCAACAAGAAGCTGAACGCCGCAAATTTCTTTCGCGGGCCAGTCAACGTCCAATACCAATTCAACCAGTTCGGCGGTACGCTCGGCGGTCCCATCATCAAGAACAGGACGTTTTTCTTTGTAAGCTACGAAGGGTTTCGTGGCAGGCTGGGGAACGTTGTAAGCAACAGTACGGTGCCCAACGCCGCGCAGCGCGGGGGCAACCTGTCGGACATCACGAGGGCCGTCATCGATCCACTTACCAGCAGGGCTTTCCCCGGCAATGTAATTCCGGCCGCTCGGCTGGATCCCCTGGTTCAGAAAATCCTGAGCACCTACGTTCCGCTGCCGAACGCCGCGGGCAACCAATACGCCTTTTCCTTTCCAACGCATAACACCTACGACCAGGGGATGTTCAAAGCCGACCATCAGTTCAGCAACAACTCGCGGCTCTCGGTGCGCGGCATAACTACACCCGCGCCGGTTCTCTCCGCGTATGCGAATGTTCCGGGTTTCAGGGGAGCCAACGAGGCGCTCACCAAGAACCTCACCGTATCGCACACCTATGTGTTTGGTCCGAAGATGCTGAACGAGTTTCGCGCCACGGCGCAATACGCCAGCAGACTTCTTGAGTACTTACAGGACGATCCGGTCCCTCAGCGCGAGCTGGGATTCAAGACAAATACAATTCCCGCATCCAATACGCTGCCGTCTACCGCGGTCGCGGGGTACTTTACTGTCGGGACCGACATGCAGGAGCAGAAGACCCTGCTTGGCAAGAACTTCATTTTCCAGGACTCGCACAGTGTGCTTGCCGGGCGGCACACCATCAAAGTGGGCGTCCAATACTGGACCCGCGCGCGCGGCAGTTGGGGGGGCTACTCGACGAATGGCAAGTTTAGCTTCAGCGCCGATACGACGGGGAACGCCCTGGCAAATTTCCTGCTCGGCCGGACCGCCAGTTACAGCCAGCGGTCGCCCACCGACTTCTCGGTCGTTAGTCGGCACCTGATCGCCTACGCACAGGACGATTTCAAAATCAACAGGAAACTGACGCTGAACCTGGGCTTCCGGTACGAGTTCGGCGCCAATCCGAAGGATGAAAATGGGGAGACTATTTTTTACACTCCATGGAACTTCGAGAAGGGCATTCGCTCGACCGTTTATCCGACGGCGCCTCCAGGCGTGCTCTTTGTCGGCGACGACGGTATGCCCGGCAGTGGAGGTACCAATCATTTCGGGACACTCGGCGTGCTTGGCCCGCGTCTCGGCTTCGCTTACGACCTGTTCGGCAACGGCAAGACTGTGGTGCGAAGCGCGTTCGGCATCGCCAACATGCCCCTCGATATTCAAGGCGTGAGCGGTCCCGCACAGAATCCGCCGTTCGTGCTTCTAGCCCCTTTGTCGTATCCGCCCAGTTACGCCGACCCGTTTCAGGGCCGGGTCGATCCTTTTACATCGTGGAAACCGCGAAACTACAAGGCAATTGACCTGACGGCGTTTCCACCGGCGGGAGTGTATGCGCTGGATGCTCGAAACGGGTATTCCGAACAGTGGAACCTCAGTGTTGAGAGAGAGCTTCGCCGGGACTTGAAATTCTCAGTCTCGTACGTCGGCATGCACGGACTGTATTTGGTGAACAACCGGAAGCTCAACACGGCCAGGTATATCCCGGGCACGGATGCTGCGGGCAGGCCGTTGTCTACCGTGCAGAACACAGATGCCCGCCGGCCTTGGGCTCCCTACTACAACGCTCTGACGCTTTCGGCCACCGATGCCAGCCGGAAATCGAACTCCATGCAGATGGTGCTACAGAAGCGTTACACCAAGGGTCTGCTCCTGATGGCGCACTACGTGCTCAGCAACACCATGAGCTGGTGCGACGATGGCAGCTGCCCGATTCAGAATCCGGACAATCGCTTCGCCGATTACGGCCGTGGTACCATGGATGTCCGGCATCGAGCTGCCGCCTCCTGGATTTACAATTTCCCCACGTTGACAACAAAGCGAGGACTTGGGTTCCTGGCAAACGGATGGGAGATCAGCGGGGTCATTACCGTCCAGGGGGGCGTGCCGTTCAACATCACCAGCGGAGTGGACAACTCGCTCACCGCGCAGGGCGCGGATCGCCCCAACGTCGTGGGCGACTGGAAACTTTCCCCCGATCGGGCGAAAGGCGAGAAAATAGCCCGCTATTTCGACCGGGCGGCGTTCGCCGCTAACAAGGTCGGCGAATTCGGTAACCTTGGATATAACGCTCTTCGCGGGCCCGGCCTGTTCAACCTAGATCTGGGAATGTTCAAGAAAATCCAGTTATGGGAGAAGCGCAGGATCGAATTTCGGGCCGAAGGATTCAACGCGCTGAACCGTGCCAATTTTAGCAATCCGGACGGCTCGCTCGCTTCACCGACCTTTGGGGCGATTCGCAGCGCAGGTGCCTCGCGCCTCGTGCAGTTCGGCTTGAAGTACGTCTTTTGAAACGATATTCGCCCGGCCGGAATTCGCCGGCATCGCCTGGCGGGCGGCGGATTGGCCGGCGCTGCAGGCATTTCTGCCCGTGGGTTGGATCGACGCCGTGCGTGGACTCATGGTTCCCCCTGGTGCGACTTTCACAACAGCCCGCTACACCTTTTCCGGCAGCACGAATGGAAACCGATACTTGCGGGTCAGCATCGCGTTGGCCTGCTCGTCCCCAACGAACCTCTCTTTCTCTGGATCGAACTGCAACTGGCGGCCGAGGCGATAAGAGATATTGCCCAAGTGGGCCAGTGCCGACGAGATGTGGGCGGTCTCGACGGGCCCATGCTGGTCGGCGGGGTTGCGGCTCTTCACGGCCTTGATGAAGTTGGCGTAGTGGCTGCCACCCGCCTTTCGCGCCGGACCTTTTTCGCGCTTCTCGCCGAGGTAGATCTCGTAGCTGTCGTAGCCTTTTACCACCATGTATCCTTCCGAACCGTAGAAAATGTTGCCTACGCCGGTGCCGTCCTCACGGTTGGAGCACCAGTGCCGCACCTCGAACTGGATGATCTTCTTCTCCTTTGGATAGTGATAGACCGAGGTAAGGACTTCGGGCGTTTCCTTGTCGTCGTCGAACAGGAACTTGCCGCCCATGGCTGTCACTCGCTCGGGCAAGCCTACGTCGAGGCCCCACACGCACATGTCGGTTTCGTGGATGCCCTGGTTTCCCACGTCGCCGTTGCCGTAATCCCAGTGCCAATGCCAGTTGTAGTGAACCAGCCGGCGAGAGAAGGGGCGCATTTGCGCGGGCCCGGTCCAGAGATTGTAGTCGATATGCGGTGGCACCGGCTCGTTGGGCTTGTTACCAATCGACGGCCGCCAGCGGAAGACCAAGCCCCGCGCCATGTAGATCTTGCCGATGACCCCGTTGCGCAGCATCTGGACGCCTTCCCGCAGCGCCTCGGAACTGCGCAGTTGCACGCCATGCTGCACGATGCGTTTGTACTTGTGGGCCGCCTCCACCATCTTCCGGCCTTCCCACACGTTGTGGGAGCCCGGCTTCTCGACGTAGACGTCCTTGCCCGCCTGGCAGGCCCAGACGGTGGCCAGCGAGTGCCAATGGTTGGGGGTGGCCACGCTGACGGCATCGATGCCTTTTCGGGCGAAAACGTTGCGCAGGTCCGTTTCGATCTCGACCTTCTTGCCGTACTTCTTCTCAATCTCGGCTGCCCGCTTAGCACCGACCTCGCGGTCGGGATCGCACACCACCGCGATTTCGGCGTCCGGCAATTCCTGGAAGCCCTGGACGTGCTGCATTCCACGCCCATTCACTCCCAGCACGGCAACTTGGATGCGGTCGCTAGCAGCCACTTTACCCGGTATCGCCTGAGTGACGGCGGCGGCGCCGGTCGCGAGCAAGAACGTCCTTCTTGTCTTCATAGCCGCATTCTCCTTTCACTCATGTAAACCTGCCTTGAAAGATACCTTCGCCGGACGGATGCGGCTGGTGGCCAACACGATTCTTCTGCGCCTTCCGTTTTGGCGTCAATCGGCGGTCGGTCCGGCTAAGACGGTCGCTTCGGGACGTCGAACTTGCGGGTGATCTGCGAGCGATACCAAGCCAGGATAGTGTCCGACTGGGCATGATGACCTGACCCCATTACGTCTCATGCTCCCGGCAGCGTCAGCTTGTCATTCGTTTGTTTCTGCCACTCCTCGATCTTCTTCCGCAGTTTCGCCTGCACAGCCGCGTATTCCGGCTTTCCATAGACATTGCGCAGTTCTTGGGGGTCCTTCTTATGATCGAACAGCATGGAAACGTCGCAGTCGTGCAGCACCAGCTTGTAGCCGTCGGGCGAGATGATGGTGCGGGCGTTCGGAACGCCTGGACGTTCATAGCTTGGGTCGCGGGTCCATTGCACGATGACATTGCTATCCGGACGCGTTCCGCCTTCAAGCATCGGAACAAGGCTTCTCCCTGCGAGCCCCGGATTCCTTTTTCCCAACAATTCAAGCACTGTCGGCACCAAGTCGATGTGACTCACCGGCTGCGTGACGTGATGTGGTTTCAGTTGACGGAAGGGCGCGCGCACCAGCAACGGCACGCGCATCGCTTCTTCATACATGATGCTCTTCGCCACGAAGCCATGCGCGCCCATCATGTCTCCATGGTCGGATGTGAAAAAGACGACGGTGTTTTCCGCCTGTCCCGTGACTTCGAGCATCCAGAGAATCCGGTTCAGCGCCTGATCGACCAGCGAGCAAAGCCCGGCGTAATTGCGCGCCTGGCGCAGCAACTGGGCGCGGTCCTCGGCGGAACCGGCTATTCCCGCCTTCTTTCTGCTGGCCGTTTGTTCCCGGCGTAGCTTGTATGCTTCCGGCTCGGGGCCCAGCGGCGTGCCCGGGTAGTTCTTCAGCGGCGTGTCCTCTTCGCTGTTAAGGTCGTTCAGCGCGCTTGCAAGTGGCGGATGGGGCTCGAGAAAGTTCACATACAGCATCCACGGTTCGGCCCGGTGCTTGAGGATGAAATTGGACGCCTCGTTGGCCAGGAAGGACGGTTTCGAGTGCTCAACCGGAAGCGTGGTCGCGAAGGGCCGGCTGAAGCTGTTGTCCTGTTCAGGCTTGTAGCCGAGGCTGAGCAGGAAGTGGTGGTAGGCGCTGCGCGCGTTCTTGTCGCGCCCGGCCGAGTAGAACTTGCGGTAGATGGTGTCTTCGATCGCCTTCCATTCCTCGAAGCCGTGCTGCGCGAATATCTCGTCGCCAAGATGCCATTTGCCCATGTAGCCGGTGCGATATGCCGCGTCGTTCAGCAGTTCGGGGACCGTCTTCGTCTCCGCATTGATGGCGATGTCGTTGCCGACGCAGCCGGACTCGTGCGGCCAGAGGCCAGTCATGACCGAACAGCGGCTTGGCGTGCACACCGGTTGCGTGACATACGAACGGTCGAACACCACCGATTGCGATGCGAGCCGGTTCATCGCCGGCACGCGGAGGCGCATGTTGCCATAGGCGGCCATGGTGTCGAAGCGCTGCTCGTCGGTCCATAGGAACAGGAGGTTGGGCTTGTCGCCGGGCCGGCGCTGGCTGCGAACAACGGCAGGCGCCTGGGTAATGGCACCGGGTAGTGCCGCGGCAAAACCGCCGGCGATGGTGCCGGCAACCGTTTGAAGTGCTGTGCGTCGTGTGATCATGTTCCTCCTCAGCAAAGCCGCTCCCCCGCCTCAAGGGGCGCGGAAGTGTAGCCCATTTGCGCGGTCTGGGGCGACGACGACCCCAGCGACCAGCAATGGCGGAGTCCCTTTTGTGCCCTACCAAGACCAACTGCCGGGAACGTGCAGGAACTATTTCGCCATCGACGGCTGGGTTCACTATCCAACTGCACCCGGACATTGGCTTTGGACCAGCCGCGATGCCCCGCTTATCACTTTCGATTCCCCGCAAGTAGTAGCCAAGTGATCAACTCCTCCCCAGGCGCTGCATCGCCTGCTGGCGATTTTGTACGACAACGTATGGTACACAAACTGGATTAGCAATAGCCCGGGCGAAGTGGAGTTCCAATTTCATCTGATATGGCGTAGCCAGCTTGACAGCGGCTCCCTGGAGCCTTTGGCGGACGCACTCGCAATGCCTCCGGTCGTGATGATGAATCCCGCCATACCAGAAGAGCAGCTCTACTTAAGACGGCTATATGGGCCATAGGCTGTAGGCGTCCTGCCACCGCCCGGCCACCCCGGCGAACTCGTTCATCTAGATTCCTAACCGATCCGAATAAGCAGCACCTGATCCTGCACGAAGCCCGCCATCAGGAGGGAAAGCCGATACGACGAAGGCGAGCGCCGATCATGCGCAGAAGGCGCTCCTGCCCGGGGTGCACCGACCCGTCTCCCAACGGGCCGATGTTCAGCAGCAGGTTGGCGTTCAGGCGCCGGGCAGTCGCCAACTCCTCCCAAATCTCGTCCTCGGTCACGTGGGGCGCATCTGCTTTCCAGCCCCAGCTGCCCTTCTGAGTTGTCCAGCAGATCTCCATGGGCTTGTCCCCGCGGTTCTTCACCCGCTTCAATTGCTGCTTTTCCGGGGCCAGGAAATCCTCCGATCCCTCGATGCCGTATTTATAGGAGACCAGCGCATGGGGCTGCAGTTTGCGGATCAAGGCATACAGCTCAGGCAGCCGGAACTTGGAGCTATCGCCGGAGACCGGCACGCCTACACCATCAAGCCAGATGCCGGCCACCGGGCCGTAGTTAGTCAACAGTTCCCGGATGCCTCCGCTGACGTAGTCGAGATACTTCTGAAAGTCGTACTTCTGCCGCGGCGCATACCAAGGATCCGGTGGATCGTACTCGGGGCGGACCCGTTTGTTCCCCCAGTCCCAGGGAGCAGGTCCATGCGGATGGCGCCAGTCCAAGCCGTGTTCGTAGAACAGGAACAGACCCAAGCGCCGCTGCTCACAGGCGCGAGCCATTTCCGCTACCAAGTCGCGCCGCGAAGCGGCTTTCACGCTGTTGAAATCCGTCTGCCTTGTGTTCCACAGACAGAAGCTGTCACAGTGCTTGGCGACCAGGTTGATGTATTTCATGCCCGCCGCGACGGCGAGGTCGCAGATGGCCCCGGCGTTGAAGCGCCTCGCGGTGAAGCGTTCGGCCAGCCTCGCGTACTCGGTGGGACGGATTTTCTCCCGGTACATCAGCCACTCATGGCGTCCCTCCAGCGAGTAAAGGCCGTAATGGATAAACAGGCCAAACTTCGCTTCCCGAAACCATGTGACGTTCGCTTGGCGCGGATTGCCTGCCCAGATACTCTGGTAGTCGCGGAGAAACGTGGGCACTGTGCTGCTCGCAGCGCTGGAAACCGTCAAGGCAGCCCCCGACGCGAATAGTTCTCGGCGCGTCATCAACAGTTGCCTGCAACACCGCATGGTCGATCGCTCCTATCTCGCGTATCGCGTTCTGTCCGGCCTTCCTCTCAGGCACTTATTTCTGCAGCCGAGTATTATCCGCCAGCCGCTGGCTCGGTAAACCCATATGCTATTCAGGGGAACCAGAGGCTGAATCAGCTCGTTTCTTAAACACTCCCCACGACGACAAACACCGGGCTGGCATAAATGATTCCGCCATCTCTCTGCATAGCGCGCAAGTAGAAGTGTGTCGAACGTTCGCATAGCCCAAGGGAGGCTTGCGTGTCAAAATCCATATGCTCCGATGCGCCGCGCCAGACGGTTTTCGTCTCGGATACAATCTCAACGGACTGCAGCGCATCTTGGGCGCTGATCCGTATTCGTGCTGTCAGCTTCGTGCGATGAGGCACCTCGATCTCATCGCCCGACTGCGCTCCGTTTACGGCGAAGTAAACGATGGCCCGTGTATCCCAAACCGCCCAAGTGTGCCGCAGATAGAGCGCGTCAAACACCCTATCGCGCTGCAAACGTTCACTCCAGAGGCCGGTCAGGATGATCGTGTTTGGCGGCATTCTTGCCTGCGTTTCCCTGGTTTCCAAGGCTCGACCGGGAGCGCTGCAATGATTATCGGTGCCGCCCGTGAAGCCGACCTTGTAACCGTGTGCAAGTGCAACCTGCGCGGATGCCTTGTTGCTATACCAGCCTCGCCAAGCGTCGCTCGGATATTCGTCACGTTCCTGGTTCCCTCGGACCTGCATGATCTCGACATTGCGGTGGAAAAACGCGGGTTTCGTCCAGGGGTAAGGAAACCAGTAAGGTGTGTCGTCGGAGACGCGCCGAGTTTCCGATTCGGCATTGGTGTGATGCGGAATCGCCAAAAAGGGCTCGGCACCGCTATATTTCAACAGTTGCGCGGTGGCGTCCGCAATACTGGTTCCAAGCGCAACGCCTCCCACGGGACTGATCGGGTGCTCGGGATTGGCGAAGTAATAGTTCTGGTGACCGCGGCTAGAGCCGTATTCGTACCCGAAGAAGGTTACGAATTCATCGGCCTTGTTGAAGCGTTCCAGAATTGGCACTGCGCGTCGCCACCTGTCTGCCGTTGGCTTGTGATCACTCGGCGTGGCGTAATCCAGATTGAGGTGATCGCGTGCCGAGAGGAGCCCGCTTTCGAGGGAACCCGCCCCGTCCCCGGATTCCTCCGTATGCCAGTGGAATTCGCCAAACGCGGCATGGCCCCCGCCGGGCGCACTGGCCCAAACCGGATTCCCGGTTACCACCTGTCGTCCGGTCTCACGCCGGCCGTTCCTCACGTTCTCATCGGACGCCAGGTCCTGTAGAGGGATCGAAACCGACAATCGCCCGATATCGCGAGGCGCCGGAAGGCTTATGATGCGGGAACCCTTAATTTGCTCGATCCACTTCTTGCCGTTCCAAGCGAGTTCAACGGAAATCGTGTTGCGAAATCGTGCGACGTTTCCAAAGCGGTCCTCGGGGGCAACCACAGTTCGAACTAAGCCGTCTGGCCCTGGCATGGGATGCGAGTAGACGGCAAATCGTTCCACTGGACCGGCGCCGACTTCCAGCAGCGCTTGTGCTTCTAAATCCCTGACGAATTCGCTCTGCACGTTATCGCCAGAGCGAACGGGAGGCGGATCGGCAAGCCACAAGCTGACGGCGTCGAAGAGGCCAGCCAGGCAGGGAGGCACAGCGGTGAGACGGATCCGAAGGGCTTCGTTTTCGCGCAATCCGTAGGGCAACCGCATTCGCGCCAGAGTCCATTTGCCCCTGACTGAAGCAAGGTCGGAAGGCGTGATCTGCTGCCGCCGCCGAAACGTAATATCGGCACCGTCAACCTCGATTCCCACATACGTCCACTCGTAGAAGGTGCGTGTGTTAAGGCTGCGGAGTTCCACCTGTGTTCCCGGAACGACACCCTGCCGAGGCCGCCACTCCAGCACCCAGGTGAAGCGCTGGTTCAGCGTGGCGAAGGCGCCGGGATTCGAGACCACGCGCAAGGTGGAACTCTCGGGTGGTCGGAAGGGCTCTCTGGTATTGCGCTGGGGGACGGTCTGGGCCGGAGACAACCCGACACCGACTCCTAAACCTCCCAATCTCAGAAGCTGACGACGCGTCCAGGTACGATTCGGATTTATCGGGGCTGCTTTACACCGCATCATGTTAGTATTCCGATCGCTATTGTGAAGCCCTTTCTAGATTTCGCAGACACAAACATATCGCCGCGCGGATTAACCATCTTGGCTCGGTGCCCCCACTTGCCCGGCACGTCCGACTTCGCCGGTTACAGGCGGCCAGCCAACGCCAGCCCTACCGCTGCCGGCCGACTGGCGGCATTGGGAAGAGCGGTGGGACCAACTCGCTGTTCCATTGCTGGAAGCTTGTTAACAGCCTGTTAAGTACCTCCGGTTGGACGGTCGCAAGATTCCTCGTCTCGCTCACGTCTGTCTCGACGTCATAAAGCTCCGGAGCGTCGCCGGCCTTCACCAATTTGTAACGGCCTTCCCGAACGGCATAGCTGACCCCTCCGCCGGTGCGCCAAAACAAGCGCGGGTGAGGCGTTGTTCTGTCCTGTCCCATCAAGTAAGGGAGCAGGTTGACACCATCCAGCTTCAGCGTCGGCGGTGGCTGGATGCCCGCGGCGGCCAACGCCGTGGGCAGGATATCGAGTGAGATGACCGGTTGGGGAAAAGTCTTGCCTGCGGGCAGCCGGCCTGGCCAGCAGGCCGCGAATGGCACGCGAATGCCACCTTCGCACAATGAAAGCTTACCGGCGCGCAGCGGGTCGTTCCGCGACCCATTGACTCCAACCGGGCCGCCGTTGTCATTCAGGAAGAAGATCAGCGTATCCTGTTCGAGCTTCAGTTCCTTCAGGGTGGCGAGCAGTGTACCGACTCCGTCATCAACGGCGCTGATCATGCCGGCGTAAGTCCGCCGCTTCTTGTCCTCAATGTTCGGGAACCGGTCAAGATACTTTTCGCTGGCTTGCACGGGAGTGTGTGGGGCGTTGTAGGCCAGATAGAGGAAGAACGGGTCACTGCGGTGCTGCCTAACGAACGCATCCGCTTCTCGATTCAAGGTATCAGTCAGATACCCGGTCGGCTCCACCGGTTGGCCGTTGCGCTCGAGGGGGATGAGCCTTTCGTTGCCGGTGGCGTTCTTGTCGGCGTTAAAGTAGTCGTGCAGGCCACCGATGAAGCCAAACATCTCGCTGAACCCGCGCTTTAGCGGGTGATGGCGCGGGGAGGCCCCAAGGTGCCATTTGCCGACGAGACCGGTGGCGTAGCCAGCCGACCCGAGCAATTGGGGCAGCGTTAACTCCTTTAAAGGCAGGCCCGCCGTCTCGTTGGCAGGGTCGTAGATCGGGTTGTTCTCGTGGCCAAACCGTTGTTGGTAGCGGCCGGTCATCAAGCCGGCTCGCGAGGGGCTACAAAACGGATGCGAGACCAAGCCGCTGGTGAAACGCACACCGCCATGCGCAATGCGGTCAATGTTTGGGCTTCGGATATCCTTCGAGCCTTGGAAACTTAAATCGGCGTAACCCAGGTCGTCGGTGAGGATGACGATAATGTTTGGCCGCCGCCGAGCGGAAAGCAACGCCATGGCCGACCCGAGAAATTCCCGGCGATTGATCACAGTCTTTCTCTCCCTTCAATTACTTCTGAACATGCGGTGGGCACGCCTACGCTCACACAACCAGCCATGGTGTCGCACGGTGCCATTCCACGAGCCGTTGTCTTAGGCCGGCGGCAGTGTCCGCCTGCTGATCCGTCCCGGCAAGATTATTCATTTCGTAAGGATCCTCCTTCAGATCGAAAAATTGGAAGCGGTCGTCGGAAATCGCGGGTTTCCCTTTGCCCCGGTCGCCCACGGTGTAATACAGCCGCGAATCGGATAGAACCCGTTCCGGCCTGCGCAGGGTGATGCCGTACAGGTGTCGCGGCGTGCGGATGCCAATCTGGAAAGAGGGTGTTTCAATGAAGGCGAAATTCCCGTCCAGCGACGTTCTCCTTCTTTCCAGCAGCGGACGCAGGCTGCGCCCCTGGACATGTCCAGGCACGCCGATACCGCACAAGTCCAGCAGCGTCGGCATAATGTCGACGGTGGAGGCCACGTGCTCCTCATTGCTGGATGGTTTCAGGCGGCCCGGCCACCGAACGATCAGGGGGATCCGAATCGATTCTTCGATGAGCAAACCCTTGTTGAACCGATGGTGGCTGCCCAGATTCTCCCCGTGGTCGGAGAGAAACACCACGATCGTATTCTCTTCCAAGCCGTTTTCGGAGATGCCCTGCATCAGTTCGCCTACCAAATCGTCCGTAGCGGTCACGGCGCCGTAATAATAGGCAGCCAAGTCTCTCAGGTTGAAGCCAGGTGCAAACGGCGGGGCACCAGTGGACCGGCCCTCGGCGTCCCGCCGGAATGCGTAATCCCAGACCAGGTAAGTTGTGAACCAGCGCTCGTCGTGAGCGAGTTTGGAGTCACGCCAGACGTTCGGACGCAGTGGGATGTCCTCGGGGCGGTACATCCGCCAGTATTTTTCCGGCATGTTCCCCGGGCCGAGTGGCATGTGCGGCAATTCGATGTTGTAGTACAGAAAAAAAGGGCGGTCGCTGTGATCGCGGAGATAATCCCGCACCCTGGTGCTAAGGAAGGCCGGGCCGAACTCCCTGACCAAGACCTTACGTCCATCGCGCGAACTCAGGCCCGTCCGGTTGTGTTCTGCCTGCCAGTATTCCCGCTCGTAGTGGTGTTCCCAAATAGAGGCCGGGTAGATGGCCTTTTCAAACCCTAGCAAGAAGGGGTCGGGGTGAATGTGCCACTTGCCGATGACAGCGGTTTGGTAGCCGTGCTGCCGGAAAAGTTCGGGCAGAGTCGGTGCAGTGAGGCGCACGCGCCGTTCGGCGGGAGGATCGTCGGCGTAGTTTCCCAACTCCCCGGTGCCGGCGCGCGTGTATTGGCCACTAAGCAGAACCGACCTGGCGGGCGTGCAAACGGGAGCGTTCGTGACCGCCGTGTGGAACCGAAAGCCCTCCTGTGCCAGCCGATCGATGGCGGGCGTACGGACAACCCGATTGCCATAGCAACCGACCTCGAAAGCACGCAGTTGATCGCACAGGCACACAACTACATTGGGCTTTTTCCGCCTCGCGAACAAAGTCGGGAGCACGCCGGCCGCACCCGCTCTTATCCATCGCCGGCGAGTCAGATTCCCATCCATCGGTATCTCCTCCTTGCGTCCGTGTACTTCCTGAGAATAGGGCCTCGAGGCCGAATCGGCGAGTCAATCAGACCACGCGATCGGCCGCAAAATGCTCACGTGCCTCTCTTGTTCAGCACACTTCCCGCTTCCGGGAAGATATGGGTGTTCCCCAGCACGGTCCGCGCGAGAACCGCCGGATACTCGCAGTACCGATACGCGCCCTCCGGCTTGACACTGTCGGGACCGTCCGCGTGGTAGCGCTCGTGCCAGAACCAGTCGGATTTCTGCGCCATCCGGCAGACGTTGATCACCGCCTGGCGCAGGCGCCGCTTCTCTCCCATGCGCACACAGGCCAAAACCTCCAGGTACCAAACCCGCCCCATCGCGGCGACATCGAACATGAAATTCGAGTATGGAAACGGTAGCGGCTCCGGATACTCCCACTGCTCGTAGCTGTCGGGATGCGTGACTAACTGGGTCGGCATGCCGCCGCGCCAGAAGTTTTTCTCGTCCATCAGAATGGGCCACAGGACCTTGATCTGTTTGTCTGTCGCAAGGCCAAGCCCCACCGCGGCCCAGTTCACTTCCGAGAGGCCATGGAGATCCACCACTCCGCGTTCGGGATGAACATATTCGGCGAAATGGTCGCGTTTCCAGAAGACATCGCGGAAACGCGCTGCAAGTCTGTCCGCTTGCCCGTTCCAGAAGGCTTGCGCGTCATAGTTGCCGACTGCGCCGGTTAGCCGCGCCAGTTCACGGAACGTACGCACGCCGTAACACTGGGCCACCCCGTCCCACTGGTTGCGGGGTATCGACTCCAGGTAAAATCCCGCGCCGCCCAGCAGACCATTCGGATCTTTACGCGAGAGCACGTGCTTTCCGGCCGCTTCCAGAGAGTCGAGCTTCTGGCGCAGCCATTCCTGGGACTTGGTGGCGGCGAAGATCTCCGCGGCCGTCATGATATAGCAGACCGGCGCAAGAACCCCCAGAGGGTTGGCCTTCATTTGCCAGTGGACGAACAAGCCGATCCATTTCCGGGCTCGCATGTCTGCGTGGTCCGGTTGCCCAGGCCGGACCGCGGGCCTGTAAACATACACGTCTTCGGGATAACGCAAGCCGCGATGCCAGGTTTGCAGACTTCGCGGAGATGGAGGCTTTTCCGCAGATACGATGACGAATGGGATGTTGCCGTCTTTCCTCTGAGAGGCCTGCACGAAATCGAAATAATCAAGAACTTCACGGTGCCGGCCGGCCAGAAGATAAGCCCCGGCCATCGCCCAGTTGTCCTGCCCAGCCCATGTGCTCTCTCCGTACTTGCCGGCGTCGGCGGTAACCGTAAATTGTCCCGGGTAGGCCCGCTCTCTCAAAGCGGCATATAACGTCCTCTCGAGGGCTGCCCGGGTTCCTGTGACGATCAGTTCGCTCTCGCTGGCCTCCGCACCGCTGGTACGGCTTCGCGCCCACAATGCCGCCACTGGCAAGCCGGTTATGCACGCTCTCCTCGTAATATTCATATGCGTCGACCCCAAGTTGTGATCGCCTCTCGTTCGTTCTCTGCCTCGTCAGGCGGGAATCAATCCGCCGCCGTCTCGGGCAACCTGATCGGCAAAAGCGAAGCGATGCTGTCAATCCAAACCGACGATCTTACCGGGGCCTCGATGGCGGGCCGCATGATCGAATTACGTAAAGGACGTGGCCCAAGGCCTGTTTACCGTCACTTCTTGCACAACTATGCTTCGCCAACCTCTTTCGGATCGCTCACCTATCCGCCAAACATCCTACCGCCCGGTACAGCGCGAGAACATTTTCCAGCGGAGTATCGCCCTGGATGTTGTGGGAGGGAGCCACGATGAGGCCGCCTCCCGCGCCGAACCCTTCGATGCGTCTCCACACCTCGTCACCGACTGACTCCGGGCTTCCGAAAGGCAACGTTTTCTGGGTGCTGATTGTACCGTGCAGGCAGATGGAACGGCCGAATTCAGCAACGAGTTGTTCGGGCACCATACCAGCGGCTTCAGGTTGGATCGTGTCGTATATGTCCAGGCCGATCTCCACCAAATCAGGCCAAATCAGCCGTGTCGAACCGCACGAATGAAGCATCAGCCGCGCTCCATGCCTGTGCGCGAGTTCCACCATCGCCTGCAACTTCGACCGGAAGATTCTCCGCCACTTGGCAGGACTGAGCAGCAACCCCTTCTGTGTGCCGTAATCGTCGCCGATCCAAACGATGTCGATCCTTCCCGCGCACGCCCGCAACGCACGCCGCGTCTGCTCCCAACAAAACTCAAATCGTTTCTCCATGATAGCCAGTCCGACCGGGTCCTCACTCGCAATATCCATGATCGTTCGTTCGAAGCCGCGGCCAAAGGCGACACCGTTGATAAGGTCGACATTGCCAGGGCCGCCGTACACGATCGCGAATGGCTCCAATTGCCGGCACTGATCGAGCAGAGCGGCGTAGTCGTACCATGCGGGATCCGGCCATGGAAATGACTCCACGTCCCGAATTGTGGAGAAGTCTGCATAAGGGAACGCGCAGCTCTCCATGTAGACGCCGCCATCGCTCCGAACCGGACGCCGCACGATGCCGAAGACGTTCTGCACGCGTCCGTCGGAATACCGCGGGATCGC
>Ga0315289_10004013_pt1 | contig 22096 bp, 16 predicted proteins | sample YL17G11_40_MG_FD_203452 | JGI IMG/M metagenome (GOLD analysis project Ga0315289, IMG submission 203452) | Sediment microbial communities from Yellowstone Lake, YNP, Wyoming, USA - YL17G11_40 | ecosystem: Environmental > Aquatic > Freshwater > Lake > Sediment | place: USA: Wyoming | collected... | reverse complement strand
TCTCCCGAAACACGGGCTAAGATTTCTGCAGCTAAGGTAGGGCGTACAGTAGTATCTCTTGAAGCACGAAAGAAGATATCTGCAAAACTCTGGAATGGCGGTAGCCAAGCGTCTAACAGGAGGGCTAAGGCTAAGCGCCGCACTCTGGGTTTCGTTCACTTAAACAAACCTTTCCCTGGCTGTGAGGGACATCACGTCGACAAGGAACAAGTTATTTATATGCCGAAGGAACTGCACCGTAGTGTCTACCACCGTCAGTCAGACGGTCGGGGCATGGCTAAAATAAATGCCATTGCTTACATTTCTCTAAAGCAGGAAGTAGAGAGGACAGGCTCCGAGGGTTCTGTGACCAGTGCCGTCTGCACGACATCGACTTCGATGTCGTGCGTGCGGGTTTTGGGATCGACGACGGCTACGGAGCCATGAAGTAGGCCTGGCCCATGATGGACGGAACGACGGGGGTCGTCTGTGCCAATGACTTGTGTGCGTTTAGCGCTCTGGCGAGACTTGCAGAAGTGGGCATCCCGGTGCCGGAAAGGATATCGGTCACTGGCTTTGACGACATCGCATTTGCGAGGATCTTCAGTCCGTCGTTGACGACAGTACGACAACCCACCTATGAGATGGGACGACTGGCAGTGAGAGTGATTCTCGACATGAGAGGCGGTCATGCGTCGCGTCATCCCGTGGTTCTCCCGACGGAGCTTGTGGTCCGGGATTCGACGGCTCTCTGGAATGCTTCTGTGGAGCGTTCTTCGGCAAGTACCTTGTAGTCATGGTCGTATCATTCGGTAGCATCAACATGGACCTTGTTGTCCGCTGCGAGCGCGTGCCGGACCAGGGTGAGACCATTGTCTCTACTGGATGGCTCACTAACTCGGGCGGAAAAGGTGCGAACCAGGCGGTGCAGGCTGCCCGACTGAGAGCGGAGACTGTCCTGGTGGGGCGTGTGGGATCAGACGCCTTTGGGCGGGACGTGATGAATGGGTTGTCGGCCTACGGAGTGGACGTCGGCGGCGTCATGGTGGATCCGGTCTTACCGACGGGGGTTGCATGCATCCTGGTAGAAAGAGGCGGCGAGAACCGCATTGTGGTCGTCCCGGGCGCCAACGGTGCCGTCGGCGCCGCCGAACTCAAGACGCTGGAGGGCTTGCTGCAGCCCGGGGTCGTTCTCCTGCTGCAGTGCGAAATCCCGTTTGCGGTCGTTCGGGAGGCCGCTCACGTGGCGCACCTGAGAGGAGCTACCGTCATCCTCGATCCTTCGCCCTGGGGGTCCGTCACCCTGACGCCAGGAGTATTCGCCGATGTGGACTACCTAATGCCGAACGAGGGTGAGGCGCGGGCGCTTGCCGGAACCACCGATCTCAAAGAGGCCGCAGCAGTCCTTCTGGGCCTGGGCGCACGGACCGTCGTAGTGAAGCGGGGAGAAAAGGGTGCATTTGCGGTTGGCGCGTTCGAGAGCCCCGAGGTGCCCGCTTTTTCGGTGCTATCGGTCGATACGACGGCTGCAGGCGATTCTTTCCAGGGGGCATTTGCGGCGTCGCTGGATCTCGGGTTTGACCCCGACACTGCGCTCTGCCGGGCGATGGCGGCGGGGGCGCTTACGGTAACGCGGGCGGGTGCTCAGCAATCGATGCCGGACGAAGTGGAAGTCACTGCGTTTCTTGAGGCAAGGCTGCGCAGGGGAGACCATCTCCCAAAGCAGCAGATCTGAAGGACAAAGGAGAAGAGCCAACATGAAGAGAATGCTGTGTACGCTGCTCGCGCTTATGATCATTAGCCTGTCATTTGCCGGCTGCAAGCCGACAGCGACTGGTCCCAAGACGGACAAGGTCGTCTACCTCATCAATGGAGCCCTTGGCGACAATGCGTTCTACGATTCTGGCCAGAAAGGGATCGACAACATCAAGGCACAGTATGGTGTGGAGACGAGGACGATTGAGTGCAACTTCGACGCGGGCAAGTACGAGCCTGGCCTCGAAGCAGCCACACAGTACAGCGATGTCGTGTTCGTCATTTCCTATGCGTTCGAGGATGCCCTGAAGGCGATGGCCGACAAGTACCCTGACAAGATCTTCGTCAACATTGACACGATTGTGCAGAACAGCAAGGGCACGATAACGTCCATCAAGTACGTCGAAGAAGAGAGTGCATTCCTCGCGGGCGTCTGTGCCGGTCTTACGACTACAGACATGAGCATCAAGAATATCAACGCCGACAAGGTCGTCGGCGTGGTCGCCGCGGCGGATGACCCGGTCGTGATGGCTTTTGTCAAGGCCTATGAGGATGGCGTCCACTACATCGACAAAACCATCAAGGTGGAGCGCGTCGTGCTCGCCGGCATTTGGGACGACCCGGCCAAAGGCAAGCAGGCCGCTCTCAGCCTCTATGACAAGAAGTGCGATGTCGTCTTCCAGGTTGCCGCCGCTACGGGTCTGGGCGTGCTTCAGGCAGCCAAGGAGCGTGGCTTGTACGCGATCGGCGTTGACACGAATCAGAACGATATCGAGCCCGGCTACGTCATTGCGTCGGACATCAAGGACGTCGGCAAGACCATCGAAGACGTCTACAAGACGATCAAGGACGGCACCTACAAGCCGGGTCAAGTTGTGAAGTATGGGCTGAAGACCGGTACTGTCGATCTGGTAACCGAGGCGACGGTGCCCGTCCTTCCGCAGAGTATTCTCGATCGCATCAGCGCACTCCGTCAGCAGATCATCGACGGCACGCTCGCCGTCACCAAGTACCAGTAGGACGGGCTGTTCGTGGCACGTGACGTCCTGATCGACCTGCAGCACATCACCAAGGTGTTCCCCCCGGACACCGTCGCGCTCTCTGATGTGTCGGTATCGTTCGAATCCGGCGAGATCCATGCGCTGGTCGGAGAGAACGGAGCCGGGAAGAGCACGCTCATGAAGGTGTTCTATGGCCTCGAGCGCCGAGACGCAGGGGACATTTTCTTCAGGGGTGCCAAGGTCGAATTCAGGACGCCACGTGAAGCGATTTCCGCCGGGATAGGCATGGTGCACCAGGAGATCCTGCTCATTCCGGAATATACGGTATGGCAGAACATCGTTCTGGGCGCCGAGCCCGTCCGCGCTTTCGGGACGGTCGATGCTCATAGGGCGCGTGAAGCAGTGCGCCGGAAGATCGAAGAGTTTCAGTTCAATTTGGAGCCTGACGCACTGGTAGGAGATATCTCGGTTGCTGCACGCCAAAAGGTCGAGATCCTCAAACTACTCTATCGGAATGTCTCCGTGCTTGTTCTAGACGAGCCGACGGCGGTTCTGACACCTCAGGAGATCCCCCAGCTGTTCTCCGAATTGGCGCGTCTCAGGGACAAAGGACACACAATCATCTTCATATCCCACCGGCTCGACGAGGTCCTGACCTTGAGCGATCGTGTGACCGTCATGCGGCGTGGCAAGGTCGTCGGGACCTCCGCCGCGTGCGAACTGACGAAAGAGGATCTGGCCCGGCAGATGGTGGGTAGAGAGGTCCTGTTCACGTCGCGGCGCCAGCCTCAGGAACCCGGAGAGATCGTTTTCGGTGCGCGAGTGCTGAATTGCAGTGACACCGAGCATCGCGCAAGACTGCATGCAGCGACCGTCGAAGTGCGTGCCGGCGAGATCGTGGGAGTGGCCGGTGTCGAGGGAAATGGCCAGTTCGAGCTAGTGAACGCAATCATGGGTCTGACCCCAATGACATCTGGGACACTTGAGGTGAAGGGGAAGGACATTACGCATGCCGACATCCTGACCAGGCGGACGCTGATTGCGTTCGTTCCCCAGGACAGGGGAAAGATGGGCGCGAGTGTGGCTGCGTCCATCCTGGAGGATGCGATTATGACGCACCACATCCTTGACCCGCGGTTCCACACATGGAGGGGGCTTGGACTCGACTACCGGCATGCAGCCGAGTTTGTCGATCAGATTCGAGACCAGTTTACTGTCAGCATGGGGCACTCGTCGGATCCGTTCAGCTCACTGTCGGGCGGCAACCAGCAGAAGGTCATTCTCGGTCGTGAACTATTGCTGGAAACGCCGTTCGTCCTCATGGACCAGCCGACGCGAGGCCTAGACGTTGGTTCCATCGAGTATGTCCATCAGCTGCTCCTGGACCTGCGGAGCAGGAAACGGGCTGTCCTGCTGGTATCGGCTGACCTCGACGAACTATTCATGGTGGCCGACCGCATCGTCGTCATGTGCCAGGGTGAGGTGGTCGCGGACCTTGCCACGGACGCGACGAGTCACGAGGAGGTCGGGTACTACATGCTCGGGGGAAAGGAAACTGCACATGCGGAAACAGGCTCTTAGCGGGATTCTTGGCGTCTTGGCGGCGTTTGCCATTGGAGCGCTCGTGATAGCGCTCCAGGGGTTCAATCCGGTTGAGACCTACGGTGCGCTGCTCCAGTACTCGTTGTTCAGTGGGTCGGGATTCACTGCTACGGTGACGCGAGCCGTTCCCCTTATCCTGACAGGGCTCTCGGCTTCGATCGCGTTTGCCTCCGGCCCTGTGAACCTTGGACAGCCGGGTCAGCTTGTCATGGGGGCCCTGGGTGCGACACTGGTCGGGTTGTTCGTCCATCTGCCTTCGGCATTCCTTGTCCCGCTTTGTATCCTGGCATCTCTTCTCGGCGGGGCGCTGTGGTCGGGGCTTGCAGCACTGCTCAAACGTGCTTTCGCCATGGATGAGTTCATTGTCACGCTCATGCTTAACTTCATCGCTGACTACTTCGCGCTGTGGGTCATTACGTACCCCCTGTTTGACCCCTCTGCTATGACTCCCATGACCAGGCCCATCAGTGCGGCTGCATGGCTACCGGATCTGGGAGGCGTGAACACAAGTGTCTTGTTCATGGTGCTTGCGGCAGTCGTCTGCTGGCTGATCATGAGCAGAGGCCGCAGTGGCTACGAATGGCGCATGACCGGGCAGAACTCGCTGTTTGCAAGGATCGGCGGATGCAAGGTGGATACCAACTATGTCCGCGTCATGCTGGTCACCGGAGCTCTCGCGGGGCTTGCCGGAGGGCTGATGATCATGGGCGGCCCCCATCGCTTTGTGAAGGGGCTGGGCGCCAACTATGCCTGGGACGGTATCATGATTGCAGTCGTGGCCAGCAATGGCATCTCGGGAACCTTCCTCTACGGGTTGCTCTTTAGTGCACTGCAGCAGGGCGCCATAGGCATGGAACTCGTCACTGCCGTACCTTCGGAGTTCATCGACGTGCTACAGGCAGTCATTGTGCTGGTCGTGGTCGCAGGCAGGGTTTCACTGAACATGGTGTTCGACCGGCTGGCGACCAGGCGAAAACTGAAGGAGAGTGCGGCGTGAACGTCCTGTTCGGACTTGTCTCGGCCATGCTCGTCGGAGCCACACCGATCCTGCTAGCAGCCATTGGTGGGACATTCACCTTCTATGCCGGTATCTTCAACATTGCCATGGAAGGGATGATGCTGGTTGGTGCGTTCTGCGCAGTTCTCGGGTCGTTCTTCCTGCACAGCTGGTTCCTTGGCATTCTATGCGCGGTAGCTGGGGCGCTGATCATGGCCGTCATCTTCGTTCTGTTTGCTGTGAGACTCCATACGGATGAGTTCTTGACAGGCATAGCGCTGAACCTGTTTGCGGTGGGCCTGACAACATTCTTGCTGCGCGACATCTTTCACGTCAAGGGAGCCTTCACCAATGCCGGCATCCGCGCGATTCCTGCCGTGAAGCTGCCGCTGATTGACGGCATCCCCTTTCTGGGGAGGCTGCTTAGCGGGTACAACGCTATCATCTACCTCGCAATCCTGGTGACTGTGCTGTCCGCGTTCATCATCTTCCGGACTCGTTTCGGACTCCGGCTCCGCGGTGCAGGCTACAACGCTGCGTGCCTGAACTCGAGCGGCGTCCCGGCATCGACGATACGTATCTGGTCGCTCATCGTCTGTGCGGTATGCTGCGGTCTGGCAGGCGCGTATCTCTCGCTTGGATCTGTGCGGCTGTTTGCCGAAAACATGTCAGCTGGGCGCGGCTGGATCTCGCTGACGGCCGTCATTCTGGTCAACGGGAATCCCTGGGGCATCGCGATCATCTCTCTACTGTTCGGGTTCTTCGACGGTCTGACGGTATTCCTGCAAGGCAGTCGGATTCCTACCCAGTTCACGGCCATGATCCCCTACGTCGCGACACTCGTTTCCCTGTACCTGTATTCCGTCCGCAAGAGGAGGCAGGCATGAGAATCAAGGCATGGCAAGCGGAACGTGACGTACGGCGTTCTGCCGTTCCGCTGGACCGGCGCCTGCATCCAAGCAGCTGGTGTGAGCAGACTGCTGCCGAGAAGGGGCAGGATGAGGTAATGTTCGCGCTCTGGGAGAGTTCTGTGCCTGGATCAGGTGCTCCCGAGTGCCTCTATCGCGAGGCAGCCCAGTCGATGGAGAACCAAGGCTTCGATGAGAGTGTGGCAATATTGCTTATTTCAGAAGGCTTGCGCCTGGCAAGCAGTGGAGATGCTCCTGCGCTGCGCGTACTCACCGCTCATTACCTCGACGCACTGTTTGCTGCACCGCAGGACCCCTTGTGCTCCTACCTCGGATTCGAGCACCCCGCCTCGTGGGACGAAGTCCTGTCTCGCCTGCCCGCGGCTCACACGCCGCAGGAGGAGCAGCCGGATGGCGTCGAGGAGAAAACATTGGCGGGATGGGTCGGCCAGCTTGCGGGCGGCGCATTTGGCACTGCCATCGAAGGATACACGGGCCAACGCATCTCAGAGGTCTATGGCGACGTCCGTTTCTATGTCACAGATCCTGAGACGATGAATGACGACGTTGTCTACGAGCTGGCGCTCCTTGACGCTTTCGAGTCACATGGACGCGGCCTCACGTCGCAGGACATTGCCGAGGAATGGCTGCGGCAAATACCTTTTGGCTGGTCAGCAGAGTGGAATGCTATCCAGAACTTGCGTGCCGGTCTCATGCCGCCCGAATCGGGAAGCTATCGCAACCCGTATTCGGACTGGATTGGTGTTCAGATGCGCGGGATGATTTGCGGGATGCTGGCGCCGGGGCGTCCATTGGAGGCGGCAAGGCTTGCTCACCTCGACGGGGTCGTGTCCCACGCGGCAAACGGCGTGTATGGGGGCATGTATGCAGCAGCGCTCACAGCCCTCGCTTATGTGCGCGACGATCCACGTGTCGTTGCGGTCGAAGCGGTGGGATATGTTCCTCAGGGGAGTGAATACGCCGCTGTTCTGCACGAGTGTCTGGACATGGTCGCGCGGGAATCGGACGTGTCTTTGGCGCTTGCATGGGCCGAACGGCGGTTTGAGCAGTATAACTGGATCCATGCCTACCCAAACATGGCGGCGGACATCGTGTCACTCTGGTATGGTGGGCGGGACATCACGGAGTCATTTGCCCTGCTGGCCCGTGGTGGACTCGACATTGACTGCAATGCCGGTCTCGTCGGAACGGTCCTGGGTGCGATGGGTGGAGTCCCGGCCGTGTGGGCGGACCCCATCGGCGATCGGCTCGAAACGTATATTCCAGGCAAAGAACGACTCTCGATCCGCGCCCTAGCGGAGCGAACGGCACGGCTGGCTCGTGGCATGCTTTAGTATCCCAGGGAGGTAGATTCCATGTCGCAGTTTCACATGAGGTTCGAAGCTGAGGATCTTGCTCAGCACGTCATGCTGGTCGGGAACCCCCAGCGAGCCGAGCAGGTATCGAAGTTGCTCCAGGGTGCTCGCCTGGTCAATGAGTACCGGTATCTGCTTGTCTTCACAGGGATATATGAGGGTGAACGGCTGTCGGTTGCCACGACGGGAATGGGGGCTCCGTCGACGGCGATCGTCATGGAGGAACTGTGCAACCTTGGGGCGCGCGTGCTGCTCAGGGTTGGCTCGGCCGGGGGCGTTGCGTCGGACGTCGACGCCGGCGACATTGTCGTTGCCACAGGGAGTATCCGCGACGATGGAACGTCTCCCCAGTACCTTCCACTCTCGTTCCCAGCCGTGCCGGATGCCGACCTCCTTCGCGTCACCATGGAAGCAGCCCGGGATGTTGTTCCGACGGTGAAGCACGGAGTCGTCATCAGCAGTGACGCATTCTACCGCAACTACGACAAAGACAAGATGAGCCTGATGATGCAATCGGGCGTCAAGGCGATCGAAATGGAGAGCGGCTGCGTCTTCATCGTCGGTCAGTTCCGTGGCGTCCGCACGTCCGCCCTTTTTGCCATTGATGGTAGCGTCACGAAGAACGCCATCAAGCCGAAGGGTGCCGAGGGCTTGTTCAAGATGGCCGAGGAACAGAGTATTCGGATCGGTCTCTCTGCTCTTGTCAGAGCATCAAGAGCGGGATTGTAGGTGCCTGACAGCTGGTTGAGGACAAACGCCCCGGACATACGGTGTCCGGGGCGTTTGTCCCGAGTCGTCCTACCCAGCCATGAATCGGCTACCAGCGAGCGTAGTGGTCCTCGGCCGCTCCCACGAAGTCCGTGATTGCTATCGAATCTGAACCTTCTGGCATCACAGTACCGCTGTATCGGCCAACGAGCTGATGGATATGGCTTTGAAGAAGCCCGGCGTCCGTGTACGATTGACGGTCTGCCATCGGGACGAACGACAGGTCGACGCGCCCATCGGGACTGCTGATGTGCCAGGGTTCCATGATGTGGCCCTGATCATACGTGAAGGAGACGAGGCCCAGCTTGGTGAGATGCCCATCGACCACCACGGCGTTCTCGTTGTCGCCTCGGTCATGAAAACCGCTGCACAGGTTGAAGCCAACCGTCTGACCCTGCCGTGTCCGGCCTGAAGCTGTCGCCCACTTCCATGGCGTGACGCCCTCGAGGAAGCCCCGACTCCAATCCAGTTCGCCCAGCGCTTCAGAACGATTGCACTCCCACGTCTCCTGTCCAACGCGGACAATCCCCGTGGTGGGCATACAGGTTACCTTGGTCGTATAGGCGAAGCGTCCGTTCCTCAGGGGGTCGACGACACTCAGGGACTCGAGTTCCTCGGGCCAGCCGAGAAGTAGGTCGCCGTGGAGGTCGTGTGGCCCATTGAACCGGGGCCAGTCGATGGTGATGTGTTTGCCCTCCGGCGTCATCTCGGACTGGAGGCGGGTAGAGGTCCCCGTACGGGCGCTGGTCGTCTCCCGGCGGGGATGGTCGGCCAGGACGACGCCGGTTCCGAAGGGGATGTTCGATGTGCGCTCCAGCAGGACGTTGCGTTCGATATCATACAGGTATGCTGCGAGGTTGGCCAGGTATCCCACGTGGGCAATCTGTGCCGCGAAGAAGACTGTTGGTGTCGCGACGTAGAAGTACTCCCACCGCTTCAGCCGCCACGCACTGAAGAGATGGCGATGCACCGACGCGGCAGCTGTCATGTTCACGTCGAACAGCGGTTGCCTGGCCCACCCGAAATTGACCAGACCATCGCCCGTGACCATCGAAAGTGGTTTGGTGTACTCGCCCACGATCTCCTCCTGTCTCAGTCTGAAAAAGCTATGCTGTACAGTGTGGTCTCGTAGTCTCTTCTGGCAATAAGGCTTCGGCTATTGCATCCAGGAACGGATTTTTTTCTCTGTGTCGGCCAGTCGGTCGCGTTCACGTTCGTCCGTCGTATAGCTGGAATAGATGTGCAGTACCGGTCGGTCTTTGTCAGGCAGCACGAGGGTGTACCCGTCTTCCTCGCGTTCCTTGACCCCTTCGACGAACTCGGCCGTGTCACGATAGAGCTCGCTCATGCGGCGCATGATGGTTCCCTTGGACTCCCACGGGCATGGCAGTTCGATATGACTGGGATCGCGGACCGGGGTCTCCTGCTTCAGCGTGACGAGGTCTTCTCCTGTCTTGGCAAGCGTCTCAAGGAGAAAACCGATGGAGAGCATACCGTCATAGAAGGGGAGAGCGCGGGAGAAGATGAAGCCTCCCAGGATGTCCGCGCCAGCGTCGGTGTTCGTAGCTTCGCGGATGATGTTGCGTGGCAGCGTCGAGCACCAGTGCACATCGACCCCCTGATCCCTGACGTACCGTTCCAGCTCGATGGATGTCGTAATAGGAAGGGTTACCGAGTTCAGGACCCCAGACCGATGCCTGGAGCCAATCATGAGTGCCGTGGCACGGGTATCTGAAAGGATCTCACCGCTCCGGTCCACGATGAAGACCTTCTCGCCGGAGGCGTCCAGGATCACGCCGAACGATGTTCCCAGTGACTTGACCATGGAAGACAGCTTTCGCTTGGCGTCCCGGAAATCAGACGACGTCCTCACGGCCCTTCGCCCGTCAGCATAGGCGTTCAGTGAGATGATCTCGAGGCCAAACTCTCCTGCAATGGCAGGAAAGAGCTGGACGGGAGTGCCATACGAGTAGTCGATGACGAACCGGATGCCGGACGACTGGATGGCGGCTACATCCAGAGAGCTCAGGAAGTAGTCACGGTACGACTCTACTACACGAGGCGGAATATCGATGGTCCCCACCTCTTCGACGTCGGCGCGGGCAAATTCCTCACGGAAGAACAGGCGCTCGATGGCTCCTTCCTGTGTGGTGGAGAGATCGAACCCTGATCGGTCATAGAATCGTATCGTCGTGAGCCGACGGTCGAATGGCGAGCGCATGACGTGAACGCCACCGCTGCCGGCGAACGACTTGACGGCGAACCGTGCCAGGGGCACTGGAGCTGCCTGAAGGTCCATGACGCGTACGCCGGCGCTCATGAGGCCTCCGATGACCGAACGTTTGAGCATGCGTGAAGACTGGTGGTCGTCGCGCGCGGTGAAGACGACCGAACCCTTGCCAAGGAACGTGCCATAGGCGCAGCCCAGCTTGGCACACATCTCCGGAGTGACTTCGACGTTGTTGACACCGACGATGCCATAGGAGCCAAACAGGGCCCTTGACCAGGCTTTGCCCCAAACGACGTTGCTTGTGACGGTGGAACCTGGTTCGACTGTCTTGCCCGGCCAGATCTGGACCTGGGACTTGAGGACAGATCCTTGTCCAATGATGCAATCATCAGCCACAGTGTTGTCGCCCTCGAGAAGGACGTCCTTGCCGACGTGGACGTTCTTGCCGACGATAGAATTGAAGATGCGGGCCCCCGACTCCACGACGACGCCGTCCCACAGGACTGAGTTGTCGATGTCTGCCCCACTCTGGACAACTGCATGGTCGCCGATGAAGGAGCTGCGCACGCGTGCTTCGCCGATAGTCGTGTCCTTGCCGACGAGGACTGAGCCATCAAATCCCTTGAAGCTCGAGATCTTGCTTCCTTCGCCAACCCAGACATCACTGCCGATACGGCCGATGCGTTCGCCTTGTGCCTCAAGGTCGACCCTTCCTTTCAGCACGTCTCCATGCGCGTGTTTGTACTCGCGGATGTTGCCGACATCGCGCCAGTAACCCGGCGCGATGTACCCGAACAGCGGCTGATTGTGCGCCAGCAGGGAGGGGAAAAGGTTCTTCGAGAAGTCGACCTCCTTGTCCTCAGGAATGTCATCCCAGACGGAGGGCTCTAGGACATAGATCCCTGTGTTCACAGTGTCAGAGAAAACCTCTCCCCATGATGGTTTCTCAAGGAAGCGTACAATATGCCCTTCGGTGTCGGTGATGACAATGCCATACTCTAGAGGGTTCTCCACTCGCGACAAAGTGATTGTCGCAGCTGCCTTGTGTTCGCGATGATACTGAACTGCCTTGGTGAGGTCGATGTCAGTGACGATGTCGGCTGCAATGACCAGGAAAGTCTCCTGCAGGCTGGCTCGCGCCAGCCCAACGGCCCCGGCGGTTCCAAGGTCCTCCTGACTGGTGACATACTCGATCTTCACACCGAAATCGCTGCCATCACCGAAGTAGCTGCGTATGGCATCGGGCTGGTGATACAGGATGACAACAAGGTCATCGAACCCGTGCTTCTTGAGCAGTCGTATGATGTGCAGCATCATGGGGCGGTTGGCGAATGGAACCATCGGCTTTGGAAGATTGATGGTCAATGGACGTAACCGCGTGCCAAAACCTCCTGCCAGGATGACTGCTTTCATGAGGGCGCCTCCATAGAATGGTACAATGCGAGATAGTCGCGCGCACTAGCTTTCCATGAGAAGTCGCAGGCCATGCCAATGGCCTGGATACGTCGGAACGCGTCGCAGTCGGTGTACAGCCTTACGGCACGCCTCACGGCGTCAAGGAACTCGGACGGCGTCGCGTCGTCGAAACTGATGCCGTTCCCGGTCCCTGTCTTGGGATGGACATCCTGAACGGTGTCCTTCAGTCCGCCCGTTCTTCGTACTACAGGGACGCTTCCATAGCGGAGCGCAATCATCTGCGACAGGCCGCAAGGCTCGAACCGCGAGGGCATGAGAAAGAAGTCTGATCCGGCATACATGCGGTGTGCCAGACCCTCGTCGAACTTCCGGATCAGCACGAAACGTCCGGGATAAGCGGCAGCCTTTGCTACCAGAGCCGTCTCGATGTCGGTGTCGCCCGTGCCAAGGACCATCAGGTTTATGGGAAGCGACATCATCTGGTCGAATGTGCTGAGCATGAGGTCGACTCCTTTTTGGGCAACCAGTCGTGACACCATGACGAACAGCGGACGATCGGGCTCTGCCGCGAGCCCGGTTTCCTGTAGTAGACTCTCCTTGTCCTGCATCTTTCCAGTAAGCGATGAGGGGCTGTACATATGCGGCAGTGCCCCATCCGCCGATGGATCCCAGTAGGAACAGTCGATACCATTGAGAATGCCACTGAGGTGCTCACGCCGCGTAGCCAGAATGCCGTGGAGCCCGAAACCGTACTCATCGGTCTGGATTTCGCGGGCGTACGTCGGAGAGACTGTGTTGACTTCGTCGGCCCAGACGATGCCCCCTTTGAGGTAGTTTACCTTGCCGTAGAACTCGAGGCCATGGACGGTGAAGACTGAACTCGGCAGTCCGATATCAGGCAGGATCTCGGGGGAGAAGAGTCCTTGGTAGGCGATGTTGTGGATCGTCAGCAGCGTCTTCTCCCGGCGCTCCGGATAGAGGACGTGCAGATAGACGGGCAGCAGCGCCGTCTGCCAGTCATGGACGTGGATGACGTCGGCGCCGCCAAGTGCGACGATGGTCTCGAGTGCGGCGCGTGCAAAGAAGGCGAACCGCAGCCAGTTGTCCGGATAGTCACCTTCGCGCGTATTGTAGAGGCCGTCACGTTCGAAGAACTCGTTCTGAGCGATGAAATACGTCTGCTGGTGGCGGAGAACCGTGTACGGCAGGGCCCTGCCGCCCATCGTCAATGTGTCGGTCATAACCTGCTCCAGCGGCAGGTTTTTTGCCATAATGGTGCGATAGAATGGCAGAATCAGGAACGTGTCCGCCCCGAGCATATGCAGAGCCGCAGGAAGGCTGCTCGTAACGTCTCCGAGACCGCCTGTCTTGGCATAGGGCAGTGCTTCCGAGGCTACAAAGAAGACTTTCACAGCTGTACCTCACGCAGGAACTGCGCGGTTTCTTCTGGTATCGTCGGATTGATGTAAAAACCCGTTCCCCACTCGAATCCAGCAGTGCGCGTGACACGAGGCATGATCTCAATATGCCAATGGTAGTGGGGAAGACTCTCCGTGTTGAGAGGGGCCATGTGCAGGACCAGGTTGAAGGGCGGATCATCAAGCGCTCCGCGCAGCCGTTGCAGAGTGCGTTTCAGCAGACCCGCGAGTTCCAGAACATCGTTCCGGGTTGTCTGCGCGTAGTCACTTTCGTGTTGCTTGGGCAAGATCCATGTCTCGAAGGGGAAGCGCTGGGCAAATGGCACGACACTGATGAACCGTTCACTGTCCTCGACGACACGTTTGCGGTCGGACAGTTCTTGCTGGATGAGGTCACAGAAAACGCATCGGTCTTTGTACTCATAGTATTGCAGAGCGCCAGTCAGTTCTTCCTGTACGCGCAAGGGCACGATGGGAAGAGCAATGATCTGGGAGTGGGGGTGCTGCAAAGACGCACCAGCCCGCACGCCCTTGTTCTTGAATACCATGGCATACTTGAACCGCTTGTCGCGGGCGAGGTCGACAATGCGGTCGCGCCACGCCCACAACACTTCCTTGATCTGTATCTCGGACATCAGCGCCATTTCCTCGTCATGGTTGGGAGTTTCGATGACGATCTCATGTGCGCCGATACCGTTCATCATGTCATACATGCCTTCACCGCGTTTGTCCATCGTACCTTCGATTTTCAGTGCCGGGAACTTGTTGGGGACGACGCGCACCCACCAGCCCAGCTCATTGGGCCTGGAGTCGGCCCTACGGTATGAGAGAATCTCCAGCGGCGTACTTGCCTCGTTCCCAGGTTCGAATGGACACTTGGACAGATCGGTCAGACGGTCCTCCCTGTCTGTCTTGAAGTTGCTTGGGCGCAGTGCGCGTTCGGTGGCAATAATGACCCACCGTCCAATGATCGGGTCTTTCCGTAGCTCGGGCATCACATCCTCCTCAGGTCGTCAAGGTGAAGATGGTCGAAGACATTGTCCATGGGCTGTGCCTGTTCAGAGGTATCGCATGGCTCTCCTTCTGCTGCTGCGAACAGGTCTTGAACCTTCCGATGATGTTCAAGGAACCTCGACATCCCATAAGAACGAGCCTGACCTGTCGTAATGAGGAAAGGCCAGTCAGAACTCTCCTCCAGCAGGATCTCTCGCAGCAGCGCATCGCCAGCAGAGCCGCTGAGGCCTGGCAGAAGCCTGACGAATCGGCGCTGATCGCTGTGGATCATGTCCCAGATCCACGAGGTCTCAGAGTTCATCCACGTATCGTGTCCACCTCCTGTGCCCCAGCTGGATTCGCGCAGTCGCCCGAGGGGCAGATCGCGTTCAGCCAAGACCGTTGTTGGAGCGACTGCCGAGACGGATTCCTTCGAGGCCAAATCGCGGAGCACGGCAGCGATCCATCCCGGCCCCTCATACCACCAGTGTCCGAAGAGTTCGGTATCGTAGGCTGCTACGACCACACCCGGGTCGCCAGTGAGCCTCTGTCGTTGCGCCGCGAGGTCCCTGACCAGTGAAGCGAAATGCACGGCATGTTCTGCAGCGCGCTTGCGCGCTTCGTCCGGTCTGTAGAGCTCCTTTGCTCCCAGATCAGTCTGTTTGCTGGTAATGCGCCAGTACTGCCACCCCGAGCCTTCACATCGCCTGTGGAACTCGCGATAGACGCCGTCTCCAGGATAGCCGAGGTCACGTGACCAGACTTGCTCGCTGGTGGCTGGATTACGCAGGAACACTGCTGTGCCCGAGCCGATGTTCCATGGCGTCCATGGTGCATCGGCACTTACCGGGATGGCAGCGTGTCCACTAACGAAATCGGGTGTGCCACCTGTTTCCAGAGCAGCTGCGTCCGCGACGAAGTAGCGCAGTCCTTGCTCGGCGAGGAGGCGCTCGACACCAGGGAGATAGCCGCATTCTGGCAGCCAGAAGCCCACGGGCTTTCGGCCCATCCAGTGCTCATATGTTGCTGCTCCTGCCCGGATCTGCAGGCGCCTCGATTCGTCGTTGCTGAACAGTGGCATGTAGCCATGCGTGGCGCAGGAGGTCAGTACCTCCAGGCGTCCCCGCTCCTGCAAGCTGGCGAAGGCCCCCACCAGATCGCCGCCCAGCACGTTGAACTGTCGAAGACGCTGGTCCAGTTCTTCACAGTAGAACATGTTGAGGCCGTGAGCCTCTAGAGTATCTGGAAGGCGTGATACGTCCTGTTCCAGGGCTTTGCGTTTTTCGTCGACCCACGCTCGGAAGCTGTCGACAAATGCGGGGGACTTGAGCTGTTCCATGAGGATGGGGGTGATGCCGACAGCAATGGTTCCTGGCACGTTGTCACGGTCCAGGCCCTCCAGTCCCTCGAGGAGAGGGAGGTACGTGTCGAGGGCAATCTCATGCAACCACTCTTCGCCGAAAGGCCAGCGTCCTTTGCCGAGGACGTAGGGCAGATGCGAATGCAGGACTAGGACAAAGCGACCATTCATGTCAGCCTCCAATTTCTAAGGTCAGGTGCCGTGACGTTTTCAGGTCAAGCGCAATGCACACTGTCATTCCCTGGTAGACGGTTTCGATGCCGCTCTCCGAATTCGAGAGTGTCCTTATCGGAGACAGTTCCACATGAACAGGCGAGCTGGTCCGTACCGAGAGACGATGAGATTCGGTCCCGACGGTGAAGGAGTCCGCCACGAACGAGCGTTCTCTGTCCTCCCACCACAGAGCCAGGTTGAGTTCACATACGTACCAGTCCTGTGATGCCTCGATCTCAAAACCGACACGGAGCCCGCCCTCACTCGGCGCGAATGTCTTGACTATCAGTCCAGGTGCCTTGAACCGCGCCCGTGTCTGGCCGAGTTCTACAGAGTACTCCTCCATCACAGGCTTACCGCCCGTGGCAGCATCAAGTGACGGACCGAAGCGGTCGATGAAGCTGACGCGCATGTGATCGTCGAATTGAAGTGCGCCGAGCGCATCAGGGTCCTTGAGGTGCAGAATCTCGTGGATGTTGGTTGCTCCTTGCGTCTCGCTCCGCGACGTGGCTTCGAGCATCCGGTCATGGTAGGCCTCGTGGTATCGTGTCATGACATTGCTCCATGACCAGGCCTGTTTCAGGTCGTCCCACAGGACCAGGCGACCGCCGTAGGCGTGCAGGAAGAACACTTGGTGCTCGGTTGCCATAACGACCTCAGGCCGCCCGTCAGCGTCGGTGTCCTGCAGCCACGTACCCAAGCGTCGCTCCGGCATCAGCCGTTCGGCTGTGAGCAGCTCGGCGTAGACGGCGTCACGGAGGTGAGGAAGATACAGCCCTCCAAAGATGCCGTGCCAATACGCGCAATTGCACTGGCTTCGAAGGTAGTGCGTGCGGGCTTCCCCGCCCGCCTCTCCCAGCTCGCTGCCGACGAACAGCATGCGCTTGTGCATGCGGTTGGCCTCGGGGTATCGGGCCAGAAAGTTGCGAAATGTGCCGCCGCTGAGAAAGGAACGGTCCTCCGGATTGGTCTTCTCGCGCAGGTCCGCGAACACCTTCTGCCGTGACGCTGCCAGTGACCATTCCTCCATTTCCGCATACGAACAGGCCGGCAGGTAGACGCGCTCCCGTGGCTGCAGAGAAGACGCAGCTTCGCCAGCCGTCACCGTGGCGACGTCGTCTGCATCTGTCAGCGCTTGGAAGAATCGTCGCAGCCATCCACCGGCATGGACGTGGTCATAGGTGCCTGGCCACATGCCGAACTTCTCGCCATCATCTCCGTACACGAACAGTTCTGCATCGTCGGGACTCTCACGGATGAAGCGAAGTGTCTCGTCAGGCTCTGCCCAGGGAATCTTGTAGCGCAGCTCCTTGAGGATGGGGAACACTACTATCGTGTGCCCTTCTTCCTCAGTGACGTAGGCATGAAACAGGTCTGTTCCGTGAAGCCCTGTTTTTTCAAATCCGTTGTCGTCAAGGAGGGTCCATTGGACTCCGGACAAGGCCAAGGAACGTGCAAGGTGTGGCTCCCACGCGCGTTCGGTCAGCCACAGGCCGGTGGGTCGCTGTCCAAAAAGTCTTGTGAGTTCGTCGCTCATGAGCTGGATCTGCGCAATGCGGTTGTTCTCCGGCAGCAGTTGCAGGATGGGCTCGTAGAAGCCTCCACCTACCAGCTCCAACTGGCCTCGCGTGGCCAGCTTCCGGACGAGGTCCAGGTATGCATAGAGATGATTCTGTTCGATGAACTCCAGGAGTGGGCCCGAGGTGTGAAGAGAGACCTTGATACGCGGGAAATCAGTCAGCGTCTCGAGGAATGGCAGATAGGCGCGGTTGATGGCCTCTCTGAACACGCTGTCGAAGTTGCCGACCGGCTGGTGATTATGAATGCACAGACACAGCTTCTTGATATCACACCTCCCAGTGCTGCAGTTCGTAGTCCCTATCAGGCAGTGTCATCGACATCACTCCCCTGACAGGGATGGTCGCCACCAGGCGCCCTCCGCCGGAGACCAGGACGGTGAAGGTGACGCGTTCGCCCCGCCGAGCTCTGATTGTCGTGAAGGGAAGCTGGATTTGCAGGGTTTTCCGCAGAGCCCAGACAGTATCGCCAGGAGGCTCTGTCCACGCAGTGATTACGCCGTTGTCTCGTTGGACAACGAAGCGGCTCGGCCCCACCTGTGAAGATAGACGCACTTCGACCCTCAGGTCCTCGGTGGCTGCCATCTCGGGCGTCAACTGTACCAGAAGATACATCGCGGATAGACTGTAGCCAATGCGCAGCGACGTTACGGCGGGGGCTCCCGAGTTCATCGCACCTCCTCCGCTGTCCGGCCGGAAACAGCGTCCAGATGCCCAATCGAGATACGTCACTGGTCCTCCGTCGATCCGCGGACTCATGAGACCGGTGGGCTCAACGGCAACTGCAAGTGGCTTGCTGTCCAGAACTGGCTCGAGGAGCTGATCCGGCACTGGATGACCAGCCTGCGTGTAAACGTTCGTCAAGTGTCTTCGATAGAGATCATCGAACTGAACCGACGTATCGGCTGTGCGCTCACGACTATACCACCAGTTCCAGTCGGACCCTTCGGCCGCAAACATCGACAGCAGCGATCGTTCCTGTTCTTCAGGCGTGAAGTGTCCCCAGTCGTCCCTGGCGTTGCGAAGGTACCCCCATGCTTTGTTGTCTTCTTCTCCACCGATCCAGACGCGGAAGTTGCCATCGATCCACGAACCAGGGCGGAAGGCAGGCATATCAGATGTCGATACGCCCTTGAGCGCTTCGCCTACCGTCGTGAGCTTGACATCGGATTCGTTGGCCAGCGCCGTGTAGAGATTTCGAAGAAACGGAACCCCGCCTCCGGGGTAGAACTCCCACGCGTTTTCGCCGTCCATGATGATCGACAGCATGCCGGGCCGGTCGAGCCTCTCCCTTACTGTGCGCACGTGCTCCATGAACTCCGACACTGCGTCATCTGTGGTCATTGATGCGTACTGAAAGCCGATAGCATCTGAGAGTGCGCGGTCGCGAAAGATCATCGTGATATCCCCGGCTGTCGTCTGCGCCCGGTAGGGGCGGTACAGTGTTGACCGGGGTTCTCCAGGGAGCTCCCGTAGCAGGATATCCTCATCGGTGGCCGTCCATGAGAAGCCGGCGCGCGCGATCTCGGCAACTGCCTGCGGCGACACGCTGCCTTCGGAAGGCCAGCACCCTGAGATCGGCAGCTGTAAGAGCTGCTCGACATACTGCTTTCCGAGCTGCAGTTGCTGCAGCGCGTCTTCGGGGTGGCGAAACGCCGGGTGCGGCAGGGGAGTGTCCTGGACCACGCGAGCAATGTCCGTGTCGCTAAGCAGCGGCAGAATCGGGTGCGCATACGGCGACGTAGCCACTTCGACCTGCCCCGACCGGCAGAGTCCTGCCAACCTCGGGAGGAAGTCTCGGACCAGGTCACGTTGAGCGTGGACCAACGCTACACGGTCCTCTTCGGTGAAGTCCCGGGCCTTTCCCAGGAGAGCCTCTCCTCCCGGCCTTTTCCTGAGTTCACTGGAGCACGTCCACGCCCGCGTGAACAAGCATTGAAGATCCAGTAGCTCCTGTTCCGACCATGTCCTTATTGGCTCAGACCTGTGCAGGGACAGTTGACGGTAGCGGGAGTCTTGTTCGATAACGCGTTCCCGATTGACGTCGAAGAACAGGGCGATCAGCCGCATTCGCTGGTCCATGCCCAACCTGGTGACAGGGGTCGATGCCAGCTCAAGCCATTCGTCGCGGCACCTGCCATGCGCGTATGCGTCAAGCTGTGCCGCCAGGACCGGTGTTACGTTAATTGTGACGTGCGCTGCGGGCTGCTCTTCGAGCAGTTGGAGCATCATCGTGTAGTTGCGAGCGCAGTGAAGCCGAGCCCACGGAAGCAGCGCCGTTCCCGACGTGAGATCCTGATACTGTGGCTGGTGGAAGTGCCACAGGAAGCACACGGAGAGAGACTCCAGCATGGTCAGGAGACTCGGTGCCTCGTTCGGTTCCCGCCAGCTGCGCGTGCATCCTGTGGTATCGCCGCAGGCCACACGAGATGGCTTGCCCAGATCTGGGCAGACATCCGGCGTGCTGTACACTGCGTCCGGCGCTGGGCCGTGCAGGCGTATGTCTGTGAGGTTGTCTGTCGGGATCGCATCATCAGGCTCCTCTTGGAGGCTGCTCCTCTCAGGCCAGATACTGCTGGATCATCTTACGGGTCACGCCATGGTGTTTCGCGACGTCTGCATAGAACCATCCGCTGGTGCGTACCGTCCTCTCCAGAGTGGAGTAATCCACTGCGACGATGCCGAATTTCGCGCTCAGGCCCTCGATCCACTCGAAATTGTCCATCAGGGACCAGTGATAGTAGCGCTGTACATCGACGCCGTCCTCGATGAGCCGGCTCACCTGGAGAAGGTGGTCGTAGATGTACCTCGTTCGGAAGACATCCTTGGCATCGGCCGTGCCGTTCTCGGTGATGAAGATGGGGGTATGGTAGCGGTCCCAGTACTTCTTGCAGACACGATACAGTCCGTCAGGATACAGCTCCCACCCAAGGTCGTTCTTCTGGCTGTCTTCGCGTACTTCAAGCCTGCCCAGCGGGTTTGTGGGCTTGCCGGAGCAATCGACGATGTCGCGCGTATAGTAGTTGACGCCGAGGAAATCGAAGTAGCGACCCTCGCCGAGAGGGTATCCCCCGCCCAGCGGCGAGAGGAGCCTTCCCTCGCACATCCCTGTGACAAAAAGCTCCTGGAAGAGCCTTTCGTACATGCCTGCCGCCCACCGTTCACGACCGTTGCCATGCTTGGGATCGAACAGCCTGAGGTGATTGGCGACGCCAACCATCGTATCATTGTAGCCGTTGGAGGCACGCACCTGATGGATCTTGCGATAGGACTTGATGTGCGCCGTGATCATGTTGCGGGCGCCCCTGAAGTATTTGGTGATACTGATGTCGCTTGGCGGCCATCCGCCCGTGACGTATCCCGCCGCGAGGTAGACGTTCGGCTCGTTGATGGTGCACCAGTCGCTCACGAGGTCGCCAAGGTTCTCGACGACATAGGCTGTGTACCGCTCAAAGAGGTCGACGACTTCCGGGTTAACCCAGGCACCCGCGTCCTCGAGCCACAGCGGGTTCGAGAAATGGTGCAGCGTGACAAGAGGCCTGATGCCGGCGTTCACCAGTTGCTGTATCTCGAGACGATAGTGGTCGATAGCGTCCTTGTCGAACTGCCCCCGTGCCGGCTCAACGCGGCTCCACTCCAGGCTCATCCGGTAGGTCTGCTGATGGAGCTGCTTCATGAGTGCGATGTCTTCAGTCACCCTGTTCCAGTGATCGTCAGCTACAATGCAGCTGGTGCCATCCTTGACATGACCGGTCTGAACCCAGCGATACCAGCTGTTGTTGCGATCACCACCTTCGATCTGCAGCGAAGCTGTCGCCGTGCCCAGCAGGAAACTCTCTGGCAACACAAATGGTTCCATGGTCATACCTCCTTGTCTGGTGCTGCCGCTGTCAGCAGTATGCCTGAATCGACCGGCCGCGCAACTCGCGCTATGGGCACTCGTAAGACCGTGTGAACGCCCTGCCGCTCAGGGGTTGCAGCTACCCCATTCACGGTCCACCGATCGGATGCGTCGGGGACGCCGATCAGGGCTTCGCCCTCGAGTTGGGCGGTGTCGAATCGCTGGAATGCTATGGACGTTTCATGGCGCTCGAAGCGCGCGACATCGAGTCCCGGGAACAGATGGGTTGTCGTTCCAAGGAGTTCAACGTTGTCCCCGTGCGCCTTCCGGAGACAGGTCGAATCGAAGGGAAGGAGCTGCAGGGGCTCTCGTCCGTCGACCAGGTGCCCGTTGCAGTAGTAGACACCAGGATCCAGGTCTATCGTGGCAGGTCGGGAACCCAGGTTGGCAGCGACGACGTATGTGGCGTTCTCAGTGCGCAAGGTCAAGCGCCATGCCTCGCCGAATGGTCTGGCCTCGTCGACAGCCTTCGCAGAGAACGGAAACTGGGAAAGATACTGCCTGAGTTGTGCGTCTGTATAAGAGGAGATGTCGTCTGACGTGAAGACGAGGCCCCCCATCGCCTGGTTCACAAGGAACAGTGTGTGGCGCTGTGCCTCCGT
>Ga0315289_10004011_pt1 | contig 22107 bp, 15 predicted proteins | sample YL17G11_40_MG_FD_203452 | JGI IMG/M metagenome (GOLD analysis project Ga0315289, IMG submission 203452) | Sediment microbial communities from Yellowstone Lake, YNP, Wyoming, USA - YL17G11_40 | ecosystem: Environmental > Aquatic > Freshwater > Lake > Sediment | place: USA: Wyoming | collected... | reverse complement strand
CTGAGCAAGGACTACGAGACGCTCACCGAAAGCAGCGAGTCCGTGATTTACCTGGCGATGACTCATCTGATGGTCCGACGGCTCAGGCCCTGTTCGGTGCGATTGTAGTGGTTCTCATACACGTTCTGAGAGCAAGCGTGCCGACGCGTTGCCGATCCATCCCCAACTGGCCGAAGACCTGCGGGCGTGGCGGCCTGCCGGTGCCGCCCCGACGGACCGGGTGTTCAGCACCGTGCCGAACATGAAGTGCCTGCGGGCGGACCTGGCGCTGGCGGGAATCCCGGACAAGGACCAGGCCGGGCGCTACGTGGACTTCCACAGCCTTCGGGTGTCGCTGGGCACGATGCTGGCGGCCAACGGAGTGACCCCGCGTGCGGCGCAGGCGCTGATGCGGCACACTGATCCCCGTCTGACAGCCGGTGTCTACACCGACGAGAAACTCCTGCCCCTGGCGGCGGAGCTGGTGAACGTGCCGGCCATCCCGACTGGTCAGGCCGCGACGACACCCGGAGTGCCCGCAGATGCCGCCGTTCAATCCATCGTGGCCGGTCTGACGGCCGCACAGAAGCAGTCCCTCCTCCAGACGCTCACCAAAGCCGTGGCGGTCTGACGCACCACGCGTTCGCACCTCCGCACACAGTCCCAGCCGCAACTGCTCGTCGTATGCGCCCACGGCCCGAGCATCCCGCAGCACGGTTGCAGCAGAATCGTCTGGATGCAGCACCATTGCGGCGCGTGGCGGCATGGATTGGCAACGTCTGGCAACGTGTGGCAACGATCCAGGCGGCCGCCCATCACGTTACGCAAGGGGCGCAAAGGTTGGGGCGTTCGAGGCTTGGGGCGCAAGCAAAAGGCCCAGCCGCGGTTACCGCTGGGCCTTCATCGAAGCGGGCGAAGGGGGTCGGACCCTCGACATTCACGTTGGCAACGTGACGGCCGACGGCATCTAACCAGCGGTCGGTGCAAAGGTTGGGGTGTTAGGGAAACCCGAATACAGCACAGTTGCAGCGCAGGGATCGATGGGATTGGAGTGGGCCATCTGGCGGGCGAGGAGCTTTGTGAACGCCTGAACCTGGATGGAGGCGAGTGGCAGGCCAGGCACGTTGAGCGGGTGGGAATCGCTTCCAGTGCCGCCAGAGGCGTAGGGCGAAGCGTTGTCGTCGCTCATCGGCGTCGTCTCCAACGCACGCCACGCAGGGCGTGTGGTGGATTACGTATGCCGGGCGATCCCGGCATGTCCGGCTAGGTCAACGCGACGGCGCATTTCCAGATTGGAGACCCCGTCGATGGCCAGGCAAGTGGCCGCCGACCGCTACCCCAAGCTCGTCAGCCTTCTCTTGGTTTTTCTTGGTTTTTGTCTTGACAACTGCGGATGGGGGCTATAATTGTAGGGGTCTTTTTGCTCTGCCACAGTTACTCAGATGCTTGAGTCTGACGGCGCGACTGGGCCCGGGTGAAGAGAACCCGACTGGGTCAGGACATGAGTCTGCCTTCGAGCTTCGCCTTCTTCTCCGGGCTGTCTGGAGCACTTGGTGGGAGCGACCAAGGGCCCTGTGCGAGGGAGGCCTCTGACATTTCGGGTCGGGGTGCCACGATCTGTTGAGGAAGGCCATGACCAAGGGCGCTGATCGCTGCCACGTATACGACCTAACCCTCCCGTTGGGGAACGCGATTCGCTATAGGAGGACCCTGCCAACTACTGTCTATTCAAGCAGGCTCACGCCAGACAAGGAACAGTATGTCTCGGAACTGGCGGTATCTCCGCACTCCGTTACGCACATCGACCTACCTTACGGCGATAGACCGGCTGAATCGTTCCCGTTCAGATTAGCTCCTGCCGAGATGCAGGAGATCGTTCCATACCAACGGCCAAGGACGATGCCAGCTCTTGTCATCGACCTTGCCTTCCTGCAGCGAGAGATTGAGAAACGCCTGGGCACAAGGTCGGCAGCCCAATGCCGCGTTCCCAGTGGCACCCTTTGGCTTGCGGACGATGGCTCGTTGAAACCGCTCGTCGACCTGATTGGCGCCCTCCGAATTACCGCACAGCATCTCCAGACCTGGATTCCCAATGACTTTAGCCTAGCCGGGGCCGCAATCATATTCCGAACGGGTTGGCAGCGATTTGCTCCTCCCGATTACGACTTGAGCCACCCCCTCTGGTTGTGTTGGCACCCGCATCATATTTCGCCGTATCTGGATGCGTCCGCAATTAACCTGCTTCTCGAGCGAGGAATCGAATTGGTGGGCAGTGATACACACAGTCTGGACTCGCCCTTGCGTGAATTCGGCGCCGCGCACGCGGGCGGAGAGCTCCCGCCTCAAATGCTCTTTGCTGCTTCGTTAGCCGATCCGGCCCGTTTCCCAGCTCTTTGCCCTTGGCTCGAGGGACCGGACAACGAGGCTCGATATCGGCCAACTCACTGTTTCATGCATGCGAGGCGCAAGCTCCTCGTAGAGCACTTGCTTATACCTGGCAGGATCTTCTGGCGGTGGAAGGCCGGGAAAGGCCGCGTGGTCCGTGATGCAATGGGTGTCATGGGCAACCTGGCCGTAATGCCCCTGCCGGACAAAGCTGCAAGAGAGTCCCTGCTGGCAAGCGTTTTGTTCATGCCCGAGCACTAGGTGCATCAACATGCCGAAAGACGAAAGGGAGCAGGGCACACCCCTGCCTTTGCAGGGTCTCTTGGAGCATTTCGCCCGAACGTGGCGGCTCTCCATGCGTGCTACCAGGGTCCTGCAGACCCTGCGCGATCTGGCCGGCTCCCTCGGAGCATACGTCAGCGACCTTCGTTCCGCAGACATGTCTATTGCGGAGTTCGAATCCGCTCTCGAGTTGCTCGCCTCCAAGCGTCTCGTATGGCGCAAAGGAGAGAAGGTCGGCCTGACGCGGGCAGGACTTACCGATCCGTATTCAACTGAAGACCCCCTTGATGACCTGCACAACCAACTGGAATCGCAGATTCAGAACGAACTGGCTGCTCAAGGAATGCCCGTGTGCCCCAGACACTCCTTGCCTGCGGTCGTATCTCTTATACTTAGTATCCTTGCGGAAGATTCGGCCGCTGCTCAGGCGGCCAAGAATGCGCTTCACCCAAACTGCGCAAGGGCCTGTGTGTCAGTCGCGGACCGCGCCAAAAAAGGGGAACTGCCGCCACCGCTATCCCTCCTTCGAGCCGCACACGATGTCGCCAAATTCCTGGCCGTGTACCCCAAGCCTCTGCACGCCGATTGGGCATCCACCGATCCGTTAACCGTGATCCTCGACACCAATATTGCGATTGCGTTTCTTTGTCATGCGGACCCCGCCCACAGATTTGTGGTAGGAGTCCTTTCGGCATTGTCGCAACGACATCCACCTCCATCGCTGCTATTCATGGAGGAGTCTCTCGAGGAATTGGGCCGAGTGCTGGCATGGTGCGAGCGAGAGGTTGACACTCGTCACCTTCGCGTTCTCTTGGGCGGTCAACCCCCTATGAATCAGCCTCGTGTCGCTTCGTTCATTCTCGAGTTTGTGAGAGAACGTATGTGGGGAAGATTCTCTGATTACGCCGACACGATTTATAGGCGGTTTGAAGCGTGGGAGTCAGGTTCATGCGATCACCTGCCCGAACAGCAGCGTCCCGCGGGCAATCTTCCGGTTCAGACTGTTCCGGCCGGAAAGATCGCTCCTCTAGGGCGGCTGGCTACTATTGGCAGCGAGGAACCGTGGCGATACCTGCGCAGGAACCGGCTTGCACACGATGTCGGGCTTCTTGATCTTGCGATTCGCATCCAACAGCGCGATCTCGCCGCACGCGCGGTGATTTGGACGAACGATGAGCTTCTTGAATTCCTTGCAAGATCAGTTTCCCCCGACATCAGAAACAAGATCCTATATAGATTGGAGATACTTAGTGCCCTTGGTGGCGCCCAGACTGACCTAGTCGGAACGATTTCGGCCAAGCTCGTTGAGGGTATCTTGCGGCTCGTGGACACGGAAGTCATCGAGCATTCGTTGCCGGAGGATGTGGATCGTGCATTGTCCCTCCTTCAACAGGAGGATACAATGGTGACAATCGAGCCGAATGCACTTAAGCCGTTGCTGCCGCTCTTGAGACATGACGAGGATAATGTATGGTCACTTCGTCGAGAGAAAGAGTTGCCGAAGTACATCGCTCAAATACAAGATGTGAGGGAAGATATACTGGCGCGTTTGCTCCGGAGTGAGTCGGTTGAACGTGACTACATATCGCTCAATACTGATCTGAGCATGGCTATTGGCGCGCACGGAACCACAGGGGTGCACATGTCTTCCTTGCATACGATTGACACCTGGGCAAGCGATCCATGTATGCGTGTGCCGACGATGTCAACCTGTCTACGACTGGTCGTATGTCCCCATAGTGTAAGTCACATAGATTTGCCATGGGCACTGTGGGACGTATTTCAGCGAGCCGCAATGGTGCCGGGGCCGTCTACCAGTATCGGAGGCGAACCAGCGGACGATGAAGTTGAGGAGCCCGATCAGCAGGAGAGTGAACGGCCGCCATCTTCCGCTGGGATATCGGACGCGGCGCGGGCTCCCAAGGCGCTCAGGGGAGACAGAGGTTCCCTGCCTTCGCCGTGGAGTTCTGACGGAAGATACATGATGTCAATTCTTACGAGACCAAGAGGCATGCCGTGCGTGGTCTTACGGGTCGATGAAGTCCGCGAGAAAGAGCGATGTCTGCTGGCCAACTGTCGATCCTTTCTGGACGGAGGAGTCCCCGAGGTCCTCCGATCCGATCTCGAAGGGGACGAGCTTCTTTCTATTATATCAGGCCTGTGCATCACGGACAAAATGATTCGATTTCTCGCTGACATCGACCCGAAAGACCTGAAGGGATCGCTTCTGGTTGTCCACACTGGCTGGTACGCCACGAAACGTCCCACGTGGCTAGATCTGCGGTCACCGTCATGGGAGGCAATGCACGTGTGGAACATACACCCGTGGCTAAGTGACGCAGCGGCTGCATTCTTGGGGGAACTTCCGGTCGCAGGGATCGCCACGGATGCGCCGATGCTTGACTGCCCGCTTTATCTGGTCACCAGCGAGTCCCCGCTCGTAGCGCAACTGGCCGCCGCCAAATTCCTTGAGACGCGTCGGATCGGATCAACCGCGCCGGCGCAGCCGGTGCATCACGAGTTCCTCACGAGGGGTCGAATCCTTATGGAGGGCTTAACGATTCCCCAGGAGGTTGACTCATGGTATCAGGGGAAGCCGTACATTCTGAGTGAGTGTGTACTGTCCTTTATCAGCACCCACGTGGAGACCGATTGCGCCTTGGCCAGCGCTATGCTTCGAATACCAACATGACACCAGTGTCGAACGCGACTGAATTCGTTCCAATGACCATGCCGGCCGTGACCTTTGGCGGGTGCGAGTCCAGGACCGTGCTGGAAATCGGTCGCATCGTTCCGATTGAACCGGCCGATGATGATCTCCAGGAACCGGTTCTTGAAAGGCTGATCAGTGAGGGGATCTCGGCATTGCAAAGTCATGATCTGCTAGGAGCGGTTGAGGCCGGGCAGAGGTGCCGCGCCCATTCTCCGGCGATCTGGAACATGGTCGATACATGGGCCAACGGCGACGTCCTTCGCTACGCGCGCGTCGTCCGAGGGCTCATTGGCGAGATCACTGTGCGAGTCTACGAATTGCCCACGGAGCAGAGGGGTTCCGTTACGGTGGGGCTCGAAGTTCTGCCAGGGCCTCATAGGACAGATGCCGATAAACCATGGGCCCAGCTACGGTTGCCAGAGCACTTGCTCTACGATAAGCTGCGATTCGACCTGCTTGGTGTAGCCCCGACAACGCTCACCTCCGTGGCACTTAAGATGCATCGCTTTCGAGGGGGTAAAACGACGGTGGAAATGGCGCCGCGTCCAGAAAAGATCCTTGTCCATCTTGTTGGCATGGCCATGCCCGTAGCACACTTGGTCATCGGTGCCCGCTGCGACTAGCAATTCGAAGCCTATGTGAGGCGAATTATGCCGGCAGCTGAAGAGACGACTGTGCCTGGAGAACAGCTCCTGCCGACCTGGGGGGTCGCCGAGCTCGGGTGTGCTGACACAGAAAGCGACGGTTCCGAGATCTGGTCTGTGGCAACGTCGCTCGGATCGCGTCTCTTGCTGGAAAGGCAGGACTGCGGTACGGCGTTCTGGCGCATCAGCAAGGAGGGTATCTCTGCGCTGTGCGATCCGGGGGGGCCCGGCGATCGATTCTGGGACACCGTTGTGAACCTGCGCCCTCACGACCCCTCACCACCAAAACTGTTCGCTGCGATTGCTGCATCAGGAGGAATTGTGCGGATTTGCGACAGTTCTGGCTGGATTCGTGCTGTGAACTGGGACCTGGCAAAAGTCGAGGGACGCCCAGCATGGTCTCTTCCGTCAATCATTTTCGTTCGCGTGCTTCTAACGGAAGACAGCAATGACATTGTAGAAGGTCGCCCTCATGTGAGGATTCTAGGATTGGGGGCAATACGAGCATCAACTGCGAAGGTGATACGCAGACTTCTATCGGAACGAGTCGGAATGGAGGAGATCTTGGGGCAGCCCGGGTTCTTGGGTCGTCTTCACGAGCTCAGCCGAGTCCCAGTCCTTGTCCTTATCGGAGAAGCGTCTTCGGAAGCTCTCGGAACTGAGCCCGTCTTGGTAAGCGCGGAGAAGCTCAGGCAACTCGGCATCCGCTGCAACTATGCTGTCTGTCTTCCCTATGGGCAGGGGGAACATGATTGCCAAGAGATGCTGCGATCCTTGGCCCGGGTGTTTTTGGCTGTGGGGGCATCCGGGGTGGCAATTCCGGAGCCGTTTCACGAGGACTATCCGAATGATTTCCTGGAATGTGCGCCAGCCATACTGGGTCTCGGAATGCGGCAAGCGGATGAGACTTGGTGTCAGTGGATCTCTGAGCATCATTGGCAACGGCGTTGCGGTGCAGGAGACTATCGTAGTATCGGTCGCCCAACAGTTTTCTTGAGCACGACTGTGTTGCGTCGATTTCACTCGCCGCCATGGCTTCAGAAGGTCAAGATGCAGACGGCTCAAGAGTTGCTGCTTTCCCCGATTGGACCAGAAACAACAGCCCAAGTGCTTGCAGCGATGGTGCCAGACGCTTGGATCTTCGGTGCTGAACCGAAGTGGAGTGCGGACGATAAGATCCGGCGAACTGTCGAGCTGGCTGCTACGTCCCCGGAGGTGGCGCGCCTGCTCCAGGCGCGTGCGGCCCGATTGCCGGTTCGGATATTCCATGTATCGGACATACATCTGGGGTGTTTTCACCAGATGTTGGACCGCGACCGGCCTGGGGGCGAGGAGAGATATGAGATAGCCGAGTCGTGGCTGTCCTTCTGTGCTAGTATTCCAGAGCACGAGCGTCCAGATGTTGTGGTGATTTCGGGGGACCTGACTAGTACAGCGTCCGATGAGGAATTCACAAGATGCAATGAGTTCCTGACGGACCTCACGAATACTGAATCGCCATGCCTGAGAACGCAGAATCCCTCGGGTGGCGCTGCGAAACCCCCTCGGGAGCGGGTGCTGCTTGTTCCTGGAAATCATGATGTTCGATGGGAGACTGCCAGAGGCGATAGACTGAGTGCCTTTCAGACGCATGCGGTGGACTGGCCGGCTGTGACGCCTTTGTCTTCGAGCGACGTTGTGTTGCCGTCCTCGGGGCCGATGGCCCGGTTCGCGACTTGCCCTGCGCGGGATTGCGTCAAGATCTTTGACGAGTATCGTTGCTGCTTCCATCTTACTCTCTCGTGCCACTATGATGGGGACATTCCAGAGGAGGGTCGGGTCGTTCTGGAGGCCGCTCGGAGAAGGTTGACTTGGTGGGGCCAACTGGGGCGCAGGCGTGCTGACGATGGCGAGGCAATTCAACAGCTAAGCAACCGATTGCGCAAGAGCCTTGGGTATATGAGCTCATTGTACTTGGATAGGCTGGCCCACAGTGCGCGCCAACTCCAGTCAGAGAGTAGACGGTCCGCGTATAGTCGATTCGGAGTGACGCACCATAACCCTATTCAAGCGGGAGTTGCGGAGCCGGTGTGGTTGAGCAATCCAGGGGAGTTTCTTGCACGCCTGTATGATGCTGGCTATGCTGGGTTGCTTTGTGGTCACACTCATACTACTTATACCGATCGTCAGTTGCCTCGGGCGGAGAAGAGGGTGTGGACGTTTCCCGCTGGGACGTTGGGCGCTGTAGGTGCCGAAGAGAATGCTTTCTTGGTGTTTGATATCTTTGGCGCAGGTCGTGATGGAGCTACGCGACTGCGTGTGCGGAAATGCGCCTATGATCCTGAGTCTCAACGGTGGGAGCCTCCCGCAGACTGGGTGGACGTGTATGCGAATCAGTGGGGGAACGAAGCTTAGGCACCGGGATCTTGGCGAACTGCGTCGGTATCTTCCGTACGGGGCCTCAGCTGGCAGATAGAGCCTCATTGGAACCGGGGGGCTTTAGGATAGTGATGGTCGAGCAACGCGTCGAGCCAGCGTCAGCGTCGAAGCATCCTGGGCTCGATGTGGCCCCTATTCGCCGTCAGCGGCTCGTAGGTCCGCCTTGCCGGCCAGCTTGTCCACCGTCGGGGAGGCGTAGAGGTTCTCGGCCAAGCTCAGCGATGGGGCGAGTCCGTGCAGCGTGGAGGAGTTGGCCGACTTCGCCGGCCGTCAGAGCTCGGCGGACGTGCCGCTGATCGGTACTACGGTCCGCCTTCTCCATCCCCGTGAGCGGGTTGGCCGTCAGGCGGTGGTGACGCGGTGCACGGCTGGGGGGGCCCAGAATGTCGTTCTGCCCTGGAATTTCATGGGCAATCACCCCGCTTGGCGGTAGTAGTGGCTGAGGAGCCCCCCGAGCCAATGTTTGGGACGGATTACCCTGGCATCGTCCTCGGCAGCTTGCTGTGGCAGGTCGCCAGTTGCACCCGGTGGCATGTTGTCCAGCCCCTGGTGTAGCCGGAACTTGTTGTGGTAGAGGGCATAGGTCTGAACGATGTGGTCCAGTTGCCGTAGGCTGAAGCAGAACAACAGGTTCAGGCACTCGCGTTTCAGGCTCCCGATCCACGACTCGGCGAATGAACTGCCGATTGGCGCTCCGTAGGGCATCAGCACGACGCCGCCTTTGTCCCGATGAAAATACTCGTCAAATGCCTCCGTGAACTTGGTGTCCCGGTTGTGGATCAGGAACCGCACGCCGATCCCTTCCCCGTCGGCCCACATACTGGCGTTCCGAGCCTGCTGCCGCATCCACTCGTCGGTGGGATTCAGCGTGCTGGGGGACGCGAAAACCTTCCGGCTGCCCAGATGGACGAACGTCAGGACGTAGGAGACGTGCTTGCCCAGCGGCGTCCAGACCGTCTTGCAGGAGAAGTCGCAGGCCACCATCACGTTCATGTGCATCGGGATGGACTTCCGCTAGAGCGTCTGGACGCCCTTGGGGGCGTGGCGGGACGGGGCGGGCAGTATCTTCTCGTCGACCAAGAGGCGGCGCACTGAACTGCGACTGGCTTTCAAGACCGCCTTCTTGAGCTCGCCCACGATGCGGCGCACGCGCCAGCCGACGTTCTCCCGTGCCAACCGCGCTATCAGCCCCCGCACCGTCTTGGTCAGTCGCAGCCGGCTAACCTCTCCGGGTCCCGGCCGTTGCGCTCCTCCTGTCACCGGGCAGGTTGAATCCGGCCAGTTACGGGCGGCCTACATAACCCCGGGGTCGCGGGTCCCAATCCCAACCCCTCTAGTGAACGCAACGGGTTCGAAAGAACCCGTGCCGCAGGTTAACGCATGACGCCGAGGACGACGAACCTCGGCGTTGTGCGTTTTACGCGAGTTATCGCAAGGGCTTGCGAGCAATAGCCACCCGCCGGCGGCTCCGCCTAATCATGGCAGAGACACGCCCTTCCGGCGCCATGGGCGGCCCTAGCGGCGCCCCCCGGCCGGAAGTCTCTGAGTCTCTCGCCGCGCCCGTCCGCGGGGTTATCAGGAGGTTGTCTCCGTCTGGGCGCGAGCCGAAAGGTTACGGTTCGGACCGCTTGGGGCTTCCTGCCACGACAGTACCAGACCAGCCTGGAGGCGGCTGGGGTGGGTCCAGACTACGCACCGATCATCCCCCGAGGTGGGGCCCGTCTTGCTCGCCGATTATCACAGCCAGACGATGATGGACTTGGCGTCCTGTCGCAGCCGTTCCGCCCACATCTTGTGCTTGGTGAAGTCCTCCCAGAAGTGCCGTCCCTGCGCAGACTTCGCCCACTTGGATATGTTCTCCATCAAGACAAGCACCGGCCACTTTGAGATGTCGATTGTCATGCTGGTCTTCCGAGCCGAGCAAGGGCGGGTTGATGCATTCTCGGCGGGCGGCGCATTTCAACGCTTTCGGTCACCGTGCTGACTCGGGCATCGATTTACTCGTCCCTATGGCACCAAGTCAATCCATGCTTGCCGTGACAATCGCGCCGCGCCCGCGATAATCGATCTCAATTATGCTCTACAATTCTGCCCGGTGATCTACCGGACCGGCAGGAAGGTTGATCGGCCGCGCACGTGGCACTTCCGAATGGGAAAGACGATCAGGACGCACCGCGCCATTCCGACCTCCTCACCGCTCATCATCGTCCTCAAGACCAAGAAGGATGGGACCGCGGCCTCTCTTGTCGATGTAATTCAGAATCTTTTGAAGCTCCTCATCAGTCCTGACGATTCCGCCTATGACGTCCTTCGGATGACATCGCACATAGGTGAGCGCGTCGGCGAAGACTCGCCTGGCCTCCGTACCTGGCTGGATCTTGGGATCGAAGTAGCTCGGATCATACGCTCGGCGGCGCAGCAGGTAGACGATGCAGCCGCTCGCATACCGAAACTTGTACTTGAGGTTGCTCCGGCCAAACTCGGCCTTCACTACCCCAAGGATTTGCCGTGCGAGGTTAGCACAGAGACCTGATTCAAGTCGTTCTGTTGCGTTTCCGCGATACCGAAGGATCTCCCAGAAAGCCTTCAGCCAGTCGCTGTGTCCTTGTGGTCGATCCCTGAGGTTGGCATTGAGTTGCTCGGCAAAGAGCCTAATGTGGTCCGGATCACGCAAGCACCAGCCACAGGCCGGCAGGAAGACCGATGACAGTGAAGTCCCTTGGCTGCGAAGCTCTCGCACGATCATCCGGACAAAGCTAGAATCCACAGCCGACGAATAGGCTAACGCTCGAACAATAAGGTACCGCTCATCTCCGCCTGCCTTGGCCAACTGTGCTGCCAGAAGGCCCTGGAAACGTCTCAAAACCCGCCAGTCCGCAACGGCACCTGCTGGTCGGCCTTCACTATCAACGGCCGTATACTCGCCTGGCCCGAGACTTCTGTCTTTATGCTTGAGTTTCTCCACGATGGTATGCAGCGGGTCCAAGCGAGTAGGAGCAGAAAGGAATTGTTCAATATCAGGCAGCAGCCCCGCAACATGATACCCCCAGAGGCCCAATCCCCCGGACCAAAGGAGCATGCTACTCCTGCGAGGCATATGCTTGGGCAGGATTCGAGGAAGGTTTGCCATCCACTCGTCGGGGGTGTTCTTCGTGTCCTGCATCATGCTCCAATCCACAAGCACGCGATGACGGCCGAGCGCGCCGGGATTGTCGGGCACCACTTCGACCCGTGCGTTCCCTTGTGCGGGCAAGACGGAGACGCTAAGGCTTATCGGAACCTTTGTCCGACAGATCTCAGGCAGCCCTGATGTCACCGTTCTTACGGTCGGATACTCCTCATGATTGAGATCGATGGGTAGGTCCTTCCAGTTCTCCATCAGGGACAGCAGTCCCTTGCCCACCTCTTCACGATGCCACTCCTGGCCCCCGTCCACATATGCGTCCCGCTCCTGCAGCAGGTTGATCCAGATGGGCTCACCTGCCTCAGTGACCACCATCTTCACGCGCGGCAGAGTATCCAGATACGTTGGCAGCCCCGCCGCTAGTCGCATGGAATGAGTAGCCGCCGTCCCTGCTAGGACGCCGCGGGGCACATCGCGGCCCTCTACCAGGACGCGTTCGCACGATACACCGACCTTGGCAAGCCATCGCTCGCCCAGGGACTTGCCCTCGTACAGGATGTCGGCGAGCGGCCCGGTGATCACGGCACCCAACAGGGCATCGGTGCTGCGCAGGGTCTCTGCTTGCCCTTTGGACCAGTCGGCAACCGCAGCCGCGTTCCGGAAGTTCGGAAGCATCTGCCTCAGCGGGACCACTGGGCTCGTGTCTTGTCCTGTCAGTCCGGCGTACACGCTTGGCCAGACCCTATTGAGCAATTCCTCGGTATTAGACGGAGACCCAAGCTCTGGCATGTGGTCCAATACGTCTTGGCAAGACTGCCCCCGCAGGATGCCGAGGGCTGCCGGCAGCCAGGGTGAGGCCCACAGCAAGCCCCATACGCATCCCAAGTCGGTCACGCCCATCCGTTCTTTGGCAAACCGGCAGGCCAAATCCTCGATCAGTCGCACGCCCAACCCGTGCAGCGGGCGTCCCTGAGGCCGGCCCCGGGCTGGAAGGAAGTAGACCTCCCGGTTGTGACGCTGCGGGACGATCTCCAGCAGGCAAACCTCCAGGCAGTCGAGGCCCATGTGGATCGCCAAGACCCTTCCCATCGCCTGATCGACATCGCCTTTCAGCTTCGTCAGGTCCTGCTGATACCGGTCAGACCAAGCAAGCGCGGCTGCAACGGGACGCCACAACAGGCGGACTCTGATCCCTCGTCGCCGACAGGCGTCAATGATTGCCTGCTGGTCGGCACTCTTAAGATGGTTGGGGATGATAAGAACTGGTTCGGTAGCAGCAAGATGGCCCAGCCACCTCTCCAGAAGACCGGCTGCAACCCCCGCGATGGCATCGGATGCGCGGATGGACCTAGTGCCGTCGGGCCATGACCACTGGCATCCACCAGCCGGGGCCTCTTGGTGAAATGACGACCATGCGTACACCAGAGGAAACCGCCCTGCTCCCCCCGAAGTGATCCCCGCTTCAGGAGGCCAGGGCTGGCCGCTTCCCCGCGGATGGCAGGGCCAGGAGAAGTCCGCACGCACGGGCTCGCCGGCCAAACGGGGCAGAAGGCAGGACGGCGGAACACACACCGCACTTGCGGGCGCTTCACCTGCGTGGCCTTCGGTCGGCGACCCAACATGTCTGGCCACCTGGGGCACCTCAGCATCGAGACACAGCCCGAGCCCAACTTGGCTTTCGCCGTTGCGCTGCGATGGCTTCTGACTGCTCATCCGGCCCTCACCATGGACAAACCCTCCCGCACAGCCGCTGCCAAGCAGGACACATCTTCCGGCAGAGCTGTGCGAATTCCCGTAGCATTCTTCTCCGTTGCAGTGGCGCGATGGCTGCCTGCGGCCTGGGCAAACGATGGCTGGACGAGGAGTCCATGCATCGCACAGGGGGCTGTCGCTGTGCGCAGTGCCAGGGAGATCGAGGCCGTGCGCTCCTGTAGGCCATCACGGACAATATCGAAATCCAACACGGCCCATATCAAGAGGATCGAAAGAGGCTGTGTGCTGAAGAGCGGTCGCCTGATTAGCAGCAGGTCAGCCCCAAGAGCTGCGAGCGAGGCAGGGATGCCGGGATGCGCTGAAATGCTGTCCCCAGGGACCAAGTCGATGGCCTGGGCGACTTCTTTTCCCGCAAGCCGCCACGACGCGGGCACGCCAGAGGGGTCCAGGAACTTTCCGCACACCTGTTCGGCACGAATGAACAGATCGGCGTTAGGGGGGCTCATCCCCGAGTCGCCCATCTCAAGACTGGCCATTACCCCCAGAGTCAGGTGCTCAGCCCATATCCGGTGCCGCCATCGCCACGCTTCATCCTGCTCCTTCTGCTGCCGGACCAACTTCAGGTACACGTCCCACAAAGGCCTGTAGCGAGCGTCGTGCTGCAAGACGTAGTTCGGGGTGGGCACGCCCACGAGCGGGTGGACATCGGCCAAGGGGGTCCGAGTTAGATAGTCCCGCAACTCCTGCCGAAACCTCCGTATCAGCCGGACACGTTGATGCTGGCGAAACCGGTGATTCTCGGCGATGTAGCGATTGCAGGCGATGATGGCGCGCCGAACGAGGTCACGCACCACACGGTTCTCGGGCGTGTCGGCCGTCTCGACCCTCACAACGCCAAGCGCTTCTTGTCGAATTCCAGCCTTCTGGGCCACAGACACGCCCGGCTGTCGCACCATCCAGCGCATGCAGGCCGGGTCAACCTCCTGAATCCTGGCAATGCCTTGCATCTGGCGTTGCCGGACCAGAATGCGTCGCGGCCTGTTGCACACGTCATTCAAAAGTCGCCGGAATGCGTGGCCCCGTTCGAGCCGGACGACCAAAGCCATTCGCGGCTCATCTCGGCCCCCAGATTCCTGCCAAGCGCGAATCACCGCACCGTGGTGCCGAACGGCCATACCCTCGGCATGCCCTTGCCAGGCATTAGGCGGTTCCTGAGGCTGATTCTCGTCGTAGAGACGGTTGACCAGCTCTATGTGGCGGTCGATTATTCCCTCGGCATGCGATGATGCTTCGTGCCAGGAGTCACTAGGCGTATCTCCATCCTCTTGCTTGTCAGCATGGCTAAGCCGCGGCAGCCCAACCAAACGGACATCCACTCGGCGCCGACCTGCCCGGCGTGATTGCAGGACCACCGTTAGCATCTCTATCGCTGGCCCTGCTTCACTTTCAGCTGCGACGCTGGGGAGCTCGAAGCGCTTCCATTGCTGACCGGCTGAATCCGTCCACGCGGATAGGAGCGGCAGATCGTCCGTCAAGCCTTGAGCTACGGTTCGGTCAACGTCTGCGTCAGTCGTGATGCATAGCCGACCTGCATCGACGGAAGCCTGCTGGCTAGGCATGTCGCACCAGGGCCACGCAAGATGGAACGGAATGTCATCCGCACGACTCAATGGTTCTCCTGCTTGAGGCGGTCAACGCCCTGCCAGGAAATGAGGTGTTCTCCGACGGCCCGCATCTGCGAGATAGCCTCAGCCAGGACTTCGTCCTTCAGCTCATCATTAACCAGACCCACCAATGAGGCAAGGGCATCGCTGACCACCCCGTCATTCGGGTCAAGCCCCCTGAACTTGGGCAAAATCTTCTGTTCGATCTGGTCCGCCATGGCAAGCCGAATGGCCTCTACGCGGTTGCCATCATCCGGGTAGTTTGCTGCGTAAGTCCGCATGGCCAGATGAGTGCGGAATGCGAACGGCCGCCGGATATCCGTCATGATGCCGTTGAGGGTCTCGATCCATCGATTGACCTGCTCACTTTCCGCGCGCTGGAGGCGGTCATCCTTCCTGATCCAAGATTGCCATGTACTGTAGAGCATACGCTTAGCTGAAGGCGCTGGGGTTGTGGAAGTTTGTTCACAGAAAAGCCTGGACGGCTTGCCAAACCGCAGGACGTTCGCCCTATCCACGACCTTGTCAGAGAGCGTTTGCGTCGTTTCGTCCTCATTCATGGTGCCAGCAAAGAGGACGTTCGTATTGGTGAACAGGTAGAGCACGGAGTCGATTCCTGCGGCTCCGCCAACCTCTAGCGGAATCTCCGCTTTGCGGCGCTCAAGGCGGTCCTCGCAGTTCACGCCACGCCGGATTTCGAGCCGACTCAGGAATTCGCTGAAGTAATACTCCACCCTAGCCAAGTTCATCTCGTCAAGAAGGACCAGCAGCATTTCGCCGGAGAGGTTCTTGTAGCTTCCGGGATAATCCCCCCAACCACGGCCCTTTTCGTCGTAGTACGGGTCCATCTGAACGAGCGCTCGTGCCAGCTCAGTCGCGCGATAGCGTCCCTCCATGTAATTGAAGAACCCGAACATATCCTGTGGGCTGTCCCATCGTGGTTGAACTGCAATGTTAAGGAAATGCATGCCCATGGCTTCGGCATAGCGCCTTGGAAGCTCGCTCTTGCCGGTGCCACTGATGCCTGCCAGCACTGCCAAAGGAGAGATGTCAGCAACCTTCAGCGAGGTATGAAATGCCTTGAGAACACGGTCGGGGAAACGAAGGCCGAGCCCCCTCATGTACGAACCGACCTTCTCCAGGCAGACCAGCTCATCCTCTGGCATGTTGCCGCTAAAACGAGCCGGGTTCACGACTGGCTGCCACAGGTCAGCCAGCCGATCTGGCTGCTTTCCGGCCTCAACCGTTAGGATGCTCTTCTGCTTTTTCAGGTCAGCCACCTCTCCGGAAAGATTCTCACGCGAGCTCCAGAGAGTCTGCACCTCCTTGTCTAAGCTGTCACGGCTACTCTTAAGCCGTTCGGCCTCTTGCTTCGCTTCGGCTGCCTGAGCTCGCCATGAGGCCACCTGCTGTTCGAGCTTCGCTCTCTCTGCTTCGAGGGATGCAACAGCGATCTTAAGGTTCTTCTCTTGGTTCCTCAGGCCCTCAACCGACGGCGTCAGACGCTGCTCTTCTTCCTGTAGCTTGGCGACGCGAAATTCTGCCGACTCGAGCTCCTTCCGCAGTTCTTTGTGGCGTTCGTACTCTTCGGCGTGGCGGCGTTGCACGTCTTCGAGTTCAGCGGTGAGCTTCTGAAGTTGCTGACGGTCCGCCTCCAGCATTCGCAGCCTTTCAAGCAACTCGTCCAGCTGTTTCCTCGCGTGATCCCGTTCGGCGATAATCGCCTTTGCTTCGGCAAGCTGGTCCTTCATGGCCGCCCATTCCGCCTCGGCCTCTGCAAGGAGGCTCTGGAGGTGTTCATATCGTGCGGCAGCGGGGATTCGCTGTTCCAGTACATCCAGTTCTATGGCCCTGCGCCGCTGGAGGACGAACGCCCAAATGGCCGTGAGGATGGCCACGAGGGTCGCCATGCACGACACGATGTACGCATATACGTTGGTCGTGAGACTAATGTTAGGCATAAGATGTCTCCGCATCGCTAGTTGTTATCAGAGGGCTGGCTGGCCGGCCTCGTTGCCGTCACCTCGGCCGCCAAACGCCTTACCGCAGCCACCAAGGACTTCTCGTCTTCGCGAGCTGCGTCAATCCGTTTCTGGAGGGCATCGAGTTCGAGTTGCTTGGCCCGAACGTCTTTCGTTCCCTCATCCAACAACTTCTTGGCCTGCTCGGACTCTGCAGTCTTGCCGGCAACGGCCGAGGTAAGGGACCTCAACTGCTCTTGCGCTGCCTGTACGTCACCCGCAAGCTTGTCTTTCTGTGCAATCAGCGCTCGGACCTCCTTGGCCTTCGACTCCAAGTCAGCCAAGTCTGACTCAGCCTTACGCTTGGTCGCCTCTGCGTTTGCAGATTCCTTCTTCGCGGTAGCGGTGTCCTCGAATATCTTGAGCCACTCTGTCTGCGCCATCCTCCGAACATCCACCGCCGCGGTCTGTGCCGCGCGACTCTCCTGAAGCTCCTTCTGCGCTGCATCCTGGTCGGCCTTCAACGTGTCCACCCCCTGCCTGGCTAGTGCCGTGGAGGTCTTCAAGCGATCGGCGTCAGCAGTGAACTTCTGAATGTCGGTCTGGAGCTCCAGCCGCTTGTCTGAGAGCGCCTTGATCTCGGCCAGAAGGTTCTGGCGCTGGTCAAGGGCTGCCTTCTCCTCCAGCCGGGCACTTTGCGTTTTCTCAACAGCGCCGTCTCGTGCCTTCTGCGCCTGATCCAACTGCTCTTTCAGCCCGCTGAGTTCCGCAGATGCGTTACCCTTGTCGGCCTGAATAACCGCCAATTGCGCTTTGAGTTTCTCTGTCTCGGACTTCGCAGCCAGGGCTTGTTGCCTCTGGTCTTCGGCAAGTTTCTCCCATTCCTCCCGCAACGACTGCCTTTGGGCCACGGTGGCAAGCCACTGCTCCTTCAGGCTGTTGAACTCCACGAGACTGCGAAGTCCCCATCCCTGCGCCCCAAGGGCTGCCATCGCCAGCACAATCAGCATGATGAGCCAGATTCTGCTCGGCACTCGGCTGACCTTGGCTGGCTTGTCCTCGCGGCGTCCTGTTTGCCCACTCTCTGGAAGAACGGACACATCCGGCTGATCTGTCATGGCTATTTCCTTGCTTCGACTCGGCCCATCGCAGCCTGGACCTTCTGGACGCAGGCGTCCATATCCTCTCGGAGTTGATACACCCAGAATCTGATCACTTTCCACCCGTTCGCGATCAACATCAGGTCCCTGTAGAGGTCATCGATCTTCCGCGAGCCATCAGAAGCCCTGTGGTATAACTCCCCGTCGACCTCGACATCTAGCTTGTGTTTGTCATGGAAGACTGCGAAGTCCAGGAACCGGCCACAAGCCGGGTACTGCTGCTGGAACGGGACTCCTGCTGCCCCCAACGCCTCGGCCAGTTTGGGCTCCCAGACCGGACCGATTAGGTCAGCCCGGAATGGCTGGTCGCTGTGAGCGGCAAAGGTCTCCCACGCCCGGTGCAACGCCTGGATGTGCGGGATGCCGCATCCGCGGCACCAATCCTGGTCCGCGAATACGTGCAGCAATGCACGAGCCCGGCTGACAGCAACATTGAAGCGGTTTCTTCCTTCACCCAGGAACCAGAGTGATCCGCGGGGCATGTTGGCCCCGCCGGGCAGACTCAGCAGGATTACGTCGCGCTCATCTCCCTGAAAGCCATCCGCGGTGTCAACATGGAATCGCCAGTGCGACGGAATCTCCGGTCCGAACTCCTGCGAGACCACATCCCGAATCCTGGTCGCCTGTGCCCGGAACGGTGTGACAACCCCAACGGAGCCGGGGAAGCGATCCTCTCGCAGCCGCCTCAGTTCCGACAGTACGGCCTGGACCTGCCCCTTGCTCAGCGCACCGCCTCCTGGCGCGGGCTCAGCGTCTGCAGGGACCGAAGTCCACAGGAATCCTGACTGTGCACGGCCAGCCTTCGCAGGGCATCGCAAGCTGTCGGTGCTCGTCATTATCCTCAGGGTCTTGCGATAGAAGGTATCGTTGCTGTACCCGGCAATGGCAGGATGGCTGCGATGATGATCCTGCAAGTGAACGCTGGCCTGGAGCTTCTGGTCGCTGAACGCTAGGTCAAAGCATGAATTGACGGTGTGCGCAAACCGGCCGAACGCAACGTCGGTCAGGCCAAACCGCGCCCGCAACCGCTGGTCCAGGTCTTTCCGAAGGGTCGAGACATGCGGCAATTGCATGGGGTCGCCCACGATCATCACTCGCCTGGCCCGGAAGAGCAGCGGAACGACCGATGCTATGTCGCATTGGCTGGCCTCGTCGATGATGAGCAAGTCGAATCCGCCCGCGGCCCGCGGCACGTTCCGGCCCACGGAAAGGTTCGAGGTTGCCCATAGCGGCAAGGCCTTCAGCAGAGCGGGGAAGCATGCCGTCAGGGCCTTCTGGACCTTCCGTGACACGCGGTCCAGGTTATCGCCGGCCGCCTGCAACTCGCCGCGAACCTCAGCGAACCTCTGCCTGACCTCGCCGGGCAGATCAGCCCCATACGACAACGAAATCAGTTTGAGCACCCCTACGGTGGCCTCGCTGACGGCTCCCTGGAAGAAAGCGTACTGCTTGTGGCACTCCTCCAACCCTGGCAACAACTCCAGCGCGTTCCGCAGCGTACGCAGTTTGGCACCCGTCCCCGCACACTGTGACACATCCGCCCAGATTGCCAATGTTTTCAGGACAATCGCCATACCCCCGAAATCGTTGGCGCAAGGAACGGCCACGGGCACCTGCCCCGTCGCGCTGCAAAACTCGCCGTCCAAACGTCCCGCTTCGGTGAGCAGCCGCTTTGCTCCCAGCCACCTGCGAACGTGCCACAAGAGCCTCGCGAACCACCCGGCGGGCGGAGTAACCAGCTTCTCCAAGGCCTGTCGAACCCGGTTGACAGCCTCTTCGCTTGGCACCCTCACGCTAGCGGCGACTCTTGCTCGCAGTCCGGCATGAAGCCCTTCGAGTGCCCGTTCGTGAACGGACTCGGCATCATCGATCTCCTGGTATAGCTCGAAAACCTGCTGGCGTTTGCCTTCAGCAGCCCGACGCCTCTGTAGCAGCCCATCGAGTTCAGAGACAGCCGCTCCGACTCGGCCCAGAATGTCCGCAGGATGCGGGCCGGCCAGGACGCTTACGAGAGACTGCGTAATCGTCTCGGGGGCTGCCTCCCCGAAGGGCCTGGCCAGCCTGACGACGAGCAGGTCCGGCGAGACGAGTTCGTTCAACCGCGGAACCACGGCCTCGATCGCCTGGTGGTTTCGGCTGGAGAAAAGGACCGTTCTGCCGCTGATGGCGGCGTTGGCCATTGCCTGGGCAACCACCCGGGACTTGCCGGTCCCCGGAGGCCCCGTGACCACGCTAAGCGAGGAAGTCGAGGCGAACTGGCAGGCCATACGCTGCTGCGGGTTCAGCCCTTCGTACTCGGCTACATCAGCTAGTCGCCCAGGCCCTAGCTCTTGGTCTCCGTCCTGCTCGGGCGCTACCTCCTTGGCTGGCTCATGGGGGAACAGGTGCCTCAAGGCCGTGCGGTCGAGGTCCTCGTCGGGGACGCTCTGTGCCAGCCACAGCAGCTCATCGTAAAGCCGGCGCGCGTACTTCAGCGTCGGCTGCGAGATGATGACCGCACGGTTGTAGATGCCGCGCTGATCGATTTCCTGAAGCGCAGGCACTGAGGCTGGCTTGTTTAGGTCGGGGAACTCCTTCCACCATTCCCGATAGCCGCGGAACAGCGCGTCCACAACCTGGCACAGGTCGGGCATCGCGCTGGCACGCAAGCCCTGTTCGTCTTCAGGCTCCGCGCTCTGGAGCCCCACCAGCTCCAGGAAGATGCACCGGTCGTCCTGGTTCCTGAACCGCTTCTCCAGCCAGCCGTGGTTGACCTCGACTGATGAAACAGGCTGAAGGTACAGCCGGCCGTCTTCGACCTTGTGCTCGACCTGAATGACGAACACCGGGGAGACGATCCTGACGGGCTGGCCGTCATCGGAGCGGAACACCATCACATCCAGCGGCGCCCCGATGAACAGCCGTGGCGCCGACCGCCGGCCGCTGATGTGCCGGACAAACTCGGACCACTGGTCCGGCACCGTCAAGGCAACCGGAGCACCCGACGAAAGCGCATGCCAGTTGATGCCTTGCCCCAGCATCAGAAACCGGCGGTTCTCCTTCTCGGCATATTCGGATACCTTCGCACGGTCCTCAAGCCGCACGCACTCCGCGTAGTACATGCAGAGCCTGCGGAACGCCTCCCACCGCGTCTGCGAGGGGATGCCTTGCCGCGGGTCGGGCAGCCGCCCCCTTACCAGGGTCGTCGCCGTTGTGACGCCACCGAGCCGCGACGTACCGGTGTCTGGTGCGGGCGGCAACGGGCCAACCCATTGCCATTGGCTACCGTTCTTGAGCCTTACCTTCCCCTCCTTCTGAAGCGACAGCAGTACTCCCATGAGCTGGTGGGCTGGCTTGTTAAGAAGTAGTCCTAGTCGTCGTGCTGAAAGCCCCTGCGGATGCTGTTGCAGTATTCGTGCCAGTTCAAAGGGCAGGTTATCGTCGCTGGCGTCCATCTCTATCCCACACCCTCTCAGTCCCTTCATCCCTTTGAATCGCTCTCTGGCCCGAAGTGCGCAACCGGCGCTCATTATCGCTCAATGGCGGCTGGCCGTCTATGCCCTAAAACTATCTATTGCTGTGGACGCTTTCCGATAAGCGTAGCTTTCGAGGTGACAGCGGTGACGGGGCCACAGACGTAGAGTCACGCGACGACAAGACGCTTGCATACTGCGCTTCAACATTCTCGAGCATGGGTGTGACAGGTGTGGTCGCAGCAGTGCGGCTGGCAGGTGCGGAGTCCTGGCTGCCGGACAATTCGGGGGTTGGGCCCATTCAGCTCGAATTCGATCCCGCGCAGCGGGCCTGGGGCAGCACGGGCCTCGGGGCCGGGGTCGGGGCGGCGGGCGGGTTGCCGGCAGAACAGGTGTTGGCGGCGTTGTCGGCGCTGGCCGTCGGCGCGGCGGGCGAGGACGACGTTGGGGGCGCCATCGGTCATGGCTTGGAAGGAGGCAACACAGGCGGTGCCGGCGGACAGGCGGTAGAACACCGGCCAGTCGCGGTGGCTGTGGGGCACGCTGAGGCTGCCGATGGATTCGCAGTCGCCCAGCCCGCCGGGGGTGCTCCAGGCCTGGTCGGGGTCGGTC
>Ga0315289_10004010_pt1 | contig 22110 bp, 19 predicted proteins | sample YL17G11_40_MG_FD_203452 | JGI IMG/M metagenome (GOLD analysis project Ga0315289, IMG submission 203452) | Sediment microbial communities from Yellowstone Lake, YNP, Wyoming, USA - YL17G11_40 | ecosystem: Environmental > Aquatic > Freshwater > Lake > Sediment | place: USA: Wyoming | collected... | reverse complement strand
GGTAAGTTCTTCTGTGCCGAAGTTGTGAATCTCATAGCCGTTATCCTCGCGCCAGATTTCAAATTCTTTATCCTTAATTTCTTCGCCTACGAGCGGGATAGCGCTGGCAGGGTTACTGCCGAATACAAGCCTTTCTATGGAGTTTTCCTCGCCGAGGTCGTGTTCTTGGCTGTCCATGGCCGCCACGAGATGATGTATAGTGTTGTCGTCGGAGGGAGAATCATTATTTACAGATTTTTCAGCCTTTCGACGGTGCGAGGAAGTCGCGAACAAAACAAATGCCATTAAGGCAACTGTTATTAGAATTATCAGAATTTGGATCCCGTGGGTTTTCCCAAAAACTGATTTTGGCGTTGTCGCCTTGGTCTGGGTAGCATTTTTAGAAGGGGTTCCCACGTGTGCGGAAGGCTTTATCGCGGTTGGTGGCAACGTGCCAGCGTCGAAGGTTTTCGTAACGGCAGGCGGAGTCGAAGGCACAGTTTTTAGCTGGCTATTAGCGTCAGGAACTTGCGATTGTTTCGGTTTTGGGGGAGTTAAATCCAGAACAAGGACAGTTTCCGGTGGCTCGGATTTTGGCAGCTCAGTTACTGGCTTTGTAACTTCCGGTGGTTTTGGTGCGACATGAGGCCGGACAGTTTCCAGCCATTGCGGTAAATTTGCGTTATCAAGCGTAACAACCTGCATTTCACCCTGGCTGCCAGCAACAAATGATCGCTGAATATAGGAAGGCCAAAAAAGTCCAAGGTGTCGCCGAAGGTACGCTTTATGAAATTGCTTTAAGTTTGAGAAACTTTGAACGCTTAGTCGGCAAATGCAATTCAAAACAGATTACCCAAAATGTCATCGACAAGTTCATACTCCAAAGAGGAAGTGAAGTAAAACGTCCAACGCTCAACAAGGACATCAGGAACTTGAAAACCTTTATCAACTGGTGCAGAGAAAATAGATATTTAAACGGTGCGGTAAAAATCAAGGAATTAAAAGAAGATGAAAGGCCTGTAAAATCACTGAACGAGATTCAGATAAGAAAATTGCTAACAGCGGCCGAACCTTACCAATCCATAAAGATGAGAATTTTATTGGCTCTGGGTACGGGTCTTAGACGCGGTGATATTGAAGCACTGAAAGTTGATGACATCGACTTTGCAAATAATTATATCACCACGATGAGTAGGAAAACCAGGAAAAGCATGGGGTCACGACCGGTGCCAATTCCGGTGATGACGGAGCTGAGAAAATTTGTAAATGGATCGAGTACCGAACAGGTAAAACTATTCAATAATAATTTCAGCCACAAGCGATGGAAAATAATTTGTAAAGTTGCTGGGCTATCTGATTTGAAGTTCCACGACCTTCGAAAAACCTTTGGCTCGATGCTTGCTCAAAATGGTATTTCCACTGCAGTTACACAGAAGTTGTTGGAGCACTCTTCGCCAACACTGACAAACAAGGTGTATACGAATGTCGATCCTGTTTTGCGCCATGCAGTAGATCAATTACCTGTTGGAAACTGGCTATAATGATAAATTGACGCCTATGCGATGCCGCAAATCTTGACAGACCTTCGAAAATCAAGGTATAATAGCCAACCTAAGAGCTTCAGGGAAGATCTCTTACTTTGTAGTTCTTCTTAACATGTTAGGATGCTGATGGTAGATGACCAACAATCACAATCTGATAAGGTTGCATTGCGAGAGCGAATCAAAGAGTTGACCTGCCTCTATGGTATCGCACAGATTGCGAGGCAACCAGACAAATCGCTGGAAGACATTATACAGGGTATTGTTGAACTTCTGCCTCCAGCTTGGCAGTATCCAGAGTTGACTTCGGCTCGATTTGTTTTCGACGGAGTCTCTTATACAACCAGTGCCTTTCCTGCGAGTTGTCAGAAACAATCTACAGATGTTTTTGTTAACGGCAAACCAAAAGGTTTCATTGAAATTGGATATGTGGAGCAAAAGCCCGAACTTGATGAAGGTCCATTCCTTAAAGAAGAACGAAGCTTGTTAAATGAAGTTGCCAGACAAACGGCTCTTATTATAGAACGTAAACAAGCAGAGGAAGATAAATTGAAACTTTATAACCAACTCAGGCATGCCGACCGACTGGCCACCATCGGGATGCTTGCTGCAGGTGTAGCTCATGAATTGAGTGAACCCCTTGGGAATATTCTGGGGTTTGCCCAGTTGGCAAAGAAATGTGCCGGAGTACCTGCATCTGCAAAACAAGACATAGAAAAGATTGAGACGGCGTCTTTACACGCCAGAGAGATTATCCAGAAGCTTTTGGTTTTTGCCCGACAAGTGCCACCTGAAAAAAGGCGGGTCAACCTTAATGAGGTGGTCAAAGACGGGCTCTATTTCTTCAATGCTCGATGTGCCAAAGAAGGGATTGAACTTATTTGTAATCTTTGCCCAAATCTGCCAGAAGTTGTTGCTGATCCGGTACAGTTGAATCAGGTTTTAGTAAATTTGGTTGTCAATGCTTTGCAATCGATGTCAGGAGCAGGCAGGATCACGGTCCAAACACAGTTCTATGACCACAATGTCTGTTTGGTTGTAGAAGATACGGGGCCGGGCATGAACAAAGGGGTTCTTGATAAAATATTTGTTCCATTTTTTACAACAAAAGATGTTGGTCATGGGACAGGTCTTGGTCTGCCGGTGGTACACGGAATCGTTACTGCACACGGTGGCTCGATTAACGTTGAAAGCAAAATTGGTCGGGGTACACGCTTTGAAATTCGGCTGCCCACAAGGAAACACCAGGACATAAAGGAAACTAACTAATATGCCATCATCGTCCAAGAAAGAACGCATTCTGGTTGTGGATGACTCTGTAAACACCTTGGAAGTACTCCAACGAAATCTGATGTCAGAGGGGTATCAGGTTTTTACAGCACCTGGTGTTCCTGAAGCAATTGAAATCCTTAATGGAACCGAATTGGATTTGGTAATTACAGACCTCAAGATGCCCAAGGTCAGCGGTTTGGATTTAGTGCGACACGTCAGGGAAAACTTCAAAGATACTGAAGTAATGATGATTACCGGTTATCCGTCAGTTGAAGGAGCGGTCGAGGCGATCAAGACGGGTGCTGAAGAATTTTTGCCCAAACCTTTTACTGATGCCGAGCTTTTATCTACTGTTCAGCGAGTGCTAAACAAAGCAAAAATGCGAAGGTTTACAGACACTGCCGACCACCAGATTGCTACCAAACACAAAGGTCTTCTCGGCAACTCAGAAGTGATGCGCAAAGTTTTCGTAGCGATAAGTAAGGCAGCATCCACTTCGGCTACGGTGCTCATCAGCGGTGAGAGCGGAACAGGCAAGGAGCTTGCAGCCAGGGCCATTCACTATGGTGGTGAGCGATCTTCGGCTCCATTTGTGCCGGTCAATTGTGGAGGCATTCCTGAAGGTTTGCTTGAAAGCGAACTCTTCGGCCATGTCAAAGGTGCGTTTACCGGAGCAACCGAATCCCGAGCGGGTCTTTTTCATGTTGCTGATGGTGGAACCATCTTTCTTGACGAAATCAGCGATATGAGTATGTCTATGCAGGTCAAACTTCTCCGTGTGCTTCAGGACAAAGAAGTATGCATGGTAGGTTCCAGCCGATCGCGAAAAGTAAACGTAAGGATTTTGGCTGCAACCAACAAAAACTTGCACAGTTTGGTAAAGAATGCTCTTTTCCGTGAAGACCTGTTTTATCGTGTCAACGTCGTTACGATTACTATGCCTCCACTGCGGGAAAGGGGAGATGATATCCTGTTATTAGCACATCATTTTGTAAATAAGTTTGCGGCTGAGCTTGGTAAAACCCCACCCTATTTTCTCGATGAAGCATTAAGAAATCTTCGCAACTATAACTGGCCAGGAAATGTAAGAGAACTTGAAAATGTAATACAACGGCTTATTGTGATGACCGATGGAGACTCAATAGATGTGACTGATTTACCGGATCTCTGCCGCTTCTCAGTTCTTAGCAAAACCGGGTTCACCCGTACTCTTACCGAGGTGGAAAGCGAATATATCAGTAATGTTCTTGCAAGTGTAGGGGGCAACAAGACCCAAGCCGCAGAGATTCTCGGCATCGATCGCAAGACCTTGCGTGAAAAGCTCAATAAAATTGAAAGGTCTTCATAAAGTTTTACTGCCGGGTAATTCTTCCTCATTGATTCAAATTTCCTCACCCAATCTGCTGAATTTCCAAAAAGACTTGATAATAAAACCAGATTTACCTGCGGGTCTTTCCCCCGAAAACACGTTAATTTTGTTTAATTTAACCTCAAATCCATCCATAGGCAAAGGAACACTCTTTCCATCGGAAAGCTGGTATATCTTTTGCACTCCTTGAAGTAATTATAGAACCTAAAGGTAAGGGATGAGCCATGACAGAAGATATAAGGCACATTAGACTATGTTCCAATTGCAAGAATGCTCCCACCTGTACTTTCCCCAAAGATCCCAACAGACCATCATTCTACTGTGAAGAGTTTGAGATTGAGGAATTACCCCCACAGAAGATTGCAGAAAAGGGCCGGACTCCGCCTACAGATTCTCATTTTTCTAAAGAAAAAGATACAACTGGATTCAGGGGGTTGTGCAGCGATTGTGAAAACCACAGAACCTGCGGGTTTCCAAAACTTGAGGGAGGCGTCTGGCACTGTGAGGAGTATAGATAGAATGAAACAAGAGCAGGCTATTTCAAGCAAGGAGATTATCCACTCGCAGGAGCAAGTAGATTCGAAAGATATTTTAAGAATCTTGGAAAAACACAGCCGTAACAGAGGTGGACTTATAGCTATTCTTGAAGCAATCCAATCCGAGTACGGCTATCTTCCTGAGGCGTCGTTAAGAATAGTCAGCGAGAAAACAGGACGTTCCTTAGTTGATATATATGGTGTAGCAACTTTTTACAGGTTTTTTAGTCTGCAACCTAAGGGTAAACACCTTGTTTGTGCATGTCTCGGCACGGCCTGCCATGTTCGGGGAGCATCAAGGATAGTTGCGGAACTTCAGCAGCAACTCGGTATCAAAGCAGGTCAGACAACCGCAGATAAGGAATTTACACTGGAAACGGTAAATTGCCTGGGCGCCTGTGCTCTTGGGCCAATGGTTGTTATTGATGGTCATTACTTCTCAAAGGTTAGAAAATCAAAAGTCAAACAACTTTTGAACCAGGCGCGCGAAGGATTTGACAAATTCGACATAGGAAAAGATGAACGGATATTCCCTATCGATGTAAGTTGTCCCCATTGCAACCACAGTTTCAAGGATGAGACTTTTGCAATCGACGGTTACCCCTCCCTCAGAATAAATGTTGCTATGGATCACGAGAATGGTTGGATCAGACTGTCGTGTCTGTATGGTAGTTACAGTGTTTCTACGGAGTTTGAAATCCCCGAAGGTACGGTTGTTCATTTTATTTGTCCGCATTGTAACTCAGAGATTCGCAGCACGTCGGATTGTTCGGAGTGCGGGGCACCAATGATACCAATGCTTGTTGATGGCGGCGGTATAGTTCGGATTTGTTCGCGTCGTGGATGTCAGAACCATATGCTGGATTTGGCTTAGTTTTTGTAAGGCAGTGAAATGCTGAAGTTATCTTCTATAAACGAACTGAGAAAATTGCAGGTTGCGATTGCTGATGCCGCAGAGGAAAATAAACCGTGCATCATTATTCCCACTGGGACATGTGGACTGGCCAGCGGAGCCGGCGACCTTATACGTGTAGCCAAGCACGAAATTCTGGAGAAAAGCCTTTCAAAGAAACTTCGTCTTCGTATCACGGGTTGTCACGGTTTTTGTCAAATGGAGCCATCGGTCCTTATAGAACCTCGGCGGATATTTTATCCCAGGGTTGACCTCGAAAAGATAAAACGCATCGTAGGGGCGGCAGCAAGAGACGAAGTTCTTACTGATTTGCTTTATGTAGATCCGGAAACCGGCAAGGCGATAGAAAAACAGGATGACATACCATTCTTCAATAAACAGACCCGCAGACTTCTTGCGTGGAATGAGAAGGTAGATCCCATACGCATTTTTGACTACATTCAAAACGGTGGATATTCTGCGTTGGAGAAGGTGTTTACTGCAGGCGATCCGGCGTGGGTGGTGGAAGAGGTTAAACATTCGGGACTGCGAGGTCGCGGCGGTGGTGGATTCCCAACAGGGTTGAAGTGGGAACTGCTGGCAAAACAACCCTGTGACCGTGGCAAGTTCCTCGTGTGCAATGCTGATGAGGGTGACCCTGGTGCCTATATGGACCGCAGCGTACTGGAAGGTAATCCGCACAGTATTATCGAAGGAATGATTATTGGTGCTTACGGTACGGGAGCAACTGAAGGTATAGTTTATGTTCGTCATGAATACCCTTATGCAATTAAGCATTTGAAGATAGCTCTACAACAAGTACATGAACTTGGCCTTTTAGGCGAAAACATACTCGGGACCGGGTTTTCATTTGATATCAAAGTTGTCAAAGGTGCCGGAGCATTTGTGTGCGGTGAGGAAACGGCACTGATACGGTCTGTCGAGGGGAAAATGGGTGAGCCTCGTCAACGGCCGCCGTTCCCTATACAAAAAGGTATTGACGGCAAACCAACCGCAATTAACAACGTTGAAACTTGGGCGAACATCCCTTTGATCTTCAGGTTAGGGGCCGAGGAATTTGCAAAGGTCGGGACTAAGAATAACTCAGGCACCAAAATATTCAGCTTGGTTGGAAAAATCAGGAATACCGGTCTTGTCGAAGTACCAATGGGCACCAGCATTAAGGAAATTGTTTATGGTGTCGGTGGTGGTCCCATAGGAAAAGCCAAAATAAAGGCGGTACAAACAGGCGGCCCATCTGGAGGGTGCATTCCTGCAGAGAAGTTTGATTTACAGGTAGATTATGACAGCTTAACTGCTGCAGGGTCGATCATGGGCTCTGGTGGTATGATTGTGATGGACGAAAATACCTGCATGGTCGATATCGCAAAGTACTTTATGAATTTCCTGAAAGATGAATCCTGCGGTAAATGTTTTACCTGCCGAAAGGGTACGCAGCGAATGCACGAGATTCTCGACGATATCTCAAAAGGCAAGGGAACGCTTAAACATTTAGATATCCTCAAGGAACTGGCAGAGGTGGTGAAAGATACAACGATGTGCGGTCTTGGACAAACAGCATCCAATCCCGTTCTCAGTACCTTGCGTTATTTCCATGACGAATATTTAGACCATGTACTCAATAAAAAATGTGGTGCTTTTGTCTGCAAAGATTTGGTTGGTGCACCATGTCAGGCTGCCTGTCCTCTGGGCACAGAAGGCTGGCGTTATGTGGCAATGATTGAAAAAGGCGAATACGAAGAAGCCTACAAAGTAATAAGGGAAGCCAACCCATTTCCATCGGTTTGTGCAAGAGTTTGTGACCGCAAATGTGAAGCCAGGTGCAACCTTGCAGCCAGCGGGGGCGAAGCTATTGCAATTCGAGCCTTGAAAAGGTTTATAACCGATAGAGTTGACCCCTCGGTCTATAAGACTGTAAGGACTGTTAAGAACATTAAAGATACCAGCAGCGTAGCAGTCATAGGTGCGGGACCCGCCGGTCTCTCGGCTGCCCATTACCTTTCTCTTCTTGGCTACAAAGTGACTCTTGTTGATGCAAACGAGAAACCGGGCGGAATGCTTATCAGTTGCATACCAGCCTATCGCTTGCCGAAAGATCTGCTACGTAGGGAGATAGAATCACTCCTTGACGATGAAAATATCACTCTAAGATGCGGAACTGCCCTTGGTCGTGACATAACTATTGATGAGCTCTTTAAGGATACTTTCAAAGCGGTTTTCTTGGCAATAGGAGCGGATAAAAGCCAGCGTTTAGGCCTTGAGGGAGAAGATATTGATGGAATTTATTCATCGATGAAGTTTCTAAAGGCTTTCAACTTAAGAGGTGAAGAACTGGCTAAAGGACACGTAGGCATTGTAGGCGGCGGTAACTCTGCTGTCGATGCCGCAAGAGTAGCTATTCGCCAGAAAAATGTTAAAAGTGTAACGCTGTTATACCGCCGTACCTGCCAGGAGATGCCGGCTTATGCAGAAGAAGTTGAAGCGGCACTGGAAGAGGGTATAAAGCTTGAAACGTTGGTCTCGCCGGTAAAGATACGTTATATTGAAGCTGCTGAAGCTGAGGGAGTAAAAGTTGAAACCTTTGTTGAGCCGGTAAAAATAGATGCGAGAAACGGTCATCTGGCTGATATCAAGTGCGTCAGAAACAGGCTCGGTGATGTCGACTCGAGCGGTCGAAGAAAACCTGTTCCCATACCTGACAGTGAGTTTGCTATTAACCTCGATACCTTGATAGTAGCTATTGGGGAAAGCCCGGATAGCGAGTGTCTTGCTTCTATGGGACTGGAACTTGACAAAAGCGGCAGGTTACGGACCAATGCAAAAACACTTTGCACTAATCGTAAAGGTGTATTTGCCGGCGGAGATCTGGTCACAGGTCCCAATACAGTTGTTGATGCCATTGCAGCAGGAAAGAAAGCAGCAGAAGTAATAGACCTTTATCTTCGCGGTAAAGAACTCGCTGGGCCACCAAGATTAAAATTGCCTAAGGTCTTTATAGAACCTGCTGCCGTCGGCGACGAGGAATACGAAGAAGTAAAAAGGGCAGAACCCGCCACGCTGCCGGCCAAATCGAGGAAGAAGAGCTTTGCTGAAGTAGAATTGCCTCTGTCTGTCGAGCAGGCAACACGTGAGGCCAGAAGGTGTCTGAGGTGTGACCTTGAGTTTACGCGGTACAAAGAAAATGAGCAAGCCAAATGCACAGCAGTGAAGGAGAAATCAGCATGATTAATTTGAAGATAAATGGCTTGAACGTTTCAGTCGAAAGAGGCACCACTTTGCTGGAAGCTGCAAAGTTTTTGGGCTTCCCTATTCCAACTCTTTGTCATATGGAAGGGTTATCACCTTACGGAGCCTGCCGGTTATGTGTTGTCGAAATCGGCGAAGAGCCAAAAACCAAATTGGTTTCCTCATGCACCTATCCAGCCGAGGAAGGGCTTAAGGTACGTACAGCATCGTCGCGGGTGTTAAGGGCGCGTAAGATGATTTTGGAACTACTCTTGGCTTCCTGTCCTCAGTCCAAAGTAATCCAAGATCTCGCTTCAGCCCATGGTATTCGCCAACAGCGTTTCAAACAGGAATATGAAGATTGTATTCTTTGCGGCCGTTGTGTACGGATGTGCGAAGAGCAAATGATGGCCAAGGCAATTGGTTTCCGCAACAGAGGTGAGAAGAGAAATATTGGAACACCATTCGATATCAAATCTGAAGTGTGCAGGTTGTGCGGCGGCTGTATGTATGTTTGTCCGGCCTGCCAGCTTAGATGCACATACAACGAACCTGAAAAGGCAATCTGTGGTGGTTGTGCAAATCTGACACCGCCCTGTGTCGAGAAAAAACAATTTGATGATATGATGTGCTACATGGATCCCTGTGTAGCTTGTGAGATAAAGAAAGACTAATAGGCCAATAAAAGTAAAGGAGTCAAATAAAATGTCACCTACGTTTTCAAAAGTAAACGCTTCGGCTGCAACTTTGACTAAAAACAGGACAGAAGGCTCAGTTGTGCCTGCCTCCGGCATGTGTGTAACATGCGTGGATGGCTGCATAGGTATGTGCGAGATAGGCAAAAGCGCTTATCGTGGACATGAAGTAATTTACCCACAACCATTTGGAATGGTCACTACTGCAGCCGAAAAAAGTTATCCAGTTGATTATTCACACTTCAACATTATGGGCACCGCTGTGGGCGCACACGGCATTGAACCCGACAGCGACAAAGCTATCTTCCCCGCAGTAAATCTGGAAGTCATCTTTGGGCAAGATAGCAGGATAAAGTATCGTTATCCCTGGCATATCCCGGGTATTGGTTCCACAAACATTGCAAAGAACAACTGGGAAGGCCTGGCCATTGGCTCTGCCCTGGCCGGAACGGGGCTGACTATCGGCGAGAACGTTGTAGGAATGGACCCCGAGGCGATTATCAAGAACGGTCGAGTGGTTGATACTGTTGACCTTAAACGCCGTGTCAAGCTCTACAAAGATTATCAACGTGATGGCTACGGCGCAATCATTGTACAGGCAAACGTCGAGGATACACGACTGGGTGTGCAGGAATATGCCATTGAGAAACTCGGCGTAGAGTGCGTGGAGCTTAAGTGGGGTCAAGGTGCTAAAGATATCGGCGGAGAAGTAAAAATCGGAGATATTAAGAAGGCTCAAATGTTATACGAGCGTGGTTATATAGTGTTGCCGAACCCGACCGACCCAGATGTAATCAGGGCTTTTGAGCGTGGAGCGTTTAAGGAATTTGAAAGACATTCACGGGTGGGTATGGTGACTGAGGAATCATTTGCCCAAAGGATAGAGGAATTGCGAAAAGCAGGCGCCAAATATATCTTTCTCAAAACGGGAGCTTACCGGCCGGCAGACCTCGCGAGGGCAATTATGTTTGCTTCCCGCTATAAACTTGACCTGCTGACTGTTGATGGTGCCGGCGGAGGTACGGGTATGAGTCCCTGGCGTATGATGAATGAGTGGGGAATCCCTCCTGTTCATCTGCACTCACTTTTGTGCAATTACGCCAAACGCCTCGCTGACAAAGGTTTGTATCTTCCGACATTAGCTTTGGCTGGCGGATTCACCTTTGAAGATCAAATCTTCAAAGGCCTTGCACTTGGTTCTCCTTTTGTGAAGTTGATAGGAATGGCCAGAGGTCCTATTGCGGCAGCTATGGTAGGTAAAACGATAGGGCGCACGATGGAGGAGCAACAAATTCCAGTGTACGTTGAGAGGTTCGGAAATTCTAAAGATGAGATTTTTGTAACTGCAAGCACACTGCGCAAGGAACTGGGAGATAAGGAATTCGAAAGCCTCCCGACCGGTGCCTTGGGGCTTTACACCTACTATGAACGTCTCGCCCAAGGCTTGCGACAGTTAATGGCGGGCAGCCGGAAGTTTGCGGTAGAATATATAGCCAGGGACGATATAGCAGCCTTGACACATGAAGCAGCGGAAGTCAGCGGAATTCAGTACGTAATGAACGTAGATCAAGGAAAGGTTGAAAGAATTCTTGATAGTTGAAGCTGCGTAGATGTGTGCTTTGGTACTCCAATTGCTGTTAAAACAGTGAGCATCTTGGGCCAGCCATTTATAGCAAATAGAACTTGGAAAAAACTAACTGGAGTCTGCTTAGCCTTTAGGTGCGTAACAGAGTACTGTTGTTTTAGTCGTCAACTCTGAAAATGTTCGCAAAACTTCCATTTCTCATGAACAGTTGAACATCAATTTTCTTCAACAAATTCCTGTCTCCATTTTGTCTCTAAAGATATGAAATTTGAAGAGTTGGGAAGGCACCAAATGTTAAATTCCCATCGAAAAACACATTTTTTAAAAATTTTTCAGCAAAAATAGGATTATATATCCGTATTCACCGACTCCTTGGCCATGCAGATTTACAAATGGCAACGAGATATGTGCAGGATGTTTCAGAACAAACCGATAGAGTGATTCAAAATAGCAGAAAGTATGTAATTTAGAGTGGAATAATCGAAGGTTTGCAGTAAAATTAGATAATCATGCGATTAGCCATTTTTCACAGGTACAAGGAATTGCTCACCTAAACATAACCGCCATAATAGTCGAGATAATTCCTGTAAGCCATCCAGCAATCGATAGCAAACAAACTTCGGTTCTTTACGGAAGCAGCTGGTCAAGCTGAAAAGTATTTTGTCAGTTGTCGGCTCTTCAACAGAACCCATGTCAAAAAACCCATCGCCAGCATAGCAAGAATCATCAAGCGTTTAATCGCATCATATCTGCTGATGCGAAAACGCTCTATGCCAATTCTGCTTTTTAAGAACGGTACAGTTTCTTCACAACTCCAACGTTTCTTGTAACAAGCAACGATTTGTCTGGCTTGTTGTTCGTCTTCCACTACCAGGTTGGTCAGCGAAATCAAAGGCGTATCCGACTGTTTTCGCCAGCGTGCTACCATGTACAGTTCTTCTTTGCCATTGGGCAGCAGCGTAAATCGTGATCTTTGTAATACACCGAGACTCCATCCAATAATCGGTATTCTTAGTTCCCCCACAGGAGTTTTGAGTCCAGCCTCTCATGAATCTACCGTCTCAGTCATCGGCATACACTGCATAGCAGGCGCCCCACTGGTGAAGATTCGTCTCACAGAGGACATCTTTTGCCTGTCTTCCGACCCGCCCGAGCGCAGGCAGCAATATCGACATAAGAAGCGCTATAATTGCAATTACTACCAGAAGTTCTACTAATGTAAACCCCATTAGAAGTAATCCCCGCAGGTTGGGGTGCACTCCTGTTCGGACATCTAATGGGGTAAACCTTATACGTTTACTCATAGCGATACCATCTGTCTTTTTGTTTTTCATTTTTTTGGGTTTGGTGGTAAAATGTAGTTAGAGGTCGGTTGTTTGAGGTAACGCTTATGAGTCAGCATGCTCTTAATTTTGCCAAACCTTATTCAGGTAAATAAAAAAACTATGAAAATTGTGTGCGAAATGGTCGGTAGCTTGGAGGAGCCATGAGAAAAGTTATATTTGTTCTGTTGATATTGGCCCTGTGCTGGGGTATCGGAGCTTTTTCGAGTTGTGGCAAGAAGGAAGGAGATGTTAAAGTATTAAAACTGGCCCACGGTTTGGATACAACCCATCCGGTGCACAAGGCTATGGAATTTATGGCACAGAAAGTCAGTGCCGAATCTGAGGGTAGAATGCGTATTGATGTTTATCCTAACGAGCAGTTAGGTAGTGAGCGGGAGTGTATTGAGCAGTTACAAATAGGCGCTTTGCATATGACCAAAACATCTTCATCGCCGCTCGAAAGCTTTATCCCACTAATAAAAGTCTTTGGCTTACCCTACCTTTTCAGAGATTCCGACCATTACTGGAAAGTATTGCTCGGCCCGATAGGTAAAGAACTTTTGGCTGCCGGTGAAACTGTTGGTTTGAAAGGTCTGTGCTTTTATGATGCTGGTGCTCGCAGTTTCTATATGCGTGACAGGCTCATCAACACACCTGCTGATTTAGGCGGTATGAAAATCCGTGTTCAAAAGAGCAATATGGCCATCAAAATGATTGAAGCTATGGGGGCATCTGCTACACCTATTGACTGGGGCGAACTTTATACTTCGCTGCAGCAAGGGGTTGTTGATGGCGCTGAAAACAATCCGCCGAGTTTCTATACTTCTCTGCATTATGAGATTTGCAAATATTACATACTTGATGAGCACACACGGCCACCCGACGTCCTATTGATAAGTACAGCGGTATGGAATAAGCTACCACCGAAATTTCAGACTATCTTGCAGCAGGCTGCCGATGAATCTGTTTCTTTCCAGCGAAAGCTCTGGGCTAAGAAGGAAAGCGAGAACCTCAGGGAAGTTGAGAAAGCCGGTGTAACCATAATCCGTCCGGATAAAGAGCCATTCCGCAAAGCTGTAAAATCAATGTGGGCAGAATTTGACGGGACCCCTATAGACGCACTCGCAAAAAGAATTGTAGAAGTTAAATAGGATAGAAGATGTTTGCTAAATTTAAAAAATTACTGGACAGCAGTCTTGAAGTTCTCGTCGGCGTTTCCATGGTCGTGTTGGTATTGGATGTGGTCTGGCAGGTTCTCGCTCGATTTATTCTAAAAAACCCGAGTTCCTGGACTGAGGAGCTGGCAACTTTTTTAATGATTTGGGTCGGTTTACTTGGGGCCAGTGTAGCGCTAAATCGCGGAGCTCATCTGGGAATTGATTATTTCACTTTGAAACTTTCGCCTCAAAAGCGACTATGCACAGAATTATTTATATTTTTCTGTGTAGCTGTTTTTTCACTGCTCGTTTTGGTGGTAGGTGGTATTGACCTTGTGAGGATTACCTTGCAAAACAACCAGATATCGCCGGCATTGGGATTAAAGATGGGACACGTTTACTTGGCATTACCAATCAGCGGTTTTTTTCTGGTATTGTATAGTGTAGAGTTTTTTATCGAGAGAGTTGTTGCTCTTATCAAGGGCAGACAGATTCGGCAGAGGCGCGATTTTGAGTCAACTGCCGCAATAGACTGAACCGGTAATTTTTGAAGAATGTAAGTAAGATTGTATTTTTATTATTAAATTGAATTAAATCCGATTATATGACACCAGCACTTTTGGTATTGATTTTGAGCTTTGTCATATTGCTTGTTTTGAATGTGCCTGTGGCTTTCTGCATAGGTGTTTCCACTCTTCTGGCTGTTCTTATAACTGGTAACATACCTTCGTTTCTGATAGTAGCCCAAAAAATGGCTACCGGTATAGACAGTTTTGCATTGCTCGCAATACCATTTTTTATTTTGTCAGGTTTGTTAATGGGTCGTGGCGGTATTTCCCGTCGTCTTATCGACTTTGCCAATGCTCTGGTCGGAAGATTTCGTGGTGGCTTGGCCTTTGTGGATATTCTGACCTGTATGCTCTTTGGTTCGATTTCGGGTTCAGCGGCAGCAGCGGTATCTTCCGTGGGTGGATTTATGATTCCTCTAATGAATAAAATGGGATATCATAGAGATTTCAGTGCATCGACCAGCATTACAGCAGCGACCATAGGGCTTCTAATTCCGCCAAGCAATGCAATGATTGTTTACTCTTTGGCAACCGGCGGAATGGTTTCTATCGCTGCCATTTTTATTGCCGGAATTTTACCGGGAATCCTTGTCGGATTAGGACTAATGGTAGTCGCCGGTATCATTTCAGCCCGACGAAACTATGGCAAGGGTGAGCAGGTTGGATTAAAAGAGGCAGTTTTACGCTTCTTAAAAGCTATTCCTGCCTTGTTATTAATAATCATTGTATTGGGCGGGATTCTCGGTGGTGTGTTTACTGCAACCGAGGCTTCGGCCATTGCTGTTGTTTACGCATTTATTCTTTCGGTGTTTGTATACAGAGAGGTAAGATTAAAAGACTTGCCGACTATAATACTTCAGTGTGCCGTTACCACGGCGGTGGTAATGATATTGATTGCAACTTCAATGGCAATGAGCTGGTTTTTAGCTTATGAGAACATTCCTCAAAATATCAGTGCGTTTTTACTTGATTTAACCAATAATGGTATAGTCATTCTGCTAATCATAAACCTTATTTTGCTTGCCGTTGGCACCTTTATGGATATGACGCCGGCACTCCTGATTTTCACGCCCATTTTTCTGCCTGTTGTCACAAACCTCGGCATACATCCACTGCACTTTGGCATAATTATGATTATGAATTTGTGTATAGGACTCTGCACTCCCCCAGTCGGCACGGTCCTTTTTCTTGGCTGTGTAATAGCTGATACAACAGTATCGAAAGTGATGCGTCATTTGTTGCCGTTTTTCGGGGCACTGATAGTTGTGCTTTTTGTATGTACATATTTGCCGCAGATTTCATTGGTGTTGCCAAGATTTTTTGAACTTATAAAGTAAACGGGCAGAAGCTTCAAATATGATTTTAGAAAAATATTCATTCGGAGTCGGTGACAGGTTCGGTCGCCAGGGCAAGGCTTTATTGCAGGCTATTATTAAGGCGAAGGAGCAGGGTGTTAACATTACACCTGTCTGGAACAAATCACACCGCGAGCACATTACAGTCAATACTGTGCCAGCTTCTGTCCGTGCCGAAGCTGATGAGGCAGCCAAGGCATTGGACTTCAATGGTTCGTATTATGTAGATGCGGACCATATCGGTATGGACAATGTTTCTCTTTTCATCGATTCGAGTGATTTCTATACTCTCGATGTTGGCGGTTTTATAGGTCAGGTTGCAAATGAAAATGAAGTAAGTGCTTTCAAAAACAAGTATAAAAAGTATGTTGGTTCTTTGTTGATTCCGGGAATAGATAAGAACTTTGAAATCAGGGAAGAACAGGTCGAAGCTATCGCTCGGAAGTTTCTATCGGCTATTAAGGAGGCAGGCAGAATTTACCGTCATATTGAAGCTGTAAAAGGTGCCGACAATTTTATTACCGAAGTTTCAATGGATGAGACAAATGAGCCGCAAACACCGGTTGAGATATTTTTTATTCTCGCTGCCATTTCCGATGAAGGCATCCCAGTTCAGACAATAGCTCCAAAATTAACCGGGCGTTTCAACAAAGGCGTTGATTATGTCGGTAACGTAGATAACTTTGCAAAAGAGATTGAACAACACCTTGCTGTTATTGATTTTGCTGTTAGGGAATTCTCTCTGCCTGGGAACCTGAAACTGAGTCTGCATTCCGGCAGTGACAAGTTTTCAATTTACGGAACAATAAACAAGATATTAATGAAATTCGATGCTGGTTTGCATATCAAAACTTCTGGCACAACCTGGCTGGAAGAGCTTGCTGGGCTGGCTATAGCTGACGGAGATGGTCTGTCAATCGCCAAAAAAATTTATACCGATGCCCTGCTGCGGTTTGATGAACTTTGTGGTCCATATGCTTCAGTTATTGATGTTGACAGGAGCAAGTTGCCATCAATAGAGGTCGTTGACCGATGGAGTGGTGCTGAGTTTGCCGGCGTTTTGCATCATGACAAATCTTATGGTAAATACAACCCTAATTTTCGGCAGTTTTTACATATAGCATATAAAATAGCAGCTGAAATGGGAGCTGATTTTCTAAATGCAGTGGTAAAAAATGAGGAAATAATAGGGCAGAATGTAACGGATAATATTTACGAACGGCACATAAAACCTATATTTATGGAATAACAGAAGGATAAAGTAAAATGAGAGAGTTATTTAACCTGGCAGGTAAAGTAATTGTGATTACCGGAGGTGGAGGTGTTTTATGCGGCACAATAGCCAGGGCGATTGCTGATTTGAAGGCAAAAATAGCTATTTGGGATATAAATGAGCAGGCAGCAATTCAGGTAGCTGATAAAATTAAGTCTAATAACGGGATGGCTGTTGCGGTTAGATGCAATGTGCTGGATAAAGATAGCTTGAAAGCTGCTAAAGAAAAGACCGCAACCGAACTTGGCGAAATCGATATACTGATTAATGGTGCCGGCGGCAATATAAAAGAAGCTACAACTTCGCAGGAATTACCTTTTTTTGATTTGCCTGTCGAGGCAGTTCGGTCTGTATTCGACCTGAATTTCATTGGTACTTTTCTTGCTACACAGATTGTTGCCGAAGATATGGCTAAGCGTGGTCGGGGTGTAATACTGAATGTATCGAGTATGTCGGCTTTTAGACCTTTGACTAAAGTGGTTAGTTACTCGGCTGCCAAAGCCGCCGTTAATAATTTTACGCAATGGCTTGCAGTGCATATATGTCAGAACTATTCAAAAGACATTCGTGTCAATGCAATTGCGCCGGGATTTTTTTTGACCGAGCAGAACCGCTTCCTACTAACCAATGAGAAAACCGGTAAATTAACCGCCCGCGGCAAAGCTATAATTGACCACACACCGATGGGAAGATTTGGCCAGCCGGAAGATTTGATTGGCACTGTTTTATGGTTAATATCTGATGCATCAAAATTTGTCAGCGGCGATGTTATATCTGTTGACGGTGGTTTCAATGCTTTCAGCGGGGTTTGATTATGATTATTGTGGTTATGGGCGTTTGCAGCAGCGGAAAGACGGTCATCGGCGGGCTTCTCGCTCGAAGGTTGGGATTATCATTCTGCGATGCAGATGATTTTCATCCTGAATCAAACGTCAAAAAAATGAGCAGAGGCATAGCCCTGAACGATAAGGACCGGCTGTCCTGGCTGAAAAGTATGGCGGGCAAAATGCCTCAATGGGATAAAGGCGGCGGGGCAGTTTTAGCCTGCTCCGCCTTAAAGAACTCTTACAGAAATATATTAGAGGCTGGCAGCAGTAATGTACGATTTATTTATCTTAAGGGGACAAAGAAGGTCATTCTTGAGAGGATGAAAAATCGCAAGGGACATTTCTTCCCTGCTTCTTTGGTGGATAGTCAGTTCGAAACCCTTGAGGAACCTGAAGATGCAATTGTAGTCGATATCACGCAAAAACCCGATGTTATGGTTGAAGAGATTGTGAGCAAATTGAACAAAGGTTAATCGGCTGTATGGTTGTATTCGAAGAGAATCGATATGAAGGGATAAGTTTCGAAAAAGCCGGGCGACTGGTGGGACGATTTTTTGCAGAGAACGATTATTCCGGCAAGCGGATTTTAGTCTTAGTTCCTGATAATACTCGTTCTGGTCCTGTAGGCGACATATTCAAAATAATTTTAGATTGTGTAGGCCAAAAGACAAAGGCTATTGACTGCTTAGTTGCGCTCGGCACTCATCAACCAATGACGGATGAACAAATTCGTATCAGGTTGGGTATAAGACCGGACGAACGTAGTAAATATGCGTCAGTAAAATTTTTCAATCACGAATGGGATAGGCCCGAAACATTCACTTCTATTGGTAAAATCTCTGCTGATGAAATTCACAAGATAAGTAACGGCCTTTTTCGGGAAGAAGTCAATGTCGCCATCAATAAGTTGATTTTTGAATATGATGAATTTTTTATCTTAGGCCCGGTTTTTCCGCACGAAGTTGTGGGTTTTTCCGGCGGGCATAAGTATATCTTTCCCGGAATTGCAGGTGCCGAAATCATAAATTTTTTTCACTGGCTTGGAGCTGTCATCACGAATCCCTGCATAAATGGCAATAAATGGACGCCGACACGCCGGTTGGTTGAGAAGGCGGCTTCGCTTATAAAAACACACCACAAATTATTTGCCATAGTCTCTGTTGACGACAAACTTAAAGGTCTGTTCATAGGCGATTGCACGCAGGCTTGGGAAAAAGCAGCCGACCTCTCAGAGAAAGTGCACATAATCTATAAAGATAAGCCTTACAAAACCATTCTTGGTATTGCACCGAAGATGTATAATGACGTTTGGACGGCCGGCAAGGTTATGTATAAATTAGAGCCTGTTGTCGCTGGTGGCGGGACCCTGATTATCTACGCTCCGCACATCACCGAGATTTCTTATACACACGGCCAGGTTATCGATAGAATCGGCTACCATACGCGTGATTATTTCCTGAGACGAATGGATGAATTTGCCGACATCCCTCGGGCAGTATTGGCGCATTCTACACATGTTAAAGGTATCGGCACATACATCAACGATGTCGAAAAGCCGAGGATAAATGTTGCACTGGCAACAGGTATAAGTAGGCAGCGATGTCGAAATGTAAATCTTGTTTATATAAACCCAGAGCAAATTGATGTAGCTAATTACGAAAATAAAGAAGATAGAGGCATCTTGGTTGTGCACAACTCAGGGGAAATACTGTACAGATTGACCGGTGGACGTACACCGACAGTTCCGAATCAATAGTAAATAATACAGTTCGAAAGGTAATACAAAATGGCAAAAGCTGATATTGGGCTTTGGGGTTTGGCTGTAATGGGCGAAAATCTCGTCCTGAATATGGAGAGTAAAGGTTTTATCGTTGCTGTGTTTAACCGCACAACAGAAAAAACTGCCTCTTTTTGCGTTTCTACTTAGCGTTTACTAAGGGACGGTTAAAATTAAATGGAGGTTTTGAAAAATGGCTGCTGAGTTTATGTCGGAGGATTTTCTCCTGCAAACAAAAACTGCAAGAACCCTTTACCACGAATATGCTAAGAATATGCCGATTTATGACTATCACTGTCATTTGCCGGCAGACAAAATTGCCAAAGACCATCGATTTGACAACCTTACTCAGATATGGCTTTACGGCGACCATTACAAATGGCGGGCGATGAGAGCCAATGGCATACCGGAAAAATATATCACCGGTGATGCGAGCGATTATGAAAAATTTGGGAAATGGTCTCAGACCGTCCCTTACACCATTCGTAATCCCCTTTATCACTGGACACGTATGGAACTTAAGAATCACTTCGGCATAAAGGACAAATTATTAGGCCCTGATACCGCAAAAAAAATCTATAACATCTGTAGCGAAATGTTGAGAACACCTCAGTTCAGCGTTCGCAATACAATGCGGAAAATGAATGTAAAACTTATCTGCACTACGGAAGGGCCGCTCGATACCTTGGAGCATCATAAAAAAATCCAAGAAGATGGCTTCGAAATCAAAGTCCACGCTGCTTTTCGGCCTGACAAAGGCCTGGCAGTTGAGGACCTCCCGGCCCTGAATGTATTTATCGACAAGCTTGAAGAAGTTTGCGATATGGAAATAACCAGCTTTGCTTCTTACATCAGCGCAATCCGAAAACGTCACGACTATTTCCATAGAAATGGCTGTCGCCTTTCAGATTATGGTCTTGAAACTGCTTATGCTGAAGATTATACCGAGAGTGAAATTAAAAACATCTTTAATAAGATTAGGTCAGGTAAAGATTTGGATGAATCGGAACGTCTTAAACTCAAATCAGTTATGATGATTGAATTCGCTCAGATGGACGCAGAATCAGGATGGGTTATGCAGCTTCACATCGGTGCAATGCGAAATACCAACACGCGAATGTTTAAGACCCTCGGTTCGGATTGTGGCTTTGATTCAATTGGTGATTTCGAGATAGCTGTGCCGTTGGCCAAATTCCTTGACCGTTTGGACGCGAACAGCAAACTGCCCAAAACCATTTTGTATAACCTTAATCCGAAGGATAATGAGCTTGTAGCTGCTATGGTTGGCAGCTTCCAGGATGGCTCTGTCCCCGGCAAAATTCAGTATGGCCCTGCTTGGTGGTTCCTTGACCAGAAAGATGGGATAGAAAAGCAAATGAATGCACTTTCAAATATGGGCCTGTTGAGCCGTTTCATTGGTATGACAACCGACTCGAGAAGCTTCCTATCATTTCCAAGACACGAATATTTCCGCAGGATACTCTGCCAGTTAATCGGCAGCGACGTCGAAGGAGGATTATTGCCGAACGATTTGGCCCTGCTCGGCAAAATCGTTGAGGACATTTGCTTCAACAACGCCAAAAATTATTTCCCGATGGAACTTGCCTAAACTGGTCTCTATTTATACTCTCTCCGGCACCATGTATGGTTTGCGGTATTTGCGTGTCAGCAGTTCGTTAGTCTCTTTGTCACCGATGAACTTTTCCCTCGTATCAAAACAGATTCTAAAGGCTTGAAATTGTTTTAGCACTTACAACCACACTACAACTGAAGAGTTTATTATCCTCCAATTTTGCAAAAATTCATGTTCTATAAGTCTTGCTTTATCAAGCATTTACTAGAAATGAAAAATTGGCAAACATTTTATATAACCTATCATATCTGCTACGACGCTAACGGCTACGCGGATACCAACGTAGTAATCATCGACGCCCTGCCACCAGAAGTAAACTTTATCTCGGCTTCGGGCAATTGGCTTCAGCCTGATTCCAGTCTGGTTACGGGGAAACTACTAAGCCCGACTCGGAAGCGCAAGGCAGTGGGACAGGTGGAAGAGAATATGGAACTTTCCGAACGTCGGGTGTGCAGTGTGTTGGAGCAGCCGAGGATGACTCAGCGGTACAAGCCGAAACAGCCGGACAAAAACAAAGCGTTGATTGCCGCGATGAAACGACCGGCAAAGAAGTATCCTTGTTATGGCTATAGGAGTTTCACCTCATAAGCCTTCCAGAGTGATTCCGACCTTCTCCTCCGGTGAGAATTGTCGGCGGGTGGTCTTTTGGATTTGCTTTATTACATCCTTGGGTTTTGTCATCTTTCCAGCTCCTTTCTGGGCCAAAGTTCCCAATTATCGAGCTGAAATCTGCAATTTCAAGTAGTTTCGTAGCCCAGGAAACTACTTGGAGGTCTCCCATAATTCAAAGTCCTAACCTGTGCCATTTTTGCTGACGGGAAACAGGGATAACTAATTAAAATCTATGCAGGAGATTAATTTTTTGGAAAAAGGAAGCAGTAAATCTGTTTCCTTCTTTTATTTAGCTTTCGGCCATAAGCCCAATTCGGGTTGCTATATCTGCAACTCCTATTTCCTCTCTAAGTAGAAACGCATAAACATTTCAGGCTGCCTTTCTGTTTATGTCGTCGTGGTCAAAGATAAAGCCCATTTTATTTCGACGGCCATTGACCCGGCTTACCCCTCGACAAAACGCACCA
>Ga0315289_10004009_pt1 | contig 22112 bp, 16 predicted proteins | sample YL17G11_40_MG_FD_203452 | JGI IMG/M metagenome (GOLD analysis project Ga0315289, IMG submission 203452) | Sediment microbial communities from Yellowstone Lake, YNP, Wyoming, USA - YL17G11_40 | ecosystem: Environmental > Aquatic > Freshwater > Lake > Sediment | place: USA: Wyoming | collected... | reverse complement strand
ATTCTAAGCATCGGCTACTTTCCCATGCTACGCGGGATGTCAGTCATCGAGCACAGGTGGTGGCATATGGCCGAGATACTGCTGTCAGTACCGCTGGCAGTGGCGCTTTGCCTGCTAACCACTATCCTAAGAAAACAAGCCTCAAAAGCAGCCTTAGTGGCAATTCTGGTATTCATTCTTACCTTTCTCATGGTCATGGGGCTGCCATCTAACATGGACAACCGCACCTTCTCCCCCAACCAGCTCGTCCGCTATGCTTTCACGGCATCTGAACTGCAGGCTTTGGATACGGCTTCCGCCTGTTGCGACGGAACAATAGGCGTCGATGGCTATTACACAGCTGCAGCGAACATGCCCGAGTTATATGTCAGGCTAAAAGGCAAGCTGGAAGGTATATCACCATGCCTTCTCTCCAAGGATTTCGCCGCCTGCCACCCCGATATGCTCCTCATCAGAGAAGAAATTGTTTTCCACCCTATAGGAACTGGCGGCGGAACGGTTTTTCGGTTGAATTATGACCCAAGACAACTTCTGTCTGAGCAAGGATTCAGCAAAGTCTACGACTGCGGCTCGGTCAGTGGCTTCAGCAGATAACGGTTAGAAGACAGAGATGTGCGGCATCGTTGGCTTCAACTGGCATGACCAAGAGCTGCTGGAAAAGATGATGGCAGCGGTTGTACACCGTGGACCGGATGAATCAGGCTGCTACCTAGATGACCGTGTTTCGCTTGGCCATCAAAGGCTGAAGATAATAGACCTGCTCACCGGCAAGCAACCCATCCACAACGAGGACAACTCTCTCCATATCGTGTTCAACGGCGAGATCTACAACTACCTCGAGATCAAACAGGGCCTGCTGCAGAAAGGGCACCACTTCTACACGGGCAGCGACACCGAGGTCGTCCTGCACGCCTACGAGGAATACGGAATAGACTGCGTCGCTTATTTCAACGGCATATTCGCTTTCGCCGTCTGGGACAGCAATAATAAGCGGCTCTTGCTGGCCAGGGACAGGCTGGGCATCAAGCCCCTGTATTACTATGCACGGAACGGCAGATTTATCTTCGCCTCTGAGATCAAAGCCATCTTGGCATCCGGGCTGGTTTCCCGGGACGTAGACCGCGACGCTCTGAATGAATTCCTGACCTTTAGATATGTCCCCAGTCACCGTACATTGATACAGAGCATCTACAAGCTTCCGCCGGCACACACCATGACCCTCAACGGCGGTGAAATCAGGCTGTCGCAATACTGGGACATTAAAGAGCAAATCACAGGAAAAAGCGAGGGGGACTACGCTGCTCAGCTCCGCAGCTTGCTGAGACAGGCAGTCAGGCAGCAGTTGGTAAGCGACGTCCCCTTGGGTCTCAGTCTCAGCGGCGGCCTGGATTCGACCTCCGTCCTGGCATTGATGAGCGAGAATACCAGTAATATTAAAACATTCGCTGTCGGCTTCGGGGCCGAAGGCGAAAGTGAGCTCGGCGCGGCCAGGTTCGCCGCCGATTATTTCGGCACAGACCACCACGAGATTGAGGTTACAGAAAAAGACCTGGACTTGCTATCAGAAATGGTATGGCACCTGGAGGAACCAATTGGCGATGCTGCCACTCTGCCCACCTATATCCTGGCAAAGTTTGCCAAGAAACAGGTAACCGTATTGCTCGCTGGCGAAGGCGGCGATGAGCTATTCGCCGGCTACGACAACTACAAGCTCATGATGCAAGGGAATCGGCTATCCCGATTGGTTCCATCTGCCTTTAAATATAACCTGATTCCATCTATCGCCAGCCGCTTCAATGAATCTAGCAATGTCAGACGGGCTCTGGAGTTCACCGCCATTGAAGACAAACAGGCACAATACCTGAGTTTACTTCGCCTCTTCACCGAAGCCGAACAGAAAAAGCTGGGCATCAATCACAGCGATGGCTCTGGCAACTACTTCCCCAATAATATGGAGCTTTTGAACCGGCTCCTCTACTTCGGCATAAAAACCTGGCTGCCCAACGATTTTTTCATGAAAGCCGACAAGATGACCATGGCGCACGCTGTCGAGGAAAGGGTGCCCATCCTCGACCACAATATTGTCGAGTTCGCTTTCACCATTCCACCGGGGCTCAAGCTGAAAGGCACGAATGGCAAATATATCTTTAAGAAGGCCATGGCCGGGCTGGTACCTCAACAAATAATAAAAAGGAGAAAACGTGGCTACAACGCGCCCATGGACTACTGGTTCAAGCACTCCCTGAAAAACACCCTGGAGCAGCTGCTTCACGAGTCAAAACACAATTACTACAATAAAGAATACATCTTGAAACTACTGGCTGACTTTCAAGGGGCAGGAAGGGCCTATGCACTCAACTTCCCCAACGCCCAGAAGCTGTGGAGTATACTCGTGTTTGAAATCTGGCACCGGTTATTTATTGAGAAAAGGAAATTTGAGACGCTTTAATGAAACAGAGGTTGCTTGAGCTGGTAGTTTGCCCGCACTGCAAAGGCGGTTTGGACTGCACCGCCTTCACAATGACGGACATGGAGATACTGGAAGGTGTCCTGTCCTGTAATTGTGGCAGATGGTATCCCATCATACGAGGCATCCCGCGGCTGCTGCCAGGTCCATTGCTGGCAGGTTTGCTGTGCAAGGATACTGAATTCGTAGACAAATATAAAGGCAGGCTGCCGAGACCGGCACCGCTTGAAATCGTCGAAGATAAGGCCACGTCCCTGAAAAGGCAGACTTCTTCCAGTTTTGGCTTTGAATGGGATGCTTTTAGCGAAGTAATCGAGGAATATGAAGCTAATTTTTTAAGTTATATAAGCCCCGTAGATAAATTATTCTTCAGGGGGAAGTTGGTTTTGGATGCCGGCTGCGGTGCCGGAAGGCACAGCTGCTATGCAGCCAAATATGGGGCCGAGGTTATAGCTTTCGACCTCAGCAAAGCCGTAGAAGCGGCCTACAGAAACACCACGCAATTCCCCAAAGTGCATGTGCTTCAAGCCGATATATACAACTTACCATTCAGAGAAGAGTTCGATTACATCTTCTGCATAGGTGTGCTCCACCATCTGCCTGACCCCCAACAAGGTTTCAACAAATTGGTACCATTACTCAAACCAGGCTCGCCTATATCCACCTGGGTATACGGCAGAAAGAACAATTTCTTAGCAATCTACATATATGAGCCAACAAGAAGAATCACCACCAAAATACCCCACGAAGCACTCTATTATCTATGTTATTTGCCAGCATCAATCATGCAAGTATTCAACATGCTTTACAAGTTATTCAATAGATTTCACCTGACTCAGGGTATTGCCCGATTGATACCATTCAAGTACTATGCAGGGTTCCCCTTCCGCACTAAGTTAAACGACTCGTTCGATGTGTTTTCAGCGCCCTCAGCCAAATACTATACTGAGCAGGAAATACAAACTTGGTTCAAGCAGGCTGGATTAGCAGACATCAAAGTGTCTCCCAGAACATTGAACGGCGTGGAAAAAGGCATAAAGGGATGGGGCACAAGGACATAGAGCAGGCAGAGAAGATATGATAAACATCTTGACACCGCCGCGATTAGGCGGTCCATTCTACTGGGCCAAAAATCTAGCTCACTCTCTCAATAAGAGAGGAATAAAAGCAAAACACGTCTATAAATTATGGGAATTGTACCTGAGTCCTGTATTTCCAAATGCCGATATCATCCACACCACAGTGCCATTTCCCTTTAAGCTATGGCAGAGGCCCCTGGTCCTGACCATAAAGGGTGAGTACACCATTGAGCAAAATATATGGCAGAGATTTTATCCTAAAACTATCGCCCAGGCTCACGCCATCACAGTGCCAAGCCATTATCTTAAACAAAGACTGGGGCTAGAAAATGCTCAGGTAATTCCGAACGCCCTATTCCCTGAACGGTTTACCACGGTACAGCATGGCGCTAAAGACCAATTAAATCTGATATCCGTAATGAGCTTCTACTTTTCCGATAAAGTAGAGGGTGTACCCAAGATCATAGAGATGATTGGCAAAATCAAGAATCACCGCTTTAAATACACAGTCATAGGCGGTGGACGATATCTAAGCGCCGTAAAGAACCAAGTGACCAATACTAAGGTGAATGTAAACTTCACCGGTTTCTTACCCGACCCCAAATCATACCTAGCTGCCAGCGATATCTTCCTGTACTATTCCTTCCATGACAATTTCCCAAACGTAATCTTGGAAGCTATGGCTTCCGGGCTGCCTGTAATCACCAACAATGTCGGTGCTGTATCTGAGATAATCGATAATGGGAACAACGGTTTCATCGCTGAAAGCGATGAAATCTATCTGGAATACCTGTTGAACTTAGTAGACAACCCAGATTTAAGGCAGAACATGGGACTCAGAGCAAGGCGAACCGTGGAGGAAAAATTCGACTGGTCGAAGGTTATCAGCAGCTATATCGAAATATACAAAGGCTTAATTCCAACGCTCTAGAACCGGCCAAGCTGACTTGCTTTCGCTACTTGTTTGTACATTTCCACAAGTTTCTCGGCTGTGGCTTGCCATGAATATTGTCTGACCTTCAGCTTGTTATTCGCGGACATTTTCCCTGCAAGCCCATCATCTCCCAGGATTTTCAGGACGGCTTCAGCCATCGCCTCCGGACTCCGTGGCTCCACCAGCAACCCGTTTTCACCGTCAGTAACAATCTCCCACAAACCGGAGACTTTTGTGGCGACCACTGGTAATCCACATGCCATGGCCTCGAGCACCGTATTCGGTAGACCTTCAAAAAGGCTGGGCAATATGAAAATGTCAGCAGCCTTCATGTATTTCAAAACCTCCTCATGAGCCACTCGACCGACGAATTCTATATGGCTATCCAGACCCAGTCTCTTACTTAAGTCCTGCAACCACTTGCCATCTGGCCCCTCACCAATAATAACCAACTTCATTCTTAGATCACGGCCCACAATTATCTTCATCGCATTAATCAAACATCCCACATTCTTTTGGGAAACTAGTCTACCTACGAAGAGAGCTACCTTTTCATCGTCCGCAATATCCAATCCAGCACGCGCATCTTGCTTCGACAAAATATCAAAACACCCTATATCAACACCATTTGGAATTATATGAACATCACCAGCATAAAATTCTGCCATCCCTCTTTTCATATCTTCAGTAAGCGCGATCACAGCATCGGCATTCCTTAGAGCCAGCCTAGCAACCATTGGTTTGAAAGCCCACGTGTCTTTCAACTCACCACGGCTATAAACAATATAAGGCTTCCTCAACAGCTTCTTAACCATCAGGGCAATAAGCCCCATGGACACCGACTGAGCATGAACAACATCGGGACCGATTCTATGAATCGTTTGCAGGACCGGCCATATGAAGCTCAGAGTAAAAACGTAGGGACCCTTGACAGCGGGAATACGGTGAATATGAAACCCCTGGGCCATACTCTCTTTTTCAAGCCCTTCGTCAAATTGAGTTAAAACATGCACCTCATGCCCTGACTTAGCCAGATATTTCGCAGTGTTATAAGTGGCTATTTCAGTACCCGCCAACCACCTGGGAGGAAAACCTAAAACAAGTATAGCAACCTTCATTTTCTAACCTCAGTGTGTGACTAATCTCACAACATCAAGGTACATAACATCCAGACAATCCTAGACTTTTTTCAATTCACCTGAACGCGCATGGGGGTCTTGTCCACTACTTCCTACCCCTTACTGCGATAGGAAACGTCAGCTGCCGCAAATCATGTAACCCGCACTCCCGAAACCACCCCATAACTTCCTTAAAAGTATGTTTCCACTGATATTTCGGGGAGTACCAATCAAATGTATCCAATATCCGCCACTCACGGATCGGATGTGTGGAGGTGGGTAAAATCATCCCGAGAAAATGACCTATTCCCGGAATCATTTTGGGATAATACAGTGGTACAGAAACATACGAAAGCCGGTAGAGTAGTCGTTTAGGCATCCTCGTTGTAAAGAACCTATAACACGCAGACACTGCATTAAACATCCTGACCAAAAAGCCTTCGTTAGAGTAAACCCAGATAGCTATTTCACCGTCCTTCTTGAGAAATTTGGGCAAGCACTGGAATGCCTTTTTAGTATCTGGTGTGTGGTGAAGAACACCGATACTGAAAATATAGTCAAAGACCTCCTCTTTGAACGGCAATTTAAAGATATCAGCCTGGATTAGATGAACATTCTGCCTCAAACCCATGTTCTTGAATGCAGCGTCAACAGCAAAAGAGAGATCGATGCCAACTATATGTCCACCATTCTTCTCAACTACCTCCATAAACCTTCCTGCACCACATCCTGCATCTAACACCAACTTGTTTTTCAAATCACCCAGCGTAAATCCTGTCTTCTGCTGAAATGTTAGCTCAGACTCTTTAGTTCCTGAGATAGAGTCAAGCTGCGTCTGCCTGTGTTTGTTCCATTCAAATGAAAAGGTATCAACATATTCATCGCTCTCCACAAAACGCGGAATGAAGCTTGAAATTATGTATTTATGGCTGCACGATTTGCAGACCAACTCTCCCTCTTTTATCTCGGCCATTGCCTCAGTCTGGATATTTAGCAAGAGGTCACCCCTGCAACACGGGCATGCCAGCATCTCAAGCAGTTCTATTTTCATACCAGCTCCCTCATGCTCAACAATTATTTCAACATGTTATCTATAGCATTCCCTAACCCACTCCACTTCCCTGAACAAACCATCCCTTAGTCCCACTTTTGGTTCATATCTCAGCAGCCTTCGGGCTTTTGAGATATCGGCATGTGTCTGCCCTACATCGCCTTTTTGACTTTCGCAATATTTGACTATCGCCTCTCTACCTGCCAGCTTCTGGAGTATTTCTATAGCTTCGTTCACCGAAGTTGTTGAACCACCACCCACATTGACTATCTCTCCGTCAATCTTGCACCCGGAGGCAGCAATAGTGGCATCAACTATATCGCTCACGTAAGTGAAAGACCTCGTCTGCTTACCATTACCATATACCATAATCTCATTCCCAGCCAAAATGGCTTTCGAGAACAGATGAAAAGCCATATCAGGCCTTTGTCGTTCTCCATAGACAGTGAAATAGCGCAAAGAGACCGTTGGAATCCCATAATTCCTCCAATACAAGAAACATAGGCTTTCACAAGCCAGCTTAGACGCTCCATATGGAGAAATCGGCCTGGGTAAATCGTCTTCCTTCATGATGCCTTCTGCATCTCCATAAACAGATGACGAAGAGGCAAAAACAAATTTCCTGATCTTCTGTCCCTTGCACGCCTCCAATAATAGCTGCGTAGCTAGAATATTATTGTCGACGTATATCTTGAAATCCTTACCCCAGCTTTTTCGCACGCCAGCTTGTGCAGCTTCGTGAAAAACATAGTCTACTTTCTTCACCATATCTTTGAGAGGCAGCTTCAAAATATCAGCGTCAATAAACTTAAAGGTTTTCTTAGCCAGCGCACCTCGCAGGTTATTCTCCTTCATCCCCTTTGGATAATAGTCAGTGAAACAATCGACTCCTGTAACTTCAAAACCTTGCTTCAACAATTCATCTGTCACATGACTGCCTATGAAACCTGCGCAGCCCGTTACCAATGCCCTCATACTATAACCCCCATGCTCCATCCTGTAGTAATGCTACCAGCATATTCCCTCATATACTTTCGCCTCTCTTGCCTTTGATACTCTCCTGCCATCGATAACAATCTTGCCAGTGTAGTCGAGTTGTTCAAACTCGGGCCACTCAGTGCAAACAACAACAGCCATACAATCTAGAACACGCTGCGGATTTGTATACTCTATCTGAGGGAACAGCTTCTTGAAATTCGGCATAGCCTGTGGATCATAGGCTCTAATCTTGGCCCCTTTATTCAAGAGAGTACGCACAACTGCTATGACGGGTGAGTCGGTTACATCATCCGTACCCGGCTTATACGACAACCCCAGGATTCCTACATATTTGTCCTTTATGCGCACATGCTTTTGTAACAGCGCTACAATCCTGCGCGCCTGCCGGCTATTTACCGCTAAAACATCCTCAAGGATTCCCGGCCTATAACCTAACCGTTTAGCTTCAGATATGATAGCCTTGAGGTCTTTAGAAAAACATGGCCCACCAAAACCGATGCCAGCATTCAGAAACTTGTCCCCAATGCGCGTATCCAGCCCCATCCCTTTGGCTACTTCAAATACATCGATACCATGAAGCTTACAGATATTGCCTATTTCATTGATAAAAGACACCTTGGTGGCCAGAAAAGCATTGGAGGCGTACTTTATCATCTCAGCGGTTTTCAGGTTAACTCTCAAAACAGGCACACGGAAACTCTTATATAAGTCACAGAGTACGGAGCCAGACTGGCTATCATATTCACCTATAATTATCCTGTCAGGATGCAGAAAATTATGCACCGCCGTGCCCTCACTAAGAAACTCAGGAACCACACAGACACCGAAATCGTGCCCCACTCGTTTCCCTGAATTCACTAAAAGCGGTATAACAATCTCCTGAGCGGTGCCGGGTACAACTGTACTCTTGACCACAACAACGCAATATCGCTGGCTCTCCTGCAATATAGATGCAACTCGTTTCGTAGCCTCAATGATATAATCTAACACTATGGAGCCATCTTCTCTTGAAGGCGTGTTCGCACATATAAAGATTACCTCCGAGTCTAGAATGGCACGGTAATCCGATGCCGCCCTTATCTCCACTTGCTGCAGCAGATGATCCAACTCTGGCTCATGAAAAGGCGTCGCCTTATCGTTGGCAGCTTTCACTCGAAAGTCATCAACATCGATAGCTGTAACTTCATTCCCCAGCTTGGCCAGACCAGCAGCCACCACCAAACCGATGCGCCCAATGCCTATTACAGATATCTTCATAAGCTACTCCCTATCAGCTGAAACTCACCTGCGCTACTGCTCATGCCAATTATACACGAGAACAAAATTCCTGTTATGCATAAACACAGCGTCAAGCAGCATCCTTGGGCAGCATGCAAGTCGTATACACCTGCTCAAGCTTACTGGCGACAGCGTGCCAGCTAAACTCCGCCGCCTTTGTCCTATTACTTTTAGCCATCTCCTCACTTATTCCATGATTCTCCAAAACAAAGATCGCCTTCTCTGCAACCTGTTGTGGACTCCCGGAATCAACCAGGAAGCCATTCATTCCATCTACAACAGTCTCCCACAGCCCTGACACTCTCGTGGCAACTATGGGCAGCCCCGCAGCCATCGCCTCAAGTATCACATTTGGAAAACCCTCAAAAAGACTGGGTAACACAAACACATCAGCTGCTGCCATGTAGGCAGGAATGCCCTCGGGCGGAACTGTAGCAACAAAATCTACATGTTCATCCAAACCTAGTCTGCTAGTCATCTTCCTGAGCCCGTCTCCTTCAGGGCCTTCACCAACAATGAGCAACTTTACCTTTGGGTCACGCTCTGTTACTGTCTTCATTGCCTCGATAAGACAAGCCACATTCTTCTGAGGCCTTAACCTACCAACAAAAAGTACTATCTTGTCCTTGTCCGCAATCTTTAATCTATCACGGGCTTCCTTCTTCGATAGAACACTAAAACGTTCCAACTCGACGCCGTTTGGAATCACACAGACATCGCCAGTATAGAACTCAGCCATGCTTCTTTTCATATCTTCTGTGAGCGCGATCACCCTATCAGCATTCCTCAAAACCTGTTTGGCCACCGGTGCCCTGAAAAGCCATGAATCATACAACTCGGCTCGGCTATAAATAACATATGGCTTCCGAAGCAATTTCTTAACCAGGAGGGCAATGAGGCCCATAGAGGCCGACTGTGCATGAACCACGTCGGGATTGATCTGCCTGATCTTTAGAAAGGCAGGGATCAAGAAGGTCAGGGTAAATAAATTAGATCTTCTTAAAGCCCAGCCGCGATGTAGATAGAAACCTTCTTCAATGGTTTCGCTGGCTAATCCTTGGTCCAGTGCAGTTACAACGTGAACTTCATGGCCCAGCTTGGCCAGATGCTTCGCCGTATTATAGGTGGCTAGTTCCGTACCTGCCAGCGACCTGGGTGGAAAAGCAGCAACTACTATGGCAATCTTCACTTTTTCCCTTCTCCGTTTCCTGGTCACACTGTGATTGGTGATTTGGCACAGAGCAAATTGGCCCAGTTTTGAGGCCTCGAGCCAGTAGGTTGACAATATCTAAGTATTGCTTCTAAACCTAATAACTCGATATTCTGCTTGTCCTCATTCACCAAATAGATGAAGTTGAAGCCAGATTGCGTTAGCTTATCCCAGTATTCCTGCGGTGTAACACCTGCACTTTCGAGGCCAGGCAACCAAAACTCGGTAAATATCTTTAGATCGGCATTTGCTCTGATGGTATTGTACATGCCGGAAAGGATAGACACTTCTGTACCCCCGGCATCAATCTTTACTATATCAACGGTGCCACCAGCATCACTGATAAAATCGTCGAGACAAGTGACATCAACCATAGTTGAGCGCGTGCAGCGTTGGGCAGTCTTAACCAGACTATGCGATCCAGAATCTTCATCATCAATGAACATCGGGGCATTTCCAGTCGTATCGGATACTGCCATACACCGCGTGGTTACATTGTTGAACCCGTTTGCCGCTACGTTCTTAACCAGCACAGCATAGTTTTGTGGCTCAGGCTCAAATGCAAAAACCCTTCCCTTTTCTCCAACAAGCCCGGCCGCTATCAGTGTAAAATATCCAATATTGGCGCCTATATCGACCACGGTCATCCGCTCTTTCACCAATTTATCGAAAAGCAATGTAGTATATGGTTCGTGAACCCCACGAAATAACAGTGCTTGAGCCATAGTATCCCTAAGCCCTTTATACCTCCCAGTATGCAAATAGATCTTGTAGCCGTTGATGAGCAATGGTTGATATTTCTCCGAGGTGAAAAGGTTGAATAACCACCTATATATCCCGGCTACAAGGGGAACCTTCCCCAGAACTTGCCCCTTGCGAGTGCCCACAAAGGGTTTGACGACCGGTCTGAGAACCTTGTATAAGAGCTGTACAAGCTGATGCAAAGTAGTTATACCTCCGCGATGGCTGCCCTTTAGCTTTTTCTTGTCCCTTGGTGGGTTGTCCTATTTCCGCCCTATTGCAAAAAGAGGGATTGGTAACGGTTTCGCCGCCTCAAGACGCCTCCTAACCATTTTACCACTCCAATGTAGACCTGACATTCGAATTTCAAAAGTACATATCATACCATAGCTCGAGAACAAAAAGCGTCCAGACAACAGCTGCCTTATAATAGGTATTGATAGCTCCGTTCTGCAGATTGCCAACAAGCTGAGCGATTGCCTCTTTCTTGAAACAATCCTTGATAAGTCTGCCATCGTTCAGTGTGTCAAGTACCATTTCTTTCAGGCTCTCATTCCTCAGCCAGGCAACTATTGGCGTTCCAAAGCCCATCTTTTTCCTGCCGATTATCTGTGGGGGCAATAGTTCCTCAACTGCCTTTCGCAGTATGTATTTCTCCTGCCCATGTTTTATCTTTAGACCCGGCGGAATAGAAAAAGCATATTCTATTATCTCTTTATCTAACAGTGGCAGCCTCTCCTCCACAGAGTTCGCCATGGTGGCTTTATCAGCCTTCATCAGATATTTTTCCGGCAAAAGGTTTTTGCAGTCCAGTGCCAACATCTCGTTAAGCGGGCCTGCCATCTTCAGTGGCACAATAGCCATCCCATCAATATCTCCGCAGGCTAGCTTTGTAAGGTAGCTAATCTCGGCATTGCTTAAAACTGTCGTCATATACATATGTGCATTTTGAAACGTGGGCTGGCAAAAATAGGAGGCCAGCCGATGAACTCTGTCTCCCAGGGCACCTATATTGCCCCTGGCGGGAATCAGGTCAATTATGCTCTTCATGGCTTTTCTGACTTGCTGAGGCAATTTGAAAAGATCAAAGTATCGCAACCCGCCCTGGTAATAGGGATAACCTCCAAAGAGCTCGTCGCCACCCTCACCAGCTATCACCACCTTAACATGTTTCCTCGCCTCTCTGGATAAATAATAGTTATTTATTATGGCAGCATCGCCCAGGGGTTCGTCATAATGCCAGGCAATCTTGGTCAAATCCTGCGCCACCATATCCGCGGTGATTGTAAGCGCATGATGCACAGTATCCAGATGCTGGCTCACCACTTGCGCGTGTTCCAGCTCAGAGAACGTTTCAAAGCCAACTGAGAAAGTATGGAATTCACCTTGGACATGTTGTCTCGCCAGAGCGACTACAGCCGATGAGTCTATACCGCCAGAGAGAAAAGCTCCTATAGGGACGTCAGCAATCATCCTCAACTTGGCCGACTCCTCGAGCAGCGCCCGCAACTTTTCAGCGAAGTAATTCTCACTAGCCTCGATTATGTTCTCCTTTATGTCCCAATATTTTTGAAGCTTTAGTTTGCCCGGCTCCAGAATCAGCATATTCCCTGCCGGCAGCTTCTTAACACCCTTAAATAGTGTCCTCTCACCGAGGGAGTACTGATACGCCAAATAAGCGCATAAAGCAACCTCATCTATTTCCCTTCGTATACCGGCTTCTAGAATCGCTTTTATCTCTGAGGCAAAAATCAACTGCTTGCCATCAAAGTAGTAATAGAGCGGTTTTTTACCTATCGGGTCTCTAGCCAGAATCAGCCTGTTTCGCTTCTTATCATATAAGGCAAGGGCAAACATACCCCTGAGCCTATTTACAAAGTCCAGGCCGTATTCTTCATAAGCATGGATAATTACTTCGCTATCAGACCTGGAATAAAACCGATGCCCTTTTTTCTCCAGTTCATGTCTCAGTTCTTGAAAGTTATATATCTCGCCATTAACGCTCAGCCAGATGTTTCCATCTTCGTTAGACATCGGCTGTCTGCCCTTTTCGCTCAAATCAATAATGCTCAGCCTGGCGTGACCCAGCGAGATCCGGTCATCCACATAAGTGCCACTGTCATCAGGTCCCCTATGACGGATGGCAGCAACCATCCTCCTCACCAGGGCATCATCGCCTAAGCCATATATTCCACAGATGCCGCACATGCTGTCTCCTGCTATCTCATACTGCCAAAAACCAGGAACAAAGTTTTCAAGAACTCTTTTTCGCCACACACATCAAATAAGGCGAGGTATATTTGTTAAGCGGCAAAATCGACTCCAACTGGATAGCTTCAGTGAATTTTTGCATTTGACCCATTATCGTCCCTAGCATATAACTATCACTTCGCGGAACACCGAGGTTGATACCGCCAAAGTACCCCAAATACCTCACCTCGATGTCTTTGGCCGAAGTAACGATATGGGAAAAAGCGTCCAGGTTCATTAGACTTAGATTGTGCTGTTTGCATACGCCTCTCTTAAAAAACGGCTGTAGGCGAAACACTGAGTTGAATACAGGAATTTGAATTATTAAATCGCCCCCACCTTTCAATATACTTATGTGCAAATCTAGAACATGCGAAGGTTCTGCAAAGTGTTCCAAAAGTCCAATAGAGGCAACAACATCAAAGTAGTTCTCATAGCTCCTCAGTGCCCCTTCCTGCAAGAAATCGAGCATCACAGCATTGCTACTTGGTAGTCCAAGCAATTCAAAGTTCCTCCACGTCTCCTGAATGCCTGGTTCTGAATAATCTATAACGTATGGCTGATAGCCAAATACCTGATGAAACAAAATTGGATACAATCCTGGAGCACCGCCAAGCTCCACAAACCTTTTTGTTTCATCAGGCGCCAGGAAAGAAGCTAGAAACCTGCTCAGCTTCCGCATCCAATAACCCCGTAATGAGGCCGCAATATCAACCTTATGCAACCCGTGTACTTCATCCCAATAACCTCTATCTGATATCTCAGTACTCATAGGGTTTTCGCCTCCAGAAATACCGGCCCTTATCCGATACGGGCTAACCTGCTAACAGCAGTCGGCGCTGTGACAAAAGCAATGCAGTATACGCCAGGTAGCCCGCTATCAGAGCAACGACAGCTCCCGCAATTCCCACCAATGGAATCAATACAATATTGAGAGCTACATTCACCGCCGCGCAGACTGCAGCACATAATACTGCGACTCTTACGCCTCGCTCACCTAGAGAAACCATTAGCCAGGCATAGCAGCCATTTATGAACATAATTACTGCTGCCAGTCCGAAAAGAACGGATAAACCCAAATTAAAAGGATACCGGACTCCGTAAAACTTCAAAAATACGAATTGACAAATAACCATAGCTGGCAATCCCACTCCTCCCAAATATGGCATGAGCTTATTAAGCCTTTTGAAAACAGGCCCTTTATTCTCATACTTAGACACGGTGGGAAAAAAAACCACATTAAATATAGTAAAGAGACTCATGGCTACATATATCGACGTAAGATAGTAGGCGCGATATATGCCGACATCGCTAATTGCCATGTATTTATTTAATAGTATCTTATCAATATTGATATACAGCGCAAACGCTACCCCGCCGCCTACAGCAAGCAGGCTGTATCTTGTTAAAATATTCGCCCATGACTTATCAAAACCGAATTTAAAGTATCCACGCAAGAAAAACACCAGAAGTACAGTCCCAGTTGCTCCATAAGCCAGGTACATTGAATACACCGCATATTCAAATGAGTAGAGGCCGCTGAGAATAAAAACCACGAAACTAGATAATAAAATTGCAGCGCATACCATCTGAAAGATGACATAAGTTTTCATCTTAAATAAGCTCTGCAGGGTGCTCGTCGCCAGCGTATAAAGGACAAAAAGAATCGCAAAAACAATAGCTAGGTGAAATAGCTTTTGCGATACAGAAAATACATTAGAAAGTTGCGCCGAGAAAAAGTAAAGCAGCCCAACTGAGACAAGGGTGAACATCGCCACCAATATATAGGTAGCCGAGATAATCTTAGACTGCCTCTCTACGTCATCTGCTTCTACGTTATATTTCACCATGGCAGTGTTGAACCCCAGCAGCATCGGCAAATATAGAAACATGGCTACAGATTGAGCAAGAGCAAATTCGCCGTATCCTCCAGGTCCCAGGACTTTGCCAGCCAGAACGTCGAACGCCAAAGAGGCTAATCCAGCAAAAGCCATCACAGGAACAACGTAGGAAAGGGTTTTCAAGAAATCTTTTGCTTCAGCAGTCGCCTTTTCGTTGAATATTCGCTCATAGGCAAGGGCAACCAGATCAGCTATAAAAGATAACAAAGCTGAATTCCTTTTCACTTGAAATCATCAACCATTTTGAAACCAATTATAAACATATTTTTGAATTCTCGCACGTGAACTCGATAAGAGCAGCTACTGAAAACGCCTGCTTTCACATTAACACCTGAGACTAGTGTTTAAAACCACAGACAGCGTCTAACCACTTCTTCACTTCAAACCGATTACATCAGAGATATTGGAAAAACCCAGGCGTATTGTGTTTCCGCCTTTACCCCTGGATAGCTGGCGCAGCACTGCCCTATCAACTTGAAATCAGTATTCAGTCCCTATAAAGTCCTGTAATAGAATCCCTTCCTCTCCGCCTCTTCCTTATTGAAGAATCCTCTCACATCTATCAATATAGGAGCACTGTTCATCTTACTCTTAAGCATCTCCAGTGTTACCTTCTCAAAAGCCTTATGAACTACAGCCAAGATCACACAGTCAATACCCTTCAAACTTTCAATATCATTAACAGCCCTAATCCCAAATTCATGTTCAATTCCGTCCAGCAATGGGTCATAGCCATATACCTCAACGCCAAATTCTTTGAGCTCTTTCACCATCTCCTTTACCGGAGTCTCCCTGATATCAGGCACATTCTCTTTATATGCCAAACCCATTATCAAGACTTTGGAACCCTTGATAACCTTGCCCATATTGTTTAAGGCTTTTATAGCCATTTCAGCTACATGCTTAGACATAAAATCATTTATGGCTCTACCTGCAAGGATTACCTGGGGATGATAGCCAAGTTCTTTAGCTTTGTAAACAAGGTAATATGGGTCAACTGGTATGCAGTGACCGCCGACCATCCCGGGAGAATATCTGTGAAAGTTCCACTTTGTGGCAGCAGCATGGAGTACGTCTTTGGTGCTCAAGCCCATTTTATCAAATATAAGCGAGAGCTCGTTCATCAAGGCTATATTCAGGTCTCTCTGGATATTCTCAATCACTTTAGCGGCTTCGGCAGTCTTGATATCCCTAGCTTTAAAGATGTTTGGGGTAACCTTGCTGTAAAGTGCGGCCACAAGCTCAGTAGTTTCCTCGTCCATGCCTGAAACTACTTTTGTTACCTTGCCTATCTCATGTGCTTCATCACCAGGGTTTATCCTTTCTGGAGAGTAGGCAATCTTGAAATCCCGACCGCACTTCAGACCCGATTCCTTCTCCAGAATCGGCGTGACTACCTCTTCAGTGACCCCCGGGTAAACGGTGGATTCCAAAATCACTGTGCTGCCTTTCTTCATATTTTGCCCTATAGTTTTAGCAGCATCTTCAACGTATGATAAATCAGGTTCCTTAGATTTGGTTACAGGCGTAGGAACAGCGATTATCACGAAATCAGCTTTCTTTATATCAGTAGGAGCGGTGGTAAAGGTTAAGTTAGCCGAGTTACTTTGTCGTTTGAGATTGTCTATCCTCCCCAAATCTATATCAAAGCCAATCACTTTGAGTTTTTTGGAGAAAGCTTTTGCCAAAGGTAAGCCTACATAGCCTGTACCAACGATGCAAACTATAGCTTGCTCTAAATCATGTCTCATTTAGCTGAATCCAATAATGGTTTCTTTAAGTCCTCGCTCTAGAGTATATTTGGGATTATAGCCACAAGCCTTGGCTTTGGCAATATCAGCCAAGCTGTGCTTTATGTCACCAGGCCTTGGGTCTTGATAAACTGGCTCTAAGTTTTTGCCCACGATGTTAATAACCAGTCTTGCTAGATCATTTATGGATATGTTACTGCCTTTGCCAATGTTGAATACCCCACAGGCATTGCTCTCAGCAAAGAGTATATTGGCATCCACTACGTCACGGATAAAGGTGAAGTCCCTCGTTTGTTCGCCATCACCGAAAATAATCGGCGGCATACCTTCAGAAACTCTCTTGATAAACTTCGGGATAACCGCAGCATACTGAGAATCCGGATCCTGCCCTGGTCCATAGACGTTAAAGTATCTTAGACAAACAGTAGAAAGACCATAGACCTGTTGAAAGGCCTGACAATAGTATTCTCCGGTGAGCTTGGTTACAGCATAGGGAGATTGAGGGTTGGGTGCCATATCCTCTCTCTTGGGAAGGGTAGGAATATCTCCGTAGACCGAGGAGGATGAGGCATAAATGACTTTCTTAACGCCACCATCTCTGGCAGCTAAAAGCACATTCAGCGTACCGGTTGCATTTGCCTCATGCGAAGCTAGAGGATTGTCTACGCTTCGGGGAACACTGGGGATAGCAGCCAGGTGGAAGACGCAGTCAACACCGTGAAAGAGTTCACGAAGTAAAGGAAGGTCGGTGACGCTGCCTTGAACAAAGTCGACTGTGGTGGGAGATTCTTCGCTTGGCTCAGAATGACAGGGAGAGATAGGCGTTCTTATATTTTCAAGCTTGCCAGTAGAGAGATCATCAAGGATGATGACCTGGTAGCTTCGCCTTGACAGCTCTTCAGCCAGATGTGAGCCAACAAAGCCGGCGCCACCGGTGACTACTGCTCTACCAGCCATTTTCAAAGGCCCCCTCACAAGGAATGTTTAGCAATTGCGGAGAAATAACATCAAGATGCAAGTATAGCGGCTCCTTATAGTAAGGCACAAGCTGACCGCCCCTGTATAGCCAGAACTCCACCTTCTGTGATTTGCCCAGGATCCAGGGGACGAAGCTGACTTTTTGCTGCCAGTTCTCCAGGTGGGCTAGTGTCTCCGTATTTATCTCTTTATACAGAATGTCCGCAGTCTTTATCTCCACTCGATAGCTGGTCGGCTGGTATTCATCATTGGCGATACCCATAATCAATTCCACAGGCTCTCCCTGCTTGACCTGCACAGGGGATGCTATGGCTTTACCGTCGGTACCGAGGATATAGAAAGTACCGACGTCAGTATAGAGGTGAAGGGGAGTATCGAAACAGGGGATATCCTCACCGTTCTTATACAAGTAAAACTCCACCCTCTGGTTCTTACCAGCTATATGGGGAATGAAACTTACCCTCTGCTCCCGTTTCTCCTCGTGAGCCAGCCTGCCTATGTCTACCTGGCTATTTTCAATGCCATCTATGCTTACGCCTACCCGGTAACTTGTTGGCTGATATTCATGATTAACTACGACAATAACTATGTCAACTGGCTCACCCAGTATTACCTGACGGGGATAGTCCTCAGCCTTGCCCCCTAGGCCGAGGAGGTAGAACTCGGTAAATTTTTCACCTTGCTTTGGATTAGCGACAACGTAGCCCAGGCAGCCTAATGCAGCTACGATGGCTACCGCCAGGGAGATGGACAGGATTTTGTCCAGTCGGGTCCCGGTCGCCCAGTTAGGCAGGCTGATTTTAAAAGCAAAGGTAAGACGCTGGCTCTCGGACAGCTTTCGTTGGCGATACCAGCCGACAGATGTTGTGACGACAATGAGCAGGGTGATAGCGATGAGGGTGGGATAGAGCCTGATTCCCCATGGTGTGTAATTAAGGATTAGCCCTAGAAGTGGGACCAAAGCGATACTCAGGCCAAAGCTTAAGGCTATTCGCTCAACGCCACCTAAGTCATCTTTCCTCGGGAAAAGGGCTGAGAGTAGTGCGTAGCCGGGGATGAAGATAATAAAAATAAGGCCGAGCACAATCCGCAAGGCTCCGGTGGTAAATGTAACCAAGGGAAACAGGAGCAAAGCGATAACCGCTATAGCAATTAAGACCTTTTGGTTATTAAGTTTCATTCTTAAACTGACGTGAATTATAACATAGCCGTGAAGTAGCCGCGGGCAATGCCAGATTGATTTGTGATTACAACTACCAAACTTTTAACACATCCCATTGATAGCACTGTATTCATTTCACTTGAGAACTGCTGCCTGATACCACCAGCAAAGTTAGTCGTTGAACCTAAACCAATGCAACTCTTTTCCGAGACTATGACATTACGGCAGGCCATCCTTGTAAGGTGATAGGTAATGCTGTAGCCAATTACTCTACACCTATGATAATTACCTCTGCTGTTTTAACCATACTTATTTTAGATAACCCTTTTCCTTCATATAATCCTTAAGAGATAATGCTGATGTCCTTTATACCAGCTTGAATGACCTGTTCCACGATATACTAAAGAATGGGCTTATTGGCCACAGGAAGGAGTTGCTTCGCCATCGTATTGGTTAGAGGCTTCAGTCTGGTACCCTTACCGCCAGATAGCACTAACGCTTTCATAGCCCATTCTAGTCATGAATAGCTTGTTTTTTATTATGCACTAAAGTACCATGGATATACTTGTCTATGTTGTTGGGTTGTGGGTTGTTTGAGACAAGCGACAACCTCGACGGCTATAACGGAGACTGGCGGCTCTAAGCGGCCTTGGTACTTCGCAGTTTGCAGATTTGCTTGTACTTGATAGGCAAATTTGGGTGACTGATTCACTGCTGAATCATCTAGCATATTCGAAAATTTTTACTTCAGCAACCATGCCTATTCCAGTCTCCATCACAGAACCTTTTGAGGCATAGACTAACCTGTAATGCTCCAAGGCTGGTAAAGGTACAGGGCTGACAAACGGATTGTTGCCAACTATTCGGTAATTACCGGATTTCTGGCTTGCAATATAGGCTTGTGCATCCTCATAAGTGCCGAAGGATTGCACACCGGTAATCTGCCTGTAAGGCTGACCATTCGGGCTAACTTTGTCCTGGTAAGAAATCACAATCGAACTCTTAGGAATGACCTTGCCGCCATCAAAATTGTAGAGGCGGACGATAAGCGAGCGGTAATATTCAGGGTAAAACAGCAGCACCGGCTCAAGCGTGTTATCCTTGAGCTGATAATAGATATCATAGAATTTGTATGGGCTGTTGCCGCTAAGGGTTGCTAAGGCTTGGAATTTGCCAATCGGCATAGCTATGGCATTGTCAACAATTACATACCTTGTTCCCCACTGGTCTAATATATTGTTAGCAGAGGCTTCATCTTGAGCAGTGAAAATGAACGCTTCCCCTATGTGGTTGGTGCCAGGGTTAGAAGTGGGTATGCGATGGCCAATTCGAGTTATCCAGTAGCCGTAATCCCACCAAGCGGTGACGCCGTAGGCAGTCTGTGGGTAATCATAGGTTTTACCTGGGGGTGGTGGCTCATAAAGATTGTAGTAAAAATCAGAATTGCCGAATGGCTCTGATGTGTTTTCGTTTAGCCAAGAGAGTGATTCGTACCAAGCATCACTAGGGGCAAACGCTGGCTGACTGGCAGTATTTATAGCTCTACCGATGTTAGGAAATAAGACAAGGAAAAAGACGGCTATAACTCCGAGTGCCATGTTTGCTCGACTGCCGGAACAAGACCCCTCGCGCCTTTTGGGCTTGGATTTCCGTTTGGTCTCTTCGAGCATGTCCACAGGTGCAACGGCTAATTTTTTAAAGCCAGTTAATCGCAGAATTAACCAGGAAAGGTAGCCAGCCAGTAAAGCTACATTGACGACAAAGTAGTAGGCAAAACGCCTCATGGCTAAGGTAGCTGCCAGCATCACCAGGCTCCAGATGATAAACAGTGTCTTATCAGTCTCGCCACGCTTAATGATAAGGTAGATAAGTATACCTAGTGAGATAAAACAGAGGAAGAAGCTGGTGGTGAAGTTAGCCCAGGCGACTGCCCACGAAAAACTGCCGCCGGGAAAGAGGAGAGGCTCCATCTCAAGGATAGTTGTCCCCATAGGCCATCTAAAGATGCCGAGGCTTCCTATCATTGCACGAAAAAGAGATGGATTAATGCCATAGAAAATCGCCAGGCTGATCAATCCAAGCCCGAGAAGAACCGCTGGATAGATGATTGGCTTTATATTGCGGCTGGCCATGAAGTATGAAAGCACAGCCATAGCTATAGGGATAATAATAGCGATGGTAAAAGAAGCTAAAACCATCCTGTCCGGAGAAAGGGGCGAAAACATCAACAGGGTAATGATAAAAGTAATAGTGCTGACGAAACAGAGATATTCAGTTGGCCTGCTCTTCAAATGGTCAATAATAAACTGGACAACGAGATAAGCCAAGATGATAAAAACAAAGAGCAGCGCTCCTCCCCAGGTAAGAAAGTAGATTCCTAAGAAAACGCCGGCCAGAAGGCTATAGATAAACGGCTTGGTCACGGTTGCCCATTGTCTGTGCCACAGGCGTCCAAATGTCAACTGATTGTCTCTTCCAGTATTCACCGCCAGAATCAGGAACAGCATACTCACCGTGGTGAATAGCACTTCGGCAACGTGGTAGTCGGTGAAGCCGAGTATTGACCTGCCTAGAAACTCGCCGGGGAAAATGGCAATCAAGCCGGCAGCTATTACACCAGCCCAGCGACTGAACAGCGCCTTACCGATGAAATAGACTGGAATGACGGTCAAGGCGCCTAATACTACTGGAAAATAGACGCCAACGACATCAACAGTGTGTTGAGTTGGCGAGCCCAAGCCAACAAGCCAGGTAATGCCGGCGAGGAAATAGGCGAAAAAAGTAATCGAACCAGGCCCACCACCTCCTGGATAGAGTATGTAAGGGTCAAAAGAATTGAGATGAGGAAAATTGTGAACGAGATTGTCAACGATGCGCATAAAAAAGTAAGCATCAACACCAGTAAACTTTATCCAGTCGTCGACAAAGACCTGGTCGTAGGGGAGAGCAACTCGAAGATATAGGGCAACACCGAAGAAAAGAGCGACTATTATGCCGGCAATGAGTGCCGAGGGGAATCTATTCTGGCTCATCGCATTAGACCTGAGGGGGATTATAGCCTTGTTTTGACGGTGGTGCAAGGTAATGTTGTGCGGGATAGTGTACCATCAGAACATGTAGCTGCGAGGCTTTAGCCTCGCTGAACTCGACCCTAAAGGGTCGAGGCTACATGTATGTGGTGGATGGGCGACCT
>Ga0315289_10004008_pt1 | contig 22112 bp, 20 predicted proteins | sample YL17G11_40_MG_FD_203452 | JGI IMG/M metagenome (GOLD analysis project Ga0315289, IMG submission 203452) | Sediment microbial communities from Yellowstone Lake, YNP, Wyoming, USA - YL17G11_40 | ecosystem: Environmental > Aquatic > Freshwater > Lake > Sediment | place: USA: Wyoming | collected... | reverse complement strand
ATTCACCATCTATTATACTATAGCTGAGCACTTTTAGTCTTGGTCTGTTAGGGATATTGTTTGGTGAGCCTGTAACAAAGTTGTCTATTACCAAGACATCATCGCCTCTGGCTAGCAACTTATCCGCCAGGTGGCTTCCGATGAATCCACCCCCGCCCGTGATTAAACACTTCAATTTATTCGCTCCTTTCTAAATTGGTCTGCTTTATCATGAAATTCCTGTTGCCATAGTTCTAGACTAAGCAATCCCCATAGCTTGCGACTGTATTTTGGCTCTTTCTCCAATCCAGCCAGTACCTTACGGTTGTCAATCAAGTCTCTTTGCAAAGCCTTCTGTGAACTGAATACGTCGTGTACAAAGTCTTTGCACTCCCCCTGACACCATTCTGTTATTGGAGTGGGGAATCCCATCTTGTCCTTTCGTTCCACTACCTCCATTGGTAGCAAGTCTTTAACAGCCTCTCTTAACAGATACTTTGTCCTGCCATCCTTAAACTTGATATTGGATGGTATGGTCGCCGAGAACTCAACCAGCTCTCTATCCAAGAATGGCATAACAGACTCCACTCCATGTGCTTGTGATACTCTGTCTTCTACCTGTAGCATAGGTGGCAAGCCATACCTCAAATCGTAGTGGCTCATCAAGTCAAAGTAGGATTCCTTCTTGACCCCGCTGCTATTGAATAGGTTGCTGAATGTCTCCCAAGGGTTATAGCCCTCAAGTAACTCCCACCTGATTTCCCCCTTCAGGGTATTTGCCCTATTGACCAAACGGTAATACCTCTTGTCCATTGGCTCAAACATACCCTCAGCAAAGAATTCTTTCATCAAAGGAGTGTACTGTCTGATGCTTTGTAGACTGGGGATGATTGATTCATAAGTAACAATATAGTTGCCGTTGTGCAATGTCCCTTCGATTGCTCCCCTGAGGCATTGCTCCAGGTAAGCGATGATGTATCGCACGTAGCCTCCGAATAACTCGTCTCCGCCTTGCCCACCGAGCAGTACCTCTATTCCGTCTTTGCTTGCCCTCTTAGCGGTCATGTATTGCGGGAAAGCCCCAGGCCCCATTGTGGGGTAATCCAAGCATCTAATAACGTCCCTAATATTATTCCTGAAGTCCTGTGGCGTAAGCTCAACTTCTCTTAGCTCTATGTTATGCTGCTTAGCCACCAGACGGGCATAGTAGTCTTCTCGATACCCTTGTTCCAAGAACTTTCCGTGGTAGGCAAGTTTATTACCAGACAAAGCAGCTATAGTGCTGGAGTCTATGCCACCAGACAGATAGCAGGCGACCTTCTTGCCTTTCCATTGCTTTAAGGATTGCTTGACTGACTTCTCTAATAACTCAAGAGTCTTTTCCTCGAAGTATTGCTGTGTATGATAGAAGTCTGGCTCAAATTTCAATTCCCAGTATTTCTTTATCTTGATTTTGCCATTATCTAAGGTTAACTCATGTGCTGGCGGTAATTCCTTGATTCCCTTAAACAATGTCTTGCCGTTCAAGTAATACTGGAATGTAATGTATTCCTTAAAAGCCTCTAGGTCTGTTTCTATGGAAGGCAGATAAGGCAGCAACAGTTTAGCTTCAGGGGCATAGTATAGATTGCCATTTTGTATAGTGTAGTAGAATGGCTTAATCCCAAATTCATCGCGCTTATAAGTAAAGTTGCCTGTTAGCGGAATAGATTCGGCTTCTCTCATAGCTTCTTTCCTTTCTTGCCATGTAATAAATCCGAATAGATTCTATCCATTCTCTTGGCTCCTGCCTCGGCGGAGTGCCACTTGACTGCGAACTCACGGCTGCGGTGTCCAATTTCCGTCCGTTTCTCTGGATGTTGTATCAAGTCTACCAGCACATCGTGTATTGTCTTGGGCGTAGCACTTATTACGGGCAATTCATTCACATAATCTGGGATTTCTCGCCTCATACTTTCCAGCCATTCTGGACGGAGATAGCATATCGCTGGCTTGCCCAGCATAAGTGCTTCTCTAACATTAGCTCCGAAGAAACCAACGCTAAGCATATCCACCACGATATCTGCTTGTGCTTGGTAAAAGCGTACCTCTTTGTTGGGGACATCTTTGGCGAATATAAGCTCAACAGGATACCCTTCTGCCTTAAGTTGTTCCATCAATGGCAGATAAATATGTGTGCTTTTGATATTGCGTTGTGTGGATGGGTTAGTACGCAGGTTAAAGTTTGCCACGGCATGATATATCTTGACTTTATGTGGCGGATAAGGAAGTTGATATTTGGGGGGAATCGGCAAATTGGGATGCCAGAAATTTTGGTCGAGGCAATAGAATTCGGGCACTTCATGTACTCGTGGGTCATCGTTGTAATCCTTGCGGTTGCCACCAAGGAGGCATTGATAATCTGCTAGTTTATTGCGTATAGCACCCCAATTGAGGTTTCGTTCATCACAGCACACATTGGGCTTGTCGTGCCAGACGCAGATGTCACATATTTGCTCTAGTCCTGACCAAGACCTGAAGGAACTCTGGGAGACACCATCGAGGCACCCGTTGTTGCTGTAAACTATTTTCTTCCCCAATCTTTTTAAAAATCCAATTTCAGAATATGGAGCAAAATTGCAGAGCTTAAGGACATTGCTGGTATTGTCACCGAAACTCATATTATGGGCACCACTGAAATGGAAGATATCATAGCGAGGGATTGTTGATATATAAAATAAAGATTGCCTGATGACATCTTTTAGGGGAGAATCCCAAGTAAACTTGATATCCTCACCATGATAATACTGTTGTGCGCTTTGATGCCTATCCCAATTCAACACATCCGCACGCCATCCCAACTTTCTTAATTCACGGCTCAAATACCAAGTGTGGTAGTAGCACTGACCCGAAAAAAGAACACTGCCCTTATGCATCTTCCTTACTCCTGTTTTGCTGGATTAACAAGCGAGTTCTGTTAATGCCGCAATTCATCAAGGCGTCTATAATGGATAACCCTGGCACGAATGTTGCTGTGTTCCACTGGGGGTAGGCTGGGTGCTGGAATTGCTGATAAATCAACTCTATCCCTGCTTGGGCAAACTTATCATTCTCCTGGTAGCTATCTGCGCCTCCACCACAAAGATAGGCTGTCCCGCCTACGGCACGGGTCATGGAGATGAGTAAGTCTGTCCTCTCCCCTGCCACATCCAGGGTTGAGCCAATAACCAGTCGAGACGTATCTAAGCCTATCGCTTTGGCAATAGGTCGGATAGCTGTTTCATTGTATGCCGCCAGGTTGTCCGTAGGATTGTTTATCAGATTCTTAAAGATGGGGAATATCTGGCTGAAGAAGGGAGCACGGGCATAGTTTGTTTGTATTGTTTTGAGCAGTTGCTCTCGCCATAGAGTACTGTTGTTTATCTGTATATCCCTGACCAAGCGTGTGCCATGGTAGGCACGCACAATTGGCATGGTAACCCAAGCAGGTTGTCCATTGATTATCAACTGTACTCGATTTCCCCAGCCACCACCTTTTTTGGGGAACTGCACATTGTCCATCAGAATAAATATATCTGCGCGGGCAAGCTTGTTAAAATATCCCAGCCAAGGGAAGAAGTTGGGCTGATGGATTGCGACCACCTTTCTAGCTGGGGAGACATACTTTGCTGTTAGCACTTGCCCCTTGAGGCTATCCTTGAGTGCTACTACTTCCTCGATAGCCATGTATTCGTTCAAAACAATGCGATTGCCTGACGCATTTATGTAGAAAGCTCCTGGTAGTGGCTTGACCAAGGCGCGAATCAGATTATAAATCTGGCGGGGATTTTGCTGCCAGTCAATCAGCCCGTCTTCGGGATGTCGTCGTCGCCAGTGATGTGCTCTGTTTTCATCTTGAGCCTGTCTAGTATTAGTGCCCGATAGCAGCTTGGGCAGTTCTTCTGACAGTAGCCCCTCAGTTTCTATGCCGAGGCGTGCGTATATCTCATGCCAAGTGTCTTCAAAATAGATGGGAACATGTCGCTGTGCGATGATATCGCCGCTATCGAAACCTTCATTCATATAGTGCATAGTGACGCCAGTCTCGGTCTCGTCATTCAGGAGAGCCCACTGTACAGGATTTGCACCTCTATATTCAGGCAATAGTGCCCCGTGGATATTTACAGCCCCGCAGGATGGGATAGACAGCACCTCTAGCCTCAGCAGCATCGAGTATGAACTCACAAGTATTAAGTCAGGCTGCAATCTTCTTACCTGCTCTACAAAGCTCGTGTATTCAATAGAGGTAGCCCTTGGCTGAACAAGGAAGGGCAACTGTATCTTCCTTGCTATCTCTTGCAGTATCCTGTGCTGGGATGGTCTGATCCCAGCAGCTACGATGCCACATACGATACCAGAGGGCAGATGGCGCAGGAGTTGAGACACTCCTACATCAGCACCAAATACTAGCACCCTCTTAACCACTCAGTAGTTCCTTTACCTTAGCAAGCAGTTCATCAGGCATGCCATCAGGGAACCTTGACTTCCATGCTGGGTGCTGGGCAAACTCATGGTTGCACTCGCGTATTATGTTACTAAGGACACAAGCAAGCATAGGCACTATACTGTCCCTTCCACTCATCCAAGCAGTAGGGTGAAATAGCATCTGGATAAACTCATGCTTGCCCAATACAGCTATAAAATCTTCAGGCTTGTGTCTCAGGACAGAGTCAGAGATGTAGTGCATCTTCTGGCCAAATTGGGCACTACAGAAGTTCACCATATTTGGAATCTCCAAGTCCCTGAATCGTGTGTTGATGGATAAGTTGTGCCAGACAAATACAGGCTGGACATAGGCGAAGAAACACCTCGCAGCTTGCAACTCACTGGTTATACTCTGTCTTACTTCATCAATGGTCTGACCTGCCAATGCACGGGGGTGCAGGATAATGCTATGTCCCATCCTGTGAATGCCGTCTATAATCTCAATATTGGCAGTAGTAAATGGGTTGTAGAGAGAAGAGCCAATCTGTAAGGCAAAGGTAGCCTTAATCTTGTAGTCTGCATTTATCTTTGCCATCTCATGTGCCATCACCAGCGAGGTGTCAATGTCGTGACGAAGGATAATCTGCTTTCTCCCTTTGCTGAAGTCCACAGTGGCAAAGTCCACGAACTCAAAGCCGTGGTTTATGGCTGACTGGAGAATCAGTTCGTAGCTAGCCCTATTATAGTTTATCGAATTCTCCTCAGGAAAGCAATAAACTTCTCGTAGTCAATGGCGAAGTTTCCTGCGACCTTTTGCCCTGGTGCAACGCTCTGGGTCACAACAGAACCTGTGGTTATTGAGGCTCCGTCTCCTATCACTACTCCAGCCGAAGATATTGAAGCAGAAGGCCCAATCCACACATCGTTGCCTATTGTGATGGCACCTGCTATCATAGCGCAAGCAGCCAGAAAACACCTTTGCCCGATAACTACATTGTGAGCAACATGCACGAGGTTGTCCAGCTTAGTGTCGTCTCCCAGTTCAGTGAAGCCACCAAACAGGGACTTGGAGATGCAGCAATTTGCTTGTATCTCTACTCTATTGCCAATTAACACCCCGCCTGCATGGATGACACGTAGTATTTCATTGCCAATATGCTCAAACTTAAAGCCCTCACTTCCTATTACAACACCAGCTCTGATGATAACATCGTTACCTATAATGGAATTTGGCAGAATGGATACATTAGGTTCTATTATACACCTTTCACCAAGCCAGACATTGCAGGGTGCAATGTAGGCTGCTGGGCTTATGTGAGCACTACGAGATATTCTATTATCAAAAGATTTCCAGTAAAAGTCGGTGTCTTTTGCAAGATGGTTATGTATCTCGTAGAATGTCTTCCTGGGCATTTTGGAAACAGCCAATCCTCTATTTAGCGGTACTGATGAGGCAAACTCATGAGTTGTGATGACACAGGTAATATTAGGCTTGTTATGCAGTTCGGCAAGATACTTGGCATCCTCTATATATACCAGTTGTGCAGTAGTGCTAATTGTAATGAAACCAAGAGAATTGAACTTGCCGTCTCTCACTACTTCGAGTTCTAGCTCACTTAGTCTTTTATCAGACACATCCTACTCCACAACTGCATATGAAATGAATGTACTCAGCAACGGTCTCTGTATACGCAGGTTGCTAATCCCCACCTTCTTTAAGGCAGCTAACGTTTCTCCAGGGAAAGACTCACTGTTCAATTGGTCAAAAGCGATGATGCCACCCTTGGGAATCCTAGGGATAAAGTACTCAAGAGCTATAGAAGTCGGCTCAAATATGTCGAAGTCCAAGTACAGCAAACTCACTATTGTGTGAGGGTTATTCTCAATAAACTGAGGGACAGTCTTTTTCACATCACCCTTTACAAGCTTGACCTTCCAGATATGGCTCAGAGGTCTGTAAATATCATAGAGCCGTATGCACTCCTGTAAGTCTTGTAGTGAGTCTGCAGCCAAGCCACCAGCATTGACTAGCTCAGAGGTCGCGGGTGCCACATCTTCTTTTGCAGTTGACGGGAAACCTGAGAAAGTGTCAAAGCCGATAATCTTTCTCTGGTGGTTCATTGGCTCAAGGATTGTACTTAACTGTGCCCACGTCATCAAGCCGCCACCAAGGAAGACACCGCACTCAATGATAGACCCCTGAACATTGAGAACCTGTTTGAATATCTCATATTTGCAGAGGAACCTAGCAATTGTTGAACTGGAGACATATTTGGGAAAGTTCTCCAGCTTTTCAACTGCCGAGCCCCCACTCTTGGCAAAGTAGGTATTGAGTAAAGCTCTGTACTCTATGTCAGACTGAGAGACAAGCGCCATATTCTGAATATTAGCGATATGTTTTTTCTCTGCCACTTTCCCCTCTCACTTTTAAGGATGCAACAAACTCGATAAGCGTTGATGATGAGTGCCCCTCTTTTACAAGAGACAGCAGCCTCTTAAGAAATACCCTAGTCCCTACGCCAGTGGATTCAGGATTCTCAAACTCGCGCAATTTTACAGGGTCATGGTAATAAGGCTTTGCTGCTTTATATCGGTCTAACTTCTCAGTGTTCAGGTAAATATGGATTGGGTGGAAGTTGAAGACATATAGTGAGTTGGGGTCAGACAGGTGTAACAGTTCTGGTTTCCACGTATCTCCAGTCATGCAGTTTATGTTATCTTCCCAGTATATGGGCACTCTGACAAGCCCGTTCCAGTATTGGAATGCCTGGATATTGGAGCAGCCGAACATCAGCAGGTTGGAATCATACTGTAGCCCAAGCTCTGCAAAGAGGTCTAGGATTTGGAAGGTCTGGTAAAAAGAGTGGCATCGAACTCCCTTTGCCTGTGGATACAAGTTCATTAGCCTATCCAGTTCACCTCTATAATCCTTTGTAGGCAGAAAGTTGGGGTGTATGCCAATCTCATGCCCTTGCATGTTATCAAGTAACGGAGTGTTGTGGGTAGCGAAGAATGTAGCTTGTATGTCCGTGGCACTAAGCAACTCCAGCGTGTCTGCAATCACAGTGTCTTCTGCCCAGTCTATGTCAAATGTTATGGCTATCATCGTGCTGGCTCCATCACTATCTCGGGTATGATATCTATGAAACTGAACTGGCGAGAAGGGAAGCGGGCTCTTATCTTTGTCTTGAGCTCATCTGCATGAGGTGGCGATAGCATTATCAGGTAGTCAGGAGGCTCTTCCCTGAGATACTGTGATGACGATATTTCAATTCCACATCCTGGCAGAAACATGCCTTGCTTAGCTACATCATCATCAATGACTCGTTGGACTAGACTACTATCCAAGCCGAGGGTGTTCAATATTGTATGACCTTTGCCAGCACCAAAGCCATATACTCGCTTACCTTGTCTGTTCAGTATTCTCAGAAGGCGATAAACTTCCTTCTTTCGATGCTCTATTCTCTTAGATAGAAGCTGGTATGTACTCTTAACCTCTGTTTGGATAGCGTATTCAAGGGATAAGAAAGGGGCTAGGGATTTATCTGTGGTCTGCCCTAACCTAGCCTGTATCAATATAGAGCCACCATCTGTGTTGACAGTCTTTACAGAAGTTATCCCAATCCCAGCATGGGAGAGAAGTGATTTGAGGGACTCAACCGAGAAGTAGTATAGATGAGGGTGTGCAATTCCCTCGAAGTGAAATCCTTGCAGTATTGATACAATATACGGGACTTCAATGAACAAGACAGACTGTGGATTCATACATTCCTTCAGCCCAATAATAAACTGCTGTAAGTCATATGCGTGCTCAAGGACATGCCTGACAATTAGTATGCGTGGGAACCCATATTCGGAGATAACTGTTTTTCCTACCACCACGTTGAAGAATCCGTTAATTACAGGTATGTTATGGCTAAGACAGGTGGCAGCAAGCATAGATGACGGCTCTACTCCCAAGACCTTACAGGGTATGTTCCTAGCAATCTCTAAGCTCTTGCCATCGTTGCACCCAACCTCAAGCAACAGGTCGTCTTCGCCGAGGGAGTGCTGGCTGTGTATCTCTGACAGCAGGTTGTGCATGTATGCTTGTACTGACCCTGAAAGGGAATAGGTTGCATGGTACTGACTATACACCCTCTTGACTATAATATCCATATACCCGCTGTCCTCAAGCTGCATCAGGGTGCACCTTGGGCAGAGCAGAAGGGTAAGGTCAAAGGAAGGGGCAGCCTTTGCAGATATGAAGTCAGGCTCAACATAGCCAGAGACAGGGATATGTGCAACTTTAGCCATATGCCTGAGCCCTATAGCCCCACACCCTTGACAGGTTTGATTAACAGGTTGCACGTTTGTACCACTCCACTGTAGACTGCAAGCCTTCATTGAATCTGATAGATGGTGTGAACCCCAGTATTTTCTTAGCCAGCGTAATGTCTCCAACGAGCCGTTTCAAGTCTCCAGCCCTTTCCTTCTCGTAGACTAAGGGCTTGCCACACTCCATATAAGAAGCAACCATAAGGATTAGCTCTTTTATCTGGATTTCGTTACCACTAGCGATGTTGATGACTTTACCACGGGTCTCTTTGCAGTCGTATGTTTTTACTATGGCTTCGGCGGTATCAGAAACATAGATATAGTCTCTTATTTGATTTCCGTCTCCATAGACAGCAGGAGCTTCTCCCTTCTGTATTCTGTCTACAGTAAGAGGGATGACTGCTGCATAGATTCCTCTGCTTTGCCTTGGGCCATAGTTGTTGAACGGTCTTACAATAGCAGAGTCAATGCCGAATGACTTGCAATATGAAAGCACTAAATGGTCTGCTGCTGCTTTGCTTGCGCTGTAGGATGTGGTAGGGTTTAAGGGATGCCCCTCGTTCATAGGGGCATACCGACAGTCCCCATAGACTTCTGAGGATGAACAATGTATTAATGTTTTATAATAACCTTTACGAGCCAGTTCGCAAACACAAAGCGTGATGTCAATATTCTGCCGATATACCCATGCGGGGTCAACTAAAGACATAGGCAGAGGGACTATCGCTAAATTGAAAACAATTTCTGTCCCCTCTTTTATTAACAGATGTGTCATGCTTTTCTCATCCGAGGCATCCATATTTAGTATGTTTAGCGTGGGGAAGTTATTTTGGGCTTCCAGCAGATTCGATGCCTTGCCTAGAGAGAAGTTATCCACTACCACAAGATTAGCAGGCTTTTCTTTTATTAAGCGGTCAACTAAATGACTGCCAATAAAACCTGCTCCACCTGTGACGAGCACGGATTTGTTCTTTAGGCTCATCCTACTTTGCCTTTCTTGTAGCCCTTCAATCGGAAATAAAGTTGCCCTGCTGGCTGCGCGATTGGCATCAAATATTTCTTGCCTGGGTATTTATTGTAGTAAGGGGCGTACAATAATCTCTCAAATCTGTTCTTTAAACTGTTCTGCTGCTGGCGGAGCAATTTGCCTAATATTTTTGCTTCCTCTTTGCCCACAGAGGGATTGAATCCGCCTGCAGCTAATTCTTCGTCAAACTGCTCTATGAATTTCTGGAACGAATATTTACCAGATGCTATCAAGTCTTTATGGGCTTGCTCGACAATCTCTCTGCCTTTCTGGCTTCTCATCTGGGATATTGCTTGATGGAAATTACTGAAGTCTTTCTCAATCGGTATGTAGTGTCTGTTAGACTGCATGATACCGTTGTATTCACCCAAGGTCATTACTTGGCATATTCTGAAGGCTGCTGCTTCAAAACAACGTGGGGATATAGCTCTGTATTGTATCTTATTTTCCCACTTCTTGAGTATCTCTGGGTCTAATTCCTCATAGCCAATTGCCCTGTCGCCCATAGCCCAACTTTCTTTGCCAAGCTTACGATTATATTCATCCCAAACCTCGTTATCAAGGTCGAAGATAGACCCGCCTGACTCCACGCCAAGGATGGCTTTTAAGTTTCCTAGCCATTTCCAGTAATGGTCTCCATATATTCTATCCTCTTCCTTGCATTTGATGTCGAGATTTAAATCTGTTCCATTAGCATATGTAAGGAACTTTTTTGCTATCTCCATTTTCTCTAAGCCACCTAGCCCCAAATAAGAGGGTACTTCTCTTGCCCTGTAGCCAACATCTATTGTCCTTCGTTCGTATTGTTTGGCAAACTTGCGAGCATTATCAACCATGCTTTCGCTTACATAGCCAGTCAGTGTGGGTATCACCTTCTTGACAGAGGGGCAACGGCTTAAATATACCTCATCAAAATATTGAGGCTTTAAGCAAGAGTAAATGCAGCTTATCTTGTACCTGTTGGCAAACTGTGTCCTCTGCTTGTGGTTGTAGCATTCATCTTGGCAAATCCATACTTTGTGAGCATCCGCGTGACGCTCCAACAATTTGTAATAGGGAGGTGAGATAACATATGTGGCAGAGCCAAACATGGAATAGTGCAGAATAATCACCTTGAATTGGAGATTGTCGAGGGCTTTGGGATAGCCAAGGTGCGGATTGACTGGATAAATCTTGAACTGACTGTATGTGCTGAAGGAGTTGATAGAATCCATAACTGTAGGTGCATATGCCGTTGGAGGGTGATAGTACATCAGCAATATTGCGTTGGTAGTTTGCATGTTAACTCTCTTTCGTTAGAATATACACCCCACCAATACCCGCGACTTTGCCATGTCTCTTTGGTAAAGGGGCATTGTCTAACTCGGATAAAAAGAACCTATGCTCTTCAGCCAATCGTTTATCTTTCAGGGCTACATTTTTGCACTTGACAAATGTTTCAAGTTCCAGCGTTGAATAATAGCCACCCTTAAATTCTGCTTTAAACCCTGCTTGTTCACAAATCCGCACGAATTCTTCAGGATTATAGCACCTTGATATGGGGCAATCTACAGTATCCGTGGTTTTAGCAAAGGCTTCTTCTGTGGAGAGCCCCTTGAATCTATTTAAGGTTATCATCTCGAAGTAAGCAACATATAAGTGGTACCATACACTTTGTCTATTGTATACCATGATTGAAGCCTGCTTCCCAGGTTTTAGAAGTCTGTGCAGTTCTTTCAATATGGCTTCTGGATGCGATATATGATGCAGCACTCCCTGGCTATAAATAAAATCAATACTGTTGTCAGGGAGGGGTATTGCTGTCGTGGAATCCGATATGCGTATCAGGCTTACCATGTCTGGCTTAAAATTATGCAAAGCCATTCTCCTGCTGGCGAACTCCAAAGCCTTCTCGGAGATGTCAATGCCTATCACCCTCTTCGCGTTTGAATATAGCAAGAAGCCAACAATGTCAGTTCCAGGCCCACAGCCATAATCCAAGACTATCTCGTCTGCGTGATTACCCCATAAGCCCATCAGTTCGTGAAACATCGGATATAGCTTGGCTCTCCATTGGATAAACCCCTCATCTTGTTTCGCTGCTCTCATCAAGGATAGCTGTGGAGTTATAACTGTATGCCTGCCCCAGAATGTGTCTACTTGGGTGCTGTCTTCCTTGAGATAGTTTTCTATATGAGCTGGCGTGCCTTTTTTAGACATGAGACCTTTGAGAAACCAAATTGATGAATAAATCATTGTATTCCATCGGCTTCCCATAAATTTATTTCCCAGATAACGGATGACATATTGGGGGTCTTTGATGACAACCTGTGCTTTGTGGTATAATTTTTGAGCTTTATTTGACATCAACGTTCCTCATTTAATATAAATTTCTGAGCCAGAGTTTTAGATTTATGATTCTCCAAGCCCTAAATTCATCTAATGGAGATTCGGAAACATTATATAACATATCTATTGCGCTTTTATTATCTAGGCATTCTTTCTCATAGTCAGTCTTGGCAGCAATTAAGATTGATAGATGAGATTTAATATAGTTGAAGGTGAGTGATGGTGCTGCCTTGAATCCTATCTTGTCTTTGCGGACTCTTATCTCCTCGGGCAATTTTGTTTTCATTGCTTCCCTAAGAATATATTTAGTTGTACCGCCTCTGATTTTCCATCTATCCGCTAACGAAAACACGAAATCAATAAGCCTGTAGTCCAAAAATGGGACTCTGGATTCTATGGAAAAATGCATTGAATTTCTATCCTCATGCCTGAGAATAGCGGGCAAAGAAAAGTATTTCATATAATCCATTAGTACATTGTTGAGCTTGGGTACTTGTTGTCCACATAGCAGCAGGTATTTGATTTTGTTTATTATATTTTGTTGTGTCATGCTTACAAAAGGTACATAACCAGCCAATGACTCATCAGCCCCCTGCCCGTCCAGCATAACCTTTAATTTCTTCTCCTTTGCCTGTTTGAATACGAACCATTGTGCCAATATGCTGGCTGACCCGAATGGTTCGTCTTGGCTTTTAACAACTTCGGGTATCGCCTCTGCCATTTGCTTATCACTGATATTGACATAATTCATGGTAACAGGGAAAACAGATGCGATTTTCTCCATATACCTTTTTTCCGACCACTTTTCATCTGATGAAATATAACTAACAGCATGGAGACTAGGGCATGCAATTTGCCCATTCCTTATTGATTTGTCCAGCAAGTATACCAGCGAAGATGAATCAAGTCCTCCGCTAAGGCAGATTCCAATAGGGACATCGCTACGAGCATGCAACCTTACAGCATCTAAGAGAAGAGAAGAGTATGTGTTTATTTCATTTGTGCTATTTTCTTGTGATGGGAATTCCCAATATGCTTGCGTCTTCCGTTGTCCTGTCATTAGGTCAAATATCATAAATTGTGCTGAGGGGAATGACTCTATACTATTGAAAAAAGTTTGGGAGCCTGCATCTACTATGCCTGTGGCAATATATTTATCTATAATCGTTTTATTTGGCTGGAAAGGTTGCAGTGATAGAAACGCCTTTATCTCCGAGGCAAAATATAGACCCTTGCCAATAAGCGTGGTATATAAAGGCTTTATGCCGAACCTGTCTCTTGATAAGATGATATTTTGATTGTTGAGGTCTAATATTGCCAATGCCCACATGCCGTTGAATTTTTTAAAACAGTCAACACCCCAAGCCATATATGATTTTAACACAACTTCTGTATCTCCACTTGTTTGGAAAGCGTACCCCAATTTCTTAAGCTCGTCTCGTAGTTCAATATAGTTGTATAGCTCCCCATTGTAGGTAATGCAATATTTGCCTAACGAATCGCTCATGGGCTGTAAGCTTTTTTCTGTTAGGTCGATGATAGCAAGCCTGCGGTGTGCAAAGCCTATCGTGTAGTTTTGGGCGGGTAAGCTTTCTGTATTTAGCCATGTTTCAATTCCTATTGTAGGGTTATAAAGCATATAGCCATAGCCATCGGGGCCTCTGTGCTTTAGTGCTTTAGACATTTTTTGGAGAGCCATTATATCTATGGGCTCTGTTGATATTATTCCTGATATTCCGCACATAACATCATCCTTTTGGATGTAATAATTGCTCTACAATTTGCTTGAGCTTTTGCTCCTCAATTTCCCAAGATAATTCTGCTGCGGCTTTCTCTAAATCGAAGGTAGATTTATTTGCCATTAGCTTGTTTATGCCCGAGGCTATGCTAGCTGGGTCTAGTGGGTTGATGGGTAAACCCAGATTATATTTGCTGGCAAGGCAGACTATCTCTGGGAGCATTGGGTAGAGTATGGGTATTTTTGCAGCTATGCCCTGGAATAAGGAATTGGGTAGGCAATAGCGGTAGTTTGCGTTGAGGTCAAAGTATAATATGAGAACACAATCAGCATCGGAAATGAAGGGTACTACTTCGTTGGCAGGGACTGCACCCACCGAGTGGGTTCTTGGGCCATAATCTTTATGCCCCTTACCCACGAAGGCGATGTGGGCATGGCAGGAGAGCCTTCCCAAGGCTTCTATGGCTGGTGGTATAGCCATCCCGTCCTTGGCTGTGCCAACAACTACGGCAAGGAATTCCGAATCAGCTAGACCCAACATAGCCTTCAATGTCTGTTTAGCAGGAGCATCAAGCCTTTTGTCGTAGCAATTTCTAACTAACTCTGGGCTTCTCCCAAATTTCTCAGAAAACAAGGGAATCAATCCACTTGACACTGTGATGATTGCCAATGCTTTCTCCGTACATTCCCGCTCTACTTTCTCGTGGAATGGCATCGCCCATTTTTTCTCAGGATTGCTAGCATTGTTCCAGAGTGCGGAATAGAAGTCACTGGCATCATAGATGAAAGGTTTGCCTTTTATGGCTGGATATTGTACGTAGGAACGCAAGAGATAGAGATTAGCCTCTGGCAACGCTTTCTTAACCCTATCTCCATACTGAGACATGTAACCATTCCTGTAGATGTGGGGCATAAGGGTAGTTCTCAGTAACGGTATTCCATTAATAACCATGTAGGCTGCAGTTCTGATTGCTTGGATTCTCCATAAGGTTCTAATATTAGGAACTGTTTGAATTTGCATAGCTTGCTTCCCAAGGCTAATTAATTCAAAGGGTAATGGCACAGCACTCTTGCTCATGCCGTCTTCTACAACAATAGAATTGTACCCCCAGCGGGCAAACGATGCAGCTATCTTTATTACCCTTGTATCTTCAAGTATGGGTAATGGTGTGAGGCAGACTATAGTTTTGTTAGGGAGATTCTTACTGCTTGCCACTTTAGCCATTCCTCAATCTTCATTCTTTTCTGGATTATCTCTACTTTATAACCATGCTGAAAGGGCATGTTCTTTTCAAGCACTGTATTCAAAAGCCAGTGGATGTATGTCCTATAGCTGTATTTGCCTGATTGCACTAAGTCTTGCCATACATTATTGACGATGTGTTCTCGCAAGTCTTTATGGTTTTTTAGAATATCAAGCACCTCATCTATATTGCTGAGGTCATACTTCACGGGAATATAGTGCACCCATGGCTTCAGTATGCCATTGTATTCGCCCTCAGTCAATATCTGGCAAGTGCGGGTGATTGCACATTCTAAGTGGCGTGGGCTGAGTGCTCTCCATCTATAAGTACCGTCTATATTAGGGAAACAATTATGCTCCACTTCTTCAAAGGATGCACTAGGATGCTCCTTAAGATAAGCCTCGGTTTTTGCTTTAAGGGAGCCATCCCAATCCAGTATGCTGCATCCGCTTTCTGTGCCGAGGAAATACTTGCAGGACAATAAGAATTTCCACCAGTTATCACCATACAGGATATCCTTGGGCTCGCTTGATATGTCTGTAACGAGGGATGAACCAACCTGTTTTTTGAATGCTTCTCCTATTTGCCATTTGAGCATGGCATGCCTGCCCAGCCAAGGATAATGTTTATAAGCCCTATATCCTATATCAATGGGGCGAACGGTGGGCATATTTCTTGCAAGATGTGTGATTCCAGCTATTTCCTTATCGTCGATATACCCCGTCAATTCTCTGTATATCTTAGTTTTGTTTCTGTCTAGCATGGGATATGCCTTGCTCCATTCAGATTCGGGGCCTGCTGTGAACAGATAATTTATTCCCATATCATTTATGAATTGATTCATTAAATCCATATTTAGACATTCATCTTGAGGGCAAGCTACTTTTGTTGTTTTGTTTTTAGCAAGAATTTCAAGTGATTTCATTATCTTTTGGAACAACGGTCTGCTCCAAGGAGTAAGAGCGGTATAGGTAAATATTATTAAGTCCCATTGAAATTTAGCGACATAATCTGGCACATTTGGTTTTTCAAACAAAGTAGCAATATTTAGATAGGAAACTCTATGCCCAGAGTAATCCTTGTAGGCATTGAGATGGCTTAAGACTGTGCTTTTTAAGGGATACTGCCAGAGATAGTAGACAACAAGAATATTTAACATTCCTCTGCCTTTCGCGTTATCCACTGGAGTGCAGGTCTCATTATGCCACTATAGGCAACATAACAATCGCCCCTCAATACGCCATCATCTATTGCCCTGAAATATAAGTGCTTAGTTGTTACTCCATCAGTCCAACCGCGTATGCATATATAAATAAAGATACTGTAGATTCCTTCAGTAAGCAAATTGCCAGGGATGGTACATTCACTAATATATTTACCTTCAGTCAATTGCTTGCCATACCAATTTGGCTCTTTATTATTAAGCGAGTTAAATATTACTTCCCCTGTCTGGTCGCATAGTATTAGCGAAAGGGGTGCATACCCCTTTGCCTTATAGGTCATCCGTATGATAAAGGGGCAGGAAAGTTCAACTTCAGCCGTGTCTTTTGAAGTCACAAGCTCGATAGACTCCATTTCTACCGTTGTGCCTCTTTCATCAAGCTTTTCATTAAGAGCAATCCACTTGGGGAAGAGACCTCCAGTCGGTTCTTTCATATAAGAGCCGATTACCTCGGCGGATAATCCAAATTTGGCAATCTTTCCTTTCTCAAGCAATATAACATATTGACATAGGTTTCTGATAGCACTCATGTTATGGCTCACAAACAGCAGAGTCTTACCCTGCTGCGTAGACTCCCCCATTTTCTGAAGGGATTTTTGTTGGAATGCTGCGTCGCCTACAGATAGCACTTCGTCTATTAGAAGTATTTCTGGGTCAAGGTGGGCGGCTACAGCGAAGGCAAGGCGTACATACATGCCACTGGAATACCGCTTAACAGGGGTATCTATAAATTTCTCTATGCCCGAGAAATCTATTATTTCATCCATTTTCCTTTTGACTTCTGATTCTCTCATGCCTAGTATTACGCCGTTCAACATTATGTTCTCTCGCCCAGTGAGTTCGGAGTGAAACCCTGTCCCTACTTCAAGCATTGAGGTTATCTTGCCATTGATTGTGGCACTGCCTTTGGTTGGGGCTGTTATTCTCGACAATACTTTCAGGAGTGTGCTTTTGCCTGACCCGTTAGCTCCTATAATTCCCAGTGCCTGCCCCTGCTCCAGTTCAAATGATACATTGTCTAAAGCCCAGAAGCCCACTTGTTTCCTAAAGGCATTCATAACTCTTTTGGTTAGCATACCCTGCTCACCAAGTCGATACCACTTGCTCAAGCCCTCTGCCTTAATCGCTATCATAGGACATCTGCAAATACCCTTTCTTTTTTATTGAAATAATATAATCCAGTCACAAAGAATAAAAATGTAGCGATGCAAGTACTAATAAGCAAGGTAGACGGGAATGGATTGCCCAGAACTGCCCACCTAAATCCTTCTATAATTCCTGCCATGGGTGAGAGGATGCCATATGCGAATAAAAACCTTGCTGGTATCATACTTGATGGATAAATTACAGGCGAAGCATATACCCATAGCTGGGTCAGGAACGGCAATAAATAGCGCATATCTCTATATTCAGCGTTAAGAGCTGCTATCCATAAGCCTATTCCTGTGATTAGCAATAATGACAGAGGCAGCAGGAATAATAGCCCAAGCAGGGTCACACTTGGGTAGTAGCCAAAGTATGCTGCTATGCTGAGGAGTATCAAGAATGAAATGCCGCAATCCAATAGTGGTGTTATCACGGAAGCCAATGGAGAGATAATGCGTGGGTAATATATTTTCTGGATTAAAGAAATATCAGAGATTAGGCTTGTCCCCATCCTAGATATCCCCTCGGAGAAAAGCAGCCAAGGGAGCAAAGCTGTGTAGACAAAGACAGGGTATGGGACATCGCCATGCTCTACTTTTACAAGAAGCCCAAAGAAGAGAGAAAAGGCAATCATCATAAGCACAGGGTAGATGATAGCCCAACCCATGCCGAGAACGCTCTGCTTGTGGCGGGCTTTGATATCTCTCCACGCAAAGAGGCGTATGAGTTCTCGGCGTTGCCAGACTTCTTTCAGACTTATATTTCTATTTGATGTTATTCTAGTACTTTCTGGCAAAGACCATCTCCCTTTGAATATATCATGTAGACAAGCATGAAAATAGCATTGGCTGGATATCCCCGCTCCCATAGCTGGATGGATATTCTATCCAAATATTCAACCACGAATCTGTCATAAGTAATAAGCATCTTTTGTTTTGCAAAACCATTTCCACAATCAACTATTTCTCCCACTACAGGGAATGCCAATTCCTCAGGATGCACAGCATTCCCGATGGGATATATCAACCAAGGTGGTCTGGATGCACCATATTTTATCCAGATGTTGTCCCTGTTATTGTTCTTTAGCATAGCGAAAAGGTCAACGCAGCTTGCCATATGGTCACTCAGCATGTAGGTAATGTCGAATGTCGCGTCTTGGATAGTGCGCTTGCCATCAACCTCTACTACGGTGACAGCATGTGTAAGTATATCTTTCCATCCCACTCCTATAATATAAGAATAAAAGCCAAAATCTTTACATAGTGATGCGAGGGCTTGGGCTGTGCCCTGACACCATACGCCACCTTCGTTTCGCTCAAAGGCTTGGAACACCGCATATGAACCCTGAGAGAGATATATTTCCCAGTTTGTAGTGGCATCTAGTTGGGCACCAGGAGCGAACCATACAATGTGCTCGTGACACCATTCCCTGAGGATATTGACTATATCTTCTTCATGCAAGTTGGGGTCGTTGATTTCTGGGTATTCCTCGGCAATCATAGCGGTGATACGTGGTTCTCCCCAATGGGTTCGTTGATATCCTCTATGATTATAGGCAGATATGCTTAATGCTGATATGCCTGCGATGACGATGATTAGAAGAAGGAGTTTAAGGACATAATTTGCGACACCTTGCTTTCTAAACAAAGTGTCCTGCTCCGCAAGTAATAAAGGTGGCAAGGATGAAAGCAATTCTGATAATAGAGACCAGTTTTTTAAGGATTGACAAGCTTTTTAGCAATTGATACTTCCATTTCTTTAGCACATTGTTTGGGAGAAGCCGCCTAGGCTTATTATAGTACCACTTAACATCGGCGATTTGTTTCCATAAAGCCATGCTTTGCAGCGAGAAATTGAGTTTGCCGCTGGTGGCTATACTGAAATTGTTATTAGGGGAGAATCCTTCTGAGACTAGATGGCTGTCAAAAAGGGCGATGAATGTTTTATAGTGGTACTTTCCTGACTCAATTAAATCCTCATATGCGTGAAGGGTGATAGATTTGACGAATGCCTTTTCTTGCAGCAGCTCCATTACCGAATCGAAATTAGAGAAGTCTTTTTTTAGAGGTAAGAAATGTACATCAGGGCTGATGATTCCAGAATAATACCCTTCAAACAATATCTGGGCACACCTAAACGCTGCCGCCTCAAAGACACGAGGGCTTATCATGCGATATGGAATATTATTCTCGTAGGGGGTGAGGATGGGCTTTGCACTTATGTATGCTTGAATGCTGTTGGGTTTTCGTTGCAGAGAGCCATCTATATCTGTGATACTGGAGCCAGACTCAGTTCCTAGTATAGCCTTACAGTCGCCAAGAAACTTATACCAATTATTGCCATAGAGCCTTTCTTTTTCCGAGGTCTCAATATCCATAACAAGGCTGTTTGGGCGTGCCTTTAATCCAAGCGCAATCCACTGCTTTTCCCATCCAGCCTCTCCAGCACATAGAGTAATTTCCCGTCCTCTATAGCCAATGTCTATGGTTCGCCTATCAGATTTTTTAGCATATACCCTTGCCTTGTGGATTAGATTATCACTGACGAACCCAGGTATGGTGTAGAGGACTTTGGGTATTCTGGTATATTTACCATAAGTGTTCTTCCAGTATTTGGGTTCGTAGAGAGTATAGACACAATCTAACTGGAGTTGGTTAAAGAAGCAGAACCTCTGTTGGCAGAAATGGAACTCGTCTTGAGGGATAGCAATCTTGTAGGCTTTGCTCTTGTGCAGATATTCAATGAACCTATCATCTAGCAGTAGTGGGGTTTCTTTGTCTAGGCTAAACCCAAGTACAGAATAGTGCAGGACTATGATGTCAAACTCCAATCCTTTGAGGCAGCCAGGGAAACCGTAGACAGTATTTATGCTGTAAACGGGGAATTTGGAATACTGAGAGAATGACATTGCGTGTTCCATAATAGTGGCAGCATTCGGGACAGGTTCTCTATGGTAGAGCAGCAGGATAGTGCTCAACGGCTTATTTCTCCCACTGTGGCAGGACATAATATTTCTTTTCACCTATCTTGAAGTAGGCAGGTTCAAAGGGTGGAAAATAAAGAGCCCTTGCCTTTCGGTCTATTTCTGTGGGGTCGCTGATATCTTTTATTTCCCTTACAGCATCAAGTGAACCATGTTTATGGTAACAACTCTTGCCTTTCTGTTGTCTGCCTTCAAGTTGCCCCAAAAACAAGGTATGCTCTACAAATTGTTCAAACATAACTATCGCTACCTCCTCTGATTTCTTATACAAACTTAGTGCTGTATCATTATTGTCTACAGGGAATGATTGCTCTGCTACAATATTTCCAGAATCCACCACATCTGCTATCTTGTGGATAGTGGCAAAGAAATACCTGTCTCCGTTGAGGATGGCGAAGTTAGCTGCGTTGTATCCCTTGTACTCAGGAAGCTTGGCAAGGTGTAGACCATAGGCATTGTATTTGATCGCCTCAAGCACATCGGGCGTTATTATGTGTGGGTGCTGAACAGAGATAATGGTATCTATGTTGTGTTTAAGAATAATGTCTTTTATGGCTTGCTTGGGGAAACCATCATTGGAGATGAACTGCATGTCTTGCATCGTTGCTTTATGATATATATTGGCTGTCCCCCACCAGTTATTTGTGCTGGTGTTCGAGCACACAGCACAAACTTCTAGGGTTTCTCCCTCATGGTCGAGCAGTGCTTGGAAGCACTTCTCCCCGACGGGTTTTTGCCCTAAGAAGAGGATTTTTGGCACTGCAACTCCTTTATAGCTTTCTCGATGATGGGGCAAACATACTCAAAATATACCTGATGCCCTTTGGGACTGAGGTGGAGCTGGTCGGGAAGCAATAGTTCTTGTAGCTTAGACTTTTGTCTGGGAAAATGCTTTTCGATATCGATAAGCAACGGATAGGGGGCATCTGTAATATCATGGTCATATTCAAACTCATAAACTGCTTGGACATCTCGGACAATCTGGTTGTAGAGGCTGAGTTTAACCTGATAGTTAAAAGAAAAAGAGGGGTTATGTTTTTTGGACACCAGGGCTCTGTGATTTGTGGCAAGGAATATCCGCTTAGCCCCAAAAATTCTGGCACGTTCTACAATTTCTTTTAGATTGATGCCAAAGGCATCAGGGCTTACCCTTGGCATGCCCTTGTCAGTTTCCCAGTAATTGCAGTCGTTCATTCCGTACTGGATAGTGAGGATGTCCATGTTAAGCTTGGAAAGGTCATAGGACATTCTTTCAAGGGCTTGGCGCGTGGTGGAGCCGTTGATAGAGGAGTTGGTGACTACCACATCATACTTTTCTGACAGCTTCTGGGCTATCAGGGTAACCCAGCATTGGTGTAGGGAGACATATTGCCCAAAGCAAACGGAGTCTCCAAAGAAGACTATGTTAATTGGCATCTCATCCCTTTAAACAAAATGCTCTGCCCCATAAGCCATGAAAGCTGCGATGGCAAACAGGAAGACTATCCTGATTACATACATTGTGGTGTTTGTCTTGATGGCTCGCACTGCCCTTGTTATATTGGGACACAGGATATACTCTGTAATAGCCCTCAGGTTGTTCAGAACGACCAACCCATAGGCTGAAGTAATGAACAGCATGGCTTTATTGTCTTGGGCAGCAGCCATTGCCACTATAATGACTGCAATGAGAGGCCACTTGTATA
>Ga0315289_10004007_pt1 | contig 22119 bp, 13 predicted proteins | sample YL17G11_40_MG_FD_203452 | JGI IMG/M metagenome (GOLD analysis project Ga0315289, IMG submission 203452) | Sediment microbial communities from Yellowstone Lake, YNP, Wyoming, USA - YL17G11_40 | ecosystem: Environmental > Aquatic > Freshwater > Lake > Sediment | place: USA: Wyoming | collected... | reverse complement strand
TGCTGATCGGTGGCCACTATGTAGGAGATACTCATCCGTCCGACGGAAGTAACGTCCGCAACAACATCATCTCCAGCGGATATAACAACGTGTACGTGTGGCAGTCTTCAGACAGCACCATCGAACGCAACCGGGTGCTCGCCAGCGTAGAGACCCAGATCAGCATTCGGGACAACGCTGGCCAGGGCACAAGAGACGCGTTGCGGAACTCCGTGCTCGACAACTGCATCGACAAAGCCGGCGTAGCGTCACTGGGTCACTCGGTGGCAATCGGTGTCACCGGTGGCGGGGCACAAGACTTCACCGGCACCCTGATCCAGGGCAACACCATGAAGAACAGTGGTGCTGGCACAGGGCACTACCGCGGCATCGATGCCAACCTTGCCAACGGCACCGTCGCTGAGCCTGTGAAGATCTACGGCAACACCATCACCGACACGTCAGAGCAAGGTATCCGCGTCGAGAGCTCCAACAACTATGATATCGGCGGCAGTTCCTCCTCGACTGGGAACACCATCACGGGTAGCCGTGGAGCCGTTGGAGGATACCGACGGGGCATCACGACCGCAGGCACCAGCACCGGCCTCTCCATCCAATACAACACTATTTCGGGACACTCGTCGACCAGCGGCAACGACGGAGAGATCGTGGTGACCACCGCAGGCAACACCATCCTCCACAATACGCTCTTCGTCGCCGACAGCTTGCCGACGGGGGTCGGTGGTGTGGGTCTGCGCGCCGACAGTCCGTCGAACGTTCTCGGCGAGAATACATTCCAGGGCAATGGACAGCGCATGCTTGTGGTGAGTGGGGCCCCTGGCCCGGGACTCACGGTAGTAGATGCCACTGCGAGCACATTCAAGACGGCGGCCGGAACAACGCTCGACCCCAACTCCCAAGCTGATCTGGTCAGCATTGAGGATCGGGTGCGTCACCACTTGGACGTTCCCTCAAACCTCGTGCTCCTGATCTTCAAGGCGAACACGACGGTGGCGACAGCGCTGAACAACGCCACGACGCCAGGTGCGATCCAGCGCGCCGTCAACGCGGTTCCGGGGAGCACAGTGATCGTAGGCCCTGGCACGTACACGGAAACAGGACAGATCGTCATCAACAAGAACCTGTCCATAGCCGGCGCCGGGGCGTCCACAACGGTCGTCAAGCCGGCAGGCGATACCGGCTCCTCGGGCGACGCCAGAGGCTGGTTCCTTGTCAACAGCGGCGTCACCTTCAACCTGAGCGGCGTAACCCTCGATGGAACCGGGCGGAACATACACCAGGCAATTCGCCACAAGGGAGCGGGAACAATAAGCGACTGTGTGTTCTCGAATATCAAGTATCCTGGGTACAACGGCGTCGGGATAGCCGTGATGGGACCAGCAGGAATGAACGTGGACGTAATGAACTGCACGTTCACGGAGATAGGCCGAATCGGCGTCATCTATTTTGGCGCTGGAGTCACCGGGACGTTCAGCGGCAATACGTACACTGGCAAAGGCTCCGGCGACTGGCTTGACTACGGTGTGGAAGTCGGCGGCGGGGCGCACGCCACGATCACTAGCAGCACGATTTCCGATTGCCTTGGTGTGGCGTCGAGCGACGGCTCAGTATCGGGCGGCATTCTGGTGTCAACTCTCTACGGCGCTGGCACTCAGGCTTCCATCACCGGCAATACGTTTACCAGCAACTACTGGGGCATTGGCGTTGGGTACGGCCCCACTGATACCAGCGTCGTCGTTGCCCACTACAACAACATCAGCGGCAATACCCATCTCGGGCTTCGGAGCTCCAACCCGAATGTCGATGCCACCGACAACTGGTGGGGCAGCGCCAACGGCCCAACGCATGCCTCCAACACGTTCAACGTCGGTGCCCAGGGTGATGTGGTCTCCGACAACGTGGACTTCGTGCCCTGGCTGGATGGGCCGCCGTCGACCGGCAACAGCTTCGCGCCGGTAACGACGACTAGCCCGGTCGGCAGCTACGCCTCCATTCAGGCGGGCGTGGATGCCTCCAACCCCGGCGGCACCGTGAATGCAAAGACGGGCGTATTCAGCGAGAAGGTTACTGTCAACAAGCCGGTGACCGTTCAGGCCGCCTCAAGCCCCGTCGTCGACTGCGGCGGTCCCGGCAACGGCTTCGCGCCTAGCGCCAACAACGTCACGATAAACGGCTTCGAGATCCGCAACTGCTCCAATGGCATTGAGGGACAGACCTCTAACTCCACGATCTCGAACAATGTCATCCACAACAACCTGAACTACGGCGGTTCGCAGGGCGTGGGGATCTTGCTGTGGGGCGACAACGACAACAACCAGATCTCGGGCAACACCGTCTACAACAACGACCGCCAGGGGATCTTCATCGGCCACTGCGATTTCGCCGGACCGGACTGGGCCTGTACGGCTGGCGGCACGCTCGTCAGCAGCGGGAACACCATCTCGGGCAACGTGATACACGACAACGGCCGCTACACGCAGCCCAACGGTCCGGACGCGTCGCAGTACGGCATCCAGCTCTGGAACGGGGACGGGAACGAGGTCAAGCTGAACGAGATATGGAACCACAAGGGGTTTGGCTTCGGGATTGGGGTCTACCTCTGCAACGCTGACTCCAACGACGTTCACGACAACACTGTCCACGACAACCAGTACAACATCGCTGCGTACGGCTGCGAGGGGTCTTCAGGCGGCAACAACATCCACCTGAACACGCTGTCGGCGCCAACGGACTCGAATGTCCGGCTGTTCGCCGGCTCACCCTCCACCACCGTCAACGACAACACCATGTCCGGCGGCGTGTACGGTGTCCGGGCCTCGCCCGGTAACACCGGTACGGCGGTCACCGCGAATGACATCTTGGGCTTCAAGCAGAATGGCGTGCGCATCGATGGCTCCTCGGACGCTGACGTTTCCACAAACGACATCGATGGTCAGGGGGCCTGCAACAGCAGCTACACCGCGGGCAGCAGTCCAGAGACGGACACCCGCTGCTACGGGGTCGAGTGGATCGACGCTACTGGCACTATCTCGGGGAACACCATCACGGGTGTCAAGGTTGGCGCGGGCACCGGCGCACAGACAGGCGTGGGAATACGCGCCTCTGCGCGTGCCACCAAGACGACCACCGTGACCATCGACCACAACGTGGTGAGCGACTACCAGAAGAACGGCATGGCCATCACTGGGCAGTACGGCGGCACCGTGTCGGCCACGGTGGACACGAACACCGTGACCGGCTGGGGACCGACTGGCGTTATTGCCCAGAACGGGATTCAGACCGGGTACGGCGCAGCCACCGCCATCGACGGCAATACGGTGTCCGGCAACTCCTACACCGGGTCCTACTGGGCCGCCGCCAATGTCCTCGTCTCCTCAGCCGACACGGATGTCACCGGAAACAGCCTGACGGACGGCCAGGTTAGCCTCTACTACGTCGAGGGCTCTGGGACAATCGGCGGAAACACCATCTCTGCGACGACGGTGGGAGTGGGCCGTCCCGCCTACTGGGGCATCGTCGTTTCCGACCCGCCAGCCGCCAGGCCCAGCCCGTACGAGGATGCTCCGGAGAGTGAGCAGGCTGGATCGATGACAGACATGACGCTAGGTTCGGGTGTCATGACTGTCCTGGTGGAACACAACACGATTACCGGCGACGGTAGCGCTGACTCGGTAGGGCTTGAGGCGGATTCGGGCTTCTACGGCTCGGAGGACATCGATTTGACGGCGTCGTACAACGAGATAAGCAACTGGGGCTACGGCGTCGTAACCTACGCCTGCACCGGTTGCTACACCGACAGCGCCTTCCTGTCGGTCGATGTCGGACCGATGAACAATATCGCGGACAACGACGTGGGTGTGGGCGTCTATAACGACTCCAGCGCCGTCGCGGTGAACTTCAACTACATCGTAGGCAACACAAGCTTCGGGGTCGAAAGCGACGACACGGCCAACATCCTTGACGCCACCAATAACTGGTGGGGCGCCTGTGACGGTCCTGGGCCCGTCGGCCCCGGCAGCGGCGACAAGGTGAGCGACTACGTGGACTACGACCCCTGGCTCAGCGGCGCTTGTGACTATGACGGCGACAAGCTAAGCGATGACCAGGAGAGGTGGTACATCGGCACCGATTGGCGGAACCCCGACACGGACGGCGACGGCTGTGACGACGGTCAAGAGTACGTGTCCATGCCGGGCTTCGACCCCCGGGCCCCGTACTGGTACGACTTCTACGACGTGCCGGTGCCCGCCAAGCCGGACATGACCCCCAACGGCCCCAGGGACCAGGCCATCGCCATGGACGACGTGCTGGCGGTGCTGTTCTACGTTGGTGCCTTCGACGGCGACGGCGGTGCGCCCAACCCCAACGGCGTGGCCTATGACAGAGTGAAGGGCTCTTGCGACTGGAACGCAGACACAGTGCCAGACAAGGAGGGATTCTGCTACGACCGCTCGGCTGGCCCGCTGCCCAACCCGCCGTGGGAGGCCAGCCCACCGGACGGCGCGGTGAGCATGGATGACGTGCTGGCGGTACTAGCCCAGGTGGGGCTGGACTGCACGGGATAGCCGTAGGGGCGGCCCCCGCCGCTGGATCAACGAAGGCCAGGCTCAAGCCTGGCCTTCGTCATCTATCCGCTATGCGTGCTTGCCGGGCTCTCAAAGACAGTTGATGTGACGGCGACGCTGGCCCGCACCCCACATACCCGGTTGACACCTAGCGCCCCTTGGCTAGAATCAAGCCCAGCGACCTGCCTGGCACCAAGGCCCTGTCGCAGCACGCCCCGGCCGCCGCCCGCCAAACACAGTCAGGAAAAGAGGCATCTCTATGGTTCAGCCCGGGGATGGGCCCAGCGCCCTCGACGACATACGGGTCTTAGACCTCAGCGGCGAGATGGGCCTGTACTGCGGCAAGCTCCTCGCCGACCTCGGTGCCGACGTCATCAAGGTCGAGCCGCCGGGGGGCGACCCAGCCCGCCGAGTGGGGCCCTTCTACCATGATGAGCCCGGCGCCGAGAAGAGCCTCTCCTTCTTCAATCTGAACACCAGCAAGCGCGGCATCACCCTGAGCCTTGAGCACGAGGACGGCAGGGAGCTGTTTCGGCGCCTGGTGAGGACGGCCGACGTAGTGGTGGAAACCTTTCCCCCCGGATACCTGTACAGCCTGGGGTTGGGCTACCAGGGCCTCTGCCAGCTCAGGCCTGACATCATCCTCACCTCCATCGCCGGCTTTGGCCAGTGGGGCCCCCACGCCCACTACAAGGCGCCCGACATCGTCGGCGTGGCGATGAGCGGCGTCATGTGGCTGGCCGGCTACGCCGACGACCCGCCAAACCTACTCTACGGCCAGCAGGGCTACCTCTCCGCCTCCATCCAGGCCGCCGCCGGCACTCTCATGGCACTCTACCACCGCGACCTCACGGGCGAGGGCCAGCAGGTGGACGTCTCTGTGCAGGAGGCCCTGTCAATCTCTCAGGAGACAGCCATGCAGACCTGGGACATGACCCAGGCTGTCCGCAGCCGCGAGGGCGGCGGCCGGCTGGGGATCAAGGTCCCCGGCATCGGGCCCTACGAGTGCAACGACGGGTGGGTCTTCGCCTTCGTCGGCACGCCGGGCGGTGCCCCCTGGAGCGACCTCCTGGCCTGGATGATCGAGGAGGGCGCCGCCGAGGACTTGGAAGAGGAGCCGCACCGCTCCCTCGCCGAGAATATCAACATGCGCTTCCTCACCGGCCTCGTGCTGGAGATGGAATCGATCGAGGAGAAGCTGCAGGAACTCCAGCACGTCCACGAGGTGCTGACGCGCTTCTTCGCCGCCAGGAGCAAGTGGTACATCTACGAAGAGGGCCAGCGCCGCCGGCTGCTCATCGGGATGGCCAGCACGCCTAAGGACCTGGCCGAGAACCCGCAACTGGCTTTTCGCCAGTACTTCCAGGCCGTCCACCACCCGGAGCTGAACGATACGCTCCGATATCCGGGGCCGCCGGTGCGCCTGGGGGAGACGCCCTGGCGCATCCGCCGCCGGCCGCCCCTCATAGGCGAGCACAACGAGGAGGTCTACTGCCGCGAGCTGGGGTTGCGGCCGGAGGAAGTGGCCATGCTCTACGCCCGCGGAGCAATCTGACAACGGATGTGGAACGGATAAACGGATAGCCTGTGACTCGTCCGCTGGGGCTCTCCAGAGGGGGCTGCGCCCCCTCTGGAGAGCCTGATGGGCGGGCGGGTGGGTCGAATTGCGTTTGGCTCGAGGGCTACGAGAAGGGGTGTAGTGTGACCGAGGACGGCCTCCCCCTAGCCGGCATCAAGGTCGCTGACTTCTCCTGGTTCGGAGCCGGGCCCATCTGCACCGCCGTCATGGGCTACTACGGTGCCGACGTCGTGCGCGTGGAATCGGAGACGCGGGTGGACGCCCTGCGCACCTTCATTCCCTTCGCCAAGGGCAAGCTGAGCTACAACGTCGGCGGCTGGTTCAACAACTACAACGCCAACAAGTGGTCGATCACCCTCAACCTGAACACGCCCCGCGGCCGCGAGCTGGGGCACGAGCTCGTGCGCTGGGCCGACGTCTTTCTCACCAACTTCACGCCCCGCGTCATCGAGCGCTGGGCCCTCACCTACGAGGAGCTCGTCAAGGTCAAGCCGGACATCATCGCCGCTTACCAGCCCATGCAGGGCTTCGACGGCCCCCACCGCGACTTCCTCGGCTTCGGCGCCGTCCTCACGCCCGTCACCGGCTTCAGCCATCTCTGCGGATTCCCGCACCAGCCGCCGGTGGGCCTGGGGACCAACTACCCGGACTACGTCATCAACCCCATCCACACCCTGACCGCCATCCTCGCCGCCCTGCGCTACCGCCGGAAGACCGGTAAAGGCCAGCGCATCGAGCTGACCCAGATGGAGTCGTCCGTCAGCGCCCTGGGGCCCGCCCTAATGGACTACACCGTCAATGGACGCGTCCAGACGCGGGCCGGCAACCGGTCCCCATACGCCGCGCCGCACGGCGCCTTCCGCTGCCAGACCCTCGAGGGCGCCGGCTTCCTGGGCACCGACGAGGAGCGCTGGTGCGTCATCGCCGTCTTCACGGACGACGAGTGGAACGCCCTCCGCGGCGTCATGGCCGACCCGGAGTGGGCCCGCGACGAGCGCTTCGCCACCTTCCGCGCCTGCAAAGAGAACGAGGACGAGCTGGAGAAGCTAATCGAGGCCTGGACCAGCACGAAGACGCCGGAGGAGGTGATGGAGAGCCTCCAGGCCGCCGGCGTGCCGGCCGGCGTCGTCCAGAACGCCCGCGACGTGCTGGACAGCGACCCTCACCTGAAGGAGCGCGGGTATTACGTTTACCTGGACCACCCGGAGGCCGGTCGCACCGCCTACGACAGCGCCGGCTTCCGCCTCACCAAGACGCCGGGGGCCTACACCCGGCCCGCCCCCTGCCTGGGCGAGCACACCGAGTACGTCTGCAAGGAGATCCTCAAGCTCTCCGACGAAGAGATCGCCCAGCTCCTCATCGACGAGGTGCTAAAATAGGGCAGGAAGCGGGGGCAGACAAGACGCACTACGGGGAGAGAGCGACATGAGTACGGCGAAAGAAGAAGTCCGCAAGATGCTCGACCGGCTTCCGGACGACTCCTCGCTCGAGGACATTCAGTACCATATCTACGTGCGGGAGAAGATCGAGCGTGGGCTGGAAGACATCACGGCGGGCCATCTGCTCACTCAGGAAGAGGTCGAGCGGCGGATGTCCAAATGGCTCGGAAAGTAACATGGACCGAGATTGCCTGGAGCGACCTCGAGGCGGCTGCAGACTACATCGCTGAGGATTCCCCTCACTACGCTGCGGCTTTTGTGCGTGAGGTGCGCGACGCAGCACGGTCACTGGCCCATCTGGCAGAGCGGGGGCGGGTAGTACCCGAGTTTTCTGACCCGAGCATCCGTGAACTTCTCGTGAGGAGCTATCGCCTCATCTATCGGGTGGCCGAAGAGGCTGTCTACGTCATCGGGTTCATTCACGGAGCCCGTGATCTGGAAGCGCTCTGGGAACGGGAAGGGCAACCCCACTCCGGGCCTTAGCATCCGCCGGGCGCCTACACCCGGCCCGCCCCCTGCCTGGGCGAGCACACCGAGTACGTCTGCAAGGAGATCCTCAAGCTCTCCGACGAGGACATCGCCCAGCTAGTCATAGACGAGGTGCTGCGGTAGGGACTCGCCCCGCATTCCCTTTCACGCGAGGAGCCGCTACCTCCGTTGACTGTGCTATCCTGATCCCACGCTCTCTGGAGAGGAGAACCCCATGGCCCAGATCGACGGCGGAGAGCTGGTGGCCCGCACGCTCAAGCAGGAGGGCATCGACTGCATCTTTACCCTCTGCGGCGGCCACGTCATGAACATCTATAACGGCTGCCTGGACCAGGGCATCCGCGTAGTGGACGTGCGCCACGAGCAGGCGGCCGGCCACGCCGCTGAGGGCTGGTCGCGAGTCACGCGCCGACCCGGCGTGGCCGTGGTCACCGCCGGCCCCGGCGTCACCGACGCTGTGACGGCCGTCGCCAACGCCTACCAGAACCGCAGCCCCATGGTGCTCATCGGCGGGCGCAGCCTCCTGGGCCAGTTCGAGATGGGCGCCCTCCAGGAGATGGAGCAGGTGGACATGATGAAGCCCATCACCAAGTGGGCCGGCTGCTGCTACCAGACCCGTCGCGTCCCGGAGTACCTCCAGATGTGCTTCCGCATCGCCATGACCGGCCGCTACGGCCCCTGCTTTCTGGAGATACCCACCGACGTCCTCTTCGGCCGCGTCGAGGAGAGCGAGGCGCCCATCGCTGAGAGCTACCGAACGGAGGGCCGCGTCCAGGGCGACCAGCGGCTGGTGGCCCAAGCCGCCGCCCTGCTCGCCAAGGCGGAACGACCGGTGGTCATGGCCGGCAGCCAGGTCTATTGGTCCGGCGCCGCCGACGGCCTGCGACGGCTCATCGAGAGGCTGGGGGCGCCCGTCTACCTGAACGCCATGGGCCGCGGGTCTATCCGCCAGGACCACCCGCTGTTCTTCTCGCGCACGCGCCGCGCCGCCCTCAGCGAAGCCGACGTGGTGCTGGTCATCGGCACGCCGCTGGACTTCCGCCTCCGGTTCGGCCGCGCCTTCAGCGACCAGTCGAAGATCATCCAGGTGGACGTGGACCCGACGGAGATCGGCCGCAACCGGCCCTTCGACATCGGCATCGAGGGCGACGCCGGTGCCGTCCTGGAGCAGATGCTGGCTGAGCTGGGCGACGGCCGCCGCGAGACGGGCGGCTGGGTGAGGGGCCTGCGGGAGAAGGAGGACCACGTCTGGGAGATGCGGCAGCAGTGGCTCCACTCAGACGCCGTCCCCATCCACCCCCTGCGCCTCTGCTACGAGATGGCCCAGTTCGTGGACGACGACACGCTGGTGGTGGGCGACGGCGGCGACATAGTGAACCTGGCGGCGCAGGTCCTGCCCATCAACCACCCCGGGCAGTGGTTCGACCCGGGACCCATGGGCACCCTGGGCGTCGGCACTGGCTTCTGCATGGCGGCCAAGGTCGCCCGCCCCGAAAAGAAGGTCCTGATGGTGAACGGCGACGGCTCCTTCGGCCTCAACGGCTTCGAGTTCGACACTCTCGTACGCCACAACCTGCCCGTGGTCTCCGTGGTGGGAAACGACCGGCAGTGGGGGCAGATCAGGGTAGGCCAGGTGAAGATGTACGGCCCCGAGCGGTCCGTGGCCTCTGCCCTGGGCGACAACGCCCGCTACGACCGCGTGGTGGAGGCTCTGGGCGGCCACGGCGAGTTCGTGACGGAGCCCGCCCAGATCCGGCCCGCCATCGAGAGGGCGCTCGCCGCCGGCAGGCCCGCGTGCGTCAACGTCATCACCGACTCGGAGCCACCGGGCGTCCGCGGCGGCTACGAGTTCATGTAGGACCCGCTACGCGGGGCTCGTCCGCATGCTTTGGGGATAGGTGGTTCTGTCCACCCACCCGCCCTGAGGAGAGGTTGGAATCTGGGGGACACCCCCAGACCCCCGGCAGAGGGGGCACGCCCCCTCTGCACTCCCCCAACGCATAGCGTGTCTGACCTGGCCGGACCGGAGGTCGGGAGCAGCCCGGTGGAACGAGAGGACTGGCGAGAGGAACCCGAGGACACCTCGGACGAGGAGGGGTGGGACCCCACCCACCCCGGTGATCCCGACTTCGACCTGTCGGAGGCGGCGGGCTACGCCGGCTACGATTCCAGGCGTGAGTTTCCCTCGCGAACGCTGGTCGTCATCGTCTCCCTGATCCTGGTGGCCGCCCTCCTGGCCCCCTTCGTGCTGCGGCTCCTGCGGTAGGTCAGTGCATGCCAAGTGGCAAACGTAGCGGAGGGCTTCAGCCCTCCAAGGTGGAAGGCTGAAGCCTTCCGCTACATGTGTGGCGCTCGCCCTACGGCAGCCCGCCGCAGGCCAACCCCACCTGAGCCAGCACCGTCAGCACGTCGTCCATGGCCACAGCGCCGTCCGGTTCTCCCGCCTCCCACGGAGGGTTGGGTACCGCGCCCGGCGAGCGGTCGTAGCAGAGGCCCTCCTTGTCCGCGGCGGTGTCTCCATCGGCATCGCAAGAGCCCTTCACGCTGTCATAGGTCACTCCGTTGGGGTTGGGGTCGCCCGTGTCGCCGTCGTAGGCCCCAACGTGGAAGAGCACGGCGAGCACGTCGTCCATGGCCACAGCCTGGTCCCTGACGCCGTTGGCCGTGGGATCCGGGTTGGCGGGGACGGGCACGTCGTAGAAGTCGTACCAGTCGCCGTCGCTGTAGCACTCAGAGGGGCCGGCGCATGTGGACCCCGGCTTGGGCGGGGGAGCGCCGTAGGCCTCCTCCTCCCACGTGCAGCCGTCGCCGTCGCTGTCGGCTGCGCCAGCGTTACAGGTAACAGAGGCGTCATACAGCCACGTGGGTGTTATCGGGAGATCCGGGAGCCCCTCGGCCCTAGTCGTGCTCCCGTTCACGGGGTCTTCCTCGAGGGTCACGAGGTGGAGAGGACTAGTGCCTTCGCCGATGCACTCGAACCCGATGCGATGGGCCTGTCCGGTCTCAGTGGCCGTGCCGGACATGCGGGCTGATCCAGCGAACACGTAGTCAGCCCCGACGACCGGCGTGGCATCGAGAACCATACCGCCGAGGCCCATGTAAGTGACGCCGGGCGGCTCGGCGTAGGCCAGCACGTCAGGGTCGAACTGCACCTTCGCCTGGTACCCCGCGTAAGGGGTGCCCACCTCCGTGATGTTCACGCTCACCTCAAACGTCTCGCCCAGAGGATGCGTGACACTCGTGTCCACGGGCTCTGTGTCGGGACGGGCGTCCACGGCCAGTCCGTTGTAGTCCTGGGCCAGAGCGCCGTCCCGGCTGGTCGCCCAAAAGGCAGTGGAGGCAATCGCCAACGAGATCAGTATCGCGCTGACAAGGCAAACACGAAGCAGGTGCACCGATAGCATCATCGCACCTCCGGAGGCTTGCGGGCGGCGCGTCGGCCGCCCCCTGGCGCGCTGCCCCGCCGCTTACAGCAAGGAAGCGCACCAAGACTAGGCGGCTGGCGGAAGCCTGTCAAGACCGCCACCGACGACGACGATCCCGTGTTACCGGCAGCACGCGCTGGCGCGAAGGGCACACGTTGACGCGAGGGTAAGGCGGACACTAGCATCAACCATCACCCTTGCTCGACGGAGGGCCGTGCGTGGACCCAGAGACGCGCCTTCAAGCGCCCCCCGCCACCCTCAGCGACGTGGAGGTCGCCGGGATCGTCCGGGCCCATCCCTCCTTCCGCGAGACCTTCACATCCCTCCGGCACCGCGACTACCGCTTCTTGTGGCTCGGCCAGATCGGCCACTCGGCCTCGCTCTGGATGGAGCAGGTCATCCGACCAGTCCTCATCCTGGAGCTGACAGACTCGGCTCTGATGGTGGGACTGGTGGTGGCGACCCGCATGTTTCCGATGCTCGTCTTCGGGCTACCGGCCGGCGTCGTCGCCGATCGATTGGACAAGCGGCGCGTCCTGCTCGCCTGTCAGACCGTCACCATGTCCATGCACTTCCTGCTCGCCTTCCTGGTGCTGAGGGGCGTGGTGGAGCCGTGGCACGTCTTCGCCACCGCCCTCGTGTCGGGCACTTCCATGTCCTTCAACCAGCCGGCCCGCCAGTCCCTCATCCGGCGACTGGTGCCGGACGAGGACCTGCCGAACGCGATTTCCCTGAACACCGCCGCCATGAACGTCATGCGCATTGCCGGAGGCGGCATGGCCGGCGTCCTTCTTATCCCTCTGGGCGTGGGCTCCGTGTACCTCCTCAACGGCTTCCTCTATGTGGGGGTGATGATCATGACCTACGCCATCCGCATGCCCTCCACGGCCGCAATGGCGCGGCCCACGGAGTCGTGGGTGGACGACCTCAAGGAGGGGATCGGCTTTGCAGTTGGGAACCGTACGATCCTCTACGTGATAGCCCCAGCCCTCATCCTCTTCGTCTTCGGCTTCCCCTATCAAAGCGTTTTCGTGCCCCTGCTGGCCGTGAAGACGTTGGGGCTGGGCGAATCCGGCGTCGGAGCCCTCGTGGCGATCACCGGCGTCGGGGCGTTGATGGGCTCCCTGACCATGGCCTCGCGGCGCGGACTACGGCGCCGGGGACCCCTCATGCTCCTGTTCCTAGGCGGTTTCAGCGGCTCCCTGCTGCTACTCTCCCTCAGCAATTGGCTGGCCCTGGCCGTGGTCGCCCTCCTCATCACCGGCAGCATGGGCGTCTCCTACGTGGCCCTGGCGAACACCATCCTGCTGGAGCTGACCCCCAGGGAGCTGCACGGCCGGGTCATGAGTCTCATGAGCTTCGACCGAGGGCTGGTGCCCCTGGGCGCCATCATCGCCGGCGTGCTGGCCAGCTCTCTGGGCCCCCAGCACGGCCTGATGGTCATGGCCAGCATCTGCCTGCTGCTGACGGCGGCCGTCGCAACGATGGCGCCCACACTCCGCCGCCTGGCCTGACGCTGGCGACACAGCCCCTTTCTGGCTTCGTTCCCGCCAGCCACGGCCGTGATATAATCGCCCCGCAATCGCGGCTCGGAGCTATAGACAGCGGCGATGGCGGGAGGTGAGGCGTGGACCTGGCTCACCTGGAGGCCTTCGTCCAGGTGGCGCAGCACCAGAGCTTCAGCAGGGCGGCCGAGGCGCTCTTCCTGACGCAGCCCTCCGTCACGGCGCGCATCCAGTCCCTAGAGCGCGAGCTGGGCGAATCCCTCTTCGAGCGCGACGGGCGCGGCGTGCGCCTCACCGACCTGGGCAGCTCCTTCCTGCCCTACGCCCAGCGGGTGCTGAAAGCCCTCCAGGAGGGCCGCGACGCCCTGGAGGGGCTGCGCACCCTCCAGCTCGGCGCCCTGCGCCTGGGCTCCGCCTTCACGGTCAGCGCCTACGTCCTGCCCAGGATCCTGAAGACCTTCCACGAGCGTTTCCCCGGCGTGGAGCTATCCGTCAGGACAGGCCGTTCCGAGGCAGTCCTGCGCCTGGTGCTCGACGGCGAGGTACAGGCAGGCCTGGTCCGCGCCGTCGTCCACCCCGACATCGAGACGGTCCCGCTCTACGACGACGAGGTGGTGCTGGTGACCAACCCCGCTCACCCCTTCGCCGCCGCCGGCGAGGCACCCCTGGACGAGGTGGGCCGGCAGCCCCTCATCTTCTTCAGCAAGGAGTCCAGCTACTACGCCCTGGTGCAGGCCCTCTTCCGCCAGGCCGGCGTGGTGCCCTGGACGGCCATGGAGCTGGACAGCATGGAGGCCACCAAGAAGATGGTGGAGGAGGGGCTGGGTGTCGCCATGCTGCCGCGGGTATCGGTCGGGCGGGAGCTGGAGATGGGCGTGCTGGTCGAGATCAAGCTGCGTGACGTGGAGAGCCCCCGGCGGCGCATCGCCCTCATCTACCGGCGCAACCGCCGCCCGTCGCGGACCATGCTCGCCTTCCTCAGCCTCCTCCACGAGATCTACACATTCGAGTGGCCACCCAGCCTGGGCGAGCCGGGCCCCACGACGCGCGACTGGCCACCTTCGCCAACACGAGCATCTTGACAGCGTGTGAGCGTGTGGTAGACTGATGATGCCCCGCACATCTTGCCTGTGCATCCTGAGGGCAGACCGGTGCGTCGCACACCCAGCATTCGTCCGTAGGCACCGGTTCTGAGGTGGCTGACGGCTCAACTCGGGCGAGGCGCTCGCCCGTGTGATGCCAGGAGGATGAGGTGAACTGCCGACGAATCACGGCGATAGCCCTTGTTGTCATACTCAGTGGCGTCGTGGCACTGCTCCCATCGGAGCCTATGCTGGCGCAGGGCGATCCGGGCACCATCGACACCGTGGCTGGCGGCGGCACAGGAGACGGCCTCCTTGCCACCCAAGCCGTTCTAGGTCATAGCAACGGGGACGGTTGGGGGCTGGGGGTAGCAACGGATGCCGATGGGAACGTGTATGTCAGCGATACGTTGCAGAACCGGGTCCGCGTCGTGAACATGCGGGACACGCCCATCACGGTCCTGGGCGTCACGGTGCAGCCCGGCGCCGTCGAGACGGTGGCCGGGACAGGCGTCGGGACGTGGGGGATCGATGGCGAAGGCGGCAACCCGGCGGATGACCTGGGCGACGGCGGCCAGGCCGTGAGCGCGACCCTCTACGTCCCCGCGGGCCTGGCGGTGGATGGCGCCGGTAACCTCTTCATCGCCGAGCGCCACAATCGTCGGTTGCGAAAGGTGGACACGGGCGGCACCATCACGACGGTCGCCGGCGGCGGGTCGTCGTGGCCCGGGGACGGAGGTCCCGCGACTGACGCCGAGCTCTGCGCACCGACCGATGTTGCTGTCGACGGCGCAGGAAACCTGTACATCTCGGAGCAGTGCGCGCCCCGAATCCGGCTGGTGAACACCCAGGACACGGCTATCACTAAGTTCGGCGTCACGGTGGAGCCGGGCCACATCGAGACGGTGGCAGGCACTGGGCAGCCCGGCTATAACGGCGAGGCCGGCGTCGCCACTACTATGCATCTGGACTCCCCGGCGGATCTGACTGTGGACTCGGCTGGAGAGAGCCTGTACATCGCCGACAGGAAGAACGACCGTATCCGGCGCGTGGATCAATTCGGGAACCTGAACACGGTGGCGGGCGGCCACTGCCCCCAGCCGCCTTGCGAACCGGTCGGTATTGCCCTGCGGGGGACGACGGAGCTCTTCTTCACCGAGCGCTGGAACTGCCGGGTCCTGCGGATGTGGGACTCGAACGGGGATACTGTGGTGACGGCCGCCGATGCTCCTCCCACCAGCGTGGTGGCGGCCGGCTGCGGCTTCAGCGGGGACGGAGGGCCGGGGATCAGCGCTCACCTTGGTGGCGAGCTCGGTATCGGCGTCGACCCGGCCGGCATTCTCTACATCCGGGACGCAGGGAATCGGCGCGTCCGAGGGGTTACTCCTAGCCCAGAGCCGCCGAGCGGGGACGGCAACATCGACGGTGACGCAGACGAGATCATCGATACGGTCGCCGGCGGCGGCGGGCCTCTGGGAGAGGGTAGTCCCGCCACCAACGCCAGCCTTGAGTACCCGGCACGCCTCGATCGCGACGCCGCCGGGAACCTCTACATCGCCGATCGCGGGAACAACCGCATCCGCAAGGTGACGGCCGGAGACGACGGAATGGTGGCGGGCGGCGCCGATGCTGCGAACGAGATCATTACGACGGCGGTCGGGGGAGGTAGCGGCTGCCCGGAGCAGGAGAACCCTGAAGGGGACGGGTGCGCGCCCACCGAGGCCATCCTCGACAACCCGTTAGCGGTAACCCTGGACCCCAACGGCAACATCTACATAGCCGATGAGGGGCACAACCGCATCCGCGTCGTGAATACGCAGACCGGCCCCATCACCGTTGCCAACGTGACCATCCCGGCGGGCAAGATCGACACCGTAGCTGGCACTGGAGCATGGGACTTCGGTGGAGATGACGGCCCCGCTACCAGCGCCACCATGCGCAACCCCGAAGACGTGGCCTTGGACTCCTCGGGCAACATCTACATCGCTGACAGGGGCAATCACCGCGTCCGGCGGGTAGATGACGCCAGCGGGGTGCTCACGACCGTGGCGGGAAGCGGGGCGGCCTGCACGGGCGCACAAGACGGCGGATCTGCCACTGACGCATCCTTGTGCCGACCCACCGCCGTGCTCCTGGACGCGGCGGGTAACCTGCTCATCGCCGACGACGGGAATCTTCGCGTACGCAGAGTGAGCACGGGCAGCGACGGCGTCGTCGACGGCGACCCGGACGAGATCATCATCAGCGTGGCGGGGGGCGGCGAGCCCTGCGCGGAGAGGCTAAACGATGTGGGTGACGGTTGCCCGGCGCGGGAGGCCACCCTTGGCGATCAGGCCGTGCGCGATATCGTCGTCGATTCGGACGGGAATCTCTACATTTCGCACCCCGACCCTGACGTCGTGCGGCGGGTCGTCCCGGGAGCAGACGGTGTCATCGACGGCGGCACTGATGAGGTAATTCATACAGTCGTGTACGATATAGGCTACCACGGATTCAGGGGAGACGGCGGCATAGCCTGCGCCGCCGCCAGTCGCTGGCCCAACGGTCTCCTCATCCAGCCGGACCCGTCGGACGCCTCGGTGGAACACCTGTACATCGCAGACGACTGGGCCGACCACATCCGGAGGGCTGAGGCACCCCTAGACCCCGACCCTGACGGGGACGGGCTCTTGACCTGCCTGGGTGACCCCAGCGAACGGGACCTCGGCACAGACCCCTTCGACCCCGACAACGACAGGGACGGCTGCCTCGACGGCGAGGAAGCCGCGGGCGCTCTACCACCGAAACCCGGGGCCACCGGCGCCTACAACCCCCTGGCCTGGTACGACTTCTACGACGTGCCTGTGCCCGCCTACCCTGACATGACGCCCAACGGGCCGAAGGACCAGGCCGTGGCCATGGACGACGTGCTCGCCGTGCTGTTCTACGTCGGCACCTTCGACGGTGACGGCGGCGTCCCCAACCCCAACGGCGTGGCGTATGACAGCGATAAGGACGGGGACACCTCACCCGACGGGCGCGGGTACGACCGGTCGCCCGGCCCGCTGCCTAGCCCGCCTTGGGACGCCAGCCCGCCCGATGGCGCCGTGGCCATGGACGATGTGCTGGCCAACCTGGCGCAGGTGGGGCTGGATTGCAGCGGCCCGCCGTAGCGCCCCCGCTGTGGCCGTCACCCAAGGATTGCCAGCGGGCTATCCGCTGCTTCATGAGGACCTGGCTCCGGCGTGAACGCTGGGGCGTCAGACCGCGGTCCGGCGTCCGCCGGGTCGGCATTTGTGGTAGACTTGCGCCGGGCTGCACATCAGTCGTGCCAGCGTCGTCGCTGCCATCCCTCTGACTGGGAGGTGCGCCATGCGACCACCCACGGCCCTACGACCATGGCGAGCCGTCGCTGCTGGCCTGATCGCACTGGGCTTCGTTCTCCTCTCTGTTGGCACTGCCTGTGAGGTCGAGATCTGCTCCGGCGGCGACCGTGCTGTGGTGCTGGTCGTCGACCCATCACTCCTCAGCGGCACCCGCTCGCGCCTTAGCGAATTCGAAGGGGACCTCTGCAACGACGGCTACACCGTCATCGAGAAGCAGTCCAGTTTCGCCACCCCTCCGGAGCTGCGCGCCTACCTCACGGACCTCTACGCCCGAACCCGGCAGCGCCTGACCGGTGCCATCCTCATCGGCGACCAACCGCACGCCTACCAATGGGTTACATCAGCGTCTACCAACCCCAGCATCCCCCCAATGTCCGAAGAGGTGATCAGCTTCCAGTACTATGCCGACTTAGATGGCGTCTTCCGAGCCTCACCTGGCTATGCGTCGCCGGCTGGCCACCCGTATTCCTTTGACGCCCACACAGGAAACGTGGACTGGGAGATCTGGATCGGCGCCCTGCCGCTCTACCGAGGGGATCCAGGGAGCACAGTCGGAGCCATCAACCGGTACTTGGCTAAGAACCACGCCTACCGGGTTGGCAGCTACGGCCTGCCCCGCGCCTTTCTCGAGGTCTACGAGAACTTCACGGCGTCGACGGCGGCCGAACACGCGTGGTTTCTGGGCTGGCTTCGCTCAGGGCCGTATGCGTGGACGCCGTTCAGCGACGCTCCCACCGCGCGTCTCTATTTCGACAGCCCGCCTGGTGGCCTGTCGGTCGCTCAGGGCTACGCGGACCTTTCAGCAGGAGTGGCCGACTTCACAGTCGTTGATGCACACGGCACATGGCAAGCCAGCGGCGACCTTAGCATCTCCTGGGTGGAGAGCAACCCTGTGAGGACAGCCTTCTTCTGGAGCAACGGGTGCGCCGTTGGCGACCTGGACCATCCAGAGAACTTCCTCACTTCCATCCTGTACAGCCCTACGAGCATGGTAGTGGTAGCCAAGGGTACCACCAACAACTCAGGCGGCATGGGCACCAATCAGAATGGGCACTTCGGGCACAACATCGCCACTGCCTTGTCCCACGGAGAGAGCTTCGGCCAGGCGATGCTCGACCACGTGAATGTGCCGCTCATCTACCCATGGTCCGGTAGCCGTGAGTTCCACTTTGCCACCTCGGTCGCTCTTGGAGATCCCACCCTGAAACTCCAGCGCTAAGGGCCATAGGGAATAGCGCTTGACACGGGTCGCACCAAGCGCACCGTACTGTCACACTTGTGGTGCGACGGCATGCCAGCCCCTGTCGAGGCAAGTTCGGCGCATCGCCCTCATCTGCCGGCGCAACCGCCGCCCCTCGCGGGCCATGGTCGCCTTCCTCAACATCCTGCACGAGATCTACGCCTTCGAGTGGCCGCCCGGCCCCGAGCCCAGCCCGCCCTGGGACGCTGGGCCGCCGGACGGCGCCGTGGCCATGGACGACGTGCTTGCCGTGCTGGCCCAGTTCGGCCTCGATTGCAGCGGGCCGCCGTGAAAACCGTAGGGGCGTAGCTTCAGCTCCGCCCAGGGCCGACCTGAAGGTCGGCCCCTACGAGGTCTGTCTGCCTGTCTTGGGCGGCGGGACGAGTGACCACGTGGCGAGCTGAGGCTCGCCGCTACATTGCGGGGCCGACCTCCTCCCGGACCTGGCGGAGGATGTCCAGGTTCTCCTTGTCCGGGCCCTTCTTGTCGAAGCCCGGCACCTCCAGGAGGAAGGGGATATCGCGGAGGGCCGGGTGCGCCATGATCACCTTGAAGCCCTCCCGGCCGATGAGCCCCTCGCCGACGTTCTCGTGGCGGTCGACGCCGCCTCCGAGGACTATCTTGGAGTCGTTGGCGTGGACGGCCACCAGGTTCACTAGGCCCACCTGCTCGTCGAGCTCGGCCAGGGTGGCCTCCAGCCCCTGGGCGGTCGCCACGTCGTAGCCGGCCGCGAAGGCGTGCTGGGTATCGAAGCAGGTCTTCAGGCGGGGGCTCGCCGCCTCCCGCATGATGATCCCCAGCTCCGAGAAGCGCGACCCCACGCTGGCCCCCATGCCGGCGCTGTTCTCCAGGATGAGCCAGGTGTCGCCGGGGGAGCCCTCGAGGATCCGCTGCACGGCGGCGACCACCTGCGGGAGGATGGCCTCGAAGCCGGCGCCGCGGTGGCTGCCCAAGTGGAATATGGTGCCCTGCGCCCCGATCTGCCGGCAGACGTCCAGGGACCAGGTGAGGGAGTCCACAGAGCGCTCTAGCAGGGCAGCGTCGCTGGTGGCCAGGTTGACCAAGTAGACGCCGTGGATGAAGACGGGCTGGACATCGGCCTCGGCGACCTTCTTCTTGAAAGCGTCCGCCTCCGCCGCCGAGTACTCCTTCTTGCGCCAGGACTGAGGCGCCGCCCCGAAGATCTGGATGCTCTCGGCGCCCATGGCCTGCGCCCGCTCGACGGCCTTCGCCAGCCCTCCCTCGGTCGACACGTGCGCTCCGATTCTCATCATTCCTCTCCCAGCATGCGACAAGCCACAGACGGACACGGATTGGCACACACTGCCTGTTCCACCCTCCCGCCGCTGTCCTCCAATTATACGCCGAGCGCCGCCACCAGCAGGCAGCCGCCGGCTGGCCACTCCTCGGAAAGGCCGGTTGGTGATTGGCGAGCCTTCGAACCGCGGACAGAGGGCTATTGACTTCTCGCTGGCCAGAGCGGCGGTTGCAGACCCAAGAAGATGCCGGATTCAGCCGGGGGGCCGCCTGTCGCTACGCTGCCGCCTTCTCGGCGGGCGTGTGCCCACGCAGGCGAGACAGCATCTTTCGCTTGTGCAGCCGCACCAGGGCCTGTACAACCCTGGGGCTGAACTGTGCGCCCGAGCACGCCACGATCTCTCGTACAGCGGCGGCGACTGACCGGCACGCCCTGTACGGCCGGTCACTGGTCATCGCGTCAAAAGCGTCGGCCACGGCGACGATGGCGGCGCCCCTGGGGATGGATTCGCCCACCAGTCCGTCGGGGTATCCGCCGCCGTCCCAGCGCTCATGGTGCGAACGAGCAATGGTGGCCGCCAGTTCGAAGCCCGGCCGCTCGGCCAGGAACTCCTGACCCCAGACGGTGTGCTGTTTCATCAGTTCCCATTCCTCGTCGGTGAGCTGGCCGGCCGTGCAAAGGACGACATCTGGCACCCGGATCTTGCCGATGTCGTGGAGGACAGCGGCTAGGCCCAACTCCTCAGCGTAGTCCTCGCCATAGCCCCGCTCGAGCGCCAGGGCTTCAGTTATGGTGCGGACGCTCCGGAGGTGAAGACCCGTGGCCTGATCGTGGGCCTCGGCGGCGGCCGCGAGCAGCACTACTGTCTCGGTGTGGCCTTGCACGAGGCGGGTTGAGGCCGACTGCAGCTCCTCGACGAGCGTCGCCATGCGCGCGATGGCTGTGACCTGGGTGGCAACAGCCATCAAGAACTGCGCATCATTGGGTCCGAACGCCGCTTCCCGCTTGCTCGCGACTGACAGGGTGCCGATCACCTCATTACGCCAGATCATCGGCGCGACCACAGCCGACCGTAGTCCCGCCGCACGTAGCAGTTGCTGCTGCGCATCGGCAAGCCGCTGGTCGTGCTGCGGGTCGTCGACAATGACCGGGCGGTGCGTACGCTCCAGGATCTGGCGGAAGGGGGCATCCACGGCCTGGCGCTGCGCATGGTTCCACGCCTCAACCAGTTCGTCGGGCACCCGAGCGAGGGTGTTCTGGGCTCCTCCCATATGGGATGAATGCTCGAACACTTGAAAATTGACGGCGTCGTAGCCGGTGCCGACGGACAGCCGATGTGCCACCAGGCGCAGCTTGTCATTAAGATCGCCTGGGGATGTCAGGAGCGGTACTATCTCTCCCACCATCTTCGCAGCGCGCTCGCCACCCCGGGGCCGCGACAGGGCGCTCCCGGCCGCCACCACGGGCCGCTGGCGCCGCCACTCATACATCGCACTATCAGCCAGCCTGATCAGCTCCTCTATCCTCCCGGCCTCCGTCGGGTAGATGGCGAGTCCAACGCTCGCAATAATTGGAACCCTCGCGTTTGTTTCCGAATCGCGCAAGTCCTCCTCTGCCAGTATGGCAAGCACTCGTTGGCGATAGCGTTCGGCCGCGTCCCGGTCAGCCCCTGACAGCAGGGCCACGAACTCATCCCCTCCGTACCGGCCGACGACGGCGCCGTCTCTCGCGAGTGCGCCGGCGACCGCCACGAGCACAGCATCGCCGACCTGGTGGCCGTAGGTATCGTTTATCGCCTTCAAGCCGTCAACATCGATCATTGCCACGGCGTGGGACGAGCTGTCGCCACCGCGGGAGATCAGGTTCCGTAGTTCGCCCACGATCGCCCCGTGGTTGAGCACGCCGGTCAGCACGTCGCGCCGGGTCTGCTCCCGTAGCGCCTCCACCATCCGCTTACGCTCGCTGATGTCGCGGGCGATGCCCTGCACGCCAACGGGCTTGCCGTCCTTGTAGATCAGCCGGGTGCTGACTTCGACCGGCACCCTGCGGCCGTCCTTTGTAATAGTCTCCAACTCGTAGGTGGTCACAGGCTCCCCGCGGGCCTTGCGCAGGATCATCTCGCGGGCCATCTCCAGGTCCTCCGGTGCTACGATTCTGGCAATATTGTCTTGG
>Ga0315289_10004006_pt1 | contig 22120 bp, 17 predicted proteins | sample YL17G11_40_MG_FD_203452 | JGI IMG/M metagenome (GOLD analysis project Ga0315289, IMG submission 203452) | Sediment microbial communities from Yellowstone Lake, YNP, Wyoming, USA - YL17G11_40 | ecosystem: Environmental > Aquatic > Freshwater > Lake > Sediment | place: USA: Wyoming | collected... | reverse complement strand
CCAGGCGGCAGGCGAGGAGGTCAGTGGGAAGCGCGAAATCTGGTCCATCACGAGCAGTGGACCCTTCGGGAAACTGGCGCAGATCGAAATCAAGGACGGCGCGACCACCACTATCGACGCCGGCCCGCCCTTCGTGCTTAACGCGACGGTCTCCAAGGCCCAGAACACGCCGCAGGGCAAGGTGGTTAGGATCACCCTCCAAGTTCTCGGCAAGATGGGCGAGGTCTATGCCCCGAACACCCTCAGGAAAGGCCGGACGGTCGCCCCGGCCCCGCAATTTGAGGTTCTTGACGAGAAAGGTACCTCTCTGGCCAAGGGCAACTTCGAGTATGGCTGAGGCGGCACCTGCGCGTACTCGTGGCGAGTACCTACGACATTCAACGGGAAGTTCCGGGTGAAGGTCTCCATCGCTGGGCTGTTCGAGATCGCGAAGGCAGAGGAGACCTTGAACACCCTTGAATAGCCTTTGACTCACGAGCAAGCGCGGGAGAGGACACGAGCGGTCCTCTCCCGCTTTTTTATGGAAACGCCGACGGCTGTTTGGCGCGTCGTTAGCCAGTGCGCATATGCCCCCCGGGCTTGTTACAGAGCTGTTACCCACGGCCCCGCCGCCGTGTGCGATAGTAAAGGTAAAGGTGCAGGCGGCGCCGGGCCGGAGGCGGCCGGGCGCTTGCCTGCGGAAACGAAAGGAACCCGCCATGATGAGCCCGACGAAAACCATCGCCCTCCTTGCAATCCTACTGGCTGGCGCCGCCATCGCCTCTGCCGCCCCGGCCGCGGTGGAAGGGGCCGCAGATGCCCGCGACCGGTTCCTGGTGATCGAGCGCATTGCACGCCTGCCTGCGGCTGAGCAAGCCAAGGAGTTGCCTCGCTTTTACCGCGAACTGGCCCCGCGCTACATGAATCCTGTTATCGAGGGGATCCTAAGCTCGACCCCGACGAACATCCTTGACCCCAATCCGGCCAACGGTTTCGACGGCAATACGGCGATCTGGGCCAAGCAGCTTGCCGAGGCGGCGTCGGAACTGAGCCCCGAAGAGGTGGCCGACAAGTTGAAGGTCGGCTTATATCTGAACGTAGCCGCGCGAGCACGTGCGCTCCAGGTGCTCAAGGCGCACGCCAAGGCCACCGAGGCCCTAATCCAGGAAGACCTCAAGTCGGGACAGAAGGCCTCCGTCAGTCGAGCGGCCAGCACCATCGACTCGCTCCAGTGGCGGACGTTCACCGATCAGTTGTTGGCGATCTATCTGGCGGACGATGAGGAGATGGCACGGAACGTGGGCTCGGCGTTGGGGCGGGATCAGGCCACCTTGAGGCCCCTGCTGGCCCGGGTCGAGAAGGAGCCGAAGTTCCTCGTCCGCTGCGCCGGATTGCTCCAGGGCATCCTGTGGCGCAAGCCGGCTGAGCCGCTGCTGCTGAAGCTGCTGGATTCGCCCGATGCGGAAGTGCGCTACCATGCCGGCCATGCGGTGTACGAATGCCGCGACCCGAAGCTGGCCGCGCCGACCGTCAAGTTCGCCCAGGAAAAGGAGCCGCGTTTCCGCATCGTGGCGGCGTACCTGGCTTCTAACCTGCCTGCGGACGAATTCACAGCAGTACGCAAGGACCTGGTGTCGCTGTTGAACGACCCGGACGAGGCGGTGCGATTTGAGGCCCTGCGATGCTTCGCCCAACAAAAGGATCTTGCCGCCTGCCCAGTCATCCTCGAGCTGCTCATGCGCAATCACCCCGGGCCGGCCGGGCAGCGCGAGATCACCGTGATGCAGTCCCTCGCCGCTCTGACCGGGCAGCAGTTTGGTTACGATATGCACAACTGGGGGCCAGGCACGCCGGGCAATCAGCAGGCCATTCGCCAATTCCAAGACTGGATGAAAACGCGGGGCGTGCCGGTGCCGCACATCTTCGAGCCCGGCGCGTCGCAGGGCATGCCTCGCTCCGCTCGGCAACCCTGAACGCGGTCGTTACACGTACTCCTTGTCGATCCGCACTTGGCCGCAGTCGAGGCATCGGCGGCGGCTGCGTAGGGCGTGCCGTCGGCCTGGAGGTCCGCGCATCGCTGGACCATCTTTCGCGACTTCCAGCGCGGCCGTTCGCTGTGATGCTGACAGACCGATTCCGCGGTCCTCGGCGTGCGCTGCCACAAACGCCCATCACCTCTCCGAACGCCCCTCTCCGTCCAGGGTTACTAAACTGGCGCCGCCGGCGGCCCTGAGAGTCCGAGAGTTGGGCTACCCCAGGCCGGTACGGGCGGTCGCGAGGGTTAGTAAGCAGCCGAATCGAGAGCAAGAGGGCACATCGCAAACCCTTGCTACAAACGTAGTTGGGGGCGCGAGTTGGGGCGCTCGGCGCTCGCGCAAAGGAAAGGCCGCCCGACGGTGGCCCTTGAGATTTTGGCTCCCCAAAGACAACCTTCTTCGGAACTCTCGCCGGCGCTCTCTAATCGGGAGGCTCCCCAAATGTGCGAACGCTACCGCTATCCTGACGTGTTGCCCGTCGGCCGGTGCCCTTTCGCACAGCCTAACGAACGGCGAACGCAATTTCGGTGGCCCAGTTCACCTGCCCGTCGTCACGCTGCGACACGTCGCCTTCTTGATGCGCCGCACCGCGCCACCTGAACACCAAATCCGACGGAATACCTGTATCTTGCCCTTTCAAACAGCCTAACGAACGGCGAACGTAATTTCGGTGGCCCACTATAGCGGCGTGGTACGCTGGGCGTAACGCGGATCAGAAAACGGGGGACTGGCAGTTCACAACGGACACGGCAAGAATCACACTGAAGCGACTATGCCCACAGATACACATGACGTAAGGTACTAGTGTCCTACACCCTTTCGGGGGATTCTACGGGGGAGGCGGGGGCTTCGGGGTTGCGGAGGCCATCCTGCTCGGGCGACAGCCTGCGGCCGAGGCTCAGGAAACCGAGCGAGGAAACAACCGCCACAAAAGCGACAATGAACCATGGGCCCTGCTGGAAAACCGGGCTTATCAGGCCTATCGCGTTTGAGCCCACAAGAATGCCCGCCGAACTGCCCACCTGCTGGAATACGCCCTGCACGCCAAGGTAGCGCCCCTTTTCACCGCGCGGCGCCATATTGGCCCCCAACGCCTGCAGTCCCGGCGAAACAGCCATCTCACCCAGCGTCACCACCACTATGGCCGCCCCGGCCGCCCAGAAAGCGGGAGCAAGACCGAAAGCAAGATACCCCGCGCCGTAAAAAAACGCCCCCGCGGCAAGCCCCGCCGTCAGACGGCGCGCCTGGAGCACCCGCGTCACAAAATACTGCAGCGCCACCACCATCAGGCCGTTTATGGAAAAAAGCAGGCCGACTTCCGTCTCGGAGAAGCCAAGATACGTTTTTGAGTAAAGCGAACTTGAAACCACAAGCTGGCTCATAACGGCGCACATGGTGGAAGTAAAAACGCAGAAGCGCAGGAACTGCCTGTTTCTTAAAGTCGCGGCTCCGTCGCTAAAGCGCGGGGGGGAGAATTTTCCGCTGGCCGCCCCCGGAGCGTCCTTAATTGAGAGCGCCACTATAACCGTGCAAACAGCGTAAACCCCGGCCGTCACAAGAAACATAAGCGCGTAGGAACCTTCCGCCAGAAACCCTCCAATCGCCGGCCCCAACGCCCAACCGGCGTTGTTGCCCATGCGCAAGAAACCGTAGGCCTTCAGCCTGCGCGCCGGGCCCACAAAATCCGCCACCCATGACCTGGCCGCAGGATGGAAAAAAGAGCCGATAAACATTCCCAGCGGATGAAAAACAAAAATAGCCCACAACCCCGCCCCGCTGTAAACTATCCAGGCTATAGCCGCTATAAGAACTGAACGCAGCGCCAGTGAAAACACCATAACTTTGCGCCGCCCTATGGCGTCGGAAACCTCGCCGCCCATAAACTGTGCCGCCGAAGCGACCAGCATTGAAACGGAAAGGAACATTCCCACCCAGGCCATGGGCACACCCCGGTGAGTACTAAGATAAATCGCCAGGAAGGGGAAAGAAATAGCATAGCCGGCTCCCATAACGCCTTCCGCCGCCACCAGCAGCCAAAAGCCCGAAGGACGCTTATCCATAAATGTAGGTCCTTCGTGAATCTAACTGATAGGGAATTTGATTTTGGGTTGGCTGTACTGGTCCACCGTTATTCGTGCCCTTCTTCTGGCATCATAACCTGTTTCTCAGGCCTCACTTATGGTAGCCTCCGAGGTGTCTGGTCACAACTTCGTTCGGAGGCTGATTTGCCCGAGAACCACGGTTGCCCGAACCTGTTTCTCCCCGATCACTGGAGCCGCCACGTCAAATCCGCCCTGCTCCACCTCATCTCCCTGGCGAGACTCGCCTGTGTCCACACGTGGACGTCGGCCGCCGGAAGCCCTGACCCACGCACGCGTCTGTTCCCGCGCTGCACATAACGGATTCGCCAGTACTTCTCAGGCCGCCGCGGCCACCCTCTTCTCGTACCACACGCGGAACGTCACCGTGACCCAGCCGAACACGAGGCCTACAACGCATGCCGCAAGCTCGGGTACGGCCACACTGGTATAGATCGTGGCGTTGTGCTCCAGGCCCTTCAGGCCCATGAAGGCGAAGAACACGCCCGCCCCGATGAACCACGAAGGGATGAAGTTGAAGCCCGGCACCCGCTCCATCGCAATCACCGGCACCACGACGATGAGGACGGCCACGGCATAGCCCCAGTACCCTCCGAGGCCCGCGTTGCCGGCCAAGGCATCGCCGAGCTCGAAAATGGCGATCGAGCCCACGATGCCGCCGGCGTACCCCGCCAGCACCTTCAGCGCCATCTTGATTGAGCACCCGGCCAGAAAGTACATCGCCCAGGCCTGGAATGTGATCCACGTGGCAAGGCTCTCCGCCCCTTCGCCGAGCGTCTTGGCGTAGGGGGCAATCAGCATCAGGCCGAACGCCTGAATCGCGATGAATACAGGGATGACCATGAATTTGCTGAAGTTCATGCATGCCTCCTATGGACGTCGGGTGCCGGGGTCCCTGGAGGCGCGAGGTCCTCTCGGCGGCCAGGAATGTGCGGAGGATTGTGCCGCTGGGCCCGATGCGTGTCAAGCAAATGCCCCGCCACAGCGATTATGTCACACCCGATGACGATAGGCTCTTCGGACCCGTGGGGGCCGAGGAGCCGGGATGCCGCATCGGGAGGTGCCGTTGGGGATAGCTGCATGTCGTGCGGTCGCGCTGAACGGCAGAGCCTTATGCTGCGCGTCTGTAGTAGTGCCTGAGCAATCCGCCCAGCCGTTCCTGGTAGAGAATCTCGCCTACAGCGTCTTGGTGTGAATCTTAGCCGCCCTACGGCTTCATCTCCTGGAACAGCCGCAACCACCCGAGTGTCACCGCGTCGGAGATCTCCCCCGAGCAGGAGAGTTCCGTGGGCGTCTTTCCCCAGTAGAACCCGATCCAGCCCGCCACGTGCGGCCGCACGTCCTCGAGAAACCGGCCCAACTCCGGCACCGTGCACGTCAGGGGGAAGATCTCCTCTAGGACCAGCGGCTTCCCGACGGCGAACCCTTCCACCGTCCTGCGAGCCTCCGGCATCTTGCCCGACGCCGGGTAGATGTGCACGCTCAGAAAGCCCAGGAGCTCGGCCACCTCGCGCGACGCGAGACCGGTGCCTCCTCCCGGGAAGGGCAACAGGCCGATAGTGATGAGATGCTGCGTATCATGCCGCTGGATGGCGGCCGTCATGCGGCCAATCCATTGACGAGCGATCTGGGCAGGCGGCCGGCCCGCCGGGTCGAGCGTGATACGCTGGACGAATGAGAAGCCACCGAACTCCCCCACGAGCCAGTCGGCTGGCACGGGACGCGCCGTCGGCACAACCGGCTCGTTCATGAGGTTGTAGCAGAAGACCGCCCGCGACTTGGCACAGCGCGCGGCCACGGCCTCCCAGAAACGCTGCTGCGTCTGCCAGCGACCCGCCTCGTCCTGGTCACGGTACCAGTCCGGCACGTCGCGCCGGCGGTAGCAGCCCAGGCCCGTGACGTCCAGGTACAGTCCCGTATCTTCGGCAAGGGCCACGAGGCGACCCAACCGATCCAGGGAGGCGGCGTTCGGCCGGTCCGGGCCGTCCATGAACCGCGCCACTTGGAGATGGATGCGGACAACGTTGGCTCCGAGGGCCTTCATCTCACGGAAGTCCTCGACGACGGTCGGCCACTCCGCCTCCCAGTAGTCCTCGAGGAGCCGCGAGGCCCGGTCGTGGTCGTAGTTGAACCCTCGCGGGGCGAACCTCTGCCCGCTCTCTGCGCCAACGAACCCCTTGCCGTCCGGTGCCACCACAACGCGCTCCAGGCGCGGCGCCGCAGCGCCGCAAGAACACGCGAGCACAACGAGCGCCAGCGCAACCGCCCCGCACACCGCGCCATGCCCCACGCCTCTCGCCTCCTGGCCCAACCCAGCCGGCCGCCAAGCCGCTCCATCATACCACGCGCGGCGCCCCGCAGACCAGGCGGGGGCGGAGCCTTGAGTGGCAGGAATGTCAGACTCGCACAAGTCCGGGGTGACCACGCTTGGGCGGTTGACCCGCCGGATGCCGCCCTGGCCCCTGATGCGATGGGTCCTGCCGGTGTCGTCAGCCAAAAGCGTCCCCAAACAACACCACCTGAACAACTGCCCCGCCACGAGGAATTACAGCGTGAATAGGTCCATGAAGCTCGCCGACACTCGTCCGGGGGTGTGTACCCCCCTCTTCGTGCCGGGCCGCGGTGCCCCTTGCCCGGTGGCTCGGCACCATGGCCAGCGGCGCCGCCAAGGTGCAACGCGGGCAGCCTCGCACAAGGCGTTTGCCTCGCCACGGTTCCTGATGTATAGTTAGCCTTGCGGAGGGTAGGCCGGGGAGGCCGCTTGCGGGGGTGAGCGGCGCAGCCGGGCCTCAGCAACCTGAGTGTGTTCGTCGGGCGATTTCCGGGGGAGACCGGAGATCGCCCTTTCTCTTTGGTAACTCGCATGGCATGGAAGGGGGTTGACGATGATCAGCGCAAGAGGCGTGGCAAGGGCAGCGATGGTAGCGGCAGTCGTGGTTCTTGGGCTTCACAGTCGGGCGGCGTTGGCTGAAGTAAAATACACCGTCACGGATCTGGGTAACCTCGGCCAGTCGCCGACCGAAGCGTTTGGCATCAACAACGCGGGCCAGGTCGTCGGAACATCCCACACGGCAAGCGGCGACCCCCACGCCCACGCCTTCCTGTACACCGGTGGGGCCATGACCGACCTCAACAGCCTGATTGACCCGGCATCCGGCTTGTTTCTGAAATATGCCTACGGCATCAACGATGTCGGGCAGATTGTGGGCTACGGTGAGGACGCTTCGGGCCAAGGGGGAGCCTTCTTGCTGACCCCGATCCCCGAACCCGCGACGTTGGCTCTCTTGGCGGCGGGTGGCGTAGGGCTGCTGCTGAGGCGGCGGGTTGCGCCGTGGACGGACAGGCCGTAGGGCAAACAGACCGCCGACATCACGGCTTACCGCCCGGTGATTGCGGCCCGCGGTCACCTCCCGCCGGCGGCCTTGACCATCGCCACGATGCCGGCCTTGAGGGCTTCGGGCAGGCGGGGCAGGGCGGCCAACGCCAACGAGCTCCCCATCGTCGAGCATCCGGCCCGCGTCGACCCCAAGGCCATGTCGACATTTTTCCTCTGCTGATCCCGTGATAGATATCGCATTGCTGGCACAGCGGTCCACCGATCCTGCCCCCCAAGGATATGACCCCCGTATCCCCTCGCTTTGCCTTGGCGCGCTGCACCGGCGCTGCACCGTGCCGTTTGGCCCTTAGGACAGGCGCAAGAGAAAAGCCCGCAAACCTTTAGGTTTACGGGCTTTACGTGCTGGCTGGGGATCCTGGATTCGAACCAGGACAGACAGATCCAGAGTCTGTCGTGCTACCGTTACACTAATCCCCAGCCCAAGGTTCCGGGGCGACAAACCCTCCCCGCAGGCCCTGGATCACAAGGATAGTATAAACGTCCGGGGGACGAAATCAAGCCCTAACGGCAAGCACTGACGGCGGGGACTTGGGACTGGGGGTGGAATACGGATGACTTCGGTAACGGTATGGCGGCGCGGGCCTCCTGGTTCGCCGCCGCGCTTGCGCGGCGCGTTTAACGGCCCGTCGAGAGCCTCTGGGCCGAGCAACGACTGAACATCGGCATCCAGGCGGCCGACGTGGCGTGGGACATGCTCTACGACGCGGGCATTTACGTCGCGGGCGCGGGGCCGGTTATGGACGGTCGGACCCCGCCGGGACGGCCTTGCCGGAAAGCATACGCAGCCGGGCGCTTTGGAAGACAACCTGGGAATTGTTGACGCCGAACCCGAAGCATTTTGCGTGGCGCATCCGCCAATTGGGATGGAGCCCAAGCGCCTGTTGCGGGCCGGTCCACTTGACCCACTGCTTGCCGTCCAGCGTGACTACGATCTCAACGTTGGCCTGGGCGAGCATCACCCGGATATTCACCGTATAGGGATGTCCGTCTTCCAGCGTGCCGGGACTCACCCGAGTCTCGTTGTGGTCAACTCCTAGTCCGTTGATACACTCTATGCCGCCCACGTCGCGGCCCATTCCCCCCGACATATGGAAGGAACTGTGCCCCGCGCCAACCGGGAAGAACACTGCCACGGCACGGCCAGAAATGCGCACGAACCTGACCTCCAACTCAAAACTGCCCGTGGCCGAAAGAGGCACCTCAATGTGCGAGCAATCCGCCGGGCCGGACGTGGAAAGCCCCGCCAGGGTACGGTGCCACTTGCCCACCACGGCGTCCCTCTCGGGATCGATGAGTTTCAAGAGGTCGATCCGCTGGCTCTTGGTGGACGCGTCGCCACCCAACTTGGCGATCTCCTCCTCGGCCTTCTTCAGCGCAAGTTCCATCCGCGTCCGGTCCATGTCGTTGGCGGCGTGGAGGTCCAGGAACCGCTCGGCGTAGGCCTTTGCCCGCGTGTACATCGCGGCCTTGCCCGCCGGCCCCGCGGCAGACGCCAACGGTAAGTACCATTCCGCCAGGTCCAGGCACGCCATCTCCGGCGCTTCCGCCACGGGCTTGGCCGCGGCGGGCACGAACTTCCGCAGCGCCGCGTCGCTCGTCTCGTCCAGGCACTTGGCCGCCTCGGCCGGATTGTCGAGGTCCACCAGGAGCAGGCGCACCAACTGGTCGCGGGCCTTCGCGTTGGCCGGGTCGCCCTCGACCTGGTTCTTGAGTTGCGTGGCCTGGGCCGCCGCCTTCTGGCGCTCTGCCATGGCGCGGATCTGCGCCTCGACGGCCTCCACCTTCGACGACCGGACGGCCCGCGCCACGCCCAACGCCTTCTGCAACCGCTTGCCGGCCTCGTCGGTGTCGCCCGCGCGGGTCTTCGCCGCCGCCGAGGCCATGAGCGCGTCCACCAGGGCCTCGCCCGCCTTGGTCTTCTGGTCGCCGCGGGCCATGTCATATTGACGCTGGCGTATGACAATAACGCGGTCCTGGCATGGCCCCGCCAACTCCGGCGACTTCTCGGACACCAAGGTGGCGGCCGCCAGCGCGGTCTCATACCCCTTGGGGTCCAGCGCGCCGAGTTCGCACGCCTTCTCGGCCAAGAGGGCCATCAGTTCCGGCTGGGCGTCGGCCCTCTTGGCCGCCTCCAGCAACTTTGCGGCGAGGGCCACGGCCCGGCTGGTGTCGCGCGACGACGACGCCCGTTTGAAATCGTCGCCGTAGAGCAAATCGAAGGCCTGCTGCGCCTTCTCCTCCGCCTCGGAACCGAGCGCATAGTGGCAGGACAGGATGATCGCCACGCAGGCTACAATGGCTGCAACAAGTAGACGCGACATGACTCCCCCCCTTCCAAGCCGCACGAGGAAAACGCGGCTAGACCGCATGGCTGAATTGTACCCCGACGCATGGCCCTGTCAATGTGCATTCGGCGCCGGTTGAGACGTGGCCGCAAGCCTGTTCCGGCTGTTTTCAGCGGCCTACAATTGTCGAAGACGAGGGAAAGAGGTAGACTGCTTCGCGGGGGCCGGAAGGCTGGCGCATGAACATTATCATCGGGGCGGCCGACGTGGCGTGGGACATGCTCTACGACGCGGGCATCTACGTCGCGTTCGGCCTGCTGGCGGCCGGGCTGGTTCACGTCTTCGTATCGCGGTTGTGGATGACGCGGCACCTTGGCGGCAAGGGATTTGGCGCGGTCGTCAAGGCGGCCCTGGTCGGGGCGCCGCTTCCCCTGTGCAGTTGCAGCGTGCTGCCGGCGGTGTATGCGCTGCGAAGCAAAGGCGCCAGCCGCGGGGCCACGGTTTCGTTCCTCATCTCGACGCCCGAGACGGGCATCGACTCCATCGCCATGACGTGGGCGCTGATCGGCCCGCTCATGGCCATCGTGCGTCCGATAGCGGCCGTGGCGACGGGCATGGTGGCGGGCTTCTTCGAGATGATGCGCGAGCGGCGTGAGCCGCCGCCGATCATCGAGGGGCCGGCCTGCGCCATCTGCAACAGCGACTCGTGCGAGCATGTGCCGCAGGTCAGCCGGTGGCGCCGGTTCTGGCGGTTCGTCATCTTCGAGATGGGCGACGACGTCGGCCCGACGCTGACGCTGGGCCTCATTCTGGCGGGCCTCGTCACGGCCGTCCTGCCGAACGATTTCTTCGTCAACTACCTGGGGAGCCGCTGGGTCTCGATGCTGGTGATGCTGGCGATAGGGCTGCCGCTGTATGTCTGCGCGACGGCCTCGACGCCGCTGGCGGCCGCACTGATGCTCAAGGGCCTGAGCCCCGGCGCGGCCCTCGTGTTCCTCCTGGTGGGTCCCGCGACCAACCTGGCGACGATTCTCCTGGTCGGCCGGATGCTCGGCAAGGCGTCGGCGGCGCTGTACGTCGCGACGATCGCGGTTATGGCCCTCGTGTGCGGTGCCATCCTGGACCTCGCGACCGGGGCGTGGTCCGTCAACGTGGTGCCCGACGAGATCCACGAAATCCTGCCCGCGTGGGTCTACATCGCCGGGGCGGTCCTCCTGGGGGCGTACCTGGCGCACAGTGTGGTGCGGTGGATCGTCCGGAGGATTCGCCCGCAGATCGTCTGCGATACTTGCCGCGAGGAGGCCCGCAACGCGGCCGACGACGTCTGCTGCCCGCCTGCGGAATCGCACCCCCGCCGCGCCGAGGGCTGCGGTGAGCAATCACGCAAACCTGCCGAACACCATCCCTGAGGTATTCCTTGCGGCGGCTCCGCCCGGCGTCGTACACTATGTCGCGCATCCCCTGCATGAAAGGGCGCAAGCGTGAGGGAGATACTGGCGGCAGTTCTTGCGGCGGCGGGCGGCCTGGCCGGATTGGCGGGGTGCGTGGATACCCGCGACTCCTCGGCCACGTACATCAACCTTGAGGTGGCGACGAAGTTGGCCCGCGACCGCGTCTACCCGGCGTCGGTCCGCGTGGACGCGCGGCGGACGGAATACGTCGGCGGCGAGAAACGCCGCACGGGCGGCAACGGCTCCGGCGTCATCTTCGACCAGGAGGGACACATCCTGACCAACTACCACGTGGCCGGCCGCGCCGATGAACTCACCTGCATCCTCTTTAACAAGGAACGCGTCAAGGCCCGCCTTGTCGGCAGCGACCCGTGGACCGACCTGGCGGTCATCCAACTCGACCTCGACGAGGTGAAGCAGAAAGGCATGACGTTCGAGCACGCCCCCTTCGGCGACTCAAGCGCCGTCGAGGAGGGCGACAGCGTCCTGGCGATCGGCAGCCCGTTCGGCCTGTCGCGCTCGATCTCGCGCGGCATCATCTCGTGCCACGACCGCATCCTGGGCACCGGCCTGGACCTCGGCGGCGGCCTCGAAACCGGCATCTTCAACACGTGGCTTCAGACCGATGCGGCCATCAACCCCGGGAACTCCGGCGGCCCGCTGGTCAACTATCGCGGCGAGGTCATCGGCGTCAACACGCGCGGCGGCGGAAACGAACTCGGGTTTGCCGTGCCCATCAACGTGGCCAAGGAGGTCATCCGCCAGATCCTCGAAAAGGGCAAGGTCACGCGGAGCACCATCGGCCTGACGCTCCAGCCGCTTCAGGACCTCGAAACCTTCTTCGAGGTCGGCAAGAGCGAGGGCGCGATCGTCTCGGCCGTCGAACCCGACGGCCCGGCGGCCAGGGCCGGCATCCAGCCTCGCGACCTCCTTGTCGAGTACAGCGGCGTCAAGGTCGAGGGCCGCTACCCCGAGCAACTCTTCGACCTGCGGCGGCGGGTGTCGGATACACCCGTCGGGGCGAAGGTGCAGGTCAAGGTCAAACGCGGCAGCGAGGTCAAGACGCTCGAGATCGCCACCGAGGAACTGACCACAGTCCGCGGCGACGAGGAGAACTTCGCCAAGTGGGGCCTCGTCGGCCAGACGGTCACCGAGCGACTCGCCCAGCGCGAGAACCTCGGCAACACGCGCGGCGTATACGTCACGGGCGTCCGGCGCGGCGAACCGGCCGAGAGGGCCGGTCTGGAGAGGGGCGACGTTGTCACCCGCGTCGGCGACCAGGACGTTACGACCATCATGGCCCTCAAGAAGCACTACGACGAGGCCATGAAGAAGAAGCAGGCGATGGTCCTTCTGAAGGTCCGAAGGGGCGTCGCCGTCCTGCCGATCCTCCTGAAGACCGAGTACGACGAAGGCAAGAAGCCGGCGCCCGCGCCTGCACCTGCGCCGGCAAAGCCGGCCGAGACCCAACCGGCGCCACCGAGCAATCCAGCCGAGAAATAGCGCGCTGCCAATGACGAATGACGAAGCGCGAATGACGAATGAAACGACAATGACGAGTGACGACACCAAATACGTCCGCGCAAGTTGCTTTTCCGGGGCGGCGCGCCCGGTCCTTCGTCATTGCCGTTTCGTCATTCCTTCGTCATTCGTCATTCACGTGTGGCGGCACGTTTGCCCCCTTCGCTCAAGCCCTTTGTCTCCGTCACCGGTCAGGAGTCCCCTAATGCCCGCCCGCTTCGCGTACGTGTTCGCCATGGCACTGAGCCTGCTCGCCTCGCCGCTCCTGGCCGATCCGACGGCCGACCAGATGCGCAGGGTCCGCGACACCCTGGCTCCGTCGACCGTCGTGGTCTCGTACTACGTGGACCGCGACGATGGCGGCCGCAGCGACGCCCGCCTCATGGGGACGGTCGTAGGGCAGGGCAACCTCGTCATGTTCTCCGCGGCCGCAATCCCGGCGCAGATCGCCCTCACGCAGTTCCACGATTTCAAGGTCGTCGTGACCAAGGGCGACGACCTCCAGACCTTCGACGCCGAGTATCTCGGCAAGGACGAGCAGGCGCAGGTGGCCTTCCTGAAGGTCACCGACCCCAAGGCCCCGCCCCTCCCGGTCATTACGTTTGACGAGAAGGCCAAACTGGAGATCGGCGACCCGGTCATGTCGATGACCATGCTGGGCGAACCCGACGGATTCGACCGCATCGTCCAACTGTCGCGGATCGCGGGGCGCATCGAGCAGCCGGTCATCACGTACCTGTGCGCCGGCGGGCTGGGGATGCTGGGGACGCCCGTCGTGACCCTCGATGGCAAGGTCGTCGGCATCGTCGGCATCGTGCGGCTGAACCGGGCGACCAACGCGCGGCCGAACTGGTCGAACGTCGAGGTCATCTGGCCCGCCGACCGGTTCATCGCGCGTTTAAGGAACCCGCCGAAGGGCGGGGGCCTGGTCAAGCGGCCGTGGGTGGGCATCCAGACCCTCACGCCCGTCACGAAGGACCTGGCCGAGTACTTCAAACTCGGCGACCGCCGCGGCGTAATCATCGGCCACGTGGTCGAGAAGGGGCCGGCCGACCAGGCGGGGCTCAAGGCCGAAGACATCGTCATGGCCGTCAACGGCAAGGACATCCGCGGCACCGAGGGGCAACTCGTTGAGAACTTCACCAACGACATCCGAGAGCGCAAGATCGGCGAGGGCCTCACGCTCGACATCTGGCGGGCCGGCAAGATCGAGCAACACAAACTGACGCTGGCCGAACAGCCGAAGAGCGCCGCCGAGGCCGAGCGGTTCCGCATCGCCTCATTCGGCCTCACGGTGCGCGAGATGGTACTGGCGGACCGGCTGACGCGCGAACTGCCGACCACCGAGACCGGCGTCGTGACCGCGTTCATCGATGCCGGCGGCTGGGCCAGCGACGGCGGCCTGCGTGCCGACGACATCATCAAGAAGGTCCAGGACAAGGACACGCCCACCCTCGAGGAGTTCAAGAAGGCCTTCTCCGAGGAGGTCAAGAAGAAGCCGAAGGAGATTGTCCTGTTTGTCCTTCGCGGTACCAAGGAGACGCAACTCGTGCGGATCGAGCCGCGATGGGAGGCCCCCAAGCCTCCCGAGAAGCCGGCCGAGAAGAAGCCGGAAGGGGCGGAGGATCCTAAACCCAAACAATGAGATTGCGGATTGAGGATTTCGGATTGCGGATTGGACGGCAGAGGCAACGGCAAACGGCAAGTGACGGCTGTTGCGTTTAGGCGGTAGTGGTTCAACGGGGAGCCGAAGGCGACCGCTTGGCAGTCTCGGATTGTGGGTTGGACGGCGACAAGCAGCGACAAGAACAAGGTCGCGGCGACACCAGGCAGGTCGTGTGCGGCCACGGGAAAACGCGCCCAGCCCGTCCAAGGCGGATGTTCAACAAGCTGGGCGCGTAGTCTTCCCGCCGGCGTATCGCCTGCCCCCATGCGGCCGCGGCGCTACTTAACGTACGTCAGCAGCACGGTCATGAAGACGAGCGTGAAGATCCCGATCGTCTCCGCAATACCCAGGGCGATGAGGACCAACGCGAAACCCTTGCCGTCCGCATCGCTAAGCATCCGGCACCCGGCGGCGCCGATCAGGCCCTGGAACCAGGCCGAGAGCATCTCGCCCAACCCCGTCGCCAGGCCGATGGCGAACAGAATGCCGCCGTTCGTCTCGGCAGAGGCCAATTTCGGCGCCATCTGCAGCATGACGAAGAACCCGTAGAGCGTCTGGGTGACCGGCGCCGACGTCACAATAACGTAGATGAACCGGAGGCCCTTGCCGGCTTTGGCATCCTTGGCCCAGGCCCCGGCGGCCGACATTCCCGCCGCGCCCGCTCCGAAGGAACTCCCCACGGCCGCCATGCCGACCGCCAGGCCCGTCCCCAACTGGCCGAGAAAGACGTTTGCATCCATAGTCAATTCTCCTGACCGCGTTTCCTCGAAAAGGGTTCGTAGGCGTACCCGCTCCACTGCATGCCCAGGTTGTTCGAGAACTCCAGCATGTTGAGTCGCACGCCGTGGGCCAGCAGGGCCACCACCGTCAGTGCGACGTTCAGGGCGTGGGCCACCAGGAGGACCGGGATCGTCATGTACCAGGGCAGTTGCCGGGCCATGTCGTTGAACGCCACGGCCAGGGCGCTCCCGGCCAGGCCGATGGCCATCAGACGCAGATAACTGGCGGTGTCGCCAAATGTGCCGATCGCAGGCAGCAGACTGCCGGCCAACCCCAGGCCGATCCTTTTGAAGGGGTTCCGGCTCGGCGCCGCGAACACGATCACCAGGGCGCCCCCGATGATGAGGAGATACGGGTAGTAAGGAACCGCCGAAAAGGAGAAGGGGTCACCCAGGAGCAGCATCCTCAGAAAACCGTACACGCCCCAGAGGACAAGAGCCCAGCCCACCTCGCTCAGGAACGTCAGGCCGGGGAAAGCCCGGGCCGCGCGCCAGAGGTGCGCCAGGCTCAGGTGGATGGCGCCGATCGTGATGCTGATTACCATCAGCATCTCCATATTTTCCTTGTTTATGTCCACCGCAACCAGCGCGCGGCTCAGCCCGAACCACGCGGTGATGTTGAACCCGAACAGGCTGCACGTGGCGAGCCCCCACGCCAGCGCCAGGACCCCCACGATGATGATAAGTTGAGCGAGGTCTGCGGCCCCGGCGGCCTTGAACTGCCGGTAGAAGACGATCGGCACGAGCAGATACACCAGGCCGTAGCCGGCGTCGGAAATCAGGATGGCCGAGAAGATCGGCAGGAAAATCATGAACATGGCCGAGACGTCGAATTCGCCGTAGCCGGGCACCGTGCCGAGGATCTTGAATAGGCCCTCCATCGGACGGGCCCACCACGGATACTTGATGAGCGTGGGCGGCTCGTCGCCGGGCTCGGGTTCGAGGACCTGGGCGGCCGCCTCGACGCCGTGGGCGGTCAGACCGGCCGCGAGGCCGCCAGCCTGGTCCGCAGGGACCCAGCCTTTCAGGGCCGAGAGGTGCTCATCATCCAGGGCGCTGCGGCTGGCAATGGTCCAGGTGGCCTTCTCCTGAAGTCTCGCCCGCTCGGCCTCGAGCGCCCCGGCCAGGTGGGCCAGGCCGGCGAGTTTCTGCGCGTCGGCCTTCAGGGCTGCATCGACCTCGCCCGCCTCGGCCAAAATGCCCGGCCGGTCGCGCGAGGGCAGGGCGACGGCCTCCGACCCCTCCGGCATCGCCACCTCGCCCGCGCGATGGATGACGGCCACGAGGGTCCGCTTGCCCGGCCACGGGCCGAGGGCCTGGACGCACTCGGCCTGAATCTCGCCAACCTTGGTGCGCGGAACCGCAAAGAACTGCGGCTCGATGCCCGCCCTGCGGAGTTCCTCGAACTCGGCCAGTCGCACGTCGCCCCAGGGGGCCAGTTGCTCGAGTTGGCGGTGCAGGTTCGACAGGCGGCCGGCCCGCTCAACGCTTTCGCGCTGGATGCGCAGGACCTCTTCGGCCGCGGCCAGCGGCGCCATCTCGACGGGCCGGCCGGCGGGCCGCGTGTTGCGAAGCACCTGGATGGCGCGGCCGCAGCGGTCGATGGCGGCCACGGTGTCGTCGTCGGCCACGGCCCGCGCCCGGTCGACGGGCTGAAGGTGCACGACGCCGAGGCCGGCGAGGGCCTCGATCAGTCGCTCGCGGTCGCGCCCCCGAGCCACGATGTAGACTTTGCGCATGGCGACGATCATGGCGTCGCCCCCTCGCTGCCGCCCGCCATGGCAAGGCTGTCGGCGGCCGCGGATTCCTCTTCGCCGAACTTGCCCTTGGCGATCTTGGCCCGCCCGACGGCCGCGGTCATCTCGTCGCCCAGGTGGATGCGGATGAGGCGGATCGCGTCGCGGGCCTCGGGGATCTTGATCTTCTCGAACAGGTTCACGCGCTGGATGATCTTGACGAGTTCCTTGTGCAGGCGGCGGTACTGTTCCTGGATGACGTGCAGCCGGGCCTCGCACCGCCTCAGGTCCCGGAGGTCGCCCAATGCCCGGTCGACCCACGCCGGGGTCGCGAACAGGCTGTACTCGGGCGTCGGGAAAACGGCCTCCTCGAACGTCGGGACCGACACGCCGGCGATATTCGCTGTGCCCGTTTTAACCTCGCTGGGGTTGGCCAGGGAGTCGACATTGACGCCCGCCCTGTCGCGGAGGACCGCCCGGTACGCGTCGAACTTCTGCCGCGCCGCTTCGGCGGCCCCGGCCGCCGCCGCATGCTTCCCTGACACGTCGAGGAGGGTCAACTGCAACTGCTGCTGCTTGAGTTTCAGCATGGGCAGATAGCGCTCGAACCGCGCCAGGGCGTCGCGCTGGCGCTTGAGTTCGGGGCGAGTGAGTTTGAGTTTCTTTGCCATAATATCAACCGCTTGCTGTCTTTGCAGTACGGCCTTCGGCCCGGCAGCGGCCCATTTCGGATTTCGGATTTCGGATTTCGGATTGGCGAGGCCGAGCCGGGCGTACCCGGGCCTTCACGGTCCGGATGGAAGCCACGACGATCGCACGTATCTGCTCGCCTTCTTGTCTCAGGCTGGTCAGACGCTTCTCGGGAACCAGGCCGGCCTCGGCCAGCATCTCGATCCAGTAGACCGACTCATCCACCTCTTCCTCCACGACGCCCATTCGCGCCAGGAAGTCACCATCAGACCTTGACCGGCAGGCCGCTCGGTAGTTGGCGCCAACGCTCGTGCCCGCCTTGAGAAGCTGCCGCCCAAGAACGTCCGAAGCCCTATCCTTCGGCAATGCCGCCACGAGGCGGATCACCCGCAGGCCGAAGGCCTTTGTCCGCTGCTTCATCTCTTCGGGCGTCATGTCCCGCGTCTCTTCAATCCGAATTCCGAAATCCGAAATCAAGACCCCGGTAGGCTCTATGGCTTCGCCAGTTCCTTGGGCCAGTGCTTTTCAATAATCGCGCGCCGAATTCCCGTTTCCGCCGGGTCAAAGCACTCGGCCAGGATTTCCCAGCACCGGTCCAGCGCGTCTTCGAGGGCGATGTTCACCCTCAGGTCCATGATCCGGCGCTCGAACATCTCACCGTACTTCAAAAGTTTCCTGTCCCACGCCGACATTTCGAAGCCCATGTCGCGTTTCTCGCGGCTCTCGCGGCACAGGGCGTACAGTTGGATGCACGCGTCCATGATGGCCCGGTGATCGTCGCGCGTCTTGCCGTTGACCTGCTGCTTGAGGCGCGACAGGCTGCCGAACGGCTCGATCCACTGGTTCCGCAGGTAGAACTGCCCCTCGGTGATGTACCCTGTGTTGTCGGGCACGGGGTGCGTGACGTCGTCGCCCGGCATCGTCGTGCAGGCCAGAACGGTCATCGTGCCGGAGCCCTCCAGGTCGACGGCCTTCTCGTACCGCCGCGCGAGTTGCGTGTACAGGTCGCCCGGGTAGCCGCGGTTCGAGGGAATCTGTTCCATGGTGATGGCGATCTCCTTCAGGGCGTCGGCGAAGGCCGTCATGTCCGTAAGGAGCGCCAGCACGCGTTTGCCCTGAAGGGCGAAACTCTCGCCGACTGCCAGGCACAGGTCCGGCACCAGCAGGCACTCGACCACCGGGTCGGCGGCCGTGTGGATGAAGAGGATCGTCCGGCCCAGAACGCCACCTTCGTCGAACGTGCGGCGGAAGGTGAGGTAGTCGTCGTGCCGCAGGCCCATGCCGCCCAGTATGATGATGTCGGCGTTCGCCTGGAGCCCGACTCGGGCAAGGAGTTCGTTGTACGGTTCACCGGGGACCGAGAAGATGGGGAGTTTCTGCGACTCGACAAGGGAGTTGAAGACGTCGATCATCGGGATGCCGGTGCGGATCATCTTCGACGGCAGGTTCCGCTTGGTCGGGTTGACGGGCGGCCCGCCGATGGCGACCGGGGCGGCCTCGACGCCGGGCCGGCCGTCGCGCGGCCGGCCGCCGCCGTCGAAGACGCGGCCCAGGAGGTCCGTCGAGAAGGGGACCTGCATGGGCCGGCCCAAAAAGCGGACGTGGTCGCCGGTCGAGACGCCTTGCGTGCCCGCGAAGACCTGGAGCGACACCTGGTCGCCCTCGAGGCGGATGACCTGGGCCAGCGACGTGCCGCGGTCGCTCGTGACGACCGCGAGTTCATCGTACCCTACGCCCGCGGCCGACACGGTAACCACGTTGCCGGCGATACGCGTGATTTGATCATAGTACTTCCGCATGGCACGCGGTTCCTTTACGCGAATGCTGAATGCTGAATGTCAAATGCTTAATATTGTCTTCCTTTAGACGCCACAAACGCCTCAATCTGCCCCAGAATCCTCTTGAACTCCTCGCCCTGCCAGGCAGCGTAGTTCCAGTTGCGGAACAGGTCCTGGGCCGCGACAAGCGTGCGGCGGGCCAGGTCCTTGTCATCGAAGGCGAAGTCGAGGTCGAGAATCTCGAGGATCCTGTCGAAGACGAATTGCTGGCGGTCGGCCGGCGTCGCGGCGTCGACCGGGTCGAAGGCGTTCTGCTGAAGATAGCAGTTGTCGAAGAACTCGGCCTTCAGCATGACCGTGAAGTCATCGATCGAGGTGCCTTCCTCTCCGACCACGGCCATCATCTGCTTGACCTCGGCGCCGCGCCTCAGGACCGCCCGCACCTTGGCCACCTTCGCCGGGTCGATGATGCCGCGGTACTTCGTCCAGGAATCCAGCGGGTCGATGGCAGGGTAGCGGCGGGCGTCGGACCGGGCCCGCGAGAGGCCCTGGAACGCGCCGACGACCTTCAGCGTTCCCTGGGTGACGGGTTCCTCGAAGTTGCCGCCTGCGGGGCTAACCGTGCCGCCGATGGTCACCGAGCCGATGCGTCCGTCGCGAAGTTCAATTGCGCCGGCCCGCTCGTAGAAACTGGCGATGCGGCTCTCGAGGTACGCCGGGAAGGCCTCTTCGCCGGGAATCTCCTCCAGGCGCCCCGAGACCTCGCGCATGGCCTGGGCCCACCGGCTGGTCGAGTCGGCCAGCAGGAGCACGTTCAGGCCCATCTGACGGTAATACTCGGCCAGCGTCACGGCGGTGTAGACCGACGCCTCGCGGGCCGCCACGGGCATGGCCGAGGTGTTGCAGATGATGATGGTCCGCTCCATGAGCGCGCGGCCGGTGCGGGGGTCCTCGAGTCCGGGGAAGGTGCGCAGGGTCTCGACGACCTCGCCGGCCCGCTCGCCGCAGGCCGCGATGACCACGATGTCGACGTCGGCGTAGCGCGAGGTAATCTGCTGGAGGACGGTCTTGCCGGCGCCGAACGGGCCGGGGATGCAGTACGTGCCGCCGCGGACGATCGGGAACATCGAATCGATGATCCGCACTCGCGTCACCAGGGGCTCGGTCGGCATGAGGCGCCGGCGGCAGACGGCCAGCGCCCGCTTGACGGGCCAGGTCTGCTGCATCGTGACGGGGTGCTCGCGGCCGGAAGCGTCGGCCAGGACGGCGATCTCCTTGTCGACCGTGTAATCGTCGGCGGGCGCCACGCGGACCACCTTCAGGTCGCCCGCCAGCCCAAACGGCGCCATGATGCAGTGCTCGAAGATGCCTTCGGGCGTCTTGCCGAGCGTATCGCCCGCCTCGACGGTCTCGCCGGCCCTGACGGCGGGCGTGAACTTCCACGGCCGGTCGGTCGGCAGGGCGTGGATGTAGAGGCCGGGCTTGAGGAAGTAGCCGGATTCGGCGGCAAGTTTCGGCAGCGGGTTCTGAAGACCGTCGAAGATCTGGCCCAGGAGGCCCGGGCCGAGCGTGGCCGAGAGCATGGCGTCGTGGAACTCGACCGGGTCGCCCACCTTCAGACCGCGGGTCTCCTCGAAGACCTGGAGGTCGGCCAGGCGCCCGCGGATGCGGATGACCTCCGACAGCAGGCGCGCGCCGTCGCCCCGGCAACAGTAGCCCACCGAGTTCTGGACCACGCGCCCGTCGGCTTCGGCGACGACCATGTTCCCGAAGACTGCTACGATTCGTCCGTTCACGGATGCTTTCCTCTCGTCGAGAAACTCTCGAAGGCGGATGGCACGCCCACGCCACCCCGCCATCATGTGGCCTGGCTGAGTCTGTGCCAGCGCACGACGAGCATCAATTTGGCCGCATAGGCGGCCAACTCATCGTCTCCGAAAGAAAACCACGCCTCGTTTTCGGTCAGCCATTGCCAGCGGGCCCGGTCGAGCACCTTCAGGCCCTCGAGCGGGTTGGCCGAGGCCGCCCAGTCATTCAGGAGGGGCTCGAAATCTCCATCGGTGGCGGCGAGTTCCGCAGCCACGACGTAATCGGCGGGCTCCAGGCCGAGCGCCCGCGCGCGGGCCGTGGCCAAGGCGTTCCTCAGGGCAACCTCATGATCGACCCAGGCGGCCAGGAGGGGGCTGCCCTCGCGCGCGGCCACGGCGGCGACATGGCGAAAGTATGCCGCCCAGACGGTATCGGCGGCGATGCGCGCGGCGGCCGCCTCTTCTTCAGGCGCGAGGGGCGCGGGCATCGGCTCCTCGTCGCGGACCTGGCCGGGCGTAAGGACCGTGGGGGCAACCTCCTGGGTCTCGCCCGCCAGGAAGGCATCTCGCTGCGCCAGATCGTCGCCGAGGAGAAAGGCGTCGATGATGGCTCGCGGCCGCGGATGATCCTGGGCGTGCTCGCGCAGGTCCGCCAGCGTCATCGGCGGCACGGCGCCGAGGTCGCCCAGCGAGGGCAGGGCGGAAACGAGATAGTAGTTGCGTTGCGCCATGGCGCTTCGTTCTCGCGTGCCACGGGTTGCCCTCAACCCGCGGCTAAGGGCGCGTAAAGCAATAACGTAAACTATTCTCGGCGAAGGTTCGGGCGTATGGTGTAGTTCCAGTCACCGTGAAAGGGGTCAGGTTCGAGATGAATGGCCTGCATCTGGTCATCGGT